>Ga0307512_10001262_pt1 | contig 36491 bp, 47 predicted proteins | sample 14_EM_MG_FD_200267 | JGI IMG/M metagenome (GOLD analysis project Ga0307512, IMG submission 200267) | Populus trichocarpa ectomycorrhiza microbial communities from riparian zone in the Pacific Northwest, United States - 14_EM | ecosystem: Host-associated > Plants > Roots > Unclassified | place... | reverse complement strand
TCGGTCACCTGGCTCTCCACTTTTTTTACGTCTGCGTCATGTGGCAAAGTCTGGCCTTGTGCGTTGACTCTAACGGATTGCTGGATTATATTTGGCGCTCTTTTGTCGGGCATGTTCGGTGGTTAATGGGCATCGTTGAGCCGAATTCCGAATTTCCAGTCGCGTATGTATAAAATTTTAGACTGCCCCTCCAACTCTCTCCTCGCACTCTCACACCTTTCTTCTCCTTTATTCTAATACCCTGTGAAAAGCCTCTAGCATGGAAAACAAGAAGAGCATTGCGGACAGTATCCGGTGTGTTAACTAGCCCTTTTCTGTCGCACTTGTCTGACTTTTTGTAGCCATTTCACGCCAGCATGGTTTGCGGTGAATATGGGTATGCCTCTTGTCTGGTTCATCTGCGGATATCTCTATCACACATGGCCATTTCTAACGCCACCTACCTGTCTTCTGCCCATAGCTACATCCTGAGGGGGGCCGCTGTTCTTGCTCAGACCAGATTTTCTGACGTCTTTGTTTTACATGTGTTCAACAGGCACCGGTGCAGTTTCAACTCTATTTGCAGTGTTTCCATATGGGCAACATTCCGACCCCTGCAAAACGATTAGCACCGCGGTGTTCATCTTAAACGTTTTACTCTTCGTTCTCTTTATTGCCGTGAGCGTCATACGGTACGCTCGCCACCCCGACCTATGGAGTCTCATGATTCGGGATCCTGTGCAAAGCCTTTATCTAAGCACCTTTCCCATGGGTGCTATTACATTAATCACCTTTGGAATCACGGTGTTACAAGGTCATTACGGTTTTGGAGGGCGATCATTCCTTTTCACACTCTGGGGTCTCTGGTGGATCGACGTTGCGCTTTCCGCACTATGTTGTTGGGGATTGGTCTATGTCATGTAAGCTTTCCCCCCATACCCTCAATGCCACTCTATACCTCCCTGTTTCGCTTAGGACCACAAAACATAAACATTCTCACGACGAGATGACATCAGTTTGGTTACTTCCCGTTGTAACACTCATCGTCGCATCCTCGGCGGGTGGGGTGCTTTCGCTGGCACTCCACCCGTATTCGGTCACCAGTGCTCTGACGACTCTTGCCTTCGCGGTTTTTATGGTCTCCGTCGGCCTTGCACTCGCGTTCATGATACTCACCATATACTTCCATCGTCTCCTTCTGCATGGTTTTCCACCGTGCGTGAATATTGTTTCCTCCTTCATACCACTAGGACCCATGGGGCAAGCGGGATTTTCTATACTTCTCATTGGGCAATCCATGAAGGAGTTCCTACCTGTTACCGGGAGCAGCTCCCCGTTTCTCAGCAGTACACAGACAGGGGAGATTGTCTTTGCCATATCAGTGTGCGCCAGTTACTTCCTCTGGGCACTTGCCACGATGTGGCTTGGGTATGCGCTGTTGGGGATGCAGCACACCCTGCGCAGGACCCGAATCCCGTTCAAACTCTCTTTTTGGGGCATGATTTTCCCTAATGTGAGTTGCACAAGATTGTCTTACCTTGCTGGTCTGGATGACGTAACCATTTGTAGGGTGTGTACGCAAACTTAACGGTCAATCTATACCAAGCGCTCGATGTGACTTTTTTCCGCGTCTGGGGCGCAGTATGGTCTGCGTTCACCATTCTGCTGTGGATGGTAGTTTTCTATCGGACGGTTGCGTTGGTCCCTGGTGGGAGGATTTTTGACGCACCGTGTATAGAAGAAGAGATGAATACTGAGGGGAACCCGTCGGGTTCACCGAGGGAAGGTGAACGAGGAGAGCACTCTCCTGTGACCAAGGAGGTTGTTGAGGGAGGCTGCTGATTTCATTTTATAGGTGCACAGACAGTTAGAGTGTTTACGATCATACTACTGGTTTTAGTTTAGAGTAGACTAGAGTAATTTGGCATCTGGACACCCGAAAAGCACGTGCACCGAGACACGTTAACCTAACGATATCAAAAAAGGGAATCCACCCAACGGTCACCACTCTTACACCGTCAGCTTGTCACCCAGACCGAAACTCAATGCCAGACCGTTCAAACTATCAGCCCCTGCCCCAGACTGCAGACGATGAGCCAGACCTAGATGCTGATGTCTTCGCTACCGCCACCGCCACGAGCCCAAGCCAACCTCGGTTTCGAGGCATTGGACGCATGAATGCTCCAGGAGCCATTGACTTACGCAAGCTCGATGCTGCTTTCAAGCGGTAGGCCCTTTTTCTCTCTTTCACATCCTCGTCCGACCAGAATTAAGATGGACAGAGTCTATTGCGCAAAAGATGAAGCGCAAGAAGAAAGTCGAGGATATACACGTAAAACGGGAGATAATCCGAAGCGTCTTCGACCCACCGTTTGTTTCAGGTCCAGTAGGCGGGGCTGTAGTGAGTTCTACTCGAACCCAAAATCGGAATGCGTTCAGCTAATCTGGATAGATCAAGACTCTAGACCACAAGCCACCTATGACGCAAGAAGAGTACGACGAGTGAGTCCTCGCTTCTCTGCGGGGGGGTGTTTATGTTGATAGATTACCAGTCTAGCACAATCCGTCAAACATGCGATCTCGGATGGCATACATCCGAAGATGATTGCAAAGGGCTCTTCCGGATCTTATTTTGCTCGAGCCAAGGTAGAGGGGAGAGTTAAGACCGTCGCGTGAGTCTGTGTACTCTCTACGTGAGGTCTAGCCTCTGACACACCGGTAGGGTGTTCAAGCCAAAGGATGAAGAGCCATATGGCCGTCTGAACCCGAAGGTCAGGCAATGGGAGTCCCTTCGACGTCTCTTATTCATCTTTCGCCCAGACAACGAAGTGGTTACATCGACAATTTCGGTGGATCATCCCGTTTGGTCGACCATGTCTTATTCCTAACCTCAGGTACGGTACTTTTACTCGTTTAGACGTGCCTAGAAGCCGCTAATATTTTTCAGCTATGTCTCAGAGGCTGCGGCATCGTTGCTTGATACTCGATTGAATCTTAATATCGTGCCGAAGACACAGCTAGTGTCGCTTTCTAGCCCGGTTAGTCTCCATGAACCCCTGCTGTAACGGTTTTTGAACATGAATGTACGAAAGGCGTTCTTCTATGACTGGATAGACCGAACAGCGTATAAGAAGGGGAAGCCACTTCCGGAGAAGATTGGGAGCATGCAATGCTTCATGAATGGTTTTCAAGGTAGGCACCTACCACGCGATATGTTGTTCGTTATAACACAATTCAATCAGACGCATCCGATTTCCTTCGAGGTCACCCTTGGCCAGGGCGCTCAATTGCTGACACATTCGACGACTCAACACACCGCGCAAACAACTTTACGAAGCGCTTTCTGGGCGCAATCAAGGTTATATGCGGTCGCACTGGCGCTGAGGGTTACGACGATGAAGCAGAGATGGAATATGAAAGAGCATTATTCGATGCATCCGAGGGAGAGCACAACCGTGCTTTTTATTGGTCTCCTGTCTTGCAACAAAGCTTCCGAGAGGAGCTCGAAAAGTAAGATTCTACATCCTCGATGATACACCATGTTGACATGTTGACAGGCTAGTCATCCTCGGTGAGTCGCTCTCCCGCGCACATGTGCGGGTAATGAACCGGGAATCTTAGATTATCTCATGCTCAACACCGACCGCGGTGCTGACAACTACATGATCAAATACTGTGAAGCAGATCACGAGAAGTCTTTGATAGACATTGCTCCAACACGTTCTGCTCAGTTGGAAGTCCCGGCCATGAGCGAGGTCCGGCGCAACGAAGCTCCCTCTACTTCCTCACAAGCCAGTGTTACTTTCGCTGCTCCTCCCCGCATTACCCGGACGCCCTCCAACCCGCAATCTTCGTACACCCAGCGCCCACATATTCATATTGCCGCGATTGACAACTCGCTTTCTTTCCCACACGAGCATCCGCATGGTTGGCGTTCCTACACATATGGCTGGTTGTATCTCCCAGTCAGCATTATTGGGAAGCCCTTTAGCGAACGTACACGACAGCATTTCTTGCCCTTATTGACGTCTAAGACCTGGTGGGAAGAGACAACATACCAGCTGAGAAAGCTCTTCGCAATCGACCCCGGGTTTCACCCAAAGATGTTTGGTGTGCGTCTTTTCATGTCTGTGTGTGCAACAGCTTTCACATTCAAGCTTTAGAGACAACTCGCGGTGATCAAGGGTCAAGCATGGAACATCGTCCAGTCATTGAAACATGATGTATGTACAGTCGTCTTCTTCGAAATGACCTTGGCAAGCTCATGATTTCATTCAATAGGATGAGGGTGAGCATTCGAGGAGTCGCTTTGCTCACTTACTTAGTATTTACCAGGTCCACTTGAGCTAACCCGTCGGACCAAAGCGCTTGTTTGGGACGATCAACTCGAGCTAGATGAAGACACCATTTCTCAAATTCTGCAAAACTCGCAGAGCGTTTCCCCGCAACCATCGATTCATACGCTCCCCGCCACATTTAAACGTTCACGTAGCCAGAGCAGCAGCAGCGATTTCCCACCGCCCATCCGGCGCACGAGTTCAGACCAACCAGGAGCATTGCGACCAGTTCCCTTCTCCGCTAAATTTCAGAGGGTACACCCCGGTACGACTGGCGTGACGGTACTAGAACACTTGGAGCGGCTCGATGCCGTAGAAGCGAGTCTTGAACGGCTTGCGGCCGAGAATGAGACAGAAGAGATTGAAGAAGACGTCGGCGAATGTTCGTCAGCCCCGCGTCCAATCTCCGCTGCAAATAGATTAGCATTGTCTGAGAGCGCGCTCGTTGCAAGCAGCTCCGCGCCATCACGCGCGGGCGCACCAGAGCTCGCACCCGTTCCTGAGGCCGACTCGCCTACACCCTCAACGTTAATCGAGGAGCATGAAGAAGACGTCGTAGCACTATCAAAGTCGTTATCACACCTGGACACAGGCCCACTTCATGTGCGCGGGACGAGCAGCTATTCTGCGCATACCCCAAACCGAACGCTTGACTGGATGCAAGACGAGCCGGCAAAGAAACGGGTGATGATTTCAGAGGTAGGAACACAAAACAACTCTTTGTTATCAAACTGACGTCACCTCTACACAGCGACTTGAGATGGTCACCAAGAAGCCCCTTTTTCGGTGTTGGTGATGTGATGAGAGGGTTAGGCGTAGATTCGTTGCTGACGTTAGACCTTCACGATATTATTTGTACATGTGTGGATTCCTTCGGACCAGCAGCTTTTTTCGGGTTTCAATGCGAGGAGTGTGCGAGCACACAATGGCGATCAGCAAGGCTCTGCTCCCACGAGAACATGCTCTTGATTCATGGATCTAATCATTGTTTGCCACAGATCAAGCGCCTGCCCTCGACCGCACAGTTTATGTACCCCCATCCATGCATTTGTGGGCACTTCCATCATCAGTGTTGTGAAACTGATCACCCTCCGCGACATGCGTTGTTCCCTTCTGCATGCCAGCGAAAACAATTAAATCAGCGCGGCTGGGGACTCCGGCGACGGAGACTTCGCCTCATCCCTAAACCTCGATTATGTCAGCGACAGAAATTCCGACGAGAAGCCGCTGTACATGAGGCCCGCTAGACGCGATCGAGGACGCTTCGCGCTTGGTATGGGCTTCAATAACGGCTTTCGGGACAGCGAGGGGGGGGAAAGCACTGAGGAAATCCAAAATCGAAATTGAAATTGAAACCGCTTGGACTGTCCATGCGCGGGTTCGGTTCGACTTTGTTTTTCGGCACTTTACGCTTTACTACGAACGATCATCACAAAAGAAACGCCTCATCATCCATGAATGGATTGGTCGAGGGACAACGACATGCGATCATGGGAGGCTTTTTCTAGAAAGAGCACTAATCCGAGAGTTTGCGCTTTGGAGCTTGAATTGGGAGAAGCGACGACTCCTGTGAGATTTCTCGAAAGCACAAACGCGTCTTTGATTGCATGACATTTGACGTGGGAGTCGCTCGCTCGATCTTGAAAGAGGGTATCTCCGTGGAAGGCGGGGTAAGGGTTTCCTGCTAGGGCTAGGGCTGTTGCGAGTGGCGCTCATGCTTCGGTCAACTCAAGTTCAGACCGAACAGTTTTGCCAAGGGTGAACAATCGCTGTCAAGCTCAGCCGGCACACCCGAGGCTTTTCATGCAGCCTCGGCTAGATAGACAAACCGGATCGTGGATTCCCGGGACGTACGAAACGCTCCACAAAATAGGGGTCCATCATGCATGTAGTACAAACGCGCCGCCTCGATGAAGAGCCAAGCAAACGACGGAAAAGGAAGAGGAGAACCAAGAAATGGAAATGGCGGTCGGGAATGCGTCGGAAATACGGAAATAGATGGCTGTAGGGCGTAAAAGGTAACGTTACTCGAAGATCGACATGTGGTGCCGCGCCAGAGGCCGTTGACGATTGACGAGAGGGCCAGGATCAGACGCGACTGCGACTCTCTACCTCCAACAAGTCGTGTGTTCCATAGATTATCGGACGGAAGCTGAAATCATAGGGTGTCGACAGGGAACGACCCACACAGAAGCTATTATCCAGGAAACATGCGGGACCATGACTCAATCGCCCTCGGTAAGCAGCCAGTGAGCAAAGTCGTCCAGTCGCTTCTTTTCGCCTTCCTCACCCCCAATATCATCGACCTCGTCTGCCGCATGGCCGCGCTTGAAATGTTGCTTGCCAATCCACAGCGATGCTTCGATCCTGCGTCCGGAAAAAAAGCGACCCTGCATTTTCTGCATTCATGAAGGTCAACACGAGCGGCACGGCGCGAGAGTAAATGAAAGAGACGTGCCAAAACACATGCTTGTGCACTAATGGGATCCCTGAACTTCACCGTCATGACACCATCTGGCTCTCTCTGAAGACGATGGGGTGAGGAGATAGTGACGGAGAAGGGTACGGGAAGATATTGTCTCACATCGTACAACACCACGTTTGTAACTTCTCCCAGAGTCTCACATTCTTCTCGAACGTCCTCCTTGAGGTCCAAAAGCAATGCTGGGTCTTCTTCGAGTTCCTTCTGGGTGAACATGTGCTTTAGAACGACCACTCGGCTGTTCTTATTCGCGGAGATATGTGTATCTTCCTCCGTGATAGCAGGTCCAAAGTTATCTTCGTCCACCCATTCCTCCAACTTCCTAGCGTGTCGTTGAGAGCCACCGTAATGATAGGAGAACAGAACGTACTTTTGCATCCTTCCTAGTCGTTTTGTAGTTTTTTTCCTATCCACCACTTTCCTCGGTTTTGATTCCCCTCCCGTGTTATCGTTCTTGTGCCCAAACTCGGCGCGTTGCACGCTCATTCGTGAGGACGGTTCACCGAGGCGAAGTTCTGCGTCGTCCAAGATGTTGATGGCGAGATTGACGGAGTCCTCTTTAAAGTACACGACGAGAGCCTCGCCACTAAATGTACCGTCCTCGCGCGCATACATCTTGACCTTGGGTTCGCCCTCGTCATCCTCTTCGATGAGCCCGCACTTGCTATATCGCTCGACCACCTCATCAAACGCGGCGTCAAAGGGGAGTCGCACGAAGACGGCCGTGTTCTTCGATTTACGCTCCGCATCACCGTTGCTCGCGGACTTTGCACCTTTACCACGCTTTAAGGATGGTCCCGGTTGTCCGATCGGTTCATAGGTCTGATCATCGGTGCCTTTGCGTTTCTTGTTAGTACGAGCAAGCACGGGTGCTGCGGGCATCTGTCACAACAAAATGCGGGGTAAAAAGTGAGCCAATAGCTGTGCCAAATGCAGCGGCAAGTTCGCGCACCTCCTCATCAACACCGGCAATCGAATACGCGGCCTGCTGTTTGCGGATGAGGTCATCGTCGACCTATAGCAGCGTGCATGCGGACACAGATCCATTTCTCAATCCTTGCGGGGTTGGTGGGGGAGGGGGCAGACTGACCACGGGGACCCACACAGCCTTGGACGGCTCGTACTCCAACTCGGTATCGCCGTCCTCAAGGCGCCATCGGCCGCTCTGTGTGTCAAAGTATACACGCGGGTCATCCTCAAACGCAGCTGCTTGCTCTTCAGCGGGCGCACCGGGTGCCGCTCGGGGCAATGTGGTGGGCGCCGTAGCCGACATCAAGAAATACTTTCAAAGTGGTCGGGTTGAATTCGAAGGGAGGCGTGTTTGGCACCGCTTGGCGCTGCGGCACTTACCTTTGGTCACGCTCACTGAGTGCCGCTCACTGCTGGCACTTGCACTACTGACAGTACTGCGGTACTCTGGCACTACCATTTTGATCCTCCACACTGCAGTGCCGAACTACCTGCACTGGCAACTTGGGGCAGTGTTCGTGCCAACACCAGTGCCAGCTAGTAACGGCTAAAACCTTGATCTTCGTGACGTTAGGACGGTAGGGTTACACGAGACGCACGGAAGCCGCGTGGGGGAGGAACGTGTTCGAGTGGGCACTGCAGAGCAGTGCTGCGCCCCACAGCCTAGTGTACTGGGACCTCCGGTTTGGCACAGGCCGTACCTATCTAGTCTCTCTTTTTACGCCCCGCAGAGAAATGAATAGCTCTATCAACTCATAAATGTATGGCAGAACTGTTTTTTTAAGAACATTAAGCTACGGTAACAGTCCGATCTTACAGGCCTCGAGGACTTGGGCTGACGGGCTGAGTTGTTTTTGAACAGATGCATGCAACCCTTTGACATGCCGCCCCATACTCACGGGGCTGATCATATCGGATCTATCTTCGTCACTCCCAAGTGCCAGACGTAAATACTGATTATTTTAGTAAAACAATAACACGAGGATGTTTGCCAACCCGCCGGGGCCATCATTGGCTGTGCCCCACTGACCTAGTGTCCTCGTGTCCCCGCCGCAGTATCGCAGTGATGCATGTGCCAGCGCTACACCCCTTCCCCTCATCCTCATAAAAACACCTTCCCCACACTCCACCCCTTCTCCAACCGAGCTACTTCCAGCCTTCTTTTCCTTACTTATTGTCTATTCGTATGCCACTTTGCCAGGAGCTTTGCAAACACTCTGATAATGGTATGTCGTACACGGTCGCTTTACATCCTTACATCTCACCCTCACTTCTACCTGTAGTCTCCACCCTCATTCCCCGCACGATCACGTTCGCCCCCTCCGCGCGCAGGCGCGCACTCCCCTCGGCCTTCCACTCCACAACTGTAAGTGTTTTCGAATGAAGCCTATGTGGACGCTGTATCTCATAAACACGCACACAGCTCTGCCTCATCCTCTCCATCGCTCTCACGAGCTCCCTTGCCCTCTACAAACAATCGGAAGCCACACCAAGGAACGCACCAACCTATACGCCAATACTCGTCCTTGCACACCTTTCATTCTTGTTCAGCATGCTTGGCTCTTTGAGCAGCAAACTTATACCCTGCCCTGTCATTCGGACTGTGTTTCACAATCACCCCCCCTTCTTCGAGGGCCCTGGACGGCCCATATCAACAGTCGTCTTTCGATCCCAAATGAATGTTGGCATGCTGGATATGCCGCATCACCCCCCTGTCCCAACTTGGTTGATCCAGGCAGAGTTTATGGGATTGTTGTGAGTAATCTTCTGTATGAGAGCTAGATATCCCGTCTCATGTCTCCACGTTCGTAGTTTTAATGTCACGATGTACCTTCGTAGGTTTGCCGTGCTTCACAGCCCAGGTTTGGGTGTACATTTGCATGTATGGACGGTTTTTTGTTCAGGTGGTCAGTGGCTTTACAGCCCTACAGCCTGCTCAGTTGCATGGCGACGCCTGAGGACTTCCTCCCGCTTCATACCCTGGACCTCTTAGCATTTCCAAATATTTATTTAGCACACAGCATACCCCCACTAGCACTAGTTATCGTATTTGCGCCCGGTCGCCTACTAATCCACAGCCTTCGATGAGGCTGATTCATTTTCTGTATCATTATCACTCACAAGTTCCATCATGATGTCGCATACTTGTCACATACCCTTATTCCACTCATGTTACATAGGCCTCATTTGCATACGAAAGTCATGTATCCTCACCCACCGAAAACCCAGCGCTGCTCACATTACGAATGTCAAGCACATCACGGAAACTTGTGCCTTGCGCTCGCCGCGATTGATGATAGACCATTATCTCAGGCCAGTCGACGACCAGTACAGTATGCCGCGGACCTTGCGCAACTACGCGTTGCGCAGGCCTACTGGCCCATGCGCGTGGAGCCACGTGTAAAATGAATTTCTTGCCTCGTGTAGGATATGTTCACCCTACGGATCTAAGGTATAGGCGCGCACACGTCAATCTAAGTACAACGAGAAATCTACGTCCCCATCAGAAACTTATTGCGCTACTTGACCAAGATCATGGGGAAGTACGAATTTGGATCATGAGGTGCATCCGGGGCGCGCTCGGGGATCCAGCGCTTGTAGGGCGTCGGTGGGGTCGGCGGAAGTGCGGACGTGCCATACACTTTGCGGGCTGCGCTGATGGTGCCTATGGCTTCCGAGAGGTCAAGCTGCTGTGGGGGCGTAGCAGGCACGGAAGTAGCATCGGAGCTCGGTGGCGCGGTAAGTCTGCGGTGATGCGGTGCATAAGATGATGAAAGAAAAAGAAGCGAAGGATGAATCAGCCGGGCAAATGAGTGAATGCCAATCGAAAACGGATTTACTCTGGGGCGGCACGCGAGTGCTGAATCAGGAGGGTAGAAAGCTCGGACTGCGTGACGACGGAGAGCTGCGGGTAGGCGCGGCGGACGTCCCGTTTCCAGTACGGGTTTTGCGCCGGGTCGGACGCTGGAGAAGCGTGGGTTGGGTTAGAAAGAAAAATGTCGCCGTTGGGATAGTGAATGACGACGACGAACCTTTGGTGGCCGGGGTGGAATACTTCTCTGGTCGAGAACCAGGAGGAGGCTGCCGGTTCACGGCTGGGAGTGGGAGGCCACTGGATATCGCTGGATCGACGGCGACCGCATCACCTATTCAAGAGGACATTGAGCGACAACCGACACAAGTGAGAGGGCTTCAAAAAAGCACCCACGAAATTTCTTCCAAAAGCCTTTCGGGCTGAGATGATAGAGAGTGTGGTCAGCGACCTTTCTGGTCGCCATCGTCGCTCCAAAGTTGAGTCTCAGTCTCGGAAGGCTCGGAATCGTCACCCGAACCGTGAACGGCTGACTAATCGACAATGGGATCACGTGAATTTCCGTATGTTTGTTAGGTTGGCATTTCCATTCATCGCGACGACAATGTCCGAATTAACATCGGCCTTAAATCAAATGGAGTGAATACGGTTGAAGGGTAGGACCCGTACATCAGGGAAAAGCCATTCAACTTTCATGCCTTAACGTGCTTTGCAAAAAGTTAAGACAAGACAAGAATCACCCGAGCATCACCTTATCACACTAGAGGTGAAATTTTAAAGTACCTTTTACTTTGGGTCAAAGTGAGATAAAAAATTATCATAGGGCCTCCTTAACACAACTTACACAAGTGGTCTTATCAGACCTTAACAAGAAATGTTAAGATGCGATATGCTATGAAAAGCCGAATTGCGTTTCGCTGATGGTCTGGTGCCAGTGCTTGCGATGACTTCGGAGCTTTTTTTGAGGGTCCTAGTAATGGCTCCCCAGAAACAGACCTCCCAGTCCCAATATGTGATCGACCGTCACCACGTTGACTAGCACGATATCTTACTATGGCAACTTCCACGTAGCGCAAAGTCTCACGAGGACAAATACGTTCCAGCTCCCCAATTAGAGAAGGTCACGGTCTATTACATGGCCACGTTTAAATATCAGATAGGGTACCTACTGGTGGGAAAGAGCTTTCACGGGGATTCGGGTCATGTCCCCGCCTTTAAAAACCATCTGGAACCACTGATTGTTGCGACAGGAAATCTTTGTATGGCCGTTATCTGTAAACTGTGTGATACAAAGCTTACTCTCAGAAGACATTGGATCAACATGAGAACATTCCTATCACGAAACAATCATGGGACGTGGGCAGGGGAATCCAATACCTGTCCGGACACGGTGAAGCATGGGGAAGCGACTCGGAACAGAGAATTTTGTCATTATTCCCTGGTGGCCGAGTTCATTGTTAAGACGGTAACATGCGAAAGTTCCGCAGTCTAAGCCTTCAAGGGAGCCACTAGTCACCCTATGGCCAAAGAGGCTTGCCGAGGCTGGAACAAGGAAAAAGCACAGGGGTTTACGACGAAACGAGCCGGCCATCTCCTTCAGTATCATGACCGTACACAGAAACGAGCATTAAGGCATATCAGAATCAGGGGTGAGAAGAGTAAACACTCACTCTCCGTCATTCTCTTTCGGATTTGAGGAAGGGCCGTGCGGGAGCAAGGCGGTGCATAGGTTGTAGTCAAAATTTGGCCGTGGTATGGGGAAGGAATGTGGCAAATTTTCCAGTCGGATAAACAGGTGAGGGTAACCATGGTGACCTTCCAGACCCAGCGACACCTAGCACCTCGAGTTGCTCCAAGCAAGCCATATGACATCTGTGACGCAGCACTGGAATGACGAAGCCGCGGTCACGGTCAGTCTTCAGACAGCTGGCAGTACCTTATGAAGGGATCCTATGACTGCGGTAGCGAACCGAAATTGAAACGGATGCGGCCAATTACGTTGCAACGAACAAGACGACAAGTCGTTCCTTCACTGGCAGTTGGGGTGCAAGGCAGTAAACCGGGTTAGTCCGAGTATGGCCAGAGACAGAAAAAGCAGGGGCATTCCTCTACGCACGAATAGGTATGCGTACGTGTACTATGCGTTATCCAGCCAGTGGTTGAAGGAAACACTCACGCTCACCCCGCCGAAGATAGGAGTTAGGACTGAGTTAGGTACCGTACCGTTAGGTGATTAGTGAAGCAGTCTCTGGTGAGACCAGGAGCGCTGCTGATGTAAGCGGCGTTTCTTGGCGCTGACTGACGTTTAGCCGCAGGTCGCGAGAAGGAGAAGGATCACCTGTGATCACACCAGCCACCACTCGGATGGGGCAACCTTAACTGCCTATCACGTTGGGTGTCTACACCGGGTGACTGCAATTGTTGTTATCTGGTACTCAGAGTCGGAGTTGATGTGCCACCGTACGGTCTGCATCGGGTATGATTTGGGACCCCAAATGCCAAAAGTTGCCGCGGTCCTGTCTACGTTGTAGAACTGCGCTGTGAACGTTCAAGTCGGGTAAGCAAGGTGGGGTCTTAACATTCGCAATAGATGCACTCATTTTCTACATGGCGGCCGGACAATGGTGGAACCTTGGCTCGGGGAACGCTAGAATGCGATGGCGCCATCCTGGCCGGAGATGAGACAATGACCAATGCAAAATTTGACGCAATTTTGCACAAGCAACCGCAATCCACTCGCGTTGCTCGCTGACCTCATGCCAGGCATAAACTTTCCTTTTCGAAAACTACGCTGTTTTGTCTACCCCAACTACAAAAGCCAACTTGATCGGACCCAGTACTGCACCCACCCACCCACCTCTTCTCATTGGCACACATGGATACCCCACATAACCCATACCTCCCTCCCCTTGATTTTGACGAACATACGTCATCTACTTCTTCGCCCTTAGACAGTTCTACGCCTTCTTCCTTGAGCTTGGCGTCGACACCAGCCTCGAGCATCATCGAGCTTCCCAAGCAGGTTCCACGTGATCCACATGATATACCCGTTTTTGACGGGGAGACACTGACGAACCCCGGCGAACCCATTCTCTACCTGCCCCCTTTCCTCTCCTCTCTGCCGCATACATTATCTCCACCCAAGTCGACCTCTTCAAACGGCCGCGTCCCGAAGGCTACCGAGGCTCATCTACCCGACATTGACTCCCCTTCCCTTTCACTCCATAAAGCGCTGCATAAGTTTACTCCCATCGCGGAGAACTACGCCGCTGTGTCTTACGCGGAAGCGTTCAACTGGGACGAACTTGATCTGCCCGAGGAGGACGAACACGAGTGGTACTGCGTCGCATTCAGAAGCCTTCGCAAGGAGGGGAGTGAGAGTGGCCGTCAGTCTACGTTTCTCTGTCATCCCCACTTGTGTGCTGACAAACCCCCTAGCGCTTTACGAAGCTGACAGAGCCGCACACGAAGAAGCTGTCCGGAATGGTGGTGTATGTCTTGTTGTGTTTCCGGACTTGACCTGCCTCAGGCTAACGTTTTTTTTTCCTTCGAAGCTTATCATGTACTGGTACGGGATTCCCGACCCGGAGACGGGTCTCAACCTCGCTACCTGCGTGTGGCAATCTCGTGCCCACGCGATCGCTGCCAACTCGCGCCCAAACCACATACGCGCGATGCGCCTTGCAGCAACATCCTACGAGATCTATGAACTCGAGCGCTGGACGCTCCGCAAGACAGCAGGTTCGCGTCGTCTTGAAGTACTACCATACGATGGCCATAATTCACAGAGATAAGTGGGCTGTAGTCAGGGGATCGCGATTATTTTCATTCGTCGTCATTACACCACATCGCTGTCGGGGGGTTATTAATCCTAATCTATCACGTTTGGTTGATTCTTGTATTTCGAATCTAAAAAAAAATCAATTTTTAATTAAAGAGGGTGATGAGTGATCATAAATTCGAGAGCCGCGACCGAATCTCGCTCGACATGTGATTTAGTGATTTGCTTTTAATATATGATGACTGCACCGGCAAGACCACTGACAGCACCACCACGCATCCGATCAGTCTGCGCATATCGCTCACATTTTGCTCGACACAAACCTCAATACACCAGCTTAAAATCTCTAATACCTTCTATCGCCATATTCCAGGGATTTCTTCTGTAGAAATGCTGTTGTGTGGCAAGAGGGGAATATACGGCGTTTGAAATCCTTGTTGATCGATACCGTGTCAGAGTTCGATATGATTTCAAGTTGATGAAAAAGGTGGTGATCAAAAAAACGTAATACCATGTATCGCTAGTCGGCTCATCACACGGCATCGCATCACGTCCGCGTGGACCCCCGAGACTTACCCTTAGCTATTCGAATAACGAAAGGGTGACATTGGACGTTCGCTTTTATTCCCTTTGCCCAAACTTGAAGGCCTCATGTTGGCCCAGTACAACGAGGTTCGTTATTCATTCATGAATGCCTCAGGTCTCGGGCTCTGTCACCCCTTTCACCTCTTCACTGGCAAGTTATTAAACTCATTTTTCGGTTACAGTGTACAAAGACTTCATGCCTTTTATTTGTTCCGAGAGCTGGTAATCTCCTACGCCGACATATCCAAATCGCATTGTTGGGCAGTCGAGTAAGTCAAAGGCGTAAATAACATTGGTCAGACCCCGACTCTCCATTCATCTCTGATACAACCCGCTGTTGCTTGGGTGTTAGAACCCCCAGAAGCTATTCATTAGTATCTTTGTCCCAATCCGTCGATTTCCTGTGCCGGCTCAGATCTTGGCTTCTTTACGTAACATATACCACATCCGACTTCTCGCGCCTCCCTTTGCCGGCCATTCCATGGCGCAGAGAAGTATAAGCGCACATGGTACCCATCTAGTCGATATTGGCACCATTAACACTCTCTATGTTTCCAAGGACGCCAGGGGTGTGCGCATCGGGCGAGACCCAGTTAAAGCCAGTCGGTAGGTGCCTAGGGAAAAGTGGAGGTGGTGGTGTCACTGGGTTCGACATGCCGGTGATGACAACTTGTGATGAGTTGAGGTTGGATAAGGATTCTGTATAACCATCCAGCGAGGACGTGATGAAAAACAGGGCCTACGGAAACGTACCATAAGAAGCTTTCTTATCCGGCTGGAAGTCGGACAAGAATATGGGTGTTGTACCACAGCCAGCTTGATCCATTACGCTCAAAGGTCTCATTACCGCAGTTGGGGAATACCAACTATGGCTCCTACGCGGGGTACTTACCATCAATTTACCTTTGGGAGAGGCGGGCGCGATCGCTGGCATCGGAGAAAAGGAGGGATTCTCGGTCATGGCTCCAACATAGACCGTTGGGGAAACGGGGCGAGAACCAGCAACGACATCGAGGGCAAATTCCGGGGGTGAAGAAAACGATTCAAGGAATTGTTCGCCATGGTCCTGGTCTGGAGGTATATGCGCATCTTGACTACTGATCTGAGTGGCACGAGAGTTTGGAAAGGAACCATCAATCTCCCATTCAGCTGTTGGCAATACTGTATCGCAAGCCACGTGAAGCTGCTTGGCAGGGCTGCGATCCAATACATGACCGTGAATAGGCCGAGCATGCACAAGAGGCCCTGGCGTTGAGAAAGGTAAAGGGCTATCCAAGACCTTCATAGTATTGGTACTGGTGGGCCGAGACATACGTAACGCAGAAGAGAGTCGGCGCTGGCAGTAGGAGGCCGAGGCCTGAGAGGTCATCCGCCCAGGTCCAGGAGTAGAGAAGGGGACAGTACACGCTGGTAACACAGTACGGCAGCTCCCGCGGGACTCTGCAGACCCATCATGGGCGGTCCGAAAGGGTTCAAGGGCAGTCCTTGGCAGACCTTCGGTCTCTGTACGATTCAAAGGATGGTGTTCATCCACCGGAACTTGGAAAGTAAAGATAGAGCCCTCTTCTGAGGTATCTGGATTCCACCCTACGTGGCTCTTCCTGATTGGGTCGTCAGGAAGTAACGTAAGACATCGCACAGCATGATTAGGTGGCAGAGTGACTAAGACGTTGTTCAGCCACTCTGGTAACTTCTGGGGGGATCCCGCGATGGCCTGAGGATGGGACAATTAATCATCCGCTAGCTGCCTACCTGAAAGATCGGAAAGCACCAGATCTCCCATCTTCCCTACCTGCGATGATCCCAAATGTGCCTTCTCCCCTGACATGGCCCCGGGCGACCAGTTTTCGGGTATGGCAGGTACAAAGGATTTTCCCAATTTTGTAGATTCGTACTCTACTTCTGTCGGAGTCTTAGGCGAGTCATGATTGGTCATTGACGATGAACCAGAGGAGTATGCGCGCTTGCGACGGGGAAAAGAGGAATTCGGGGCATGACATGCCCAGGTAACTTCCTGTAACATGCGGTCAAAACGTGAATTCAAGCCATATAGTCGGCGTCGTTTCGTCGAGTTGAACCGTGGTGTCTGGGCAACATCTATTTGGGATACGTGAAGCGCTGGAGTTATGCTAGAATAGAGGCATATACTAACCTGCGGTGGGGCTTGTAAATGCCGTTGATGAAACGCTAGTATATCATGAGATATGTACTACTACTATTCAGAATGATGTAGAAGTAGCTAAGGACACACCGACTATTAGAAAATCGGGCCATGCACTGTTCATTATCGTTCGCGTGGGACACATCTCGTCTAGAAGCCTGTTGTGAGCTACCGTACATAGTGTGCAAAACAAGCAGTGAACTAGTGAACCATTGCTCTGACTGCAGTGATACTCGGACGCGTCGCACTTGAGGCACGTGTTGGTGTTGGTGTTGGCTTTGGGGGAATGCACCTGATAGCGATGAATAAACTGTAATTTATAGTTATTTTTGTTTCATAAGGGATAAATGTTGTGAATAAACCATTATTCTCACATTAAGTCCAGATAACATTTATCGCAAAACATAATAATAAACTATTTTCCAGGTTATCTCGGGTTTTGCCGACAAAAACCGAGTTATGCGTGCTGGTTTTGTGCATCAAAAAAGGGCTGATTGACGTGACGAACTCCATTTGGAAACGATCTGGTACCAGAGGTCAAGTTTCTTATTGTCTTCAGCTATGTCTGGTCTCGCCGCCTGCCAGTTTTAACCCACGATCTAGCAAATTTTTACCAAGCAATTTGTGGCTAATGGCCACGTTGTCACGGGCGGCAATACGCAATGGAAACTGAACACGTCACCAAACGCACGTCGTCCATACCACCCTGGCAGGATTAGTGCTACTTTGGCCCCATGTCCCAATGGCGGCTCTGTAAGACCCTTCTCTGAATGCTGAATGCATTCATCTCAGGTTTCTTACCAACCACCCGTGATCGATCGCGTGCTTTTACCACCATCGGCCTATCCCGCTTTTGTCTCTCTATCTTGCTCTTCGTGCTCTCTGTATTGTGTCACCACGTTCTGTGGGGTTTTGCTCCAGGATGGATCCCAGACACATCCCCTTTCCTAATCATCCAGAGAAACGTACTTCTATCAATGAAGGACGACGTCAAAGAAGTCCCTTTTGGGAAGCGCTCCTTATCTTGTTCTTCCTTATCGCGACACTCACACCCTTTGAACTACGACAACTTTCCTTCGGTTTACTCTCGAAAGCCGCAGACGAAGTGAATTATAGTCTCAGAAACCCAGCATACCCTATCGAAGTCGAACATGGGGCAGTTGCGAGTGAAAGCGAGTTGTGTTCGAAGATTGGCGTCGAAATACTGAAGGAGGGTGGGAACGCGGTGGACGCCACTGTGGCCACCACGTTCTGTATTGGCGTCGTAAACATGTTCTCGTAGGTATCTGGGCAGTCCATTGTGTACGCGTTCGTTGAGCTTATTCCACAGATCTGGTATTGGCGGCGGTGGATTTATGACTGTCCGGTTGCCTCCGTCGGTCCCAGGTGGCAAGTCGGAGGTCTGGACTATTGATTTTCGAGAAACGGGCCCAGCTCTCGCAAATGCATCTATGTATAAGGAACACCCAATCAAATCTAGGTATGGTGGCCTTTCCGTCGCTGTACCTGGTGAAGTGCGAGGCCTGGCAGAAGCCCATACACGATGGGGCAAGCTACCATGGCGAAGGTTGGTGCAACCCAGCGCTGATCTTGCCTTGGGCTGGGCTGTGGGCAAGGAACTCGGGTTTAGGATGCAGGTGAGATTATACACACAATGATGTCGTACTCAACCTGATCATGCCGGCAGTGGCCAAAATATCGTTCTTTGTTTCTGCATAACCCTGACTGGTCACGTATATTCGCGCCGGATGGCGTCATTCTTAGCGAAGGCGACATAATCCGGAATGTTGATCTCTCTCGGACTCTCGGACTCATCGCCGAACGAGGTCCGGACGCGTTCTACAAGGGAGAAGTTGCTGACGCCATCATCAGCAAAATTCGTGCCGAAGGTGGCATCATGACTCATGAAGATTTGGTCAACTACAAGGTTAATGTTTCCAAAGCTCTCGACGGTACCTACCGCGATCTAAAGGTCTACACGACCCATGCGCCAACATCGGGACCTGTTCTTCTTCACATGCTTAACTTGATGGAGAAGTATGACCTACCCGCCGAAGGACGAACTGAGGTTAATGTTCATCGCCTTGTTGAAGCAATGAAGTGTGAGTCAACTCTTTTCACACGAATTAAGCGCGGGCAGTAACCACTCTATGCACAGTTGGGTTTGCTGCACGGTTCGTCGTTGCTCATCAACTCAAAGTATTATCTTCGAAGCCTCTTTCCAGGACGCGAATATGTGATCCTCAATTCAACGACGATCCGAGAAGAATTGATGAAATACCCCTCAAGTCGTTCAGCGCATTGATATCGCAAAACATAACGGATGTACGTTGATACAACTCTTTCTACCACTATTTTGACGTCAGGGATCAGGATCGTACCCACCCTCCACCGTACTACCAACCTATCTTCGACGTTCCTGAGGACCATGGCACAGTATGTACCACCTGACTGTTTTCCTCTCCGACCGTGAGTCCGTGACCGTCCGCGTAGAGCCACACCTCAATTGTAGATGCAAGTGGGATGGTGGTGGCTATCTCCTCCACCGTGAATGTTATTTTTGGTTCACGGGTTATGGATCCTGTAACGGGCATTCTATTCAATGATGAGGTTTGTGATATCGCATACATGACGCCTGAAGCATCCCTAGAACAGTAACTCCCTTAGATGGATGATTTTTCTACACCAGGCGTTCCGAACGCATTTGGTCTCTGGCCTTCACCGTGTCAGTGTTCGCTTTGTACAGAGCCTGAACTATGTTGCTCATCATTCACAGATAATTACCCCGAGGCTTACAAGCGGCCTCTCTCGTCGATGGCACCTACAATCATTGAACATTCCAATGGCTCATTCTACCTTGCCCTTGGTGGATCAGGTGGCTCGAAGATCCTCCCTGCGATATACCAGGTCATTCTGAATCTTGATTGGGGGCTTGACATCGGCTCCGCCATCGAATACGGTCGCTTGCACCACCAACTATACCCCGAGTGGATTGCCGCAGATCGCTTCTATCCGCATGAACTTTTACTTGGCCTCGGAACTAGAGGACACACAGTCCTTGGTATGTGACGTACATGACATATAGGCTAGGTGTTGTGACCTCATTTAATTGCTAGTTGACGATCACATTGGTAATTGGTCGGTGGTAAATGCAGTTATGCTAAGGGATGGAATGGTGCATGGTACGCACACGATCATCGTTTTGCTCCTTCTCTTTGGCCATTCTAATTCAAGCTAGCATCGAGCGATTCGAGGAAGAATGGTATAGCTGCCGGATATTAACGTGCCAACTATAATAGACATAGGTGCCTTGTCCGTGGTAGGAACAGAAGATTTATTTGACGAAACGTGTTGTGCTTCTGTCTGCTGGCACGAAACTTGTTGGCTATGTGGGGGTCGCTGAAAGGCGGGTATCACAACCTCGAGAACTCGGTGTGGGGGCTCGTTGTTCCCTACCAGTCTTGATGAATACAGTCGTGAGATATGACAAACTTCCATACAACCCGAATGCCAGTGGTACGTTGATGTCTCTGCCACGTCAATCTACTCCTTTCCAACACCGCTGGGGCCACCAGCGGAAGGCCAAGGCACTGTGTGAGGATACAGGCTTCACCATATCATGGTTTACATTCGCGTTCTCTTCCCCTCCCTGCGAGGTTTCCTGGCGTACAGTATCGTTCCCGCCGCCATCCACTGTCAGAGTTCTCCCGCTAAGAGATCCGTGTTTTGCTTCGACACTTTGCGTTCGTCGTCTGCGTACTAAATTAATTAATTACTTTCCGAAGGGTAAGTACCTCTACTATACTGTAGAACACTTTTGGCACTTGCGCGATTGCACCATCGCTGTCATGAATCTCGGTTAACATGCAAGCGACGGATCCGAGCCATCGCGTTGCCATCGAAGACGAAGGGTGTTTCCCAAACCTTCAGTCCTTGGTGGTTCTTAGTTCCATTGGCATCCGTTGGGTAAGTGGTGACTTCGCAATCAAGGTCTATTAATGCACACCTAGCTTTACAATACCGTTATTACTGTATGAATTTTGCTCGATGGCAAGAGATCACATGCTCGTGCTCATGCACATCGCATAATTTATTTTCATGTCCAGTTGGAATGTTGATTCAGCCCCTGGTGGCCTGACCCACATGGGCCGCGCATTTGGCGGGGAGTGTCTGTCGATTCGATACCAGATTCGCGGAGGTCGGCTGTACTGTAGTGCCAGTCCAATGGGGCTAAGTTCTGGGGTCACTTGGACAGTTGTCCCCCGTTGTCCTCTCCTCTAAGATCTCTGGTAGAGATGACATCGGGACACAGTTGAATGCTCCCCTGGCGGAGTAGGAGAATACCTAGGGTAGATTGTGGATATGCTAGTACGGCCTATATGTATGGTGGCCACGTGTCTGCACTGCACTAGTGAATTCGGCATTGAGGAATTCTAGACTAGTTCTCCTTGGTAGGCGAAACAGAGTGACCCTGCATGTCGCGCTTCGCAACGATGTTGAACTAGGGCTTGTCTGGTTGCTAAATTGCAGGGCTAGCGCCAGTGTCGTGTCGTGTCCAGCCGCAGCCGTTAAGCGCTCAAGACGTGTGACCTCCCCCCAAACTCCCGTATTGCCCCCAGGGCCTTTCAAACCCAAAGTGTCCACCGTAAACCGTCAAAGGACATCGACCCATCATCCGTCGCGCCTTTATACCCGAAGCAAATGTCCGACGCGTTGACCGCAGATCTCCTGTTCGCGTATGTGGGCATCATCACCACTGCCACCGTTTCGATCTACGCGGGCTCCTTTGGAAGTCTTCCGGTCAGTCCTCCTTCCGTGACCCGGCGTCGCTGTTCAATTCGTCGAGCCCCGCTCGCCATGATGCCCACCAGAAGTCAAAGGGTCGTCGTCGCGCAAAGCGCTCGGATGACGACGAGGACGATGACGATGACGAGGATGAGGACGATTCCGTCGGTCGGCTGACCTCTGAAGAGGCGTGGTTGTTTCCTGTGGTCCGTTCATTTCACGTTTATTTGTTCTCTGTGCGGCGAGTACTGAAGGGAAGGGGTCACGACCTGCAACAGCTAGGTTCGGTGCTGCTCGTTGGCTTGTTTCTGATCCTCAAATACCTTGGCAAGGAATGGATCAACTGGCTCCTGTCCTTTTATTTTGCTGTCGTCGGACTGTACAGTGTACCGCATGTACGCCCTCCTCTTTCTCGCACAGTTTCACTCCGAGTTTTTACTGTGCCTTTTCAGTCCCTCATTAGTCTGGCAAAATTCGCGTTGGGCCGTCAATGCTGGAACCGATTCTCCAGGACTAGTTTGAAAATCGAATCAGCGACCCGTAGTGAGTCCCGTTCCTTCCCCGTCCCCGAACGAAGCTCACTATTCAACCAGAGGTCGTGTCTCTCTCGTGTAGGGCACCCTCTATCTACCTCACACCTGCCGGGATGATTCCGTCCGTGCTCTACATTTTCTATTTTGGACCGGAGAAACCCATACTCCTTACAAACGTCCTTGCCCTCTCATTTGGACACGACGCCATGTCGATGCTCAAGGTCGACTCCTTCAGGACTGGGAGCATCCTGCTCTCCGGCCTGTTCTTCTACGATATTTGGTGGGTGTTTGGGACCAAGGTGGTATGTAATATCCGTCATTCCGCGGAATAAGACCTGTGAAAAGGCCGATGACGGAAATTATAGATGGTCAGTGTAGCAACCAGCCTCGACCTGCCCATGAAAATCCTCTGGCCAAAGTCGATCACATTCTCCCCGGTGAATGGAAGCATGATGCTCGGCTTGGGTGACATCGTCGTTCCTGGGACCTTTGTCTCTTTGGCCCTGCGCTACGACCATTTTCGGCATACGAAGGCCCAGCCCGTCGGGACGTTCACGAAGCCGTACTTTGTCGCTTCGCTGGTTGCCTACGTGGCAGGCCTCGCCACCACGATGATGGTCATGCACGTGTTCCACGCGGCGCAGCCCGCGCTGTTATACCTCAGGTACGACCGGGCATTCGTTCCTTACTGCATTGTGCGCGTCGAACGGAGAATGCTCATGAAATTTGGGGAATAGTCCTGCCTGCATCCTCTCCTTTGTTTTTACCGCTTGGCGCCGCGGGGAGCTCATCGAAGCGTGGAAATGGAATGATGGTCCAAATACAGCGTCCAAAAATGGGGCCACAGTGGACAAACCGGCTAATGATGCCGCCGCGGTCGGAGCGTCCTCCGGTCCCTCGGACGGTGTCACTTTGCGAGAAGATTGAGGACGCAACGGTAACGGTAATTACGAGCTCTCGGTGACTGTCGCCATAATCGTGGTCTTTTATTCAATCGGTCCGGACCGAGATGCGGGAATCACGCGCTCGTATATATATATACATTATCGTCGTTCTAACAACACACTTGCTGTAAATTGCGATGAGGGCAAGTATCGTTTTACATTCATTTTGTGTAAAGTGTGGCTCGATTCAGATCGCGGGCGGAAGGATTTAGAGATCCGCGATCGCGCGTTTTCGCAAAGTGAGTAAGATCGGATGGGTCGTCGCCTGCGGTCCCAGGCATACAGGAAAAGAGACGGCCGAACACGAAAATAATTGGTGCCGAGGATCTTCCGCCTGTGTGAGCTGTAGTTGATATGTCCTCGATCAAATTTGTGGGTGTCTAGGAACTTCATGCATAGGGCAATGGCGTCGATAACCAGGATCTACTTCGTCACAGAGGTGTATCTCATCCACCATAGGGCATACAAGGATAGTGCACACCGTTGGTCGGCCCTACTTGCCATGCGAACATTGGCACCCAGCGCAAGTCCCATGATGTAGGCTCAGCAGTGTACTCGTTCGGTTACGAGATTACGGAGATCTGAGCATATTCGGGCGTCGAGTGCGCAATACTAACATCATCGCACGTACTTTAACGCACCGTGATCATTATTCCAAAACCCAATAAAACTGTTACTCCATTCGCCGATATCTGCGGAACTTCTACTGGGAACAAAAGCGCGTCTACCAGGCAGAGGCAGGAGTGTGCGACTTATTTCCATCGCTTTGGAAACGCCGGGGGTAGATGGTTGTATATGGTGGAGTCGATACGACGTCTGGCGCTCTCTCAATTGTCGGCTTCATTTAGTAGACCGCTAAAGCTGGTCCGTTTCGGGGCTACCGCCGCCCGGCGGCCCTAGGAGTACACCCAGGAACAAGGAATGTTGTAAGTGCGCGTGGCGAAGGAAGAAGGAAGAGCACGGGGCCACGGAGTGGAGTGGAAACTCGACCGTTCTTTTGGAGCACACAAGCCAAAAGGAGCAAACTTGAGGAGGAATTTCGATTTCGTTCTCTTTGGCACCTCTCCCCTCGTGGTAAATGTGGCTGGTAGCGCCAAGAGAGAAAAAGGGGTAGAGAATTCTATTTGCACGAGCCGAGAAATACCTCGCATTCGGCAGCTGTTGGAGAGGTCGTTTCCGTAATGATGGACTCTGGACGTCTTGTTTTGCGAGGTCATGTGTACCCTGTCCTGCCAAAGGTATTTTGATCACCCGGCATCTAGGCGCTCATGATTTCCAATTTGGAGACGTGTCGAATAAGCGGGTTCAAGCTTGGTGTCGTTCAAACCGACCTGCTTCTGTACAAGACACAGAAGCAAGCTGTTTGTAATACAGGGACGCCAGCCTCAGCACGAGGTTGACTAGGTGCATGATGGTAGATGTCGAAGAATGTTTTGTTGATAGAAGGACTGACACACGGCTCGTGGGAGAGATTGTTGGGGGTTAGCCGCCACCAAACTACGTTCAATTCATATTAACCCTGAAAGGTAGAGAACGAATAGATGTCCTGTCAACGCCAGAACGCCACTCCTTGAGAGCTGCGGGACTCGGAGACGTTGCCGTTGCCGCCCTCCGTCGCGGCGAGAACCTAAGAAGCCAAGTGCGAGGAAGCCGGCGAAAGTCACGGGACGGATATTGGGAGGGAAGCGTATCCATAGACTGACGACTGGACTGAGGCTATCGAATAGCCCAGGTGAGGGATAGCGCATGAACAGGGCCGAAGAAGGTACGTGCAAGCATGCGTGCTGGCCGGGAGCCGCGAACTACGAGAGTGAATGGATCCGGCCGGGAAAAGGCAAGAGCACACGGCATACAGTGATGGTGGCGGGACCGGAAAAGGAGAATAAGAGTGAGGGTCATTTGCTAAGGGGAAAGTTCGTGGAAAAATGAGAGCCCGGCTAGTTGGCGATCTAAATGGGCGTTTCATCGAAGGAGGAAAAGAAGAGGGAACACCCGTAGGCAGACAGGAGTCATCTGGGTGAAGAAGCAAGCAAGCAAGACCGGTTTTGGGGGGGCGTCTCGCTGGATGGACGAAATAGGGAAGATTGCTTTCCCATGCAGGCCAAGGGATATGGGAGCAATGGAGAGGGAGGGGTTGTCGAAAAACGGGGAGTAAACGAACAGGGGTTGGGATGTTTTTGCAATGGGAGATCGAACTCGATGAGTTGAAAAAATAGAAAAGTGAGAAAAAAAAACGAGAGGCATAATTTGATGATCCACAACCCGAGGGAATGGTTGATCTAGTGGTGGAGATCTAAGGGACAAGGACACCACACCCTTGGGCGGCGTGGGAGATCAGACCACACTTTGACCCATGTGAATTATCCCCTGGGTTTTTATTTTATTTTCTGGGGATTTATCGTTATTTTAAAAAAATTTCGCTTGCTGTGGTGGAGGAAAGCCAATTGGGGCGCATATATTTGTACGGAATTGGCCGGAAGAACGAGTTATACGGGAGAAAGAGAAAGCAAAGCAAAGGCGGACAGGTACAGGTTCGCAATACCACCTGTACGGCCCGCCCGATATTGGTCATTGGCCCGCTCGCTACGCCCTTCCTCCTCATCCGTCTTGCCCCTTTCCCATCTCCCATCTCCACTTCCTTGTTCAATTCTTCCTACTCTCAGGTAGAACAGATCCGAGCTGTTCTTCTCCACTACATCTCTGTTACACTTCATCTTGTCTTTGCATCTCAACAATTTGCTCTCTCATTAGTTGTCCTATTTACGTTCAGAGGGCACTTTTTGTTGCCTTACACTGACATCTCCCCGAGACCGCGATCCGTCTCTGTCCTACCCCTTCTGTCTATGGAGCTTGCACAATTGCAACATAGCAGCACCGCGGACGATCTTCCAAAACTTGCTTCGTCCTTCACCCCCCGCCCAACCGTCATCACTTCACTCGCTGCTCATCCGCCATCGAATTACATGACCGATCATGGCACTCTCCCCTCTGCTTCATTATCGCCCCAATCCTACCACTCGCCGTGGCTAGAATCGTCAAATTTGACATCCCCGGACCTCGTAACTCCGTATCCCGTGCGTATCCGATCGAGGCAAACCAGCCTTCCATTACAATGACCCATTACTTACGTTCTGTGTAGTCCAGTTTTCCATCGCTACCTCATGGTCACTGGATGGACGTTTTCTCTTCCCCCTTGAACCCACAGGTGTTTGCCCACATAGCCAATGCGGGCATCATGGGACCCGCCACTGTGCCATCTGGCGACATACCGCCGAGCAACCCGTCATCTACACGCTTACCATCGTCTTTCCCTCCCTTCGACGCTCATGATTCTCGACAAGCCCATTCGAACAATGCGTCTTTCGCCTCGCCGTCACATCCATATCTGAAGCCGAACCTTCCCGACCATGCAAGTCCGGCACTCGCTCAATACGGCATCAAGCCGAAGGCACAGAGCCCTGGTATGGTACATATATCACCCCCTGTTCCTCGCACAAATGGCAGAAGTCGCAACGGTCTACCGGATGGGAGACATATCGCATATCATGGGGACGATAGCACCCACTCGCGACAAGGCTCAGCAGGTTAGATCGTTTGTAAACAAAACAACTTCATTCATACCTTCTCACCTTATGGCCTGCCAGGGTCCGCCGTTTCGTCAACATACTTACCGCCCTCCTACACAGCGTCTTCTGGCTACAACACTGACACCACAGCTGGCCGATCACATGCCGGCTTGCCCCCAACGTTATGGATGTCCCCGTCTTCAACATCACCATCAACACCCAGCATCGAATCGTATACGTCGTTCCATGCCGCAACGATGTCGCGAGATTCCCCCATTACTGGGAACAGCCTATCTCCTTCCATACCCGAGATCAAGACCTCGTATCTATCGAGCTTCGAGGACTCACCCGGGTCTCCCGAAACCAGCATTCGCCCAGACGCCTCCTCCATGTACAGCGAAATTCTCTCAGATAGCCTCTTTACGTCTCGAACCGATGGCGCGAGCACTTTCCCTTCTCCCGTCCTCTCGGGCTCGCCTGATTTGCAATCAAATGCGCTATCACCAATAGACGCCAGCCAATGTGATCCGGAACAGCTCGCGAAGGATGATCCGCTTGCAACACAAGTGTGGAAGATGTATACCCGGACCAAGGCCAACTTACCGCACGCGCAGCGTATGGAGAACTTAACGTGGCGAATGATGGCTCTAGCCTTGAAGAAGAAGAAAGACGACGAGATGAACCAGGGGGGACAAGCTGAGGTACAAGTGAAGAGGGAGCCTGGGGAAGTTGTTGATGATGCCGTCTCTCCCACCACCGAGGAGAACAAGGGCGTGGAATTTGGGGAGGAACGTGGTCGTCGCATAGATAAAGGAAAGACAAAAGTCAGTGTGGTGGGGTTTGATGGTGCGAACCAGGATAGCACGGAAGACGACGAGTGAGTGGCGTCACCTTGTGCAACCATTATATCTTCGCATTAACTCCTCACCTTAGCGAGATTGTTCCAATGGACTGGAGGGCCATGAGTCGGTCTCGATCTCGAGTTCCCATGGACTGGAGACCAAGTAGCCGCTCAAGGTCCCGTCCGCCACCAACAATGGGGATACAGCTCGATAATGTCTTATCGCACCCCGAACGCTTCGCATTTCCGTCTCTCGAACACCCATCTGAGTCAAAGCCCTCAGATATGCACGGCCTATTCAGCCCCGCCGTTGATGACAAGTTAGACCCCAGGCCTCCAGGGTCTGCCCCCTCTGCTACTCCCAGTCTCCCAATTGGCCCTGGTCGACACAGTCCCACGTCTTCAACTGGCCATCCCACGTTTACCCTCCCCACCCTTCATGAACATGCCAGCCATTCTCACTCATCAGCCTACCCCCTCGGTTCCCATGGGTCGCGATACTCTTATCCCACCCTCCCCGATCACCACTCGACGGCCATGCATACCTATGTGGGTCATCCGTCATCTCTGCCATCTCTCGGGGCACATGGGCTGTCGCGAGCAGCTGAGTCGGGTGCCTCGCCGTCAGAACAGCGCTCGTTCCCCAAGCACGTGCGTAAGACGAGTTTCGATCACACTGTCTCAAAGGACGGTATTTTAGCCTGCGTATCAGGAAGACATCAGGTTAACGGCCGACCGCAATTCGCTGAAACTCTTATTGGAACCAAACGCAGAGCTGACGCCCCCCATGCCGAAAGCATGCTTCGTGCCGATCCTCCGAGTGTCCACGCCTCCTCTCCCGTCGATGAGCTGGATGTCGTTCAACGATTCTCGCTCTCTCATCACCACCCACCGTCGAATTCTCATCATCCTTCAAATGGCTCATTTCCTTCCGCACCATTCAACTTCACTGTCCCCGGATATGACGGGTTATTTGACATGCATTCCGCCCACCCACTACCTCATGATTATTCTTCTGTCCTGGCGGCTGTTGACGGCTCCCGACACGTTCCATCATATCCCGATAGTACACATCACAACTTACCCACGACCCCATACTCACCGCACACTAGCCCACCTCTGGCACCCAATGAAGGCTTATCTGCTGCTGCAGTAGCTGTATCCGCGGTCGTAGCAGAGAGCTACGCGCACCTGAATGCCACTCATCTGGCGGGTGTGGACGATCCTGGTATGGAATACCCAAATATGATTGGCATGATGTACGCCAATGGCGTTGAAGCCGCAAACCTATCGCATCAACCCTTCACACACGTGGACCCTACTCAAATCTTACCGGCTGAGCACGGGGAGAACGGTTTTCCGAGCCTTCACCCTAGTCCCTCGAGTGATGGGTGGGGTAATGGGTTCGGCTCCAGCACAGCAGCATCCCCCGAACCTCGTGATGCCTCCGCCGCATCCACCCCTCCATCCACCGAGTGCCTATCCTCCCGTCAAGGCGTTCGCAAGATTGCGTCAACGAAACGAATGCAGGAGGCTGTCGTGCGTTCCACCATCGCACGGAAAAAGTCGACAGCTGGTTCAGACCCACCACCGACTGCGCAGCTGCGCTCCTCGACGAGCACCCCCGACCTTACCTCTGCATTAGGGGGCGGCGGCCCTAAGGGTGAAGATGGGGAGACAGCTCCGACAATTTGCACAAATTGCCAAACGACGAACACACCATTGTGGCGGAGGGACCCTGACGGACAGCCTCTATGTACGTGGATTCACAGTACATGAACTGCAGGTGCAGGGCTGAACATTTGTTACCCTAGGCAACGCTTGCGGGCTCTTTTATGCGAGTCTCCTTATCTACAGACGCCGAATTCAGCTAACTCATATCCACTGATTTACAGAAGTTACATGGCGTCGTAAGACCGCTATCTCTGAAGACTGACGTTATTAAGAAGCGGTGGGCCATATCTCTTGGATCCGTATTTGAACCGCAGTTACTGATTATGGTTGGGGGGACTCTTATCTTTCAGGAACCGCGCCTCTGGAGCACCCAACTCAGGTACCCGCAAAAACAACTCTGTGCTACCAAAGCTTGCTTCATCTTCAACGCGACCGCGCTCATCGACGACAAGCAACACACCACTGGCTCTTCCGGGTTCTCGTTTATCTCCCGGCAGCCGGATGGGTCCAAGTGCGGCTGTCCCAGGATCCCTGGCCCTTAAGCGGCAAAGACGGACATCCACGGGTGGGTCTGGAACCTTGGTACGCAAACTTGCCGAGGGTGCAGGCACATAACTTGCATGCTTTACGCCATGTGGCGGGCGCTGACAAGCTTCCATCTGTCTTTTCTCACTTCTCATCTACTACTTACACCCCCCCATGTTGTCCACCCTCCTTTGTTGTATCCGTTGCTCTCTTGCCATATTATGATAGAGGTGATCGGTGTTAGTGGCACCCTGTATGCTTGTCACTCATTTCTTCCGGAGTTGCCCGACGATGATCATGTACGACTGACGGCGTTGTTAATTGGATACTCCATAGACTTGCTCAAACTATGATGCATATCATGCAATTTTGGGCAACTTCCTGTTACTGGTCCCGCATTGTATTGTCCGTATCCCCTTACGAGTGGATCCATCGGTATCGCGAAACAAGGATAAACGTGAATGTGTTAATATTAAGTCACCGACCCAAGACATAACCGCGAAAGGATCCTGCACCCCGCCGGGGTTGATAACTGTAATGTTAATGAAATTGGGTATCGCTCTCTTTGCCCTCGGGGATAGTTTTCGGAATCGTGCGTCCCTTGTGCTCTGCTCCACCTTTTCGGAGGAGCCCTGAGCGGCCGCGTCAGAACGCAGCGCACGCTCCCAGCGCTTCTCTCCGCGCTTCTTGAATCGTAACGTCATACTCTAGCTTGCCTGCAGCGAATGAACGTACGACTTGTTACTTGACGTGCTCCGCGGGCAAAGTAAGTGCGCCGACTACTTTTTCCCAATTGCTTGAGCGCCCTTGCCAAATTCTGCGAGCACGGGGGGAGTACCGTAAAAAGGCAAAACGCTGAATGCGACGCGTCAGAGCCGTGCCTAGCTAGCAAAGAGAGGGGTGTAAAAGATATGGCCCAAGGGTCGGACTGGGAGTAACGCACTAGTGCCATCGTTGGCCCTCGCAGCTCCTTGTGCTCGCTCCTACAATTCTTGCATCAGTGAGACATGCGTTTTTGAGCAGCCCCTAGTTGCGCCTCTTCTCATGAGTGCCCGGTATAGAAGGTGTGAGTGGCGGTTTCCGTTGTTGTACGATCCAGTTTCCCAACCCGCAGAGTTCACCGCACCCTCTTTGATGCGCCTGAATCGGCTGTGGTTGCTGCAGTATGTCCACTGCGGACGCCAGCGTTGTCCGTGAAATTGCGTACACGGACAGACTCGTCGTCTGACATGGTCCCATCCTCATTCCATATTCGAGACTATCACCGGCGAGGGGCTCTTTGCTTTGCTGCGCCGCTCAGTAGTTGCAAGTCTGCACCCACTCATTGACCCAGTTCTTCTGTACCTGCCTCCCGGAAGAGATACACCGCTCCGCTGGCGAGCGTTAATACCAGGCAAATATGGGCGCTGTCGATTATTATACCCCGGCGGAGGTAGAGCGTGCGCCGGCAAATGGGCAAGCTGCAACGATCCAACGTGGGTTGGCGGTTTCCGGCGAACGTGCATCAATCACACGGCCTGCCTCGTGCCCCACAAATGAAAAACACACCTGCCAATTTCCACCGCCAACTACACGCTGTCAATCAGTGGCGTGGTTGTCGAACGTGAACATAATGTGTTCCCCCTTTTTGGACGACAACGAATATATCCAACCAGGCCCTCGCTCTTCGCCCGGTTTCCTGTGGAATCGTTGTACTGCTTGCTTGCGGCAGAGCACTCCTCCCTTGGCTCATGGTTGACAGGGAGCGCGAGTTCTTCAGTGATGATCGTAGTATCTGCCGACTCATCGTTGTGCTTGCTCCGATCATCGTCCTCCTGAATCTCACGTATGATCGTAAATGACAGATTGAACGCGAAACCCAGGGCGGGTATTGAGAAGGACATGGCAGAGCCCTGAATGTCCTGTCGTGGAATTTAATTACTTCCCTCAATATGGTAAATTATCATTCACGGACCTCGTGAGCGGATGTTGCGAAGCTTGGGGTAGGGCTTGCCCGTCCGTCGACATTGCTGTTACTGGCCTCATTTGGCGTACTGTGAATAGACTAGATGCCGCGAATGCTACCACACTTGAGCGTTGTCGGACGATCCAGCCGCACACGTAAGCTCCGATTATGGAGAGGGGTGGTAGGCGTCAAGGATGGCGTTGACTTTCATGCTGGAAAGTTCTTCGAGGATTCGGCCCACTTGCTGGGTCTCCGCCTTGAGATACCGCCTAGAACATAAACGCCTACGATGGATTAATTAAATAAAGTCGCACCTAAAGGCAGGGTCAAGTCTTAATCCGGAGAGATCAAAGTTGTCTATGGTAGTACCGCAGCGCGCGCGATAATTATTCACTCGATCACTGTAAAAGGGTATCAGCGAGAGCCATCTAGCCAGAAATATCGAACGGACACTCTGCCGAGCCACTCCGCAATCCTCTCCTTTATCGGAAAGTCCTCGCCTTCCTCTCAAGCACGCCTCGCACACACCTTGCCACGATCTGCGACAGCGCAGAAAGTGGTGGCGACACGGCATTGGCACTAGCTGGAGTAACGATGGTTCTGAACTGAAAGCCACGGGGCGGGGTGTGCCAATGGCCGGTCACGCGCGCTTCTCATGACATGATCGGACGGTGGTGGAGGGCTCTCCGGAGGTCACCTTACACCATCGTTCCTCCACCCTGCGACGCTTGATCAAAGTTGTCGATGCGAGGGGTGTGCCTTGCGCCCGTATTAGCTCGTTCCATTACTTGGTCATTGCGAACCAAACGCTGGGTCGGAAGTCTCGCCGCGGGGACAGAGGAAAAAGACAAGGAAGGTAAGAAGTTGGGTCTAGGCAAGTAGGGCAGGAGATGTTCCTCAAGATGCGCTGTCGAAAGGTTGCAGGGTGTCGAACTTCCACCCGATAGCCCTGGTGTCGTGGCACGATCCTAGCATGTGAAAGGGTTTGATACCTTCTCGCAGATGCGGCAGTGTCAGCCCCAGCCCATGCCCGTGAACCCAGACGTTCACCGTCTGACGGTCCGTTCAGCCGACTCGAACCGAACCGATGAGATTGGCCCGGTTGTTGCCGAAAACCTGACTTTCTCTTGCTCAAATATTGCTTTTCGTAGCGAGGATGTGTACTTGAATCCGCACTCTCGCACGGTCATGACGAATGGGATGGTAGCAGTACTAGTTCAATCATCTCAAGTGTTTGCCTCTTCATACCGATGTGGCCGTAACACCCGTATGGAGGAGGCTGTGTTGTCTTCTTTACATAGCCCTAGCCAGCACTGAGAATTTTTCAAGCTTTACACGCACATTTTCCTAATGGCCTACTATGATATCTATCGCGACCGGCGTGCAACCACACATCCTGCCTTCGGCCATGCCTTGTGGGAACCCAGTCCAGAGGCAAGGTATGGTCCCGTGAGGATTGGTGATGTCGGCTTTGTCCGCGAAGGCAAGTTTTACCGTCTTTTCAATGCTCTACTTCCTGCAGACGATGCGTCTCATGAGGGGGTCCCTCTACCGGATAATCATGAACCACTGGTCCTTGATGTCTCAGACCATATATCGACAGACGCGCTCAAGCCCAACCAGTACTCTTCCGCAGGGGTCCGCGTCTTGCCTCCAGAACCAGAGTATCTCGCCAGCCCGTGACTTCAACTTTCTCTTCGCTGATGTTTTTTAGCTTTCAGGACCATCCGCAAGTCTCATTTTCATGCACGAATAGACGCGGTGGTGCATTGTTATCTCTTCCTGTAGAGACTCAACGTCAGGACACCCGCGCTAGAGGAACTTTTGGAGAGTGGATGCTCCAGCATGTTGACTCCTGGTTGGCCTTCACTCGAAGGCTTGGACTTGGTATAGAACAGATGGAGGAAATTGTTCTAGTCACCGGGTGTCATCTCACGAGGTCTTGGGCAAATGTTACATTCTTGGAGGGCCAGACATATGCACAGGCACCACACGGGATTAACGTAATCCAGGGTCATGACATCAACTGGCACTTCTCTCATGGGAATACGAATACTCAAGGAGTCGTGTGTAGCTGGGGTCCTGCAGAGCCGGTATGTCAATTCGCGAGGAATATTAATTTTCAGATTTTCAGAATTCTGAAACCGTTCTCGCCCACATCAGAACCTACCAGAGGACCAATGCCTATTTATCCGCGGGTTCCGTGTTGTTCGCGCTTTCGACATATTCCCGAGGCAGCTCAAAAGGGCTGCAGGACCCAATCCAAGTCTGGACGGTGACCAAGACGGTCATGAGCCAGACAAGGGACTCATACCGATAGCTGCTTCTACGGAGGTAAATCGACCTTTCTGACATTTCTAATGTTTGTCTGAGCTTTCAAAGACCCGGGATTCTCTTCACGTGTTGTTAGACTATATCATCGAAGTAAGCGGGGTGCCCTGTTCTCTCTTCGCACAAATAATTCATCTTTATGTGTTATTCAGCGGTCGCCTAACTGTGATATGGCCCTTGTTCATGATGACGACCTAGCGCGTGTTGCGAGATTCCGTGAAAGTGGAGTGAGTGAACACTTATATGTCAGTTCTGTGTTCTGATCTTCAGCGTTACAGGAGACTTTCCAGCCGGATACACTGATGGCTTGTCTCCAAAAGACTCAGCCAGATATACAGCAGATCAGATGTGGTGAGCACTTCTCAATACCACAGCTTCACCAACGCTCATGCGGGACGTTCACACAGAAGATTGTTTATCCAACAATGAGGACAGCACCAGAATTGGTGCAGGGACCATTAACGTTGCGATGTTCCTGGAGGAGTTTAATGAGTGGAGTGAGTCTGGCATTTCATGACAGTGGCAGCTCATCTTGATCGGGTTCATATGAAAGGCCTGGCCCCGCCACGACCGTCAACCATGTCCCAGGACAACCCTTCTTTCTGGCCCAGCGGATCGTCAGTCACCGTCCCGATGACTTATAATGGCCCCCATCATAATTTCTCAAATTCTCTCGTATCGAGTACGGATTTCAGTTTGGGGAGTAAGTTTTTCTCGATGCAGGATGTCACCAAGTCAGAATCCGATGACGCGAATCAAGAGTCTGTTGTTGTCTCTCTGGCGAATCACATCCAATCAGCACGTCATAATCGCATTCGTCCCTCCTCGAGCCACCGTCAAAGGCCACCGTCGTCCTCATCTCCATATCTAGGCCATGGCGCGTCTCCTCGCCTTGATACACCCGTCTCTACCCAGGTTTGTTCCGCATGTGGGAAGATCGCCAAACGACGTCAAGACATGCATAGGCATATTCAGTTGGCTCATCTCCCGTGTTGGATCTTTTGTCCACACTCAGGTTGCACTTGGAGGGGGACCCGTATGGACGCTCTCGAAAGACATTGGGAGAAGCAGAAGTGCGGCTCAAAATCTGAGGGCTCGCAATGTCGGATATATAACACGAAGCTCGCCCTAAGTTGGAGCGAGGACTTGACAAGCGCCGACGCCGTCTCGACAGCTCAGAACATTGCGGTTGACCTCGTCAAGGAAAGAGCGCTGGAGCTAGGGAGGCAGGAGTGGTTAAAGGATCCCTGGGGCTTTTCGCCGCCGGAGACGCGACATCAGGAAGAATCTACTTTGATAATTTCAACAGGCTAGCGAGCCCGTCGTATTCACGAATCACGTAGATGAAGAACAGCGATTGTCGGCGTAGCGAGATTACTTGTGAATGTACAGAATTTGAATATTGAATATTGAACCTGAACAATGGACGGATCGCAATTGATTAATTTGATTCCGCTTTTCTTCAGCAGACTGAACTGGTCAAGGCACTCCCTGCGGTCGGCTGGTTATATCAATCCCTTACTCGGAGATATTCCAACAGGTGCAATATGAGAGGAAGGGGAAGATTCTTGGGATATCAGTAAGCTTAGGGAACACAGTAATGATCGTAGCCATTCTGTACCACATTTCCCCTACGCCCTTTAACCCCAAACCTCTCGCAAGCACCGCGCCCCCTTCTTGTGGACCCCACCGACTCGATACTCTTCAGAGCGGAGCAGGTGATCCATCAGTGTGCATTGGAGGGGGTGGGAGCGGACTGGGGGGACTGTGAGGACGTGGTGTGTGGCTCTGCCTGAGGGATATTCCTGGCTACGCTGATTGGAGCAGAGGTAGACGTCTGTAACTTGTAAGAACGTTCCAAACACAGGTGTTGAAGGAAAGGCTCACAGAACCATCCGTTGGCATGTTCTCTGGCTCTCGCCGTTGAGGCTGTAAGGACTTTGCCTTCCTGGACTTCGATTCTGCATCTCGAATGCGCCACCTGATCTGCATGCCTTTCCAGTATTCCTTGAACGTTTTGCAAGCCTGACGGTGTCGAGTTATACCAGAGGAGGAGGTTGATTCGCGGGGGCAGTTGGAACAACAGCGTGACATCGTGATGGTCGCACCGGACAAGTTGGAATGAGGGCGATCGAGGCAGCACCTCCGGCAGCGCTGATCGGTAGTCAATCGACATGCCGTCAAAAAAAATAGGATCGCAGTTGAGACATGCCAGCACACGTAAAAGAGTTGGCCGTGTCT
>Ga0307512_10001261_pt1 | contig 36496 bp, 26 predicted proteins | sample 14_EM_MG_FD_200267 | JGI IMG/M metagenome (GOLD analysis project Ga0307512, IMG submission 200267) | Populus trichocarpa ectomycorrhiza microbial communities from riparian zone in the Pacific Northwest, United States - 14_EM | ecosystem: Host-associated > Plants > Roots > Unclassified | place... | reverse complement strand
TAGACTTCACGCCATGACTGCCCTTTTAGACTTCACACGATGCTCGCCCTCATGCTCATCATATATAAGACGCACCTTTGTCCGTCTCTCTTGTACCTACAATCAACTCACTCATTCACATCAACAAGTTTCTGGGTGCCCACTGCCAAAACGACAGACGTTTAGAGACTAACTACTGTATGTATAGTGTGGTCGCGGTAACTGGCTTGGCCGGTCATGCCTGGGAATCCTGGAGGAGTCGAGAGACACACCAGATGTGGCTAAAGGATTTTCTCCCACATCAAGTGCCAAAAATCAGGATCATGATATATGGGTATGATACCAGACTAATTGGCCACGAACTCAGCCGAGCAAAACTGGTAGACCATCGAAGGAAGTTTATTCAGCAGTTAGAAAATGCTCGATCGCCATTTGAAGTATTTCTGACTCCTCCGATGCCCAAGCCCACGTCATCACGGCTGACAGCAGATTTCTAGACTAGGCCCATCTTGTTTATTGGGCACAGTCTCGGTTGCATCTTGATACTCCAGGTAAGTGCTTGAACTCTCGCAAGTGCCAAAATTACTAAACTAGAGGCAGGCATTAGTTGAAGCATCCCGTAATGCTCACCACAACGCTCTTCTAGATGCAACAGAAGGGATCTTTTTTTTTGGAGCACCATATCAAGGCCTTCGAATGGATGATTTGCAAGGAATGTTGAGCGCTGGAGCCAGTGGACAGCATTCGAAACGAAATTTACTGCTACAGCTAGAAGAAGGGTCAGAGTTTCTTGAAAACCAGAAGGAGGATATGATACGTATCCGGGACAAATTTCGGGGAAAGGTTGTCAGCTTTTATGAGACAAAGAAATCTCCATCTCTAGTGAAGGTGATATTATATGCCCCAGCACGTTTGGAGACTTACTGATTCTTCCCGTAGTCCGGAAGTTCCAGTTTTTCTCTAGATGGAATCGAAGTCCACATAGTGGAGAGATTCTCTAGCCAGTTATACTTATCCTTTGAACATCGCGTCCCCATTGATAAGACACATTTGGACATGGCAAAATTTGCTTCTGCGACAGATACTACATTTCAAACGGCTGTAAGGCACATCGCTGAATGCGTAGGTACGTAGCTTATCAAGTTACCCTTTTCAGTGTGATTGGAGTAAAATCTATCATCACCGTGCCAGTTTAAGGTGTACTGAGCTCCACCCAATGATCTATGGGCTCCTTCCATGGACCCCCGTTATCGTTGGCTGTCCTTAAAACTTTTGCATCTCTCTGTCAAGGGTCTGCAGGAATTTTTGCAGTCAGAGTTTCAAGACTTGCTCCTTAGTTCAAAAGTCGTGTAGTTTAGTTTTAATTTAAAGCTAACAGCGTTAAAGGCCGAAGTAGCGCGGTTCGCACACAGATATGTAAGTGTTATGTGGTCTTCGCAACTCAGCTAATCGGCTAACTTTCTGGGTGCTGTAGGTGGTGCAGGCTGTTTTTCAGATAGCATTCGCCAGGAGATGCGGCGAACGAACCCTGACGGTCAATTGGGGAATGTGAGCATGGCCCGAATCGATGCCTTGTCAGTAAGGCAGCTCCATGACCTTGATCTCGGGTTGGCTTTCTTTGTGCACCAGGGCTATCCGCATGGACGGGCAGGTACGATGGGTGCGGCATCAGAGATTGCTATGATACAATCCACGTTTTCGGCAGCAGGTATTGCAGTGAGGGCACGCGAAATTGGAAATGACGTTAACTACGATGCTGCGGGGCTTGTTCAGCGGGTGCGGTTGGCTCATGTAATCTGTCATCAGTATCAGGACGGGCGGAAACCAAATGATTACTCCCTGACTAGGCACACAAATGCGCAGATGTTTGAAACGCTTGTGGAGACTTGTCGCTATCGAGGCTTGTTCAATTCTGAAGGAAACTGTATTAGCGTCGAAGAAGTGAATATCAGGCAAGCCGGTTAAGGATATCATGTTTGGGTGGAAGGATTATGTCTCTGTCTAGAACTACAGTTTTCTACTTATTGTTGGTTCCATGATGTCTCGAGTTTATAGTCAAATTGAAGCTGGATGTGAGATACTCAGATGCTGCTTTTGAAACGAATGATATACCACATTATCATTTGATCCTAAGACTCAAGAGTTATTAGTTGCACGAAAGGCCACAAGGTGAAGTCCGATGAATAAAGTGAAGCATGGCATGTCTTCCTCCAATAAAAGTTTTATTGGTGTCGATTATAATGTTCCTTCGACATAGTACAGATCACTCTATATGGTGATGTCTAATACTTCAGAAAGCCTCGACACGGTCCGTGCGCTATTAAGCAGGGCTTTTATAACTGTGCCGAAGCTTTAGTCCGTCCCGCTAGACCGGGGATTATATGTCTAATAGTTCGGCTTTGCCGTCACATCGCTTAAAGCTCTATAACGTACTGCATTCCACCCAGAGTCCTCAACCATCCTAGCATGCTGGTGTCCTTTGAAGCCGTCTAGCACGGATGGCATTTTAGAGGCACCGTAAAGCGTACATTAAACAGAGACTAGGAAATAACTCCAGATACATAAAAAGGCCTCTACTAAGGACAAGCTACTGGATCCTACCTCCTACCGAAGGTTCGAAACCATGGAAAAGAAATATGGGAACTGTATATCGCTCGTCATGGACGCCGTCGGCTAGCTTATGAAAGCTAAAAGGGTCCTTACGATGAGAGAAATACAAACCGCTCTGTCTGTGAAGCCACACACGGTCTCGCTGGACGCAGATGACATGCCAGAGGAACCGGCTATAAATGACATCTGCGCTGGATTGGTTGTTGTCGATGACAAGAGCAAGATCGTTCAGCTTGCTCACTTTACTGTGGCAGAATTTCTTCGCGAGAATATACTCACCGATATCAATAGTATCCGGACGCCCGATTTCAGGCCGTAATCTGAGACATTGCATTAAATAACGAACTGTTTTAGGTATACTGAGGTCATGAATAGAAGTTTTGCACAGACCCATTTTCTTTTTATGACGAGTAATCTAATCTAATCAATCTAGAGTCCGCCTGGTTACTTTTGATATCGGCGAGTAGTCCCGGACGATGTCGACCTTAATCTCGCGGTAGCCTGTACCTTTCGTTCGACATCTTTGGCGATGGCGCATGCGTGGGCTGGGATAATTTGAAACACCGACATGTTGATATTGCGCTTCACATTGTATTTTGCTTAGCGCTAGAGACAGGTAATTTAACCGGTATACAGGTTGCTCTAGTCAGTTCACGGAGAATATCAGTTTTGTTTGTTTGTTTTATTCATACTGTATTCACTCTAGCTAGAGTATGACAGAATCTAAAGCACCTCCGCCTCTGGGCGAGCCGGTTAGGTGGCGGAGCTCCCACCCGCTACCCTTCGTCCCCGCCGATAAAAGAAAGAAAGAAAGAAAGAATGTATGAACTGACTGGTTTCCCGCACTCCCGAGACGAAAGAAAAAGAAAAAGAGAAAGAGAGAAGAGATGGACTGCCATCCCCGCCATTTCCACCGGCTGCAGGGGTGGAAGAGGTGCTCCTGCATCTAGGCCACCCTTCTTTCGCAAGACCAGAATTTGTCGTCCTCTCGGAGACCGAATTGTGCTATGTAAGCACCCACTGGTGCATGCCTGCACTTCAGTTGGTAGAACGTGGCCGACAATCACTTCACACTAGCCATAGGAACAGGTCGTTTGCCACCAGCCTTGCCCTTCAGTCTGAAGCCGAAGTGCTTGCTGCACTTGTCTGCCTCCCACTGTGCCTTGGCCGCCGACCTTGTTTCGGAGATTCGTCTCGTTCTATTGGCCACTAAGGTGTATACTCGTTCTTGAAAGATGCCAGTTCTGCGGCCTTCTCATGGTAGGTTCGCTTGGTGGTCAGCTTCCTCATTCCCGGGGATGCCGGCGTGTCCTGGGACTCAGTGGATCTCTGTTTTGATGCCTTGTTTCCGAAGGGTCCTCACGCTGCGGTTCATACATTTGGCTAGTGGCTGCTCTGGCCCAGGCTCCAGGTGCCCCGTCCGTCGGATGGCTGCCTTCGAATCGCTGAAGATTGCCACCTTTGTCACTCCGTTTGCCTGCAGTGAATTCATTTTGTTGACTGACTCTCAGAGTGCAAGTCCGATGGCCCTTGGCTCCGCATGGTAGACCTCCTTTCGTCCGGTGCCTAGGTGGCTGCTGAAAGACTTCTAGCCATCTCTATGTTTGCATACCGCTGCGGCTCCCACTCTCCCATCATCGGTTCGAGATCCGTCTGTCCACCACATCCATCCCCCTCTGCCTACTTTGGCCTCTTTCTCCCTCGCCCACCGTGTTGCTTCTGTCTTAGCTGCAATGTCATCGCCCAGTAAAATCGTTTTCACTGCAGGCTCCTCTTCGGGGTCAGGCCAGCACATAACCTCTGTCAACCGCCCTCGCTCCTGCTCACTTTTGATCACTCTGCATATCTGGGCGCCTGAGGTAGGGTAGTTGTAGAGTTTTTTCAACGTGGATCCTTCACATGCACTCGCTAGCTTTGCTGTGAAGCGCTGTTGTCTTGTGTTGAGGGCTGCCGGTTCCAGCGTGAGCCCTGACTTTATCATCAGCGCACCCTTCGGAGTAGTCGGTAGTGTGCCCACGATGGATCTTTCTTAACGGTTCTGGAGGAGCTGGAGGTCGTCTTGCCGTCCCACTTCCTTCGGATCCCACCAGAGTTCGCTCCCGTACAGGGCCACCGCCTGGACGCAGGCTACTTGGACGGCTCTTACACACTCTGGTACAATTCCATAAGTTTTTGTGAGAGACCAGAGGCGTGCTTCTGGAGCTCTAGCTTTCTTCATGCAGCGATTGTGATGCTCCTTGAATGTCAAGTGGGCGTCCATCCACACCCCCAGGAGAATGTCAGTCCGCGGAATAACCAGTCAGTTCACCTTCCGTGAATGAACCAGATCCGCGCTCCGCGAACTGGCCAGGGCTACTTCTGTTCAATCAGGAGTAACAATTACTCCATTCGCAAATTTCTGTATACATGAAATATGCATACTTCATCACTCTTTCAACTTCTGCACTCCAATTTACCATGTCTTTAATATTTGCAGAATGGTTATGGCAAAACATTGATTTTCGGTGTTTTTTGGGTGTTTTTATAAAGCCACCCAATCAATTTTAAAGATATTGTAAATTGAAGATGGGAAGTGAAAGAGCGATGAATTATGCTAATTCTATGTATGCATCACTTTGTGATCAACAAATACTTGTACACTTATTTGGACCAAGTTTTTGTCATTTTTGTCAGTGCAGCTGAACAGAGAATTGGCAAACTTTGTTTCGCTCGATTTTCTATATGATTAGCTGTATCCCTCAACGAAGTGACCGTCAGCTCACGGAGCATGTAGGCTCCGCGAGCTGACCGGTCAGTTCAAGGAGCCCAGTTACTCTGCGGGTTGTCCGGTCACTCCGCGGACTGACATCCTCCGTGAACTGACTAGACTAGAACACAAGTTCCTGGACCTGTCCGGAGAGGCTCCCATGTATCCAACCCATTCCTCGATTATGCTGCCCACAACCTAACAACTCATCTGAACTGTTGCGACAAGCGTTCAACAATTGGCATATGTTGGAAGTTATTGAAAAGCACGAGTAATTCGGCTTCTTTCCTTCAGTTACCCATAAGGCGGGGACTACGATGAGTTCCCAAAGGATGTTAACTACAAGTAGCGTCGTACATTGGTCATGAGCTGCTGGTGGAGCGCCTTATTGAGGGAGGTGATAACGTCTTTACCACGAACAGCGCCACTACATGTAGCTGCACTGAAGGGTCATGAAGCGGTTATGCAACGCCTCATTCAAAATGGTGCTACAAATTCGGCCACTAACGGAAATCTTTCAACACCACTGCACTTCGCCGCGCTACACGTGTCTGATAGGGTCGTGAAGCTGCTCATTGGCAACAAGGCCGCGATCGAGCGCAACGATCGGAAGGGGTTTACTGCACTGCACAACGCCGCTAAAATGGGAAACCATGCGGCAATCGAGATACTGCTCAATCATGGTGCCGTCATCAAGAACTTCAAAGGGCCACTAGCACTTTACTTGGCTGCCCAGTTCGGTAACCAAGACTCGGTCAATGTGCTCCTCGAAGGCGGTGCTAACATTGAGGGGTTTTTCGGTTCCAAGCATTTCACACCGCTCATATGCGCCGTTTTGGAAGGGAGTGTAATTGCAGTCGAGTTGCGACTCCGCTGTGGTGCTAATACCGAGACGAAGGATGATATTGGGTACACGGCGTTGGACTGGGCTGCCTTGCAAGGGTTTGATACTAAAATCATTCTGCTGCTTGACCACTGTGCAATTATCGAGGCTCAGCAAAGTATAGGACGTAACCCACTTTCCCTAAGTGTCCAATATAGGCACGCGCCTACGGTGAGGTTGTTACTTGAGCGCGGAAGGGATATCGATGCGCGGGATTTCTGGGGAGAGACTGCATTAGACGTGGCTAAAAGATGCAACCTTCGTAACATCGTGCATTTTCTAACCGGGCACAGTAAGAGGGATATGTTGGATACGAGGAAACGTCCCATCGGTTGACATCCATACACAACGAGCAAACCGTCGGTGGCCGGAGGTAATGAGGAAGGCAGGGTTGGGGGTGGCACTTGCGGTGCCTTCTTAGCTTCAACACAATTCAACATGCTTTTGTTGTAATTTCGTTGCTTCGTTTGGCTCCTCTTCGGTATCCGGGGCTGGCTGTCGGTACGGGACAAATTATGGAAAATCAAAGTCTCCATATTTATTGCAAACAGTGTCAACTCGCTTAAGGTAAACTGCGATACATTGTTCTCCGGAATAACCCACACGTATTACAGAATTTAAGACCCCATATTAACCAATCTATACCTCAACTGAAAGCGAACCACTACCGAAATGTCGATCCGGTCCAATTCTTCCACCCAACTCAGTCCCCATTTCCCACTTAACCACTAAGGCACTTCTAACTTGACGTGAAATGAACCTATCCTTGCGGACACAGATTGCGCTGGCGAACCCAGCTCAGTGCTGGCCGCCGTTGACTTTAATGCAGTTGTCGCTGCCGGTGGCTCCGACTTATTGATCTTTTCTGGTTTATGGCACAAATTCAATTTATCGCCTCTTTTCAGAAAGGGTATCAGTAACTGACAGAGGCCTGCGAGGTGGCGAGTGCAATGATAGCAATAGCTATAATTTCATCGTTGAGAAAGGGTAAGAGCATGAACCAATCGGCAATGCACTTTTCCGGTAACTTTTGGTTACTCTGACTCTCGGCTATTCCCACAAGTTGAAATCAGTGAAACTACCGAGGTGAATTTTCAAGTTTCTAGACACGCCAGCTAATGATTAGATGACTACGATAAGATCATCCAACTTCGTCGCCAAGAGCGCTTATGATAGGATGTCCGGAGACTTGAAAATCCGAGTACATAACGTAACTTCAACAGCAGAAGCCTAGAGCCGACATATTCATGTGAGCACATTACTAGCCGAAAGTTGCGGTTCTGTTCTAGTCTACGGTGTTGGGCCCGCCAATGCCTGGTTAACAGCACTGTGTTGTAACACAAGTCATTTACGTAGAGTTTCTAACCATGCAGCACACACCCTTCGCGCTTCTGCTTCTGCTTCCGATTCATCATTCAAAATTCGCTGCTAAAAAATTACATACAAGTAATATTGCACTAAGAAAATCTAGTCATTGAGTTTATTGCATAGATTTGTCACTGTTGTTTAATCGTACTGTACTCAGTTTATTTGATGACAGTACCCGTATGATCCTGCTGAATAGAGGAGTTCCCTACCTTCTACCCTTACTCCGCTTTCAAAACCTGGTAATAAAATTGAACGACGGACGGTAGAGAAAGTGAAAGGCGGAACAGAGACAGTTCGTTGACAGCGAGAGAATTCTGTAAACAAATGACGGAGGAAAATAGAAATGGAAGAATGCCTCATCTACGCTTCTTAGGGTAATTCACCATATCCATGGCTGCAAGGAAGTCTAACACTGCTTGATCTAAACGGCTCCGATATTTACCGATGCGGATACATTCCCGTCTGACCGCCTTCAATTGCATAGCTCCCGCTACTCGTTCATACTCACCTGCAGTGGCACAGGAGTTATTTCCACTTCTGAGATGTCGTCACACATTATCAACACTTATGGTGCTCTCTTTGCCCTTGGTTCTTGAGATAAGTCGCAGTCGGAGCATGTACGAACTTCAGTCAATAATCCCTCGCTGTGGTATTGGGTAGATTTGGCTGTTTCACCAAGTATTCCCGATGATTCGGGTATGCTTCGTATTGCAGAGTCTGTTTCCGACAAATGTAATAAGGTCCATCCTTTTCAGTGACTACTTGTCACTGACATGCGCCACGCTCCAGTTGGTACTGGTGGAAATGGATATAGTACACTGATCCTGACTCCTGACTCCTGACTGACCGGCTCTTTCCCCCTACAGCGTTCTGCTGTCTCTGGGGCAATCCGATATGGTCGTGCCTCCTGGGCTAAAATAGATATATGTGGATCGACACCTAGAGGATATCACGATAACTTGAAAGCACCTAGCTCCGCTTCCTCATTACAATTTCACCCCCGCTTTTATCGCTGTATTCGTTCTCCATTCCGCATTACACTCCACAACGATGCGCACCATTAGTCGACTCATCCCTCTACCTCTGTAAGTAATACTACAAGAAGGACTATACTGAGCACTCTAGCTGCATTTCCTGTAACACCTCTGGCGGTACCATGCTCCTCGGTATGAGAGCAGTTTTAATACATGAACCAGTTATTCTGACTGGAATTGTATGAGTACGTAGAAAATGGAAAAAGCTGGGCTGAACTAGTTTTCTTTTGCGCTGAAGAATCTTGAGTGTAGATATGTGTCAGGGGTCGGGGGTTTGTGAATTGTCTCTGGGCAAGGATTGAGATAGGGATATATACATGACATGAAGGAATGGTTTATCTACGTGTAGTTTTTGCGATTACAGTAGCCTCAACCTGAACAGCGCTAACTACTTGCCGGGTTTTCAAGTTCATTATAAGCACCCTAGGCGACACATCAAAAGTTGGGTGATACATCAAACTTGAATGACAGGAAATAATATCATTGCAGTCATCTAATCATTCACAGGGGTAGTCATCTAATCATTCACAGGGGTGTACGGAGACTCGAAGCATAGGCAAGCATCGGCTATGTCATGTAAAATCACTCGCCGAGTTTCAAGCTCGCCGTGTTACTGTATGGGGAGAACCGTGTGTATAGACTAAGGTACAGAGAGAAGGGAGTGAGAAGGAGAGAGACTCGAGATATATACAGGAGGCATCAGCCCCGATTACAGCCAGCTGTATCAGACCCTTGTACATACGTAACACGCCGTGTTACAGGTATACTTGTGCCGGAGATATGCTACAGATCTGATACACGGTGACTGCTGCAGGGGCTGATGTCTCGCCCATATATCTCGAGTCTTTCTCCTTTTCTTCTCTCTTCTCTGTACCATAGAATACACGCACACGGTTCTCCCCAACTTCTATATCGTAACACGCCGTGTTGAGTTCGGGGGGCTCTAAAACCCCACAACGACAAAATCGAATAGCCTCCGAGAAGGTTTTTACCGACAAGGATCAACAGGAAGAGATGCCTATTGAAATTGTAGAGGAATTGGTTGGCTAGGGCTTTATCTCAGTTATGGAGGGGCATTTTGCAAAACTCTACACAAAAATCGACAACCTGAATACGGAAGTGTCGCCGCTCAAAACAACTGTCGCAAGCCTTGTGGAGGAAAATAAAATGATGGGTGAAGTTAGGGGGAATGCTCCAGACCCGGAATTGCAGCCACCAGCGAAACCATGAACCCCAATGAAGGATCTTACAATTGTGCCACGGACAGTACTGCCAGCACCATGAAAGCGGGTAGGAACGGCATCGGTGCAAGAAGTGAGAAGTCAAAATTGGGCGAAGCTGGTCGAAAAGGACAACGTGATGGCTATGAATATTGACGAATAGGATGCGGAACCAGGGAAACAGGGTAAAGCACTGAGATTAACATGCCCACAACCCTGCTTAATGCATTCTCGACATGCTGGAGCTTCGGCAACGGTAATCAGGAGGGACCATCATAGGGGAGATGATGAAGAGGCAGCAAGCCAACAGAATGCGCGGAATCCCAGAAAGCGCAATGGGAGAGGGAGGTCCAGAGGATCACATGATGGAGTGACCGAACTCAGAAATACAACAACATGGAGGAAGGAGAAAAATGATAGTGGTGGAAGACGACCAGGAGGGAAGGCAGGACAACAAAAGTGTGGGGAGTCGGAAGCCCCAGAACGACAGAAGGAGATGGATGAGCAACCATGACGTAGTGAGGTCGTTACGAGATATGATGCAGACCTTGGAGTCACCGAAGTGTATGACTGCCGCAGTGGAAGATATGGAAGTTGGCAACCACGAAATGGTTCGCCATGCAGGGCATAGGAAAGGTGTTAGTTGGAATATTGGGATGGCTGTTTAGATCACGCCTTTGGGTTTGAAGATCCTGCAGGAACAGAATGTGTATTTATGACTCTCTTTTGTTTTAGTTTGCTGTTTTAGTCTGTGTTTTTTTGCCGTTTGTGTTTTTGGGGAAGTAGGAGGGATGACTTTGCCTAGGAGAGAGGTAGGTGGAGTTTCAATAGCCTTGTGCCCTCTGCCAACTGAACAGCGAGGAAGTTCCGGGGAAAGGGGTTAAAATGCCATGACCACTAGTGGTCGGCCGGCTTATGGTTAGTTAGCTGGGCGCCTCCCTTCGGGGGCGAATGCAAAATGATTACAAACAAACAAACACGCCGTGTTGCATATTCAATAGCAAGAGCGGTAAAGGGTGGTAAAGGGTGGCACTGAAGTTCGTGAAAATCACCTATATATATATCAAGCCTCTCTCCTCTCTTTTGTACCCTGGTATATACGTGGCCACAGTTCTCCCCTCCATTTGTAACACTGCTGCTACGATAAGGAAAGGGAAAACCTGTGTATAGACTTAAGGTATAGACAAGAGAGAAGGGGAAAGACACGAGATATATACAAGAGGCATCAGCTCCGGTTATAGCGGATGTGTATTAGATCTGTAACACCGACTCATGTACATATGTAACAACCGCTCAAGCACGGTTGACGAGTGAGTTGCAATGACTGAGTATAAGAACACTGAGGAAGTTGCCAAATTCGCTCGCGATCCCACGAATACTAGAGTATATACTTGGTAACTCTACTATTCTCGCCTTTGCTTCTTGTATTCTTCCATGTTCACCTCCCGTTCATCCACCTCAACCTTTTGGCCTCTCATTGCTCGAATGAATTTGGCAGATGTTGGCATTGCGGGGTACCATCTTCACTTAGATACCGCCTGGCTTAACTTCGGCTGGACTTTGACATAACGCAAGCGTATCCTTTAAGACCTTCTCAGGATAGGGCATGGCGGTAATACGGACTCTTTCACTCAGCAGAATCTAACACTCAAGACCAGGGTATTTGTGGTTAGCGACTGAGTTTGCATTATTTTTGGTACAATTTCAATGGATACTAGTAATAAATGACAGAAATTCATCAGGCATATACAAACATGAGAGCTACTATATATATTCTATTGACCATATGTCGCTTATGGACACCGTCGGCATTGATCCCAATGTTGAAAGCTTCGCCATGGAGCATATTCTACGTGCGGAATTTCGGTGGCCACGGTATTTCAACTGCTTAATAAGACTGTTTAAGAGTCTGCGGCCGCTATGGATAGACTGATCACGAGCATAGGTGAAGCAGTACGTAATCTATAGCATTCCGGTAGCCCCTAGTAAATATCGATTCTAGTATGATCTTGTTGGAGTATCAATACACTGCGGCGTATATACCTCAAAACCGGAGTTGCTGGAGTCCAAGGTAAGGTTGATTGGTATTCTGGTGCTTTGCTTCAGGTGAGTTTACTGCTGGGGATTGAAGTAGGGCTGTATGTCCCTAGGGATCTGTCTGAAGCAGTTGATCCCTGTTGACGAACACCAAAAATATTACATTATTACCTTTTGCCTTGCCTCGGAAGGGTAGTAGGTAAAAGACAACTCGTTTCCTTCATTATAGGTCTGAGAATTGTTTAAAGGAGGAAATTCCTGCGTATACAAATACGTATGATATGCGATGCAACAATAACCTGTCATATGAGGAAAAGTAACAAATTGTAATAGCTTTTATTCATTTCTCCATTATTTCTTAAGCGGTGTAATATGATTACTACGCACCATATTATTTAATCTTTTTCTGAATGGAGGACGGTCCGACGGAACGCGGGAGGAGCACCGGCCAACATTAAACAAATTATTTGGGTTGCGAAAATAACCGTATTTTATGAAGTTGAAAAAATAAGTCCAAACTTGGGACCTTATGTATCAATAAAAATAGGTAAAGAAACATGGCGTACTCTAATTGTGAAGAGCGTACCTTGCAGAGCTAGGCTGTAAGTTTAAATCCCGGTAAAAATGGACGTTTTTCTCCTTGTGTCCTCCCAGTATGTACGGAAAGGTGAAAATTCCACTTATCATAGTAGAGCTGCAAAGATGATTATACTATGTGCCCAAGTATTTTCCTTTGCCGAAATGTAAACCAAATAGAAGTAATTGCAGTCAAGAATTCATGATCGACAAAGCTTTGGGGTGCAGATATATACTGGCCATAAATACAATGCCCAAAACTGCAATAACCTTGAACTCCCAGCTCCAATTCTCTTGTGTAATACCACACAACCCTGCATACCTTTCAGCTTCGCAAACAAACAACTTGGTTGACAGGCAAGGCTGCATGCATGCAAAGTAGGTACTTTGTTGACTCCTAATTTCACAGTACTCAAGTTTGAGGGGTTCTTTGTGGTATTGCGGGTTGTTTAGGGTCCTTTTTTTTTAAGGTTTGAATTTTTTAGATGCAATTTTCAGTATACTGCACCCAGCTCCAACAATTGTGTAGAACGTGCTATATGATTAAAGCAATGGGTTCTGATTATCAATATACCCCAATAAATACCCCTCTATTTTTCGCTTAGAAAGCGACACATTTTTGAACATCTGAAAAAGTTGTGGTAGTGGCGGTGATTCATTCAACCGAGTTCGCCGTTTGCAGTTGGGAGTTGAGAGTTCGAGGTCATGGCTGTTTGGTCGCTAACGGCCTCCATACCCACCTCTTTAGTGTAATCTTAGAATTGATTAGTGTAACTCAAACTGTCATGCAGTTGTTGGTGCTTAATAGAGGGCAATGATAGGGTGATTAGCTAACTAAACAGGGATAGCTGGATGCGAAGGCTGCAGTCAGGCGCTCTTACTCTATAGCGAACTCCAGATATAACCAATTATAAAGTTCGATCACATATTTTCTGGACGCTAGGAGTTTGTCCAAGAGTCTCATGTTCAGCCGCATATATTACGAGACTGCTCTCAACCCCACCTTCGGAACTACACACTTCACCGAAATGCCTCGACAACAATCCGAGCCAATCAGAAACCCAAGCCAAAGACAGGCAACCTCGACAGGAAGTAAAAGAACAGCTCCGGAAGCAGGCACCGAGTCCGGCGCCAGCCAGCACCCAGCAGTACCTCCGGAAATGCCTCGGAGCAAGAGGCCCCGCCAGCAGTCGGCCAAAAGCCGAGCACAAAACAGCAACACTCAGTCAAGAATAAGCACAGCAAGCACCAGCAAAAGCACTATCAGAGATGATAATCCGGATGTTTCCCTGTCGGAACCATCTTATCGTACTCTCCGAATTTCCTTAATTCCCACCTCTGTCACAGAATTACAACTCCGGGAATGGCTGGGGAGTCTATCTTCTGATAAAATCCATGGATATGTTCCTGCGGCTGAAAAAAATATCCTGGAATTGTCATTAGCGGCCTACAATAGATGGCAAACTGCGACTGTAACTTTTCTCTTCATACCCCAAGAGTTGACGAAATGCAATCCGGGTAGCAAAATAGAAGTTCAAGCGGAAATTGGCGGGGTCAAAGTTGTTATTGTTATAGACTGTGACTTCTGGGGTTTTACACCTCTGTACACCTGTCCGGCGCCTTCTGTGGAGTAAGTCAGAAATCTATTTACCCAATTCCCCTCCGGATAAGAAACTTACTTCCGCACCATTGTTAGTATTATCGCTGTACCAGGGCTGAGTGCGCATGCATTTGGCTCGTGGAAGTCTCCCACTGGATATGGCATGTGGTTGAGGGATTTTTTACCCAAAGATATACAAAGCCTTAGGATCCTTCTGTACGGCTATGACTCTGTCCAGAAGGACAGCACATCAACGTGCTCGATTCAGCACTATGCTAGACAGCTCCTAGATGCGGTTAACACTATTAGATGTGGTGATAAAGAGGTTTACACTGGTACCCACGATGATACCAAACCGTGCTCACCAGTAATCAGGGGAAACACCGCCCGCTTATTTTCATCGGACATAGTCTGGGTGGTCTTATGATCAAACAGGTAAGTCTTCATAGTTTCACACCCGAGTCCGTATATTTCAGGCGCCTTCTCTTTTTGCGTACAGGGGATAACGTCTACAGGCATTAGCAGACGCAAGACATGATTCGGTACGCGACCGCGCGATTTTGACCTCGTGCATTGCTCTCTTCTTGTTCGGGGTTCCTAACAAAGGACTCAACAATGAAAATATGATGTCTTTGGTGAAAGGGCAAAGAAATACCCTTCTCATTAGCGACTTGACGGAAGGGTCGGAGCTACTACAACTGGCCTACCGGGAATTCTTAAAGAATGTGGATTCTGGATACTGTCGTGTGATTTCGTTCTTCGAGACTCAGGACAGCAGGGTCATAGAGGTATCACCGCTACTTGTAAACCTTGTTTTAGATACCGATTTAATACTGAATTGTTGATCTAAAGCAATCAGCATCTGGAAGATGGGAAAAAACCGGCGCCTATGTACGGCTTGTGACAGAAGATTCGGCTACCTGGGCTGTTCCAAGCGAATCCCGGCACGATCAAGTGCCGATCGATGCAGATCACTCAGCGATGGTGAAATTCACCGATCGAGCGGACAGGAATTACCTCAGTGTAGTTCAGAGGTTGGAGGAATGTGTCGACAATGCGCCTAATATCGTTCGGCAGCGTATAGAAGCATTGCCAAAAAGTATATACACCTGACCTCACTTAACCTCACCTAAAACTGATATCTCCTCAGCGCTTATAACCGAGATCCTCGAATGGGTATCAACCATTCCGTCCACGAGCCATCACACGCACATCAGTGAGGGGCGTCTTGGCGGAACTTGCGAATGGGTTTTTGCAAAGCGCGAGTATTGTGATTGGCGAGCTTCTAAAGAGTCAATTCTTTTGCTGTTGCGAGGAATCCGTACGCTACTCCATTCCTGTCAAATACCAGTTCTTGGCTAAGTTGTCTAACCAAAACAAGCGGGAGCTGGGAAAACCTACGTGATGTAAGTGATTCATAACTTCTAGTGTTGCATTCACATTCTAATAGTGGACGGGATAGGTCAAAGGTCATTGATGGCTTAGCGGAGGACAGCACAGCCAATGGCACATGCACACCCAATGGCTTGGCGTATTTTTATTGTAATCGAAGAGAGGAGAACCGCCGCGAACCTGAGAGCATTCTGAATGCACTTATTCAGCAACTGGCCCAAACCGCCGGGGGAATCTTGAAGCCCGTTGCCGATTTCTATATGAGCCGGAAACAAAAGGGTCAATCAATCTCGCGACCAAGTCTTCAAGAAAGTCTGACTTTACTCATCGAGCTCGTCGATATGTTTCCCCAAACTACGATTTTGCTTGACGCGTTGGATGAGGTCAATAATGAAATTAGGCTAGAGTTATTGAAGTCGTTGAAGCAGGTCATTGATAAGTCGAAGAGCATCGTCAAAATTTTTGGGACATTGCGGAATGACCCAGACATTCTCAGTCAATTTAATATGTTCCCTTGGATAGTTATGGACCCCAATGACAACACTTGCGATATCAACAGGTTCATAAAAACAAAACTAGAGGTTGCCATCGCTGATGGACGACTGCTTTCTGGCCACGTTAGTGAGAAGCTCCTGTTGGACATATATAACGTACTGTCCTCTCGATCTAGAAGAATGTGAGGAATGATCTTTCTCAATTCAAGTGTTGTAACTCATAGGTCTTAGGTTCCAACTTGCTGCACTTCACATCGACTTCCTCTGCCATATGGATACTGAAGCTGATGTCAGACGAAATTTGAAGGACCTCCCTGATACACTGATGAGTGGTTACAACGAAATATACAACCGCATTCTCGCGCAGGAAGGATCCTCTCCCCAGCTAGCCCTCAACGCTTTCCGGTGGGTCAAGTTTTCATATGAACCGCTGGCTTCAAAAACGCTTCTCGATGCTGTTGCTAGATTCCCTCTGTTGACTAGGGATTTGGCCCGGTGGCTTGCCTAGTGTTCGGTGCTGGCGGGCTCGGGAATGTGGCCGGTGGCTTGCGGCCCCCATCGGCCTCGCCTGCCCCCATCGGCCTCGCCTACCCCCATCGGCCTCGCCTGCCCCCATGGCGAGGAGGAGGGCTCGGCACTAGTACTCGGCATTGGGCTCCGGCTTTAGCAGCCGGCATTGAGTTTTCCTTCTCTTTCTTTCGTATATAAGTCCATAGTTTTCCTTCTCTTTGGATCGACAGACAATTGAGCTTCTTCATCCTTTCTCTTTTGCTTTCAACACCCTCAGGGTTCAGAGGTTGGTGAAGACACCGTATTAAAGATTTGCCAAAATTTTCTCATCTTAGATAAAAGTTTGGATACTTTCCGGTTTGCACATCGTTCGGTTGAGGAATTCTTGGAGACTAAGTTCACTGAGTTCGACTCACAAGGCTATATTGTAGAGACTTGCCTTTCTCTATTGTGCTCTCCCGGGCCGAACTACCCAGCTAGATATTGCGATACTGTTTGCACCATAGAACTGGGGTTCAGAAATCGTCACATATTGCTATACTCTGCAGTTTTCTGGCTCTGGCATCTCTCACGGTATGAAGCAATTTGTGGAACCGAAAGATCTGAAAGGGGTGCAATAAATGGACTTTTGTGCGAATTTACGTCCGGGTCTAACTACAGACGGTGGATCCTGTATCTTCACTCTGGGATCGTCATGCCCCTCCCCTGTGGGGATCCTTTTTGGCATAAACTCTCAGTGTTTAAACTCGAAGCGTTTAAAACAGCCTTGAATGATCCGACATTAAATCTCTTATTTACGGCTTCCATATTCGGGTTAAGTCGAACTTTCCGAAGATTATTTGAGTTGAGGTCTCATGTTGATGAGGTCTTCATGGATATGCTATTTTTCAATACATGTCGTTTTGGATATGTGGAGCTCGTGCAATACTTATGTAACAAACGCTCTGATACTCCCGATGCCAACCAGGACGGGTGGAGACTACTGGACATCAGCTCACAGAACGGGCACGAGGCGGTGGTCCGGCTACTCATGAACAGGGGCGCAGACATCGAGGCCACCAATATGAACGGGCAGACACCGTTGCACAACGCCTCACAGTTCGGACATGAGACAGTGGTCCAGCTACTCCTCAACAAGGATGTCAACGCATCTGCCACTGATAAGGATGGTTGGACGCCATTGCACTTGGCCTCACACCACGGACATACAGAGGTGGTACGGCTACTCCTCGACAAGGGTGTCGACCCATGTATCGCTGAGAACGACGGTTGTACGCCACTGCACTTTGCCTCAAAGAACGGGTACGGTGACGTAGTCCAGCAGCTCCTGGACATGGGCGTTGATGCCCAGAATGGATGTACGTCACTGCACTTAGCCTCACAGAACGGGCATACAGAGGTGGCCCAACTGCTTCTCGACAAAGGCGTTGATGCATTCCCCACTACCAACAAAGGATGGACGCCACTGCACTATGCCTCATACAACGGGCATACAGAGGTGGTCCAACTACTCCTCAACCAAGGTGTTGATGTGTTCCCTGCTACCAAGAAAGGATGGACGCCACTGCACCTGGCGTCACAGAACGGACATACGGAGGTGATCCATCATCTACTCCTCGACAAGCATGTCGACGTGTCAGCCGCTGAGAAGCATGGTTATACGTCATTACACTTAGCCTCGAAGAACGGGCACAATGGTGTAGTCCAGCAGCTCCTCGATAGGGGCATCGACGCGTCTACTGCTACTAAAGATGGATGGAATCCACTGCACCTTGCTTCAAAGCACGGGCATATGGAGGTGGTACAACTACTCCTCAACAAGGGCGTCAACGTAACAGCCACTGGGAAACATGGTTGGATGCCACTGCGCATAGCCTCAGGGAATGGGCATGAGGAGGTGGTCCGATTGCTCCTCGACAACGGTGCCAACCCATCCGCCACTCGTCAAGATGGATCGACTTCGCTGCACCTGGCGTCACAGAACGGACATGCAGCGGTTGCCCAACTGCTCCTCGATAATGGCGCTGATGCGTTCCATGCTACTAAGAAAGGTTGTACGTCACTGCACTATGCCTCAAAGAACGGGCATACAGAGGTGGTCCAACTGCTCCTCGACAGAGGCGTTGATGCGTTCCCAACTACCCAGAAAGGATGGACGCCACTACACTACGCCTCAGAGAAAGGCCATACGGCGGTGGTCAAGCTACTGCTCGACAACGTTGATAACGCATTCGCCACTCTTCAAGATGGACGGTCCCTGCAGCACCGAACTACACAGAACGGGCCCGATGAAGTGGTCAGGATGCTGGTTGAGAAGGACGTTGACGGCCCAATCACCAAACGGGTCAAGAAGGCAGTTCGGCAGGCCTCAGAAGCGGTTACGAGGTGATAACTCGGTTACAGAGGTAACAGTTTCTATTACCCTTGTCATCACTTTATGTTCTGTGCTTATACATAGCATAACAAGAGATTATTGGTGCCCCCGATAGATCACTCAGCAACCTGATAATCGATTGCGCTCATGATATTCAATATTGTTCTAACATCTCATTTAATGGTTTATCAGGATTTATTTCCAATTCATGTGTCTGATTTTGGGATTTGCGGACTGACCATCGTGTAATATGAAGTTTCATAGTTCAGTTGTATAAAGCACGTTCTCTACCAGCTGCGGGAAAGTGGGAACATGTAGTTTGCTCATACAAAATATATGTGATTGGAAAGTGGAGACAAGTCATTTCCTATATTAATGGTTTCCAATGCACTTCACCCTGAGCAGTCATCCCATTTCCAGTCCTTTCCATACCATTTGCCCTATGCCATACCGATATACAATTTCGTACTCTTTACCATACTATTTCTATTCTTGAGTACTTTCCAACCATTTACCAAGCTCCACACAACCTACTCATTCTATCACTTCCCAAAAGTCACAATGTTTTTCATGGTGTTGAGGACTTCATCAGGCTGTACCGTGTTCATTTTTATATTTCTCGCTCTAAGAGTGTATAACAGCGAGCAGTTAAAGTTCCCGCAGCTAGCACGTGACTTGTTCATAGCCGAGTAAACCCTGCTTCATATAGTCAGCTCGCAATAAGCATTTGTTCTATAGCAAGAATCTTACCTTACACTCATACACTTACTATCACTCGGATCCACGTTTGCAATCGTTGTTACTTTGGATGGTTCGGTGACTTCTTGATTGACTTCTCTATCTCGAGGGCCTAAGGCCCGTATATGTATAATCTCCCATATGCGTACGCGTATGCTCTATTGACCTGAGACGCATCACCCTGATCCTGATGCATATCCTGACACAGCCACCATCTTCATACAAGTCTTGGTTCTCATACAAGATATCAGACGGTGCTGAGACTCACGATCCAATTACACATGCAACAATCGTATCTTCCCAATTACCATCCGTATTCCTACGTAGCCGGACGCAGGCGTATGTGTCCTTACAGCGTGTGGCTTCTCCGACTGATTTTTTTGTTATGAGTAAATTGAGCCAGTTTCACCCTTGTGGGACATGTGGGCGAGTGGGTGCGTACCAGCTGCAGGTGAACGATGGTGGTGGTGGTAGTGGAGCTGATAAATCCCACAATGCTTGGCATTCCCGAACTCGTACCAATAAAGGCATCCTGCGTACCCATGGACTTGACAACAAGGTTACACACATATATATGAACAAGAATGACACAGAAAAGTAGTGGTTTGTATACCGGAAAGTGGGTTTTGCTTATCCCACAATCCAATACTCTTCCTCCCACTTTCCCGTGGTTAGTAGAGGTTGTTGATTTCCATAGAAAGCAGGTATTGATGGATGGAATGCAGTACTTCACATAATATCTAAAAAAGGCGCCCCAAATTCTAGATTTAAGAAATTCACAAAGTTTTACAATAAGCTCTAAATCACATAATCACATCTTTGAGGGGGGGATAGCCACGTAACTCCTTGATGACCGTCCCAAAGTTTCAGATTCTGGACAATAATTTTCTTGCGATTTGAGTTGTTCCGCACTTTAAGGTTGGCCCGGATTCTTACGGGAAGTACTTCAATCAGTGTTATGTTATGCAGTGAAGTTAATGAATCTAGTCTTGACCGAGTGGACAAAGTTGGTCTATGGGCTTCGTCCTGTCTAGTAAGCACCGTGAAGTGAATTGGATATGAAATTAGTGTGGACTGCACACTCTCACACAGGACTTTGATAGGAATTCATGGCGCTCGATGAGTATAAGTAACTATATTACAGTGGCTCTATGGAGTTTGTTCTTCCCAATAGATGCTTTATGCAGCAAAAAGGTCTAGAAGGCGGGAAGATTAAAGTAGTGGTAATCCGCAATCACCCGGTAATCACTCGCCATCACCGAATTAGGGATCTGCGTCTCGAGATCTCACTGGGTTTTCGACTTGGCCTGGTTGTTACGATATGAGGAGAACAGTGTGTATAGACTGTGATACAGCTAAGAGAGAAGGAGAAAGACTCGAGATATATAAATATATAAGAGAAGTGTACCTCTTACTACCAGTCCCGCTAGCGGTCAGCTCTATATATTCATGTAACAATGGTTGTAGCGATATGGGGAGAACTATGTGTATAGTGTATAGACTATGGTACAGAGAAAAGAGACGGAGATATATACAATCGAGTTGCGTGCGTTATTCCTTACCATCACCCCTTCTTACATTAGCTGGTCGCTGTAAGGGTGGAGAATCATTGTTGATAGCAACGGCCAGTCCTATCTGGTAGACCACCGGGGATGTGGTTGCTGTTGGCAACTAACGTTGTAGAATAGTAAAGTTAGAACATCCGTCTTTCACGCAACGCCAGAACCAGATTGAGCTGGAATGCGATACGTTACGTATCAAGCTTGTCGAGGAACAGAGGACAGGAAACAGAGAGCAGGATTGGGTGAAGTAGTAATACGTCAGTTGAAGACGTGGTTGGTGCGTAGCAACGTCGTAGAATAAGGAATGTGAAAGATGGCTCAACCGAAACGTTACTCAATAATTTCGATTAATGGACAGAGTCTTCTCAAAATTGCTTTGCTTTCGAAATTAACTTCCGGGGTTGTACACTAGATAAGCGAGCGAGACAGCAGCGGGCATGCCGGAGCTTGTATGTACTTAACAATGGTCAGTTGTGTGTCACCGTTCGGCAAATACCGCCCAGCGGACGGATTCACACTCGAGCCAATGATGCGTATTAGTACCTAGTATTCTACCCACTACTCTTCAAGTCTCCGCTGTCTCTATTGTCTACATCAACTTCGTACTTACAATCTCAACGCAAGGATAAGCCGTCCCTCTCTACCCGATTTGCCGCGCTTTCCCGAGCTGCTACCTGCCAACCAGAGGCACATGTTAATTCCGAATCTAATGCTTTTGTGTCGGGTGTCTTTGTTTTCTACAGAATTTACAGAAGCTTAGGGATCTGCACCCGTTGTATTGATTATCAATTCGACCGAAGGACAAGACTATTATCTTGTGTCGGTAGGAAGCATTTCGCAGCCGTTGAGAAAACCAGTAGGTAGGCGTTGATGAAATAGGCGAACGGTATAGACGGCAGCATCAAGTGGCCGACTGGTCATGGAGTCTCACCCGGAGATGGCGTTGATTACAACTTGGTATATGACACAGTGAGAAAGGGCAGGGAACCGGTTGCGAGCATAGGGTAGTCTATTTATTTGCATGTGTTATTGGCTATATGGAAGTATTTGATAAGATATTTTAAAGGAGTTGTGAATGTGTATTTCGTGTCTGTTTTTTGTATAATGAAATTGAAGAGGCACTAGTTATATGATAATAAATGCACGAAAAGATGCTAAACTATCATTTGTGCATTTCGGAAGCTACAGTTCCTTTTGAAAGCTGCAATACCTCCGTTTGTCCTTTTGGGTTGTAACTTGAATCTTGCCAACAGTGCTTTAATTTCACAGTATAGCACAGATAAGAAACGCATGTGGAGAAAGATACTGCAAGGATATTTTGATATGGAGGAGAGAGCCGTGTGCGTGTGTATAGACTGAGGTGCAGGACGAAGATGGAAAGAGAAAGACTTGAGAAAAAGAGTTGTGTGCCTTGTGTCTCACTAGGTCACTTAAGCTTATGTAAAACTCGGTCCGGTCTATATATAAAACAAGGCTACCGGCGTAGAGACCACTTTTCGATGGCACAATCATCATTGTTCGCTAACCGCTTTACCGCACTGAAAGCGAACTCTTATATATTGACTTTTGTACTTTCAGAGGTAATTATCTGGCATTGTAGCTCAAAAGAGAGGTAAGTGGTGATGTCATGAGCTGAGTCGGTTTGAAGTTTAGCTCGACCTTTTGGCTCGAGCCTTGTATTCAATCTGGGCCCGGCCGTCTGAGGACATTGCGTGGGCTCTTCAGGAGGCCAGGACCGGCCGGTAATCTCAACGCCCGCAGGCCAGATTGCATAAATTTGAAACGCTATTCGTGCTTTCGAATACAGTGTTCTAAGCGGCTCGGCTGGCTTGCGGGTTTTTGGAAATATCTGCAAGCCGGCCAGGCCCGGCTGTGCACCACTAAGGATGTCTCTTATGATGTTGCACAGTACCAAGAGAAAGTTGCCAACATGCTCGGCGAACGCAGTCCGCAGGGGTGTTCCATTACGTTGGGTCGATCACCCCGTTCAGGTATGCGGCGCCCCGTCTGAGGATGGGGTTACTGTAATCCCAGGATAGGATACTCCATCCAAAGAATCCATGAACAAGGTGTGTAACTTGCAATGTTCGAAGCCCGCTGGGCCGTCCTTGAAATCTTCAGGCCGAGACGTTGGGCTTTGGACACAGCCTGGTTGCTCGCTGGCTGAGTGTTCTATGCCCTCTCCAAATACTACTGAAAATAGCACATGCTCCACGGAAAATAGTCCACCTACTACAAAAAATTGTTGGACTGATTTAAGGATTTGAGTCCGGATATCACGTAGGATTAGGCTAGGGTTGGCTGTAACAGCCATCTTAGAGTTAAAGTAGATAATGTTGTGGAAAAGCATGACTCGCTTGGACGTTACCTTAATGTTTAGGAACGGTTTTAAACCGGGATTAATTTTTAAAATGTTTTGTCGATGTCCGCCGGCGGTCCGGGAACCATATGTTGACGTACCTAAGCTAGTTATAGAATTGATTTCATTTCCGACAAGGCTTTTAACGACCAAAAGTCTCCCTTTTTCACAACAATACTTCGGTCAAGTTAAGTACGGTCAAGAGAGTGACCCGGCACAACAGGTTTAACACAAAAAAATAACATCGTATGCTACCCACATGATCATTGTTTTGTGGTATTCATGTTTCAGGTATACAGGTCGGCCTCCAGGCTCTTACTCTACAAAGCCTGCGGATTTTCAAAAACAAGCTGGGCCCGTGCGGGCTTGGGAATTGTTAGCCCGGTACGACTAGCCCGAATGTCTGCGGAAGCTCTCGGGCGGCCGGGCCGTTTCAAACACTGGTAAGTTGTGTTGCACCATCGGTTGTCACCAACCCCAAGCACCATCACTCCTCATACAACTACCCTTGAAGTCATCATCATAAATTGAATTTCCTTGTCGTGCGCATCACGGTTGCCATTACCATCACCAGTATACCACCATCACTCACCACATCCCCCCCCTACCAGCCTGTACGTGACAGCGACCTCTCACAGATTAGCTATTTTTTCGCACCGGGTATTAAGCTTTGGTAGGTAAGTGATAGGAACTGCACACACAATAGGCGGTAGCAGGGTGGCAGTGGTGATAGAACAACCGAAAAAAGATATGTTGAAAGTGAGATGACTTGAGGGCAAATTTTTGTGAGTAGTGAGAGTCGTGATGGTGTTGTGGTTGCCGGTAGTAGTGACAATTGAAGTTACTGTACCATACATAGTACCCTCCTGTTCACAGATTCCGTGAACGGGTGCCCTAAACACGGAATCAACCAGTTATTTCCCTAACGGTGTGGATCATTAGGCGTGGGAACATTAGGCGTGGGTAATACCGGTGGTTTTCCTATTGTCGCATATGTCTGTTGTTTCAATCACAAAAGTGGGTTCGTTCAATCTTTGTCCTACACAAACGTTCGTATGTACCTCATAAAGTTACCGTATGATCTAGACAAATTCTTTGCTTTTGCAGTACGTGCAAGTTGCATCCCTGCAATTTCTTCGTCTTGGCTATAGAATTTGATTGCAATCTGGCATAGTTTGAAAGCAAACGAATACAAGCGAATGATTTACCGCGTTCGTAGCCTGCACGTACTTTAAAGTAACGAGTTGAACGGTACCCCCACGACGCAGAAACGACGTCATTCCAGTGCGGCTATTGGCTGCCCATTTTTAATTTTCAGTGTTGATGCGTACTGGCCACATGGGGCCTGCAGATAATAATATAACTGCGACTTTGCAGCGGATCATTTTGGCCGGAATTTCGGCAAAATGGGCATGTTGACTCATTGATCCTGGCTAACCATTACAGAGCGATATGAGATGCATTCCAGTTTTGGCAAGGCGCGCGCGACGTAGTCACATATCATCCATGAAAATTATCCTGGCGGTACTGAGACTGAACGTATTGAGTTCGTTGAAACTTGCCGTTGTTTTGAATTTTCTTGATGATTTAAATCTGAAGACTAAAACTCCGCAATGAGCGACGAGGGAAAACTCCCTATGACGGCCGGAATCACCCGTCAGAGTCGTTAGAGCCCTTATCCGGCAAGCCATCTCTATTATCATCATCATCGACCACTTCTATATACGAATTTGACAGCGGTGCAAGTACTTTAAATACACTATGTAGTGAGGGGGCTAGAGGAAAATCGGAGGGCGCATGTCATCATTGGGATGCAAATGCTAATATTACTGAGTTCAGGTGTGGTGGAATTGGCTGCCTAAACATAATTGATTGCAAGCATGCAGGTCTAATCGTGCGGGGTACCATATGAAGCTTCTGACGATCGGTTAGGCGATAACCAACGCTTTACAGCGTAGAATCATATGGCATTCGAGCCTCTTGCAGCCATAGCATATCATATCAACAGTCCTCGCTCCCTTCTTCAGTCATTTGGTGTTAGGTTGACAGTATTCCCCTTCGCTACTTCGACTCTCGATTAAAACGCAGTTTCTCTGCCTTTTGTCTTCCAACAACGAGTCCCTTGCTATCGATATGACAATAGATTCCCAAGATCAGCTGGCCGCCGTCCATAGCTTAAACGAAAAGGCTGGCCTTTTTCTCAGCACAATTCAGATCGTCCCTGAGAACGGTGGTGGACGAACTCGAGGCTGAAGACGTCCATGTCTTCGTTCTCAACTCTCAAGAATTTACCGAACTACAAGCGTATCTAGCTGCGGCAATCAGTCTACCAGAGTCTAAAGAAAAGTTCGAGTGTCGGATTCCCCGGGATGACTTTGTTAGTTATGTGAAGGATGAGGGTCTCTATGACGTATATTATCCAACCCAGGTCGCCATGATTATGTTAACCTAAACTATAATTAGGTCCTGAAAGGTTACCTCCCACCTATTCAGCAGCACTGCTTTGATTTCAAGGCCAACACCGTCGGTCCCATGGTCAACCTTGGTACGATAAACTCAAATGCTACGGACCCTGCACAGCTGACTCAAAACATAGGAGGTGAGATTTCAAATTTTGCCAAACAGGCGGCACGATCTTACGGCCAACTTCACGACTACCTGTCCATCATTGGAGATAAGAATCGGACAATTGAAGATCCTGAGGTCCAGGAGGCAATCGCCATATCTCGGAGGACCCTTCGCGTTTTACAGATCGATGCCAAGAAAAAAATCAACGCCTGCGAGCCACTAATTCGGAAGCTGACAACGGTAATCACCTACCTTACATATGTTCGCAAACCTAATACTAACAAATATGCAGTTTATAATTCAGACAGAAAAGGACAAAGCGGACTTAGACGATGTGCACAAGCGCTTCGAGGCTGCTGTTCCAAACAAATGTTGGCTCCGGGCGATCTTTCAAGAATTGATCAATAAGATTGGAGATGCGTTGGAGGCATTCCTGGAAGAGGAGGTGAAACCTTATGAAAACGAGGTGGACATTAGGCAGCAGCCTCGGTGGTATTGTATAGCACCCTTCGTCCCATCGAACAGAATCTATCGAATGTGGAGACTAAGAGCGCGAGTAGGGAAAATCCCGTTGCTCGGGCGCATATTTGTCTGGTACAACAATTCAAAACTAAAGAAGCTTATGGAAATGATCCAAATGCGCATGCAGCAATATGGGAAGATGTGTGATGATGGGGACAGGAAGAAGCTCCAGCTGAAAGAGTCTCTCGGTATGGAGTAACCCTTATACGTCTTCTATTTGACAGAATTGATCTGATTGACACGACACTTAGAGGAGGTCTGGGGGATTAGGGATGCGGTAGAAAATGCTGCTAGAGCCATTGACAAAGCTATTAGCGCACTTGGTAAGATGCAGGGTATGTGTACAATAAATTATATGGGGAATCACATCTGATAGATCGCAGGTGCATTCAGCTCTCTCACGACCGATCTTGCAAAGATTAGCGACCTGATCGAACATTTGGAGAGCGATATCAGTGAGGATTATGTCAAGGATCGGATTGTTGGACTCGAAGATCTTCAGAACGCGAAAGTGACTTGGGAAAAGGTATGTCGATTCCTAATTAATGCAGTCTGTCGGGAATCTATCTAATATATGTAGGTCGATGAATTAGCGAAGCTATTCCAGATGAACGGTGTGGTCCGCAACATCGAGGAACCTCCCCCGCCCCCATACTGAGGATTCTAACGCATATTTTAAGTCTCGCATCGAGAGTGATCACTTTCGTCTAGTGGATAGTTTCATTATTTGAGTTGGATTCCGGCTGTTCAGGGATTGGAGAGGATATTTCTGTTTGAGCATGCATTTCCTTGGTCTCACTTCGGCTTCTGTATATAGTTACTTTCAATGATATCCGTTCTAAATAGTTTACAAGAATTAACTAACTACCCCAATCTGGTTTTTGTGTTTCTGTAGACATACGTTATTAACCCAGATAAAAGGTACACCCTGATTGGGTTACTGCATATATAATTGCCATATATGGTAATATTCCAAAAATTAAAATTTTCATTGTAATTACTTATTGTGGTAAGTGTGGTACTAGATATGATGCGCTAACCCAATCCGGGGTGTACCTTATCTTCAGGTTAATACGGTATCTGTGCTAACACTAGTGAGATAATGCGGAAGCCATATGCCACAGAGGGCTGTATAATGGCCATTCGTAAGCTCTGGTAGCCCAAAGTCATGTCGTCACACAAGACCAGAAAGTACTACTGCTTGCTACCCACGAAGTTAGTACTCTACTCTTCCCGTCATCTCTTTGCATTATTTTGCTTTCACCACCGCCTGATTCTCGCTTGTGAACGTTTTACCCCGATGGAAACCCTTCCATAACCTCCGTGAATTAGTTCATAGGTATGCAATTCTCATTAACCGCCCTGCATGATATGGCACCGATTCCAAATGGACACCAGATCAATTGAACGAACCTCGTAGCGAGGAAATTTGCGTCACATTCCAGTGGATGACCGTATCATCGCGCTCGCCCCAACACACACTCGTTTCTTTCAACCAAATAGATCACGATCTCTAATATTCTACCACCTACGATTTATCTTCTCAACTGGGCGTACAATCATTAGCCAATTGTTATCAGTCTCGGTAATTGCTTCGATTGCTTAGCAGCAACCATGAACTGCACTCGTAGGTCGTGCTGCCAATATGAATATTCTACCACATTCCACCACCCCCGTCTAGGGCATCGTATTCTTTCGTTCGTGACAGGCTAGTACCTTCACCGCAGCTACTGAGGTTAAAATAGGAAGTCGTGTGCTTCGTTATAGATCGTTGAAGAATGAGTTGACGTGGCGCTGCACAAAGTTTGGATATGCATGGGTCGAAAGTGGGAGCTTCACTGGACAGGTCTAGGAACCGGTATAACGGCTAAATTACCTGTCCGCAGTACTAAGCAAACTAAAAAGTGAAGCGCGAAATTATCTCTCACCACAATGAAAAGATCGACTTGATGCGTCCTAAACAAGAAACTAGTTAGAATATCTCTGAACAATAAACAAGACGAATGAAACAGTGAATCTGGTACTTCATGCAATGATGATTCCCATAGTTATCACGAGCTCCATCGGCGAAATTCTGTTACCACCGCTAGTGTGTGAGTAAGAATTGATCATGAGCTACGATACGTCATTCGGATGTTAACTCTACAAACACTTCTAGCTATTCTAATTTTTTCTAAATGCATTTTTAATGGATTTCACTAGTTCTGTTGAACCTCCACAATTTATCGCCCTTTGGCTTAGCGCTAGGGACAGGAAAGGTATTATACTGATTCTTAGGATTGTCCTGGGAGGCTCCCTGCCATAAATTTGAATCATGTTATGCAGGCTTACCGAAAGCTAGTCTCGTATGTTGTGACGAACTGGTCGAGACGTTTGATTGAGTCTAGGGTTCTCAACTATCCATCCGAACTGGCGTCTTTCGGGGTCCGGCACTGCCGCCCAGGGTGGGTGTACCTTGTGTTTGGTCTACGGCCTCTTGGGCTGAGGCTATAATGCCTAGGGCCTCTTTAGTGTGACTGAAGGGGCCTAGCGCATGTTGTCGGTGCTGGTGTGTGAATGATTGCGGCCGGCAAAAAGGAATTCTAGCCAGCTGACGAAAATTTCGACTCTAGCAGGTGATAGTTTGGCATTTCGGATCCAGTCCGTATTTCCCACCCTGTTGTTCTACTTCGCATCGACGGGTGAATATAGGTTGCTTGTTTTTCCCCATCGCTCCGAGACCATCCAGCTTAAAGCTCGGTTTTTACAAGCCTGCAGCGCCCTGCAAGGTTGTCGTCCTGAATCTCGAAGCCCTAGGGCTAAAATGAGTGTGAATCCTCAGCCCAGAAAATCGCAGTCTGGGATCGGGCATGGCTCTGCCCAGACGCGACAGACGGTTGCCAACTCTGATTGTGTCTGAGTCTAAGACAACACAGCCTATATGCGCCAGTAGCCCTCGACTCCAGGCAGCAACGATTCACAGCGAGGGTCGCAAATGCATGCGAAGGCTCATAACTGAAGGAGACCTACAACCCCACCTCACGTCTGGCGCACCGCTATGCAGCGTCATCAAAAAAGAGCAAGAACGAGGCCGAGAGGCAGAGACCATGCGCTGCCCCAACCCGGACGAAGAACCAGCTGTCAAGATGGTCATACTGAGTGACAACACCGCGGCAAAAAGCCAGGCAATACGCTGGGCGAGAGCGAGAGAGGCAAAAGTGGGTGCGGGGGTCTGGATGTGGTGGATGGATGGATCCCGATCCAACGATGGCAGAGTGGGAGCTGCTGCAGCACGCAAGCACAGAGAAGGCTGGAGAGCTTTCCGCAGCCACCTCGGCACTGAACAAATGGAGGTCTATGATGCAGAACTGTGGGCAATCGGACTCACACTCTTGGAGTCAGTAAAAAGAAGGGACACACTGCAGACACACAGATTGACGAAGGTAGCTGTCCTCAGCAACTCGCATGCACCCATTTGACGAAAGGAGCACCTGAAACCTGGGCCAGGGCAGCCTCTAGCCAGGTGGAATAACCACAGGGCAAGGACTCTTCGCAAAGCTGGTTGTGCGGCGCCCGAGGCAGGATGGTGGCCCAGACGCAGGAACATCACTTTCACCACTGCAGCCGATGGAAAAACCAGCAGAAGACTCTGGAAAGAGGTATGGAAGGCAACGGGATGTAGAGTGGACAGATGCTGACATGTGCAAGTCTCTGAGCTGCTCTCCGTGGAGCAGTGCGATAAAGTGGTGATGGACTTCCTGGCAACCACTGACGTCAGGAAGTTCCCGCACAAACGGGCGGAGTAAGAGCCGGCGGGCTCTCCTTGAGTTCATCCCATCTCGTTTGTACTTTATCGACCGCATTCAGATGCTTTCTTTTGTCAGAAGGGGACGACGGGTAGCAGGAGTTGAGCTCAGCCATCTAGCCGGCCAGCCCGGAGGCGGAGGGGATATAGGGGCTGTTATACTCTAAGTAGGGTGAATACAGTATGATTAAAACAAACAAACAAAAACACACACAGCCTATATAGTAGCTCGCCAACCCTAACCCAAAGCCACGTAATGACTACTCTACAAAAACTCGGCCCAACATCGCACTGTGACAACAATTTGCCGGGCAGTGAAACTTGGCGCGCAACTCTCTAGGGCATGAACTTCGTGACTACTGACTGCCAGAGCTGATATTTCTTAGCCTCAAAAATATATTCTATACCAAAAGCGAGGGGCAGTTAGAAAATTAAGACTATGATAGGGGTGAACAAACTATTGTGAGCATAAAATAAGACACAAACCAAAGCGAGCCTTTTAAGACTGCTGTGTGAAGGAGTTACTTGTAAAAACAAAAGCCTGGTAACGAGAGATGATAATGAGAGAGACCGTAAGAGATTAACTGCGAGAGAGAGCAAGAGAAGGAATCTTGGTTGCTAGGAGATAAGCATTGTTTATACAGTCGAGAAACGGCCACACAAATCGCACAACTGCCAGTTGCCAGCAGAGATCCGCACGGTCCAGGGCGGACTATAGTCTTCCGGGGCCCGACGCTGCCGTTCTATCTCGGGTATTATTTTCGGTTGACTAGGCCGTCAAGGCTGCATTCTGCTCCCCTAGCGCCCCATATAGGTACCTAAGGTGACCGGTGCCTAACTGGAGTTGGTTCCCGATGATGGTCATGTGGTAGGATAAAAAGATAATCATAGTTTCAGTGGTGGGCTTTGACGGCAGTAGTTGTCGGCCTTGAAACTAGCGCGGGAGGGTTAAAAATGACCACTGTAGTTGTTGTTTAATCATACTGTATTGACTCTAATTAGAGTATGACAGGACCCTGATATCCCCTCCGCCTCCGGGCGAGCCGGCTAGATGGCGGAGTTCACCCCCCGCTACCCTTCGTCCCCACTGACAAATGAAAGGTAAGAGAAAGACAAAAAGGACAAGAAAGAAAGAAAGAAAGAAAGAAAGAAGAGTATAATCCCGTTGCCGCCAGCGCCGCCCCCGAGCCTCAAAGCCCTCAGCCCGCTCCATACCGCTCCTTCATTTGGGCGGAAATTTCCCGACCTCAGTGGCCGCCAGAAAGTGCATCACGGCCTGGTCGCACTCCTCTACGGTGAAGAGCTCAGAGATCTGCACGTGCCGGCATCTGCCTGCTTTCCCGCCTGTTGTCTGTCCCGCTGTTTTCCAGAGAGTCTTCTGCTGGTCTTTCCATCTGCTGCAGTGGCGGAAGAGGTGCTCCCGCGTCTGGGCCACAGTCTCTCCACACCACCAGCATTTGTCGTCGTCTCGGTGGCCGAACCACTTTAGGTAGACCCCAGTGGGCGGATGCCTGGGCTTCAGTCGGTAGAACCTGGCGGCCAGCGGTTTCACGCTTGTCATTGGGATAGGTCTCTTGGTCCCTGCCTTGCCCTTGAGTCTGTAGCTGAAGTGCTTGCTGCACTTGTCAGCCTCCCACTCCGCCTTCGCTGTCGACCTTCCCTCGGAGATTCGTCTGGCCCTGTTGGAGGCCCAGGTGTATGGCCGCTCTATCACTGTGCTTCCGCTCGCGTTTCGGGCCAAGTTGGCCTGGCGATCTGCTTCTTCATTTCCTGGGATGCCGGAGTGTCCCGGGACCCAGTGGATCTCGGTTGCGATGCCGTGGGCGAGGAGACTCCGCGCCCTTCTGTGGATCCGCCTGGCCAGTCGCTGCCCTGGGCCCGGCTCCAGCTGTGCCGCTCGTCGAATTGCGGCCTGTGAGTCGCTGAAGACTGCCACCGTCTTCACTTCATGCACCTGCAGTGTTTCTCTCTTCTCGATCGCCACATCAAGCTCAAGCCCGATCGCCCACAGTTCGGCGTCGAAGACTTCCATACGTCTGGTGCCCAGAAAGCTGCGGCGAGGCCTTCATTCATTTCCGTGTTTACACACCGCTGCAGCTCCCACTCGGCCATCGTCTGAGCGCGATCCATCTGTCCACCACATCCAGACCCCCGCTCCGATTTTGGCGTCTTTCTCCCTTGCCCAGCGCTGCGAGGAGCTTTTGGCTGCAGCGGTGTCGTCCAGTATGGTGGTCCTGACCGCTGGTTCTTTGCCCGGGGCCGGCCAGCTCATGCCTTCGATTGTCCGGCCATGCTCATGCTCTTTCCTGACTACTCTGCATATCAGCGCCCCGGAGGAGGGGTTGCTGTGTAGCTCCTTTAGCTTGCTGCTGCATGCGTTTTCTAGTCTCGCTGCGAATCGCTGTTGTCTGGAGTCTAAGGTCACCGGTGCCGGTGTAAGCCCGGACCCTCTCATTAGTGCGCCTCGCGGGGTCGTGGGCAGCGCGCCCAGGATGGACCTGGGTTGTCAATTGAGGAGGAGTTGGAGGTCGTCTCGCCTGCCTACTTCCCTGGGGTCCCACCAGAGCTCGCTCCCATATTGTGCGACTGCTTGAACGCACGCCACTTGGACGGCCCGTACGCTCTCAAGGACAACGCCGTATGTCTTGGTAAGCGATCGGAGTCTGGCCTCTGCTGCCCTGGCTTTCTTCATGCATCAGGTATGGTGCTCCTTAAACGTCAGATGCGTGTCCATCCAGACGCCCAGCCAGCGTGTCGCCTGCGCGTTGAATCATATGGACCCATTTCCGACTCTTATCTTTGCTGTCAGTTTTGGCCGGAGGTGTTTCCTGTGGCCCCGTCTGCGCGTGAACAGCGCCGCCTCCGTCTTTGCAGTGTCAAACTGTAGCCCTCGTCTGCTTGCCCACTCGATGCTCTGTGCTGCGCATCTCTCGAGTATCGAGACGACATGGTTGACATCGTTCCCAGTCGCCACCCAGCCGAGGTCGTCTACAAAGGATAGCCCTTCGGCCTCTGATACATACTCTTCGACCCACTTGATTAGTCTTGAGGTGTAGATCACAAAGAGGATCGGTGACACAGGTGAGCCCTGCGAGACTCCTACCTCCGCTGGGTGTCTTTCCATGGCGTTGCCCTCGATTATCATCTCCACCGTTCTCCCCGATAGGAAGCTCTCCGTCCATCGTACAAGGTCTCCGTCCATTTGCCTGACCTTCATCATGTTGACTAGCCTTCCTTTTGCCACGCTCGGGAAGGCTGCCTTAATGTCCATGAGAAGCACGCCTGTTATGTGGCCGTTTGTCCACGCTGCGTGAGCTCTGTCGACCAAAAAAAAATGACCACTGTATCGATGGTGAGCTTGAAAATGAATTATACTATAAAATATCATAATATCCACTATTTCGTACAGCTCACTTCTGCATATCATAGAGACTACGGGGCCTTGTAGGTATATAGTCCATGAGAAATTTACCCTGGTCTCGGACCTAGAATTCTCTGCCGTGAATCTCATAGTCCAGCCTTGGGCGAAGCATTGCCCTGACGGGACGGACTACGGAGCCTGGATACTAGCTTGAAGCGCACTGCGTCAGTTGAAATATGTTCCGAATACAATCTCTAGTCCGGAATGGACCTTTCATATAGAGCACATCGGGCCAGAGTTACCATGGAGCGGAACCTTAAAATTCCGTACACTAGTCTGCCACTAACCCCAATAATAAACTGGCACCTGCAGGAATGCTGGAGTGGCCTGGGGTGGTAATTCATTTACCAGGAGGCCCTAGGGATATATTAAGTCGATTCCACTCTGGACGCCGCCTTTAGGACCTAGAAGATACTAGGTAAACCATTGAGAACCCAAATGTTATAAGACAGCGGAAATGCCAACGACTCCGACTTTGGATCGATAGCTGTTCTCTCGTGCCCAGTGTAGTGGCGGAATAAATTCATCCGACGCGAGCTTGCGAGCAAGTGCCTAGACAACCTGGGAACGAGAGAAGGGTCAGATCATTCTATTCCACTCGTGTATTATGTTTCTTAGTGTTGAAAACATTATGATGCATGAAAGTTGTCCACTTTGTCAGTAGGTTCCAATTCGCGAATTGAACAAAAATATCGCGAACGTTCCACCTCAGTTCGCAAACTAGAAGCTTTGCCCATTGGACAAAACATAAGCAGCTAGCAATGCAACGTGTTACATTCTCCCGGAAAATACTGGCCCGCAGACAAATTCACTGTTGCGGGTATCCTAAATCAACTCCCAGCTACTGATTTGTATATCGGTTAGTACCCAGCACTCTCCCCACTACTCTCACCGTCGCTTTCTCTATTGTTCACGGTACCTTCAATCCTACAACACAGATAAATCGCCACTGTCCTACTGGCTTGCGCCGCTTTCCCGAGTTTCCAACTGCAGATCATCAACGCCTATTTAGAAAGTGTTGCGTTTGCTCTGGGTGTCTGTTCATGATATAGGCTTGTTGGACAAGACTTTGAGATCTGTGCTTGTTGTATTGGTTATCATCGTACAGCTCTAAAGTTTGTCAGCTACATCAGCATGGTGAAGTAGAATATAATGATGCAGGTATCCCCTATCTCCCATACTGAACGTGGTTAGATTGCAGCTCTCAGCAAGTGGTCCGGTATTGTAGTTTAATTACTAACTGGAATGGATACTTTGGAAATTGGAAGTAGCAATAGATTGGAACTTAACCTAACCTTCTTTGAAACTGCTAGGAAGGTTCAAGGTTCTATCTGGTGGACTCACTCTTCCCCTAGCACGTGCTTTTCATTAACTCATATACCAACATTTGCGGCACAAGAAATGGCACGAAGCAAAATCCCAAACCAAACGAAACAGTAAACGAAGCAGAAACAATGGTGCCGCCTCGGGGGAGTCTCCCATTCGGGGCCGGAAGCCCTTCACTGGGTGTAGAGTCAAAACATGCAGAACTTGCAACATTATACGCAGAGGTGCGGGTGGGCGGGTAGATGCTGAAGGCGCTGCTTGCCTAACCACTGCCGCACTGCTCCTCTTATATACCCCTTCCCTCGCTCCTGGCTTCCTCCGCTCCCTCCCAGGCTCCGGCTCCAGCTCGAGCTCTATCTTGGGCTCAAGCTCAAGCTCCGGCTCGAGCTCCGTCTTGGGCCCAGGCTCAAGCTCTGGCTCGAGCTATATCTTGGGCTCAAGCGTACGCTCACGCTCAAGCTCACACCCTACCTCAAGGATTCGGCCACTTCCTCCGCCTGCCTCAGTCGGCCCAGATGCTCGCCTCCGCCGAAAGGCTCGCCCCCATTAGCCGTCCGTCGAGTCCCGCCCGCCAATTCGTTTCCACTAGCCCCCAGTCAAGCTGAACCATCTTCTGCTAGAGTCCACCTGCGCGCGGAACGACAGTGTCGGTCAGAAGGCGCACACTTCTATCCTTAAGAGAATATAGCTGCTATGGTGCATACCATGAGTGAGATACCGGAATCACAATTAGGATTCAAAAAGATTATTTTCGTTTGGTTAGTTGTCAAATTGCTTGGCATGTCATCCATCAGAAATGCTTCCAAGTAATATTAGATATAGCTTAATTCTCTGCCGTTAATTTACTAGCATTTCGAGCTAGCCGTTAGCTGTAAAAGTTAGGGTCAATTTCGTTCTCATCGTTTTTACCATACTAGCAATTAGGATAGAGAGTTCCAATTTTGTTTTAGTTGATACATCAATAACAATGGCTTAAATTGCTTCTTCAGTTGCTCTTGCAGATCGTACACATCATCTGTCTGGCACATAGAGTGTGGGAGTGCTATTGGTACGGCTGCCACCCCAAAACATGATACTTCGATGATATCGATAACTGGATATTTGGGAAATCCATAGCTTCGTATGATCGAAACATGTTTGTACTTATTGGATTTATTGGCTAAATAAGGCGATACCCCTACAGTATATTTGAAGCACAGTTGTTATATAACTTCATCGCAGTATTCAAGGTCGGGGGCAATAACTTCAGAGATTATGCTCACTTGGGCAGTGTTGTCAACCGTCCCGTCCGAGATTCCTCCAGGACGGACGGGACGGCGCCAAGGCCGTCCGTCCCGTCCTTACTCAAGACGGACGGAATGTCGGCCGTCATCCACCGTCATCGGGCGGTTAC
>Ga0307512_10001260_pt1 | contig 36514 bp, 28 predicted proteins | sample 14_EM_MG_FD_200267 | JGI IMG/M metagenome (GOLD analysis project Ga0307512, IMG submission 200267) | Populus trichocarpa ectomycorrhiza microbial communities from riparian zone in the Pacific Northwest, United States - 14_EM | ecosystem: Host-associated > Plants > Roots > Unclassified | place... | reverse complement strand
CGTCGCTTGGGGGAAAACATTCATGCCTCAGCATCTCCTTCTGTTCTAATGATGTGTTTGCTTGCTTTCCTTCTCTGTCTGTTAAGGCCTCCACAGTCATGCCCACTCGAGGGTTCGGGTATGGTGCCGCTCTCCACACCTCGCCTCCCCTAAGGTTTTGCAAGTAATCTCTTCATATTTTTCTCTTGGACTGCCGGATCGACTTCTGGAGGTCTGCCTTCATCCGGGCGGCCTCCTCCGAGTTCTGTCTTCTCCGTCTCTCTCTCCCAACTGTCCTTCTTCTTTCTTGGAGATTGGTGTTCGACCATCTCTTTGACATGGCGCAAATCCTGATTTTCTTTGCCGTGGCGTCGAGAACGCTGATCAATGCTTCCTGACACCATGTGGCCTCCTGCTCCACCCCATACTCTGTGCACTCTGCATCTAATTGAGCTCTCGCCTTTGCAAATTCCATCCATAGCTTCTCCACTGCTTCCGTGTCCTTCTCCTTCATTGCAGCTAGATTCCACCCTACTATGCTCTCATGATCCGCCTCCTCCTGCCTGTCTACTCCGACCTCCCATTCTATCACCTCATGGTCAGATCCAGTGGCATGGACATCAGCTAGTATAGTCCACTTTAACATCGGTCAATTTGTCAATATCAGGTTGATGACCGATTCGCCTTCCTGGTCCTCTCTTGTCCCCTGGTGGGTGGGGCTGCCGTCATTTCCAATTTCCAGTCCATTCTTGTCAATCACGTCTTCCCAGAAAGTAGCATTCTGCTGCACTAGGCATCTTGGGTCCCATCATTTGCTGTGGGGATGGAAGTCTCCTGCGAGGACGGTGTCGCCCTGCCGAATGACTCTGTCACAGTTCAACTTTCGTGCCAGTCTCTCTCTCTCTCCCGACTGCGCATCTTTTTGATTGTAAACATTGACAATCCTGGTTTTCTGTTCACCTTTTCTCCTGACTTCAGTAGCGATAACATCATCATTGGCACCTCTGTGTAACGGCGGCACGTGACCCAGGTCCGGGTAACGGCCATTCTATATAGTCAGCTCGCCACGAGACTTAGATCTCTAGCGATAATCTTACCTATACACCTATTAAATATCACTCGAGCCCACGTTTGCAACCGTATACCTTTAATTACCATACGTATGCCTATAAGGCCGAACGCAGGCATACGTGCCCTTACACTCTGCTCAAGTCCGTCTGCTCATCAACCACCAGGCCACTCCTCTTCCATATCGCTGTCCAAACTCTTTTTCTTTTTCTTATATTGTATGCTGAATGGCTGATCCCAATATCTCCTTCTCTCGGTGGCTCTTGCAAGCACACTACGTCCACCCTCCGTTCAACTGCTATCTCCAGAGCCGAACTGGTCCATTTGTATGACCGTGCGCAGTTGTGCTGGAACACTCTAATCGTTGGTAGCCAGGGCTTCCGTTTCGGTCTCAGTTTCGGTGTCGGCTGGGATCCTGGTCGCAGTCTCAGTCTCGGTCATCGTGACATCTCATGCCTCCCCTGCTGCCTCCTCTTCTTCGTCCCCATCCGCCATCTTTTCTTCATCTCCCCATCATTTCGCCACCGCATGAGGCCTAGGGCCTAGAACCACTCTGTTCGAGCGAGTTGCCATGTCTTGAGCTGCACTCGCGCATGCTCGTCCTGGTAGCCCTATTTTTCTGCTCTGCCGCACCGCTTCGATGGCTTTGGTCTTCTTCACGCACTTGCTGCTGAACGCAATATGATTTCCTTTGCAATTATGGCACTTCTCCAGCATGTGGCCACAGAGTGATCCCTGTTTCGCAGTGCATCCCACCACATTGCGTTTGTGGTCGCTTGTCCAGTGATGGCCTGAGCAGAAGCCTCATTTGGGCTTGTTGCCGCGCTTGTTCTCGATGTGGCCCCACCTACACCAGAGCTCACACCTGCTGTGAGGTCTCTGGTTTGTGTATGTTTCGACTCAATACTGCACCTCCGCCTCCTTGATGCCTTTTTTGATTAAGCTCTGAGCCACCTTGCTCCACTTTATGACGAAAACTACCGTTGACGTGGCAATAACACCGTTCTGCCTCCTCTCCCTCATGGTCCGGGGGTTTGCCAGCCACCTCAATTGGGAAGGTATCACGATACCCTCGTTCTCCGCTTCGAACTCATTTTGCATCTTCTGCAGGCCTTCTGTGCCTTTCCACATGTACCGTACGAGATGGACCGTGTGGATCTTTAGCATCTCCCACAACCCACTCTCTTCGACGTCAATGAATCTGTTGTCGACCGTCCTCGCTGCTGTGATGATCATCTAGCCGTACTGCAGATCCACCTCTGCTGTCGCATTAGGGTGTGTAATTGCAGTAATTGCACCCTTGGCATTCCTTTTGGCATTCATAATCCTAACATGGGCCGGCGCCTTCTCGTGTATGAGTGCTCTGTTGATTGCTGATGCGATTTCCTGGTCCATTTTATTGGAGAGCGGTAAACTCTTGTCTCTTCTTAATATCGGGCGTCTCTCTGCCATACTCGAGCCAGCCGGCGGGGCGGGGCCGTGGTCTTGGGCTGGGCTCCCGGGTGACTTATGACTCTTGGCTCGTGGTGGAATGATCTCCCACCGTCTAGCAGGCATGGGTGCTGACTTTGGTTTGGGCATGGGCTGCAGTGTAGGCTGTAGTTTGAGCTGCAATTTGGGCTTCGGTTGCTGCTGCAGCTGCTGGCGCTTCGCGGGTCCCACATCTCGCATTGTATCTGCACGTTGCGAGGCCTCAAGCCCTCCACCATCCGTCCTTGCAGTCATTTCCCTTTCTTTAGCTCTCCCCTACTGGCCTTGTATTACCGCTTTCATTGTCTTTGCGATCATGTTCGTGATGCCCACCCCCTACCGCTTATCGTCCTCATGGCGGGCATCCCACTGCTGCTCTCTCTCTGTCATCCATGTCATCATTCCCAGCCACTGAGCCTCCTCGCGGGTTGCCCGGGCTTCCAATAGGTTTGCAAGATGTCCAACTGTTCAGTGCAGCTGCGTTAGCTTCTGTGCCTGCTGTCGTATCGTCCTCGCCATGCGGCTCCTCCAGTCGCTGGGGGCCGCCGCGGCCTCGCTCCATGTGCTCCGTTGTCAGTTCTCGTTTCTCTCCATCGGCTCCAATATGGTTGCGCTCTCAGTCTCCACAGCAATGGATGTCACCGCTGTCGCCATCTCCATTGCCATATTGATAGGCGCATTGTTCCTCCCATTGTCCGCTTCTCCCGCATCCAGGTCACTCCTCTCGCTTACTCTGAATTCGGTCATCACTTCTGTGAGCCAGGCCTCTTCGTCCTCGTCGTTGCGTGCTCATTGGCTGACGCGTCGCGATAGCCGTGTTTTCTGCCACCCCTCTACGCGAACCCACTCAGTTGCGTGGATTCTTGTGCATGCCCTCCTCTGGCGGTCCAGACAGTGCTGGGAAGCTCATTCCGGGGTCAATTCGACGTTAGGAATCGATTGCTGCTGTCCGTTTTGTGATTGATATCGTTGCTGTTGACTTAGTGCGCCGTTTTCTTTTCGCCAAGACTTTTGGTGTTGCTTATGTTTTTTTGTGTATCGATATAAGTTCAATATAGCATCTTAGAATTAGACTTAGGCAAACAGTTCTACCACGTACTAGTGATTCATCATCGGTTTCTGGTTATGGTGCCATTGACTTGCCTATGATTCTCGACCCGGTAAACGTCATTCGGTGAAGGTCACTCCGTAGACGAATTTGATAGACTCGGTCGATCATTTGATAAACCACTCGGTAGGTCGTTCGATAGGTGTCTCTGAATCTTTTAGGAGGTCGTTTAGTATTCGGGAATTTTGTTCTGTCGGTCTCTCTCAGTTGACCATTCCGTAAGCCACATTCTTGCTGAACTTTGGTAGACTTCGGTAATCTATTCCGTACATCCTCTTAGTTAACCTTTCGGTGGGCCATTCCGTTCCATTGATTGGACTAGGTCCTCTTCTTGGTAGGCCACTTTTGACTATCGGTCCAATCGATTCTTTTCGTCAGACTGTCTTGGTTAACCCTTCGGTAGGTCATTCGGTTGACTATCTGGGCATTCGCTTGGCTCTCTTAGTACTCTACAGTGTTGCCAATAGCCAGGGGACCGCCAGTCTTCGAAGCTGAAAGTTTTGGTTCAGGCCGGGGCATGAGCAGACACCTATATCGGCGATCGGGGATCTATTGGAGGGTTCTGCTGTGCTGCTGCCTGTTTTCCTTCCCAAAATGACTTCATTAATCATTAATCATCAATTATGGATACAATGCCTAAAGACAGTTAGCAGTCGCTTCAAACCCTCACTGACTTTAGAGACAACTTGATGAGCTCTATCATGCGAAGAATGGGTTGTCGTTAAAATACAAAGCCGTCACTCGCATCATAGATTCATCATATGTCACTCGGTAGTGTATGTACTTGGGTCATGAATCTTAGGCCTTTGCAGTCTAGTGTTCTCAGGCGGCCATCTGTAGATACGTAGACCGGTCAAATAAGATGTCAATTTTGACACAGCCCTTGGCATAGACGGGTGGCGGTTTCTTGGTGCAAATCAGCAGAGCCGGGAGATATTTGAATATATCTGTCTCGGCATAGTTACCTGCAAATATCTAGCGGTATACTGAGAGCCTGGCCATAACTGCAGATACCTAAGGATAAGTGAAGATACCTGAGGACCTTCAAAGTTATCTAAGGATAATTGAAGATATCTAAAGATACTATCATCGTAATCTGCTATAAAATGCCCTCGCTGCACCGCTCCACTGCGTGCATTGCAGATGCTACTGAATGAGGAGTAGGTCTCAGGTTCACGATTCGGGGATCGTTGTTTCTTTCTTTGTGAAGTAATGATCTCTGTGTATTGCTTCCGCTATTTAGAAATCTGTAGATATCTATTGATCTGTAGCCCGGTCAGATAACTGTGTCTATTCATTGACCAGTCAGTTCATGGGTTTCAAATCCGCCCTCGGCAGAGTCGAAGACCATATCTGGCCGGACTGACCGGTTGAGAACACTGCTTCAGCCCCCGTTATGACCCTGTATGATGTTATGGCTCATATAAGGATGCATGGATCGTCTTTTACGGCCTCGTATGAGCCTAACTGGCTTAAATGAGAATATGGCTTGTATGAGCATACGGCGTGAAATAGGATAGTGATTTGTATCAGGATACAGGCAGGGTACATAAGTGCGTATGCATACGCATATGGGAGTAAGGTTCGCAACCGTCCGTCCCGTCCGAGCAGAGCCATGCCTGATCCCGGGCTGCGAATTTCCAGGCCGAGGATTCACGCGCCCCTTAACCCTAGGGATTTGAGGTCTAGGACAGCAACCTTGTACGGCCTTACAGTCTTGTAAATACTGAGCTTCAAGCCAGATGGTCTTGGGGCAATAGGGAAAACAAGCCACCCATATTCACCCGTCGATGCCAAAGTGAAACAACAGCATGGGAAATGTTGACTGGATCAGGTGATGCCGAACTATCCTCTGCTAGACAGTTGTAATTTTCGTTAGCCGTCCGGAATTCCTTCTTGCCGGCTGCAATCATTCACATCCCAGCACCGGAAACATCCGCCAGAGCCCTTGAGTCACCCTAAAGAGGCCATAAGGATTCTAGCTTCATCTCGGGAGGCTCCAGGCCAAACACAAGGCACACCCGCCCTAGACAGCAGTTCTGGACCCCGAAAGACGCGAGTATGGAGCGAGAGTTGAGAACCCTGTATCGGAGATCAGTCATACACACCTCTTTGGGCCTCGATTAGATAGACACAATGAATCATTACACTCAACAGCGGTCGTCCCCTAGTCGGAGATATCACGGCTTGGAAAGTCATAGTTCGGTATAGTTCACAGCCTCGACCGGCTAAGATGGACTTTTGAGAACCCTGCTACTCTAATCCAACCATCCTCAACGAAGCCATCCGTAATCGTCCCTGTAGTTATCTCGATTACTCTCTTGAGGCCATTATATGCCATTCTGTAAACCGCTCAGTATCTCGCACAGCACAGTTACACTACATAGTCGTTTTGCGACTTCAGAGTCGCAATTGGCAAATCTGGAAGATGGGTGCATTTCGTTCGGGAGCTTATACAGTAGCTAAGCGTGTTTCACATTAGTTTTTCAACAGTCGCGTCTATCTGGGATCACTCTGGACGGGGACAGACAGATAGGACGGCCGGGGACGGCATGTTGCTGTCCCGGCAGTCCCCGGCAGTCCCCGGCAGGTATCTATTGACGATGAAATCCACAACGAGATCAATCATACCGAAATTCAGACTTACCGATGAAATGTACTGCAAACTCTATCCATGACCATTGGTTCACTCATCTCTAGTCTTGTTGAACAGCTAAATACTTGATGTCAGCTGAAAACTGTGAAGGTCGGCAAGGGACAGTGTTTTCGCCGTTCCCGGCGGTCCTCATCTGTCATGCCATCCTCATCGAGTGAGTATGGGACGGACGGCCGTGGTACCACCCCATCTGTCCTGGAGAAATTTCGGACGGCACCACAGTCCCCGGCCGTTGGACGGGACGGTTGAGAACACTGATGATTTGTTTTCTTATTTATGTCTATTTTATTCTTTCTTTGTACAATAGACAATCGGTAACTTTTCGTTCGCTTTGTTGAATTCTCTCAACACCAGGCTACCTTCTACTCTCTTCTCTGTGTATCGTAGAATACATTCACAACGTTCTCCCGCCTATCACAATGTTCTCCCCTCAATATCGCAACAGGCGGAGCGAAGTGGCAGGTAGTAAGAGATTCTGTACATGCCTACCGCGACTCCAAACAACTCCGAGAGTGTTGACGAAGTCGAGGACTTTACCAATGGTCACGTGATTACTTATCATATCTACAAGCTTCTCCTTTTCTCTCCCAAATCTTTGTGCATACACAAGTCCATCAACGAGTTTTCACCTCTACGCAACCAAACGTGTGAACAGAGAGAACTCTCCAGACCTCGTTCTAACGTTATAGCAGCATCGTATTGGACCAATCCTGGCGCAGATGGAAGCGTACGTCGACTTATGGTGCAGCTGCCAAATTGGTGATGCGTATATTGACTTATCTATTCATCTATTTGATACGTACACAAGAAGTAGAGTGAGTGCGGCTCCGCCACTCAACCCTAACCCAATGCCACGTGATGACCGCTCTCAAAGTCCGCTCAACACATCGCAGGTGTTGCCTGGCCGAGTGACACATTCATTCAGATCCACGAATCTTTGCGAGCTGAAAAACTCCGGACTGTTCATTAGGAGAATCGAATAGGCTTACTCGCGCAGCTACTCTACACTAGCTAGTACCTCGCTAACTTAGAAGCGGAATGTGTACTGCATGACAGCGCACTCGAAATGCGTACATAGTACCGAGAGTTTCGTTTGGATCTCGAACCCAGGCATCCCAATAGTCCGTCCCGTCCGTCCAAGACCATGCCCGGGACCGGACGACAATTTTCGGGGCTCAATATTACAGGACAGGACGGACCAGGGCACTCCATGAAAAGACTACAAAAATGCGGGGACCTACAATCCATTAATTGACCCCCATAGATACTGCGGCTGAAGAATTGCTCTGGGATTTAGTTGCTTTACCTATGTCGGAATTTATTTCACCCCGAACTCTCATTCCCGAGCCGGATATATTATATCTGACTCTGGTCAAGACTATCGTCATCTGTATCGGGCCCTGGTCCTGGGATTTTCTGCCCGGGACGTATCAGTCCTCCGAATCTCATGCCCTAGGTGGGACAACAATGTTAGGCCCCGAAAGACTAGTCCCCTCGGACCGTTCGGAACCCTGATTGAACCCAAAGCCGATCTGAAAGTATCAATAACTGCCTTTTGGGTCGATCCACAAATCGCAGGAAAATAAAGAAATAAACGTAAATTAAAACTTGTAGATAATTAAAGGCCGTAAGCCGCGTGTTTCTCCCATTACCCTCTAATGCAGCCACTCTCACGTGGCTTTTCTGTTATTACTTGTCCACAAGCGCTGGGCAAGTAGAATCATGTTATAGGCATGTGAAACGTGTTGAGAATAAAAGAGAAGGAATGAAGAAGCTCAATTGTCTGTCCATCCAAAGAGAGGGAAAACTATAGACTTATATACGAAAGAGAGAGAAGGAAAACTCCATGCCGACTGCCAAAGCCGGAGCCCAAAGCCGAGTACCAGTCCCGAGCCCTCCTACTCAGCATGGGGGCAGGCGAGGCAGATGGGGGCAGGCGAGGCTAGTGGGAGCAGGCGATGCTGATGGGGGCGGCCAGCCACCGGCCTCATGCCCGAGTCCACTAGCATCGAAGACTAAGGAAGCCACCGGGCCAAACCCCTAGTCAACAAAACGAATCACTAAGACAAGTATATTCTGAGTATTGTTCTAAATTACAGTAGATCCATAGAAAAAACTACGCTTTGACCAACTATTGATCATGCTTCACTTTGTGAGTCAACAATACAAATACAAGACCGTGTATTGGGGAGTGTTAAATACACCTCTCTTCTAGCACAACTACGGAGCGATTATTTCTTCCCTGTCTCGTGACTATCTTCGAATTATTTTCTCTTTGTTTTTTTCAGCTCCGTTACTTCTTTGATCAACGCCTTATTCTCTCCGCGAAGGGAGGTACATTCAACTTTCAATTTATCATACGCCTTACTCCATGCCTTAGTCGTTTCATTGGATTTCTTTCTTTCTTCATCAGATGTATTCCTCTCCCATTCAATCAACCTTCCGGCTTTTTCCCAAAAATCAACCATAAAATCACCACCTTCATACTGTAGCTTCTGGAATGCGGGCTGGCCAAGTAACTCAAAGAATCGAACCGCACAAAACGTGCTAATTACCCGCCGCATTGGTTCCTCTGAGTTTACGAGGGCGTTGGTATTTGCGTATACGTATTGGACCAAATTGACGACGCTTTCGGTAATATGTAAATCCTTGCTTGGAGGTAACTGTACAAGGAGTTTATGTAACCTCCTGAGAGCATCGTTTTCGAGCGCGGGGGTATTTGTGTATTGAGCGAGAACGTAAATCTTGGCATGGGCCATTGAGATGGCGGAAAAATCGCCGTCGTGCTGAGATGTATCGTAGGGCGCTTCAGCAGGTAAGGAGGTAAAGCAAACTGAGAGTGGGGTCAACGGGCGAATGGTGTCGAATAGAGAATTCTGCACACTCGGTTCCGGCAATGTTTCACTCTCCGCTTCAGTTGGCGCTGTATCGCAGTTTTCCGAATACTCTGATACCGAATAACTCCCAGTATAAATCCAGTCAAGATAATGCTTAACTGTGCATTCATCCCATCCACTCCAGTCTACCTCTTGACTGTGGGATTCGGCCCAGTCTCCTTCGCACATCGCACGAATTGTCTTGGAGTTTGATGCTATAAGGCTAGAGTGAACCAAGTAGGGCTTCTTAGCTGTGCCCACGAGGAGGGTCAAAGTGGAAGAATCGAAGTGGCTCCATAGTTCTACTGTGTTAGTTCACGTCAGGCGGATCTGCTAGGGAAAAACCTACTGGGAAATGATGGACCCGGCCATTCTTAACCTGTTGCGAAATTACGGTAACAAAATGGCTCTGGATTCTTTGCAAGTTCAAGAGTTGAAGATATATGGGACCACTGGGCGTTAAGTAGACGGTGGTGGTACGGCCATCCTTTGACACCTTCTACGTTGTTGTATTATAATCCCTGCTAGACTAAGTTTACCCCGCATCAGCAGACTGTAGTTAGCCGAGGCCTGCATGAAGTATGCCAGTCGCAGGCAAATCTTAATTAGTTTCATATCCAAGGGCGACAGACTCATGCAGAAATCAAATCTGATTGACTGATTATTTATGTTGTGCATGCAACTTGCCTGCAGCCTGCCTAATCATCTAATAAGTAATGTCTATTCGCGGGGTCGCTCAGACAATTTTCAGTATGCGCGGCAATTTCCTATTCGGTCTCCCAGCAATCTGCTGATAGAGTACAAGTGTGTGAGCGAATATAATTGCTGTATACGGTGCATACTGAAATTGTTGCCCCATAATGTGTTCAGCCAGTCGGTGTTCCGAAGCGGCCAGGCCAGCCTGCGGACTGACTGTAGATTCATAGGCCGGTCAAATAAAGTCCACCATTACGATGACCGATCTTGGCATAGTCCGATAAAGTCCAACCACTTAGAAGACTGCGCCAGGGAGTGCTGGCCTACAGATACCTGCAGCAGCCTGCATGATTCTCTGCGAACCTAAATAATTGCTTTACGCGCTGGAGAAGCACGTTTGGAGAGATGGAAAATAAAGAAATGGCTAAGGTGAGTTGATAAATGTTATCTATATACAAATCCACCTATACTTAAGCAATTATTTCAATCAAAATACAGTAATATAAGTTCCGCAATTAATAAATGCTTGACTAGGTAAGGTATAATACAAATTATATACCACAGACATGGTTGGAGGCATATTGGATATCACTCGCTTCAGGGGTCCGTCAGTCGGAAGACCGCCGGCACCTGCAGTCCAACAGTCTAGAAATTCCCAGGACGGAAAATCATATTCAGAGACAGGGCACAGTCTTGCCCGAACGCGACGGACTTTTGCGACCCCTGGCCACACCTTGACAGCGGACTGTAGATATCTACGGTCCGTCCAGGTCTCATGTTCTCGGACTTTGGTCGGCCTGGGTCATGCATTACATGACCCTCCTTGGCACAGACCAATACAAGTCATGGCCATATCTGACCGGACTCGACTATTCATAACACTGCAGCCAGTTAATGAAAACGCCGGAACTTAGTTAGTCGTAATAAATACCTATACACATGAAATGGGATAGTTTGGATCATCTTTAGCGATGATTCAATTAATCTAAGTACGATTAAATGTTGCACTCGGTCGTCACGAGAGCTGCGGTTAGATCATTTCGATGTAGTCACAGGGTATCACGCCATTTGGCTTGTCTTGGCAGTGTTGCATGTGTACCTGCATCGTGAGCCTCACAGCTCAGGTCCGTTTGATATGCAGTTGGTGTATGAAGATATGCCTCAGGAGAGTGGCTCATATCAGTGCAAACGGATGTGCAAACGGATAAGAGATATGGAGACGAATATGGCTGAGAATATGGGAGACAAGTCTGTATATATACGGGCCTTCTGGCCTCGAGAGATCAGTCAATCAATCAAGTCAAAGAAGCATCCAAAGTAACAGGCAGATTGGAGAATACTTATATTTAACATGATATATGGCAGTTGGAGAGCCGGCGAGAAGTCCTGAAAGTACCATCGGGTCAGTCAACCTCGCACTTAAAATTAAGTTGGATATCGAAGGGAATTATATCAACAGAAAAATTGTGATTGAACAAGACTGTAAGAGGTTCGTGAAGTACAAAGGCTACTGAAAGAATCAATTTTGCAACAATTATAGCTCAACAATAAATAGAACGAGTATGCCAAACAGACAACATTACGGTATGTAAAGGTTCAGTGGGAGCCTCCAAAGTCCGAGTGCTTGGCTATGCGACGGCGCCTTCTAACTTGCCACATGATTCTGCATTATGATATAGTGAAGTATGCTCTTATTTGAGCCTTGAAGGACCGATGTAAACTTCTTCCGGGTATCTCAGGGTATGGTAGTCGTGAGTGCACTGGAGTGGAATGCATGGTGAGGCGACCACAAATACTTTAGACTGTTAGGCAGCTGATTGTTAGTAGAGTCTTATTTTCCAACGCAAGTAATTACAAATTTAGCTTCAAAATAGTCATCAGAAAACTGATGCGGAAAGTTCAGTGAGCCAGTGCGCAGCTCCATTAGATCACTTACAGAACCGCCGATTCTTTGCGAATTGATATGGGCTTTCGTTGAACTTGTATATAATATTACAGAACTTGGTGGTTCCATTCCTTATAATTACTATACCTGCAAGGACATTTGTTGACAAACCTCATCTTTGTAGAGTTTTAGTTAATGTATAGCATCGGTTTACAAAGGGAAACTTCTGCAGTTATACTGAGAAAAATCTTGAACAATCACCAAGGTGAAAAGAACAAGATAACGATGTGTCTCAAAAGCTTGACATTGATGAACAAAAAGCAAATACAATAGCAAACAAATTCATCATCTTTGAGATAACAACCCCATGAAAATCACAATTGAACTAAGACAAACTCTGGCTCCATGATTGATAGTTGGGCTACTACCAGTAGAGTCTTAAGCAAACTTGGTCTTCTAGCAACATTTTTCCAACCACGACAAAGCCGCCAATGCTTCCAACTGAATTGATAAGAATGGTAGAAATACTTGAAATCGCTAACAATAGAGAATGTACGATGGCAACCCGACACTGGACAGAATGTATCATACTAAAAGAAAAGAAAAGATCCTAAGATCTGGGTGGCAATAAACCAGGCCATTAACCATACTCTCTGGGTACTTATGCTCTGGCCATTGTCGAAGTTTGTCAGCACTTTCAAGACTATGTATAGAGCAGCCATCAAACAGATCAAAAAACAAAAATGGATATCTGATAACCACGCTTCACTTTCGGAGTAATAATATGTACTTCGGTTCTTGAGCAAATGCGTTTAGCGGGTTATGTATGCCGTTTCGCTTCGATTTGAACAGTCCCATGAGAACATTACTTTGGTTCCCAATGGCGTAAGCAACCGTGCCACTTATCTTTCGCCTTTTTTTGTTCGGCAGATATTTCTGCTAAGTTAGCGGCCGTGTGTGTAGGCCGCTTCCTGGCTCGAATCGAACAGTGAATCCATGAAGCCCATAATTCAGAAAAAAAGACGTCATACATCTAGCCATTCTGTAGGCCTACAGTATGCTTCTCTATCGTGTCTGATGAAATCATGGAGTAGGTGGAACTTATTGTTTGATACCTAAGTAGTTGTGATCATTAGCCTGGTTTAATATTTGCTCAGCCCCGCTGTCTACTGAGCATGTTTCACCTTGCACAGCCACTTATTCTATTCAGTGTTCGCTAAACATTCTAAGAACATTTGGAGTTCTATAACGTGGAGCCGAATCGATAGACTTCTTTTGTGTTTGCTTCGACCGACGGTCCTGGGTAAAAAATATTCCGGTTGAGCCTAAGCCGCGACCGTAGTTAATGACCAACTGAAAGTGATCATATTTTCACACAACCGGGATAACCCGATGATGATAGATGCCCACTCAATCATCGATGTCTCAATGTCTGTGTAGCATATGTACATTCGCGCGTAAGTGGGACTCAGGGTTGCTTTTGTTCACACGATCGCCTCAAAAAGATCACAGTGGGCAAGTTTCCGATCTTTGGTTAACACGATTGGCCGATATTATCGCTCCGATTAATTGAGCAAGCCAGCTGAAAATATCGGAGATCGGCACTCGTAAAAATCGGGAGTTCTGCAAACCCCTAGGAATAATCGGATAGATAAGGGTGTTATCTTTGCGCTAATGCGCGTTGGGAGCACAGGTTTCTGTTCAGGGTTACCATGGTCAAGATTGACAACGGGTACATGTACAGGTAGGGAAATCAAGAATACTTCAGCTTCGACCCGGTATATTAATCGAAGCAAGAATTAAGATTTGTGTTTGGGGTCATTACTTAGGGTTGCGCTTAGATCTTTTTAACGTGGTCACGAGCCCCTTCACTTAATCATGACTTTTCTTGACAGACGTCTACTGAAGAAGTGGATTGAACAACTATAATAGTAAATAGAGAGCCGATTTGGAGTTATATCTTACCACTATTCTGCATCAATGATCAATATTTTATAAATATCTCAAATTTTAATAGCCTCAGTCAATCCTTGTTAACGCAGTGCGGAATTATACATCTCCGGACGCTTAAACAGTATACTCACCTCGGTGCAAGTAATTGCGTTCAGGTCAGCGAGAAATCATACCTGTCGTTTATTTTCGTGTAATATCCCCCATCGCAACCTTGATGAAAACAATCACCTGCGAACCAAAGATGTTGGATTGTGTACCGTACCCAAGTGACTGTGAAGCGAACTATCTAAGGGAAAAATGCCTTTATATACATAACAAAAGCCGAGATGTTCTGCGGAGATATTGAAAGTGGAGTGGGTGCAGTTGGGTGGCATGTGAAAATTCGTCAGTGGGTACATAAATGACTCAGTGCATTAGTAACTACTCTCGAGTCCTTCTAGCAGCTTCGAAGGCCTTCTTGCTTTAATTGCTTTCTAACAACTTGTAGGCCTTTCGGGCTACATCCTGAGTCAATAAGCCTTGCGCTATAACCAAATCGTTTTCCCGGAGGTTACGGGAGATTACAATACAAACCGGCGCAATTCACTTCAATATGGACCAAGGATTCTTGAATATATCCGTCGAGTCATCAATAATATTCCATAGTGAAGAACAGTGGCCGGGTATTCATTCAAGGAGAGTATAGAAACACAAAAAAATATTATACAAGAGTGAAAACTTCAGCTTATATGCGTTACATTGGTCACGGAAAAGTAAAAACAAAGAAATAGTATCAATTGTGCGAGAAATAAATATCTGTAAATAGACCAGATACGAGCCCACTACCAACATGTCATTCACGTTTGCTGTTGTGTGCTGTGGGGTTACACAAACTTTGTCCGTTTTCATCATCTGTACTACCTTCACTAAGCCTGCAATACTTCCGGCGGAATACAAAATGACCACCGATATTATCACACTGGTTAGTTTCAATTGGTTCATGATACACGGATGTACTTCGTTGGCCAAAAATAGTAAAGGCCCAAATACCCGGCCGAAAACAAGCCAGACCATTACGCTTGCCCGTTGGCCTCCTGTGCTCTTACCAATACGAAATCGGGCAGCACATTCAAGAATTATGTATGGAATAGCCAACCAATTAGCCAAAAAAAAGAAAGCAAATATGTTTGCGTTTGCTTAGGATGCGGAACTTCACCGGTAACTTTGCATTGTCGGTCAACATTCTTGCAGGGTGATTTTGGGCCCTTCTCACGTCGGAGTTCGAAGTTTTAGAGCAACCCAAAACGTTTCTTCACTTGTTCCCCGTGTTAGTGAAGTTATTGCTCTTACAGGTTTTTTTACTGCTTCTACCAAGGTCTTTTTAAAATCTAACTTAGTCAGTGAAAGTTCTTCAATAATCGTTATGGTTGTTGCTCACAGGCAGCTCGTTGCGTATTGGCCGAATCAAGTGGTCTAGATTTTCAGTGGTATCTCCAACTTCCCCTCCTATCTGTGGGACAAGTTGTTGGTGCGCAGTTTGGACAGCTTGGGTGGCAGGGTCGGCCGGCTGGTACAAGACTATAAACATCGACGGACATTGAGGCTGAATTGCAGCAGCGAGTAGATTGACCAGGGATATCAACATGTATGCTATACTGTCAACGAATATGATGCGTATCCAGACATTTCGAACTGAGGCCCACGTTCCCTTAGCAGTTCAATAAAGCCATAGAAATCTAACAACGTGGGCGACCATCTTGATGAGGCTACGTTTGCAGGCGAGCTGCAGATCGGCCCTAACTTCAACCGGCATCGATGGAGCAACGTTGAAGGCGACAGGCACTGGGACAAGAAACCGATTTAGTGGTAAGGCTGGAAGTTGGCATATGAATATTTGTAAAATCTCAGTTATTTGATTTCTGTATGAGCATTTTGTGGGGACGGATTTGAGTGCTGTCATCACGAGGGCTGGTTTAGGGTTGAGCACGGCGGAACCGGATGCACTTTAGTTCTTGTGTACATGTCAATTAGACTTGGAGAGATCAGTGAGTTTAGGTCAATAGAGAGATTCAGCACAGCGGGCACGGTACAACACATTTTAGACATTATGGATACTCTGGGGTAATATTGCTATAACTTGGCTGGTGTTGTCCTGCCTGCCATTCTACTACCATGCAGAGTGCCAATGAATGTTTAACCTTGTCCAAGGCGTCCGCCATAGGTAACAGCAATTTTGAAATTGCGACAAATGCTCTAGCCAAACCAGCATAGGGCATGAAAATAGCCGCACACATAGAATACAATGTTTGTAGTACACCGCTTCTCGGTTCCAATAGGACAGTGCACGCATGAAGTACATAGTTGAGCAAAAAGAAAATTACGATGTCTTCCCATACGGTCGCCCTACATGTTGGGCCTCTCTTTGCAACCGGTGTTAGATCTGGTAGAGTCATGACTTGGCTCGAGTAGAAATCATGATGGGTCTCCACTGGTGATTGTAGCATTAGACATGATTTTTCGCCTCTTTTTATACTTGCCAATACCCACAGATAGCGGAAGGCGAGGTTCCTATTTCTTGTTTTTCTCACAAACAAAACCTGACCTTGAGCATGAGGGGAAGCTTGGATGTAAGAAAAACGCTTGAGTGGCGCAGAAAAGAATCAAAAGCATACCACATACAAAGTTCTGGAGCGCGGAATTGGTACTTGCTATTAGGATCCTTCTCTCGACCTCGTGAGTTGCTACCCGTACGCTTGGAAGTCACAAACACAAAGTTACTCGTAGGAAAAGCTCAAACTTTGTTCCTAAGTACATGTCACCTTATCTGTTGTATCGAGAAAACAATGATCGCGACTCATCATATGACCCTCGAACCTGTCCAATCATGCGCTAACAGCGGCACACCATTTGAACAAAAAAGCAAATGTCCCAACATATCGGTAGCCAATTGCTTGCATTCACTCCAATCGGTCAAAAGCTACCAATCCCAACCGAAAGCCCTATAATTGTGCATATGCATTGCAAGGTAATCAACAAACCCGAACTGATCCTTATCATGAGCAGCAAGATTACTGTACCCACTAAGAGGAGATAAACGTATTCACTAGTCCGGACGGTCTCGGTCTTGAATGTGGGTCGGTCTAGTCTAGTCTAGCAGGAAGTTCGTACTGGACTGGACTGTACCGGGACAGTTACAGTCCAGACTGGTTTTTAACCATATATCTTGGTGGATGGTCCTGGTTTGGAGGGTGGACTAGATTAGATCGGTCCAGTTGGAAGGTCGGGCTAGACTGGACTATACCGGGACTTGTCTACCTCCGGACTAGTAAAATCATCGGAGGAGATCGACAGGCTTCTCAATAGTCCAGGTGGCCCCCAGTCTGTCAGGGCCGGCCATTGTCGTTCTGGGCGGGGTGTGTATTGAGACCCCTGGGCCCTGAACAGAGATCTAGCGGAGGTTACCACCCCCTATCTTGAGGTTCTTTAGATTCAAACGACTCATTACGTAACAGATTACATAGCATGCAACTCTCAAATCCCATACTGGGCACAGGTTCCGTGTAACAGGTGTGGGTGAGCAAAAATCAGAGTTAAGGCCATTCCCCGCCACATCACTCGCTTCACCCAGCCATCACTCGGCTTATATATGGGCCTCGTCGGCCTGGAAGTCCCCTAGTCCAAAAACTCTCTGCCCGACAAATCGTAGTCCGAGATCGAGTAGACATCCGCCCACCCTGGACGAACTTTTGTGAAGCCTGAAGATCGAGCTGTAGATCGAGCTGTAGCAAGTGGTTCGTAAGATCATTGGCATCCGTTTAGTTCTATCGTTTGCTCTCTGTTACATACGATCTTGGCATGTGTACGGCTGCTGCAATTCTACTGCGATACGGGTGCCTATCTGGACTGTCTCTGGAACTGTTTCACGGTTATCTATCCACGAAGTGAATTATTGGACCAGCTATCCGCTAGATGCAGGTTTCCCCCACGTATCGGAAACTCCCGTACATACATAGCTCCACGAATGTTCATGTTATGTAGGTACCGCAGATCCCGTCCCGCTCGTCTCTTACCCTCCTGACACCCTACCACTGCCGTCTCTTCGTCCCTCTCCCGTCCCACTCATCCCTCTACTGTCCTCACTATGTACACCCTCCCATTCTCCCTCCCCCAACTCTCGCAGCTCCTCTCCCTGTGCCTGCGCTCCCACCAGCTTCCCGCCGCTCCCGGTTGAGCTACACGCCTGGATCACATGCACCTTCAACGTCAGTCCCGAAGAGCTCCGGGCCGCAGCTCGCTATGGTTTGGACTCTTTCGTATTGCATAAGGTTGCGACGGCGACGTTAAAGAATGAGTTGGAACGGGAAGGCAGGAGGCAGCAGAGTTGGACGGTTCCGGTGAAATTTGCGGAGGTGATAGTGGCACTGAGGGAAACGGTGCAGGAGAAGGACAGAGCGGGGGTTCCTGCTGCTCTGAGTCTAGGGGTAGTGGGCTTCGGTACTCCGGCCACTTCTCGCACCGGATCCAGAACTCCGACAACGAAACTAGTTGGAACAACCACGCCGACACCGAATTATATTCCGCTTCTGGCACGGAAGACTGACGCCGAAGTTGCCACCTCGCCACCACTTCCTGGTTTTTCATCTCCGCTGGCTACTACGAAAGTTAAGTACTCCTCGCCGCCCCCATCCACCCCTGCTACTCCGGGCGCTCATGCAGATCTGCTCGCAAAACTTCGCCGTCAACCAACCCATCGGCCGAGTTGAGTCCGCTTAGGTTAAGAGATTGGTACGTCGTTAACCGCTGTTCTGTTAATGTTCCTGTGAAGCAACCAGGACTGTCAGGAGAAGGAAAGACGGCGCACCCTTGGCAATGCTGTGTAGAAGGAGAGCAAGGGTGGTTTCCCCGTTGAGAGTTTGGAGGTCGAAGGGGAAAGAAAACGATTAGAGGGGACAGAAAGTGGAGGAAGGGTGGCGAAAGGTACCGAGTTTGTGAATTTCACATGCGGGGAAGGAAATGGTACCTGTCTGGTTTGTGCATTTTTCTCTGAGGCAGGGAGAAAACGATTTTAGAAGTTGCTGCTTTCTTTGTTTTTTGCACGACGCGGTAGACTTACACGAGGTGGTATTATCGGTTAATGCAGTGACGGTATTGTTCCGAGGAAAAGCTTGCGTTTTGTGTTTGTCAATGGTTTCGAACCGCTACCGGTGCTACGCTAGTAAGTATTCAGAGACTAGTTTGTCAAATGCTTAATGCTCACTAAATATGGTCATCGTTATGGAATGTTTGTCATGGGGAATTACTTATGTTTCAAGATGACAGAGTGACTGTATGCATCTTATACTTGTCACTATCACCACTTGATTATTCCCGGTGTATCTGATTCAGTATTTTGCGCAACAGATTTCATGATCGCAAGAATCGATGTCTAGTCCTAATTGAGCATTGATGCTATTTAGGTCAAACCAATGAACTCTATTACTACTCATTTAATTCCTTCCGCATCGCACAGAAAGCAAAGACTCAAAACTGGCTATCCCCTATCATCTGTGCAACCCAAAACATGACATTTCCCAGCACATCGCGGGGCTTCACAGAAACCACTTCAACCCATCGGCAAAATTCCCGAGTCTATGTATCTTCATACCGCAACAACATTACATTCACCTCTGTGATACCATAATCTTCTTTTCCCGTCTGTCCCCGGACATCTCAGCATCCTTCCTACTCAGGAAGTGGCATTCCGTCGTGTCACAGCATTACCCTCCCATCTTCCGTACTCTGAGCAGTGTATCCAACAACCAAGTTACTTTCAAACCGCTGAACTGATCGACGAATAGCCAAACCTTACGCTCCGAAAACCAGGCTCGATCTTAGTTAAGCAAGCAATTTTGAGAAAAACTGTAGAGCTTTTGATGTGGAAAACTGAAATCATGCAATCTGTAACCTTTAAGCCCTGATTCAGGATACGGTCGATTGAGATTTATCGAGCCACTATGGAAAAGACATCTAGTGCTTACTGGCTCAATGAATTTCAATACCACAGCTGAATAATTCCTCGCACTTGGCAGTGGCTAATATACATGTTCGGATCCAGGAGCACCCCCAGGAACTGAAATAATTAATGCAATTCAGAGCTTGATTTCCACGCCTTTAGAATATATTCCTATTAGGATTAGAACTGAAGTGGAGTCATTATAGTTGAACTATGCAGCCTGCAGGTAGATTTGAATATAAGAAGCCTAGGATTTCCATTTCCTTAGGTTGATTAAACCAAGCGGATTGGGGCCTGGGAGGGCGTATTTAGTAATAGCCGCCAGGGATAGATCCATTCCATCCACCGGCACGGCTTTTAAGGCTCTATCATGTCGCCCAGTCTCGGGCAGGATGTTTCAGGACGGGCCCATGAAGGGCGACACGAGGTACCTTCCAGCGTCAGAGTTACTAAGTAACCGCAAGTTTTGCGCTGCTTGGAACTAGCGTGCAGTGGAGGGGTGCTTCGGTAGTTGTTTATCGTGGGGATACAACTGAAAGGTTTGTGGTGCTGTGGATATGGTGTCAATGTATGTCTGCGAGTATCACTCGGTCACATATGATCACTCGAATAATTGTCATCACTCGGTGTTAGAGATGTACATCAGCCGAAGACATGTTACAGATCTCATAGACGGCCACTGCTGCAGGGGCTAATCCCTCCTGTATATATATCGAGTCTATCTCCTTCTCTCTTCTCTGTACCTTAAGTCTATACACCCACACAGTTCTCCTCTTCCATATTGCCACACTCGGAATACTAGTACATCAGGTATTGATGTACAAATTGTACATCATGACAGTAGGACTGCGTACATACCTATATAATGTCAGAAAAGAGTTGGGCTGCCATCCAGCGGAAGCATCACACAACTTCAGGGTTCTGCATGAGATTCCAACACTTCTAGACCTATGGAGACTTCAAACCAATACCAGGATTTCTTACTGTTTGGTCCTGAGGCTTAGGTGGGAATGTGTCGCCTGCATGCCGGAGACCAATACAAGATTTGACTCCTCGCCCCTGACAGAGTGGTTGTGCAACATAGACAGTCCTTACGCTGCAAATCCTGAATGGGTGGCATTCCGCTGTCTTTATACAGTACTTCTCTCAATATTCTCCACGGTCCGGGGGTAGGCCAGTCTAGACTGGAACAGTCCGGGTTTAGTCTAGTTCAGTTTGGGGGCATTATAGACTGCAATCGGATCAGTCTAGCAATTCATCAGGCCGGTTCAGACTTAGTCTAGACTGGTCCTGGACTTCATGGTAGGGTTAGGTTTAAATTTGCTGGAATCGGGTTGATAATGGGTAAATTTGTTGACACAAGGGAACGGAGATGGAGAAGAAGATGAAGAGAATGAATTGTCTACCAATAGAAAGGAAGGAAAACAGTAGACTTATATACGAAAGACAGAGAGAAGGAACACTCCCGCCTAGTTCGCGTACAGAATTTGTGCAATTCAACGCCCAACCCTAACACAACCAGAAGTTTGTTGTTGTTTGTAATTATATTTATAAGCTAGTGTACTAGCTAAACGTGCATGCGACCATTACTGATCAACCCAAGGACAAGTGATAACGTCCGGAAGCATACGCCTCCCATCAGACTAAGGATCTCACCCATGAGGCTGGGGGATTACAGCTCCATTCCGTACCATCAACATCAGGCCGCATACTGAGGAGGAATCGTAGCCTCGGTAGTGATACTCAGCATCGGGTATGATAGTTGGCTCCAGGTGTAATGCTTGTCACCCTCCAGTCTGGTGTTCTCTTTCTATATATGCCTATCTTTCCTCCCTCTTTTTATGGCTGAGAATCTAACATCTTTCATCTCTCTTTTGAATTGTTCTCAACAGGTTGTTCGTCTTGTGGACTTCACATCGGACAGGCTGAGATGTACAATCTCAAATACTATACTGTTGCCCTACAAAATTGGCTCCTCTCATCCTAGCTACAGCCATCCACAGTAATGTTCATCACTATTCCGCTCTGGACATATTTTCTCCTTAAACTTCATAGCTTAGTATGCAACACACTTGTCAATGTCTCACAAAGCATGAGAGATCCCAAACGGATTTCTGCTTTGGTGGTTTTCTGATTCAGTTAGTTTTTTGCAGCACATCTCCCCTCACACATGGTGCGCTCCATTTTTTTCCAATGTACTCTAGGGCGACATTAAATTATACTGTAGCCTGCCAGGGCCCTGGAGGCTGTTTATCACTTGTTATGATGTGGAGGGAAGAAATGTATGCGCGCATTCTGTGACACAGAAAGAACTAGATGGGACGCAGCTTATACACAAAGAGTCTTCGGGTATGCCGGTGCGACCCTTTGCCACTTGCCACTCACCACTGCTTAAGTCAAATTTAGCAGCTCAAACAAACAAACAACAAATCTCGAATATTTAATAAACGCCATGTTTCTATATATAGCCTCTCAGGGTTGTTTAGATTTGTCGGCACATTCCGGTCTTTGATGTCAATGCCCCGTGAAGAACTGAATCGCCGGGCCCCATTTGGAATATGGAAGCCACGGATGTTTGAGACCCATGGTTGAGGCTAGCAAAATAAGTCCATACGCGATGTGGACTTATCCAAGTTGGTAGCCTCAACACTGTATAGCTTCATAGGCCGCTGGTGAACTGTCTCATAACCTCACAACCTCAACCCGCTACGTTAAATACTTTCTGCCGCAACTAACACTGTTCAGGACTCAACTCCCTGTACTGACGCTTACCATGCATGGAAGTTGGTGACACCTTGAATCCAAGGAAGCTCGGAACATTGCAGCAAGGGCCGCTCCGTCTTTTGGGAGCTCGCTGATGCTTGCACAGACTAGCAATGCCAAACTTGTGAGCATCGAATTGGAATACTGCAGGTGGCAATGTGTATCTTACTAAGACTGGCTAAATCAAACGCAAAATTATGCCCCTTCTCACTAGTACATTCAACGACTTATTTCATTTGAAGTTTCGTAATTGGTTGCGACGTAGCCCGACAAACTATCTAGTGGAGCGAAACCACGTCGTTTGCAGGCCAGAAAGAATACTAAGCTTGGCCTACTATGAGCAACCCCTGTGCGCAGCGACATGGTGGTGTGTTGCTCGTTGGTAGCGATCGGCAGTTTTCCTTAATACATCAGCGACTGTTGTCTTATCTCCGCGCTCTGTTTGTGACGCTGGGTGTAGTATGGAGCTATTGCGATTGGTTCCTGCACATCACAGCCCTGTCTTACATTTAGCGTGGCGCTAATTTGGAACTCGTCATTAATATTGGGTCACTCCAGACCAAAGTGTGGTACACATGCAACGTCATCCAGTTTAAGGTTCCGATCGGACGAATGGCTCCAGGCATGTGTTAGTGTTCGGTGCAGGCTTAATCATAGTAGTGTGCTAACACCCCGCCATTTTATTTCTAGTTTTCTAACTAACGAAACAGCGGACAAAAATATTCTATCGCTCCAAGTATCGATTTTTCGAAAAGTTAATCCATTCAAGCGAATACCTCGTATAATTTATTAGACTAACATCGTATAAGAAATTCAATGGCATCTCATGGAGACCCACCAAAAGACGAGCATCTGGCTTCGGCGGAGTCAGATGATTCCTTTGGTCGCTTCCTGTCGACCACGCTTGCCGACCTCATTTCGCGACCTACCAATGACGTGGTCTATCTCGGTAATGCAATCGATATGGCCCAAAAAGCTCTCGCAAAAGCACCTACCGACTTCGCCATCCCAGCGGACTACTACAAAACTTTGAATGTTCTATTCGAACGAAAATATCAACAGACCAACGATCTAGAGGACCTTCAAGCGGCTATCGCATGGGCGGAACAGGGAACCACTGTTTTCCAACGAAACATCGATCAAATATATTGTTTGAGCAACCTTGCTGCCTGCTTGGTTTCTAAGTATGAGCACACTGGAAGTCTTGAGGATCTTTACGAGGCGACAAAGCGAATGAAAGAGGTGCGACCAGAATCCTTTCGGAATCTCGTTATACCAGCAAAATCTTTGAACACCCTCCGCGGCATCTTTGGAAATTGGGTGCGGGTAAAACTGGCCGTGGAAATATCACTGGTTTCGCCTGGTGCAATTCCCGCTACTATTTCTAATCTGGGCTCTCAGGACACTGCAGATCCAACCTGTCTCGACAATGTAATCTATTTGGTCGAAAGTGTTCTGGGATATACCAAGCTAGGACACACCCTTGATGAGCATAGTTTCGGCCAACTGAGCATCATGCTATACAAACGATATCAACGTATGGGGAATTCAGTTGACCTCCAAAAAGCGATCAAGTTTGGGGAATTGGCCGTAGCCGCAACTCCCCTTCACAATCCTAGCCGAGCTCACCATCTAAGCAACCTGATGATCATGCTGAGATGCAGATTCGAGCAGACAGGAAACCTAGACGACCTACAACAAGCGATCTTGCGGGCCGAAGAGGCAGTTGCTACAACCCCCCGGGACCATCCATACCGAACTTCCCGTATGCACAATTTGATGAGCATTCTGAGCTTAAGAGCCCTGCAGACCAGAGACCTAGGCGACATACAGCAGGTAATCTTGAAGGCCAAGGAGGTCATCGCCATAACTCCCCAGGACCATCCCAACCGAGCTAGCCGGATTAATAGTCTGGGTTTGATACTGAGATGCAGATTCGATCTGACAGGAGACCTAGACGACCTACATCAAGCGATCTTACATGCCGAGGAGGTAGTGGCAGCCACTTCTCTGGAAAATTCTGGCCGAGCTGGCTACCTCAGCCTCCTGAGCGATGGGCTAAGATTGAGATTCGAGTGCACAGGAGTCGCTGATGACATACAGCAGGCGGTCTTGTGGGCCCAGGAGGCGGTGGCCTTAACTCCCCTGGACCACCCTAACCGAGTTGGCAATGCAAACAAGCTGGGTATCGTGCTCTGTTCGAGATTCGAGCGGACTGGAGACCTTGCAGACTTGCAGCAGGCGATCCTGCTCGTTAATGAGGTGGTGTCTGCAACTCCGCACGACGATCCGGACCGACCTTGTCATTTGCAAACCCTGGGGCATATGCTGAGCTTGAAATTTGAACGTACGGGAGAACTAAACGACCTACAGCAAGCACTCTTATGTGCTGAGGAGGTGGAGGCTGCAACCCCTCTAGACCATCCTCACCGAGCTAGCCATTTGGACAGCGTTGGGAGCATACTGAGCTTAAAATTCGGGCAGACTGGAGATATTGATGACCTAGAGAAGGCAATTCTGCAGGCCGGGGAGGCAGTGGCTGCTACTCCTCTGGACGATCCTCACCGAGCACACCGGCTGGACAACCTGGGCTCTCTGCTGCATTCGAGATTCGAGCGGATAGGAAATGACGGTGATTTACAGCAGGCTGTCTTGCGCACAGAGGAAGCGGTTGCCCTCACACCCCTCGACCATCCCAAGCGCGCTGGCAGGGTTAATAACTTGGGTATCATGTTGCTTTCGAGGTTCGAGCGGACAGCAAACCCGACCTACCTACAACAAGCGATCTTGCGGACCGACGAGACTGTGGCTATAACTCCCTTGGACCATCCAGACCGTGCTCGCTACTTGTATAATCTGAGCAATGGGCTGAGCAAGAGATTCATGTGGAGTGGAAATCTAAACGACCTACAGCAGGCAATCTTACGGGCCGATGAGGCGTTGGACGCGACCCCCCTGGACCATCCTGACCGGATTGACCGGCTGGACATCCTGGGCAGCAGTCTGCGTCTAAGATTCGACCGGATAGGAGACATAAACGACCTACAACAGGCGATCTTGCGGGCCGAGGAGGCATTGGCTGCAACTCCCCAGGACCACCCTACTCGAGCTGTCCGGCTGGACAACCTGGGGAAAGGGCTAAGCTCCAGATTCGAGCGGACAGGAGATACTAACGACCTACAGCAGGCGATCTTACGGATGGAAGAAGCGGTGGCCGAAACTCCCCAGGACCATCCTGACCGACCTGGCCAGCTGAACAACCTGGGCAATAGGCTGAGCTTGAGATTCAACTGCAAGGGCGACCTAGACGACTTACAGCGGGCGATTTTGTGCTCGGAGGAGGCAATAGCTGCAATTCCCCTGGACAATCCTGACCGAGTTCTCTTCTTGAGTAGCATTAGTAATAACCTCAGGTTGAGGTTCGAGCGGACAGGTAACCCAGACGACCTTCAGCGGGCGATCTTGTGGGCCGAGGAGGTAGTGGCTATAACTCCTCTGGACCATCCTGACCGAGCAGGCAGGTTGAACCACTTGAGCAACTGGCTCAGCTCGAGATTTGAGTGGACAGGTGACCTAAACGACTTACAGCAGGCGATCCTGGGAGCTGAGGAGGCGGTAGCCGCAGCTCCCCTCCACCATCCTAAGCGAGCTGGCCGGCTGAGTGACCTGGCCAACATGCTGCATTTGAGGTTCGACAGGACAGGAGCCATTGACGACCTACAGCAGGCAGCTTTGTGCATTGAGGAGGTGGTAGCTGCAACTCCCCTCGATCATCCCAACCGAGCACGCTGGTTGAACAATTTAGGCATAGTGCTGAGTTCGAGATTCCGGCGGACAGGACAGAACGACGATCTACAGCAGGCTATCATTTGCGCTGAGGAGGCAGTGGCTATTACTCCCCTTGACGATCCTAATCGACCTGCCTGGCTGAATAACCTGGGAAACTGGCTGAGGCTACGATTCAACGGGACAAGCGACATTGCGGACCTACAGCAGGCCATCACTCGGGTCGAGGAGGCAGTTGCTGCAACCCCCTTGGACCATCCTGATAGAGCTTTATGGTTGAACAACCTGGGCAACAGGCTGAGTTTGAGGTTCATTAAGACAGGAGATGTTAATGACCTTCAGCAAGCTATTTTGCGTGCTGAGGAGGCCGTAGATGCAACTCCCTTGCAACATTCTCGTCGAGCGACCAATTTGAACAATCTTGGTGACATATTAAACATGAGGTACAAGGTCTCGAAAACCCCCAACGACTGCGAGCGTGCCGTTTGCTGTTTTCGGGAATCCATTGGCCTTCATTTTGCTCGTCCAACTGATCGCATTAATGCAGCGTCAAGCCTTATTCCAATACTTGAAGAAGATGAAAATTGGGTAAATGCCAGCGAAATCGCTGAGATTGCGGTTAATCTACTCCCGCACATTAGTTCACGATCGCTGGGCCAAAACGATCAACAGTACATGATAAAGCGGTACAACGGTCTGCCTTCTCATGCTGCAGCTTTCGCGCTTCAGGCTGGAAAATCGGCGGCTGTTGCTGTGCAAATTTTAGAAGTTGGTCGTGGTGTTATAGCCAACCTCCAATTTGAAACCAGAACAGATCTTACCGACCTCAGAGAGCAACACCCGCTAGTGGCAACTAAATTTGCACAATTTCGCGATGATCTGGATACATCAAACAATCAGCCCATAGCGCATACAGATCCTACTGCACCAAAGCCCTCCCGTCATTTCACCAGCCTGGAACTGGATAAAACTGTTGAACAAATTCGACAGTTACCAAACTTCGAGCGCTTTCTTCTTCCTCCGACTGCAAGTGAGCTAATGATGGCTGCTGATCACCTGCACCCTGTAGTTCTTATCAACGTATGTTCCTTACGTTGCGATGCATTGCTCATTCAACCACATAATATTACCGTATTGCACCTCCCTAATCTGCACGAAGCCGATATCGAACAACATTCAGCTCTTATAAAGTCTCGGAGTTTGGCGAGGCACCAGATGTTGGACCTATTAAAATGGCTCTGGGATGTCATGGCAGGTCCTGTGCTGGATGTATTAGGATTCCGAGAGACTGAGAAAGTAACGTCAGAAGAATGGCCCCGCGTATGTTGGATTCCGACTGGTTCGCTTTGCCTTTTACCCATTCATGCCGCGGGATATCATTGTGAAACAGGCTCGCGGACTGTTCTCGATCGTGTTATACCATCCTACAGCTTATCAATCAAATCGCTGCTATATGCACGTCGAAATGAAGCGCAACGGATTCAAAGTGAAACATCGGATAAAGCAGTACTTGTATCAATGGCCTCGACACCAGGGTGTACCGACCTTACATTCGCTGGAAAAGAGACATTAGAGTTAGAGAGTCTCATTCCTGCCTCAGTCCCGAGAGTGGTATTGCACAAACCTCACAAAAAAGCGGTTCTAGCAGCCTTACATGGTTGCTCGGTCTTTCATTTTGCTGGCCATGGCCTATCCCACCCTTCCGACCCTTCAATGAGCACCTTGCTTATGACTGATTGGCAAACAGACCCATTGACAGTTAAAGATTTGGTCACTATGAAGTTCCATCAAAACCCTCCTCTGCTCGCATACCTTTCGGCTTGTTCGACTGGCGACAATCAAGACCTGAAGTTGCTCGATGAGGGTATCCATTTAATGGGTGCCTGTCAGCTTGCGGGATTTCGTCATGTCATTGGCTCGCTGTGGGAAGTATCTGATAAGCACTGTGTTGGTGCGGCTAAGGATGTTTACGGTACGATGGTAAAGGCCGGTATGAGCGGTGAATCCGTATCTCAGGGTCTACACAATGCTGTAATGAGTCTCCGGGGTGGCCCCCGCGGCGTGGCATACATGACTAGGGAGTCTAGAGATGCACGCTTGGTTGAGACTGACGAAAGCCCGGAAAATGACATTGGCGATCCCTTTATTTGGGCTGCATATATCCATATGGGAATCTAGAAGTAGGTTGTGAGTGTTCTGTTTTACTGAGGGTAGCATAACTAACCAATTTTCGGTTAGGCACAGTAATGCTTGTATGTAGCGGTAGAGGTTCAGAGTTCGAGGATAGGAGTTTAAGAACAACGTCAATTTGGGTGAGGAACGGGGATTCGGGAGTTAAGTTGGAGGATGCGGCGGCGGGAGTTCGGTCTGCCCATTTATTTTTCTATTGAGTAATACAATGTTTTGGAAAGTCTCCGAACAAGGTGTAGAGCTGAATGGTTGGTTGATCTCTACAATCTCACACTTGGTGAAACCTTCCGTATCATTGTGATGGGTTCTAGATAGTTTGAGAATTGCGGTCGTTGCTGAAGTACTGACACGCCGTCGAGGGCATCCGCATCTGCCCACTGATAAAGAGAACTGCAGTCATTAGCCGCGAGGCTGAGTAATTGCACTTTCTGAAAGGAGCTGTAAGTCAAGTACAACCACTACATAGTGTTGAGAGTAAAAGAGAAAGAACGAAGAAGCTCAATTGTCTATCGATCCAAAGAGAGGAAAAACTATAAACTTATATACGAAAGAGAGAGAAGGAAAACTCAATGCCGACTGCCAAAGCCGGAGCCCAATGCCGAGTACCAGTGCTGAGCCCTCCAGTAATGTCAACCGTCCCGTCCGTCCGGGATCACTGCGGACGGGGACGGACGGCAAAGTCGCCGTCCGTCCAAGGGCAGGACGGAAACGGCGCCGTCTTTTTGAGGCAGGACGGGGACGGACGGCAATGACGGCCAAGTAGCCGTCCCCGGCCGTCATCTACCGACATCCGTGGATCTCGTGCATTGTACATTATAAAATCTCATAAAACTAGTTACATCTACTTTGACCTCGAAGCAAGATCATTCAGCATCTGCTCCATCTCCGGCCGTCATCCATGGATCATGCTCAAAGTACATAAAAAATTTTGTATTAAACTAGGTACAACTAATCCAGTCTATTCCCTTGACCTCAATGCATGATCATTAAGCATCTGTTCCATTCATACCATATCAGACTCCGTTGCTCCAAATATTATGCCCTGCTCCACCCATGATTTCAGGCACTCTGAGGCCTCCATAATATCATCACCCAAGCGATTTCGTCGGTCACTGATAAGCAACTTTGCACTGCTGAATAAACGCTCAGGTTCATCTAATATTGCTGGGATACTCATCAAGTCAACACCCACGTGAGCATGCCGTGACAGGCGCGGATCGTGAAGCCTGTCAACCCAGTATTGAAGGGTACCAGCAGGTAGCTCATCATCGGGATCCCGCTCTTGAAACCATTCAAATCGATCTAAGGTTTCTGCAGCTGGCATGGGTCCATTTATATCTCTTACCGCGCGCTCTCAGGGCTATTTTCGATGTCATCTCAATTCATACTGTAACCGCCCGATGTCGGCCGGGGACGGTGGATGACTGCCGGGGACGGCAAAGTCACCGCCCCCGGCAAGTCCCCGGCCGTCATGCCGTCATTGTGGAGTAAGGACGGGACGGACGGCCTTGGTGCCGTCCCGTCCGTCCTGGAGAAATCTCGGACGGCCCACCGTCCCCGACCGTCCGACGGGACGGTTGACATCACTGCTCGGAAAAGGAGTGCCGAAAAGCTTCATGTTGAACAGCGCCTTCGGAAGCGGGGTTTTGAGCAGTATCATTTTTGGAAATGGAGTGTTGAGAAGCTTCATGTTGAACACTGCTTTCGGAAGTGGAATGCTTAGAGAGTTCAGGTTGAAAAGCATTTTTGGAAGTAGGAGGCGGGGCTTTGGTAAATGTTGACATATATATGTTACCAATCAGTGTCAGTAGTGGGATCAACCACTCCGTGATATGTTGTAATGCCAATTTGAACAGGTATGGAGTAAACCGACTACCGAAGGGTTTTCGCAGTATTCGAGAGGGACAAAGACGTCGCTATCATACGGATGCACATCAAGTAGGATAGAGCTGTTGCCGGCGACCTTTTGCAACTCCTCATCAAGTCCGTCGGAAGAAAGTTTGGTCCAGGCGTGGATAAGTGGAACGATACAACTGAGAGTGAGGAGAAAGAAAGAGAGAATATGCCATCGATTTGAGAAGTTGCGAGGTGCGTTTGGATGCGTTTGTTACCCTCGATCTCAAGGTTACAGAGTCTTATATGTGGATTGGGAGTGATTGATGCCACAAAGTTGGTCAATAGGACGGAGAAGAGCTCTATATTTATATGCATGGAATCCTAGTGCGTGTGCACTTCCTAGGTGTGTGTGGAGTTTTTGCGATTGGGTAGTGTACATTAATGTATGATTCCGTGAGGGTTTAGCACAATTAACCGAGAGATACGAAGCTCTATCCTTACCCCTCTGCACGCGAAACTAGGGGTTTGTTTACGAGCTTACGAGAGGTATGTAGATGTAGGTTTATTTTGTTTTAAGGTGTTCTAGTGGGTGTAGTGATTAGTTACCTGGTTGGAGGGGATGAGTTAAACCTGCAAATAGATGCGTTTATAATGAGTGGACTGGCGTGCTAGCGCGTGGCGGTTAGCAGCTATAACTACGTGATTGTTGATAATCAATGTTTATGTTAGCCTGCTATATGACTAAAAACCTTAAAACCCTGTGTACTACGGTATATGTAGCCTTCAGCCGCAGCAAATGCAGGGTGCGGGCTCGATAGCTCACCCCGGCTGTGAGATTGGTTGGATCATAACCGTGAATATACAGCACTGCAACAGGCCTCATGCAGTTGGTATTATGCGTCATGTTGTCTGATCACAAGGCTGGATCCTATGTGCTATCTACGTGTCGAATAAAATCAGGATCAAGACTGAGCTGCTGCTGTGCAATTATACACACCCTAGTTTTGAGTGTAGCTGCGCACGAGAAAAAGAAAATGCGCGAGCCCGGGCCTATCCTTATTGTTTGAAGTTTAAAGTCAAATGCGATGGAAATATTGCAATTTTCGAAAGGGATTGTACATCACCTTTCAGAGGACTCACCAGAAATTTGTCAGTCTGGAGATGATGTGTCAGAGAAATTACGGGACTTCAGTCCAGACTGTCATACGTGTTGCGAATGAACTGCGCATCCGACGGAAATACAACGATCTTTAATGTAACATCCGTTCTGTGTTATCTACTCGCATATGGTGCTATCCACCGGGCATATAGACGCGGTCGTCCTCGCACATGATACGGCAGTGGAAACTTTCCCCGTCATAACACATCTAGAACATTCTCTGCGGGTGAAATAAGCTGTTTCCATCTCTTTTGGCCGACACAATACATGTTTACTGGTACCGGACGTTAGATGCGTATACTCGTGCCTATAGCTCAATATGTCGATGGCCGGTAGTTAAATCGTCGAAACCCAATGAATCAATACGGAAACGTACACATGAGACACCATCCCCATATGGGTAATGCATGCGTGTCCCATTCAATTCTGTATATCGCGTCGGTCTCTACGTATAGATAAGTAGGTAGAAACTTCTTACACCTATCTTTTCATCCCTTGATCGCAAGATCTCATGCACTAGTTGCTTGAAACCCTGTCACCGAGCTGAGTGGTTTGGTTAGAAATTGCGCGCAATCAAAGTTCACAGCTATCCATCGCTTCTGTGTATAGTGATCGTACGTATTTGGGTGTCAGAATTGATTGTACCATATACAATATCAAGCGATATTCGATGATGGCAGATGCCATTGGGTGTACGTGGTTTTTTGTCGGCCGGATAGACCTAGAATACGTAACTGCGAGCTAAAATGATGGGAATAACGCGGCGATCATAGTAAAATCTCATAACTCTGGCCTGACCATTGTTTTCAACCGACTAGCTAGTTCTGTGGTGCTAGGTAAGGCGGGCCTAGGCGAGCCAGACCATGTAGGCCTCACACAGAACAGACGGGTGAGAACCCTAAGTATAGATAAAGCTAAATTAGCGGTAGCTCCCTTTCTATATTATATTATTTCGGTGAACTCGCAATTGTTGAAGATCATGCAGGTCGTATACCCGGCAATCAGCAGCAGTTCCGATTTGCAATGAACGCTCTAAATGTCTTTAACTAAAGGCGGCCTAACAGTTGCACAAATAGAAGCTGCCTAAATTCTTCCTGCACATAACGACAAAACTCGCGAGTTCACCCGAGTAATGCAGTATTTAGTATCATGAGATGCTTAATAGCGATTTACCTTAGCCTTGTCGATATACATCGCGAGATTGTGGAAGACTGGGAACTTGAATTCGCTTCAAACAAGTGAACTTACTATTCCGCAGCTGAGGATGTCCTTAATTATGGTTGGTCGGAACGAGAGAAGAAAAGAGTGCTTACAACACCGAGGTGGTAGTGTACTGAGTGTACATATTTTTACATTTTCGAGTTTTTGGGGAGCTGATCTAGAGACAACCCTCCCAACAAAAACTGCACGTTTTATTGGCATCCCATTCCTGTACAGTCCTTAATTTTTTCCAAAATGCTTTCAAGACATAAGAAAGTAAGTTTATAATGCTCCCAGCCACCCCCGCAGAGTTGTGGTTGCATCGCTAAATATTTGCAGGTGGGGAGTCGGTTGCCATGCCCAAACGGGCCGGGTATGCCAAAGTTACGATCCAAGGGATAACAAGTCCACCATACTCAACGTTTCGAATCCTGGGGGCGGCAAAGCCGCCACCGGTGCTAGTATATAAGTATAGCTGTCAAAAGTATCCTGTTCGGGTGCTTGTCGGGTGCATTACCGCTACGAATCATTACTTCGTAGTAATGGCTTGGTGTCTCTCGTCTCATTTGCGCTTGTTTCCTCCTGCTATGAGTTGTCATGTTTTCAGTCGTCGTTGGGAGAGTTGGCGATTATTTACCGCGCGAAGATGCTAAGCGCTAAACTACCACCGAACGAACAGAACTAGTGTATTTTTCCTTCGAGGTTCATGTGGGATATCCTTTAGATGTGCGGCTCTGATATTAGTGCAAGGGTAGTGATAAGTTGGGACATCATTCCGAGGAACATTGATCCACCTGGCTCACAACAACACCCGGTTTGTAATAATCCCATGTCGTGTAAGCGGGTTCTCTCAGTTCGGCCCACTTGACGGAAAGCTTTTCAATCCGCGGACGTAGGGTAGCGGGGGGGAGCTCCGCCATCTAGCCGGCTCGCCCGGAGGCGGAGGGGTTATTAGGTCCTGTCATACTCTAGTAAGAGTGAATACAGTATGGATAAACAACAACAACAAGGCTTTTCGATCTGGCAGATAGTATCGTGCTTACCACCCGTGCTACATGTACTCAAATATAAATACCATTGCCTCGGGTTTTTTGTCGTCCTTCTTGTGGGGACGGATTTGAGTGCGGTCATCAAGTGGGTTGGTTTAGAGTTGAGCGCGGCGGAGCCGCATGCACTTTAGTTCTTGTGTACGTGTCAATTAGACTTAAGAGAGTCAGTGAGTTTAGGTCAATAGAGAGATTCAGCACAGTGGTCACGGTACAACACTTCTGTTCTTAATTGTCCTCAACGGAGTTGACATATCCAAAGGTCCCGCCTGAGTTGACTAGTTGCTGATCGGCGCCGCCATTCTCTACTTCCTGATGCCGAGTGGAACCGATACTCGGCCTTGACAGCTTCGTGGAATATAACATTATAACAATCAGCAACGCTTGTGTGGCAAGCGCCCCGGCGACCATCAATGGACATATCATTTGTGCCAGGTCCTTGATCCTTTCCTTCATGTTCAGATCCACGTACCCCCCAGTCCCCAACCAAGACACCGAACCATAGCACCAACATCGGTTCAGCCAGCCTACCAGTATCTGTCAGATGTGATTCTCTATTTGCCTATAGACTTACCTTTAAAAGCTGCAAACAACACAAGTACCATCGTCATTCCAATCAAAAAATCCTTAACCATGACCAATTGCCACCATAGTTTCAACCGGGTATTCTTACTGACCACTGCACAATGTAGTGCCCAATTTATGCCGCAGTTCAACGTCCAGATCATCCAATAACATAGTTGTAATATATTCCGGCATTCCAGGCCTGGAGTTGGCGAGATCCAGCTCATAGCGAAAGCGGAAGCCCAGCTGAAAGTAACAGCCATAAATGCCTGCAGCAATAGCCACGCCTTGCGTGCATCCATCGTCCTGTCCACTGCGCATGAGTATGTACCACCCTCCCAAGGCTTCAACTCCTGATGTCTAAGGCCCAGGATGTAAGCTAAATGGTGGTCTTCCAGCACCCACTTCGCGGTCTGATCAGTTGGGAAACCTCCTACAACACAGGAAAGCACTATGGCAGATAACAGCCAGTAATAAAGTTCTCTGAGTGCGATCCTGTGTAGATAATAAAGCGGTGGATTGTCCTTGGTCCTGTGCCATGCCGTAAAAACCGTCGCGATGTATACTATAATCGCTACTACCACCCGCCGTGTGTTTTTGACTCGCATGTCGTTCAGACGTTTCGCCGCCTTCCCTACAGCTTCCGGATTGTGTATCCATGCTTCGACAAGGACTCTTGCTGTTCGATCGCCAGTAGGCTGGGTGTCAAGGTAGTCGTGGAGGGTGAAGAGGATTGTTGTCAGTTCGCGACGTTCTTTTTGATTGAGACCCGGATTGACAGAACCCAGTCGCCAGTATATTATGCGGCGAACCTGTAGTTTACAACCCAATGACCAAATTGTGTCAATAGGGTCGGCAAAGAGATGACCGGTAACGGCCAGAAAATGTAGAATATTTTGCAACATCCCCGAAAAGCTCGGCATATACATATTGCCCACTAGAACGAAGAGAGGTACTAGCCATCCTGTGATTGACTGCAGTGACTCGCTGGTTGGGTATGGCGTGTAGCCCCGACCGAAGATGTGGTAGCAGTATTCAAGAGAGATAAAGACGCCGCCATCATAGGGATGCTTATGTAGTAGAAAAGAGTTGGTTTCCGGAATTCGTTGCAGCTCGTCAAGATCGGCGGCGGTAAATTTGGGTAGGCTATAGATGGATGGAATTATACAGCTGATAAGCAGGAAAATAGAGTAGGTCATCGATTCAAGAGCGTTTGTGAATCCTTTCGTTATCCGCGATTTCGGAGCTACCGTGATTTTAGGTGAGAATATATAATGCCGCGACTTTGGTGAATAGGATGAGCATAAAAGCTGTATTTTGGGACGCGGGGCGTTCTAGCATGTTTGTCAATTATGTGCAGCAGTACTTTTGTCACGCGGTGTATACAAAGTGGGGTTGATAAGCCTGAAATCGGTGATAATAGATGTTCTATTTTGAGGTGCTCAGATGTAATTGTTGGAAGGGTCGCCTCTCTGTCAACCTGCGACAGAATGTGTCCATTGACAGATCTGGCTTGCACTGCCTGCTTGCACTTGTAATGAGGCAACGCGTATCGTAGGTTATCAAAGCTTCTGTTTTGCTTACGAAGTGACATTAACCACGTTTTCAGAAAATTCATTCTTAATTTTCAGCCGCACCAAATACGGCGATCAGCAAATCACCCAGCGATTGGCTCGATCATGAAAACCACAAGCATACTGCTCCGCAATGCACTCGACGCAGTTTGTCTGATGCATATATTGCGTGTTATCCAGAGGCTGAGCCCAATGCATATGCGTTATCTACGTGTCGAATAAACTCTGGATCAAATACCGAGCTGTCGCTACTTTGCAATTATAGCCATCCGGATGGTTGGTCTGGCTGCGCATAGGAAAAAGAAACAAGAGCAAGACTTGGCTGTCAGTGTTTATCGTTTGAAGTTTAAAATCAAACGCAAGGCGGTACTGTACTGGCCGATTGGGATAATACGTTACCTATCACAAGCGATGACGGACTTGTGAAAAGTTTTACAGGTCAGCGCTAGAGGGGCTCTGTATTTGACCCGAAATTTCTCAGCAAGGTTATGTACTTGGTAGATGCTGTTTCCGGTGGAATCCCGGGGACGATAGAATCACCGTCCCTGGGAGACATCTACCGTCCCCGGGCGTCATTGGGCGGTTACAGTTATATTTAGATGAAACCCAACAACTTCACATATTTAGAACTTTGTAAGGCTAATGGACACGGGCTGACATACGGGCTTATGGATATGGGGCTAGAGGTACAAGCTGACATACAGGCTGATGGTACGGGGCTGGAGATACGGGCT
>Ga0307512_10001259_pt1 | contig 36522 bp, 45 predicted proteins | sample 14_EM_MG_FD_200267 | JGI IMG/M metagenome (GOLD analysis project Ga0307512, IMG submission 200267) | Populus trichocarpa ectomycorrhiza microbial communities from riparian zone in the Pacific Northwest, United States - 14_EM | ecosystem: Host-associated > Plants > Roots > Unclassified | place... | reverse complement strand
TTTAAATCTCTTATATGGAATTCAATACTAAATCTTGGTTGAACCTGTCCTCCTGCTTTATATATAGAGCTTTTTATAATTGAAACAGTCCGTCCTTCGGTGAGATAAACGTCGCCTGTTTTTTTTTGTATTAATTTAATTAAAAAGTATAAAAATAAAGACGGCTGGACGAAGCCAACTACACGCAACACCAGTGACCTCAATAGCCCGGCCCGACTACGGCTCGAGCAGATATCCGCGGTTCAGTCTGGTGACAGCGGTCTGATTACACCATTACAAGCGCTATATCACGGAGCTGCTTAGTGGCAGTTGCGGCTCGATATAAGGTTCGTTCCGGACTATCATAATGAAGTCGTCATGATCTTCCGGAACCTTTATCTTGCTCCTGCCTGCCTGCATACAGACGCAGTCACTGCGCAACACAAGAGGGTTGAACTTGCACACTCTCCCTCTCTTTCTCCGCTCTACTCATTCCAACAGTTCGCAGTTTAAAGGGGATAATTATATTCCTTGGCATCCGATACCTTCCATCACTCGCCTTACATTCTCGAGCATTGCCCCTCTGAAACTTCTCGCCCACCCCAGCATTCGCCCTTTGTCGCTGAGTGTACCGCCATTACTGCCACCTTCGCTACCAGGCCGTACTCAACTCTCCCGACCACCAACAACGTTAACACAATTACCGCCTCTCTACCTACGCGTGCACACCGACCCGTCCAGTTTCTTGCGCCATGATCCTCTCGACCTAGTCAGGACTGTTGGAGCCTACTACGTCCCGGGCTTTGATTATGCGGGCTGGTGTGTTGGTGCTTGGGTTGAAGCTACATGTGAACGTTAACAATGAAGGGAGGATGACACCGCCCACGCTTGTTGGGAGTGACCCGGATCTCTCAGCGACCCTGCACATCCATCCCTGCACATTCGCCCCTGCACATCCGAGAGACCAGACAGGTCTAGTCCTCCGTGTCATCGAGGTGATAGACACCGACGCTTGACGAGTCGACATACCAAATTCGACCAGTCATCAACGCTCGATATGTCAACAGGGCTGCTGCAGTACCAGATACCTATCAACAGAAGGAACCATGTACAGTGGTTCTGGGAGCACTGAGTTGAGGTTGTCCTTGACGCCGAGACGGCCAAGGGAGAGCTCTCGTTGGAGACGAGCAATCAGATCCAAGGCACCGCAGAAGCCATTTAGTAACACCGCCTTCAAGACCTAGATCTTGCAACGATGTCTCTGGTCTTCGAGGTCACTGCAAAGACTCGAGAGAATCGATCAGATGCCTCTATTGAATACATTATCGTTGCCCGTGCTATGCAGGCCACATCACCGCTAATAAACGAGGAACCTAGGAGAGTTTCTAAGCTGGATGCAGCCGGGGAGAAGGTTGATGATGAAGTTCATGTGTGAGTCAAAGAAGAGGAAGTGCGTGGGAGAACCGATGGCGCTAGAGAAGAGGTAGCATTGAGATGATAACGCAATAGTGAGCATAATACCAATGAAGCAATGATAGTTGTTTTTGGTAGCCAACTCCCGTAAGAGCTACAGCAATTCAACGTCCTATCAAATCAATCGCCAGTGAGCTGTCCCGTCTATTCGAAAGGATTCCCAATCCAGATGACATGTTACTCGTGTTTTCAATCTCTCGGTTGCTTCTTTTCCCTCTTTTCTTCTATGGTCAAAGCTCACGCCTAGTGTTTCGCTTTCTGTGGGACTGTGTATAATGGCATAGTGGCATATATGGAGGGATGAAACCATAACCGTTCATGACGATTCACACCGTAAAAAGACTCAATTTGTCCTCGGTTGATGGCAGATTCTCAGCTGTGGTGGAGCCGAAGAGAGTCTTCGCATAAATCGAGGGAAGCAGCGTCTCTATAAGGGCAAGAGCAAACTTTCACCTACCTACGTCTACTTCGAAAATCTTCTGGTACGAACAACACCAGATCTCCCTTGTGGAGAGTGTTGCACCAATTGAGCCTAGATATTCAATCAGCAGAGCTCTTCTAAAAAGTAGCATTATGGCTACAATGCAATCCTAGTAGAAACATCGTCGAATAAGGCTGGGGAGAAAACTGACGTTGCCAGGTCTCTAACATTAAATGCTCAATTGAACAGGCAATTGCCACTCCGCTCCTCTGTCTCTTCTGTATCCGCACAACTAAGCAATTCGTGTTTTCTGAAATTTGTCGCGTTCCTAGGAAATCTGACTCTTACGGCGGAGGAACTCGCAAAATGTATGAATCAAGCAAAGATGGAACCACTACCTGTTTCCCAGCGCAAGATCGGCAGACTTGTCTTACAACGATCTGGAGATGGAAGAGATAGATATCGGGAAGTTTAGTGACCAAAAGACTGACGAGATAGATAAGGATGGGAGATAAGATGAGGGTCTGCCTAGTCGCTTTTAGTTAGCTTAGTCTCCGGACTATAACTAGACATAGGCATCATTCCCACATTTTTGTATCCTCAGGATACATGTACTCAGTACTCAGTACCAAAAAATTTGATTGCGAGTTATTGATCTTGGCAAGAAAGTGTACAGTTAATCGATGAGTACTTCCTGTGAGGATCTTCATGCGATGTTGATCAAGATCAACCCAACCAAACCGCCTCAAGAGATTGTCGATATAACAGCTCAAGAACTCATTTCTGGAACAACTTGTCACGAACGAGTTAGCGAAAAGTGTTAGAAACGTCAGGGTTCTCCGGTTACTCCAACATCTCATTTTGAAGATTGTCTCCGAATGTGTGCAAGAAGTTGGAGACTTGCAGTAAATAACTGCTCCCGGATTTCATGTGATACTGGCAGAGCCGCGTATACGATTTTTGAGCTTTTGATGGACGACGCAATGTTAATACACTTTGTTGACTGAATGGTGATTCAGACTCACCGAAATGTCATGAACCTTCTTCGCTAAGGTTAATTAGCTCTCACGGACGTGGCCTGTCCGTATGTACGAACTCGCCCTCACTCCACAACCACACCCCTAGCAACATCGACCGAACTAATAAGCGCCATGCCGTCCACATTGGACTCTCTACCTGTGGAGATAATCGAACTAGTGTATGAGTGTCTAGAAGACTTTGCTTCAGCCTGCGACCTTGCCGCTTCGTCAAAGTTTATGCACGCCATCTACAACAGCAACCGACGGTCGATTCACCGCTCCATTCTGCGCCGGACTCCGCTATTGGAGGGGGACACCCAATCGTTCTTCGATCAAGCGCTCGAGTTGTATCAAGTCCAGCAGACCGGCGCCTCCGGCAGCAGAAGTACACTCGAGGTTGCTTTAGAGTGCCCAGTGACCATTTCTAAGATACTGCACGACGCGATAGTGATTAGGGATCTAGCTATCTATATGTTTGACGTAACCATGGACTTCGACTACTCCATGGCGTACGACAAGGTGGTGCCTTACAGCTACTCTCATGTAGATTCATTCATGGGTTTAGCTCATAACCAGGGATATAAGAGTGGCGTATCATATCCCAAGCGTATTGTACAATTTCGTAACGCGCTGTACACCATCTGGATGCTATCGATACTTCTTAAACCCGATGATCTTTTCACCCCGTCAAGGAACCCCTTTGTCTCCCATGTAATAGTTAGGTTTCTTTGCAAGCCTTATTACCGGCGCTTTGGCTTCCCAGACCTTAGAAAACTTCGGGAGTGCTGCAACAAGTACGCCGCGGATAACACCCGATTGATATTGATACCTTCTGTGGAGGTGGTGCTTATCGGGTTACGTCAAGCTATAGCGTGTGCCAGTGTTTCACATTCGGAGAAGGCAGAGTGATATGTGGCCAGTGTCGGGTCAGGGCGTATCATACCTCGCAGGTTTGGTTATTTGTCTGCGAAAGAAGCGGTTGGAGGGGTGCTAGTCCATACCAATCACCAGGGCAAGATCGCTTAAGAAGATGGTAGACGAACTAAATATAGAAATTCCTAGGATGAAATTGTTTATTTTATTTGGGCCTGTTTGTAGATGCTAGATTGTTTTGTAGTACTTCTGATAAAATGCATCGTGGTTTCAATATGATGACCATCGTGTCAGCCCGATACGATCGGCGGCTGTTACTGAGTGTATCCGTAGATCGCGAGATGGATTGATAGATATGTCCTCTTAACTTCATAGCTTAAGTAACCCCAGAACGCAGATCTAACTTGAGGAAGCTCGAACAATTTGGATAATCCACAGCATGCAAAATATACGAAGCAATACCAAAGCCGGGGGAAGCACAACCCTTCCACTCTTTGGTAGAAAACCTCTCCCGATACTCAAACTCGAACGGTATCTCAAATTAATGCGTGATTTCCCAAAATAACCAAAGAAGGAGAATTCCATGATAATGCCGTACCGAGTGTGGCAAACGCGTTCGTGAAGGATGTTCTTGATACCGAATTCCCAGAGGGCATTGAAACCGTTTTGACGGTGACGTTCGAGGGAGGCCCTGCTGTTAACTATGAACCTAGGTATAAATAGCTTTGCAATTTGGGATGACATAGCGTTTACTTGTGGATCGAGTGAAGAGGCATGTTACTCACTGTGACGCCAAACGACCACGCACACGGGTATTTTATTGGTGCATAAATATTTTAATAAAGGCTTAGGGTATTGTGAGACATTAAACTACCATATTTGAATCCCTTGCAGTTATGGGAGTCCTCCTTTCACACGTTGGGGGTACCGGAAAGAACTGGCATACTGCGTTCTAGAATATAAGATACGGTGGCGGCTCCGCCACCTTTTAGGGCGGGACCCAGAGTTACCACCTCTAGCCGGCTTGGGATCTAGCTCATCTGCATGCTCCCAGATGTACTTGGCTCCATCCTGCACCAAAAATCCTAAAACTGCTAACCGCCTATAAACCGCATGACAAATTCAGGATCTGAAAATGTTCATCTCCTCTTACTTCGCTTTCCGTTACTCACAAGTCCACTTGGTAAGTCGCTTTCCTGCAATTGCAAATGCGCTTTTTAAGTGCACCTCTGAAGTGTGCTGCTCAATTCTGCCTCCCAGTCTCCGTTTTACGATATCGATAATAGACACGGTACGGCTGTACAAAATGCACTGATAATGCTGTTTATCCACAACTGCTCATTCAATATTGGGGATATTGTAAATCTGAGACTTAGGGTATATATAATCAGAAAAAAATCGTAGACTGGCGATTTTTGATTTGAATTCAACTAAGATTGATTATCGGCATTTGCCACAATCAGCCACAGATCAGCCATAGCATGATGGTATGTACCACCAATCAACCAATGAGAATGCTTCAATCTGACAATCATGTGTATAACTATTAGATGATCAATACCCTGCTACCCTGGTCAGGAGCAGAGAAAACGATTAGCTGAACTTGAGAGATGCTAATACCAGGGCTCTAAACTCCAGTACGCAAGTTCGAAACCTGCAGGCCCTATAATTTTTTGCTTCTCGATTTCTCACGATGAAGTAGTATCAGCACCTGTCACTTTGGCAAGACTTTTCTATTATCTTAAGACTACAAAATCCCAGGAGATGTCTCAAGTCCTTTCGCTAGAGTGCATGTAGCGAGCATGGATACTTTGGGCCTGTATATAATGATAAAAATCACCGCACATACAACTAACCGCTAGCCTCAGGTGGTTAAAAATTGGGTTCAAACCCTCGTGGCGCTACATACGCCAGACCGCGGGTTCAAAGCCTTCAGTACTTGCTTACTCTTTTGCCATTTGTGATCCTAGAATTGGACCCTGTACATAATGGTGGAATATTGGATATACAAGAGCTGATCGCTTAGCTCGGGTGATATAACATCAGGTGCTGAAAATACCGGGTTCGAAGCCACATAGTGCTCTAAACGTTACGCTGCAGGATCGTGGTGCTGTAAATACCATTGGTTTTTGAACCAGCGGTTCTATTTCTTCAATACCATCCAATTCGACGCTGTCTACTCAATTTGATAATTAAGCAAGAATATTCATCTGCCTCCAGGCTTTTGCAAGAACCCTTGAATCCAATTTACCTAGTCGTTATCCCCGCCTAACCATCCGGCCGATCCTTTTCCGTAATCTCCTCTATTTCCGTCGAAGAAACCCCAAATAACTGCTACACGAACTATTCGCACACCGATACCAGGCTGCAAGACGGCTGGTTTCACGTTATTGGAGAAATAACAACACAAAACCTCTATCCACCCCAAGCAGGAGTGGCGTACAATAAGCTACCTCATAGCTTGTAGCCCAATTTGGCCGACTTTGATGTCACGACATGTTACCATCCCACAATGGCAGTTCGTCACGAACTAACTACGCCGTTAGATATTCTACCTTTCCATCCCTAGGCTGTCATCCGATAGCGTGCTGCACTACCTATCCCCTGGGTCGTAGTAGACCCTGGTCCCTGGTTGTGATGGACCCAACAAAGCGAGTTGCGTCGACCGTTACTTGACAACCGCTGGTCAAATGAAAACTCCACTTGTTTCAAGAAGAATCATCGCAAGATTCATCTTGTAAATTTTAATCGACACTTGTCTTCATGGTGGAATTGAGTTCATCCAGATACCCGCAAGGTGATGACCATTGTCCATCCCTGGCCGGACATTCGTCGTTTACTCGTTACTGCAATCCATGAGATAAGTAGAGATGAGTATTCCTCAAGGTACTCCTGTGGATTTGCTTCTGCGCGAATGCGTGGCTCTAAATAATCACGCGGATATGACGGCTGGGAGGCTTGATCTTACGGAGAAACGGGATCGATATTTCATGCGTACGACTGTGCGCAGACGGCAGTTCGGGAGCGAGCCATGGGTGCCAGAGGTGACGCAGCAGTGGGAACATAGAGTCTCTATTCGAATGCTCCGGTACATAATCATATGGGGCTGGTAATATATGTGGCCGCCAGATGCAGCTTTCAATGGAGCGCGATTTGAATAATAGGAAACGGTCAGCTAAAGCGCAGAGCTGCTTACTTCCGCCTCAGCTCCGTCTCCCTTGTCAGCTCCTGGTTCTCCCAGTAGATTTCAATTCCTGCACAGGAGCGCCTGATTACTCAACTCGAAGGGTAAGAGTAAAGTACTTCGCAACCTGGTCAGCAAAGCTTTCATTCCCAGACGCGGGCTAGGAACCATGCAGAGAATCCTCTGGCATCTATCGCACCACACTGCATCGATTTCGTGAGAAGAGCCCTGCAATGGTGATCCCCCGCGGTGAGTTCTCTAGCTCTATCTACTACTAATAGACACTAGCTTGTGCTACTAATCTGCTTACATACGTACCCTCCCCGCCTGGCCGCGCGTCCGGTAAGCCGTATCATCCACCAAACGTAAAATACTACTCCAGCCACCGCAAACGAAACGAGCGCTGTCTCTTGCTTGGCTGCAATCTAAGCTGTCCTGGGCGGTGTTCGCAACCGAACGCAGCACCGCGCAATCCATCCGATACACCTGCCCCACCCTTGCCCGCCAACCTGCCAACCCGCGCACTAGCCATACCCCTGCCCGCCAAACCGCCAAACCCGCCGTCAAGCTTGGATAGCAGGACGTGGCATCATCACATCGTACCCTGCCTCCAGCAGGTGAAGCTATAAATCCCTCCCTTCTATCCTCCAACTCTCCCCATCGTCACCAGTCACCGTTACCACACTGCGACCACCACCACTACAAACACCACGCACATCAACAATGTCCTTCCACCTCAGCGCAGAAGAAGATACCATCTACATCGACGACGGCCACATCCTTCGTGCTCGTCTCCGCAACAACGACGGCGACTACGTCGACGCCGAGATCCACCTCAACAACCATCTCGGCAACGAAAACGGTTTCTTCTTCCCATTCCCTCCCATTCCCGCTAGCTAACCTAACCTCAAATAGGCTGGTTCGTATGGGAAGGCACCGGTACGCCCTCCTACCCCTGTCTCTAAGCACACATAGCGACTGATGCAAATGTTGCAGGTTTCTCAAACTCGGCAGCAAACGTCTACTTTTCGATTGAAGGCGGAGGAGATATCCCAGTGCTGCGTGCGGAACTGATCGACGAGAACGGAGAGCTACGGGGCGCGGATGTGAACCTTGCCGAGCGGATCGAGAATCATGATGGGCAGTTTGTGTTTGGTAAGCTACCCTCGGAGAAGGAAGAGGAGATCGATGGAGCTGATAGAGAAATTGTAGTTTATTAAGGAGCGGAGGGGTAATAGCTACTAGCCCTGGTTGAATTAAAGCGAGTTGGATTTGTATTCTACATTGTTCTTTACTGAAGCTTCATTACTACTTTGTGATAAAACTGGGCATGCGGATGCGAGCTCATCGCAGGCACAACTAGCCACTCGCTATCTACACACGAATCTACTCCATGGGAATTGAGTTAGTGATTATATTTCTTCAGACAGTTCTCGCCGTGATATCGCACCCCAGTTGTAATTCCATCTCTCAGATTCCCACGTGGACCAGTACGACGAGCTCATTCGCGGGTTTCGAGTTATGATACAGTTAGTTGGGCTTAGTGCAGTCGGCATGTCTCACATTCTCGGCGGGTTAATTCAATGTCTCCAAGGTAAATAATCGCCCGAGCTCGTTAGGTTTTACCATCCTAGCCTTCCGCTAGTTATAACGTTCGGTAGCCGCCAGTGAATTGCGTCTCGATTATCGCGATTCATAGTCTAATAGTAAGCTCGCATGCCAGCCCCTTCTTGGTGCGGGAATGAATACCCGCCCCAGGGAGGGGCTGGACGACTTAGTCGTCGGTGTTACTCCGAGGTTCGGAGAGGCAACGAGCTCCCGAACTCAACACCGAAAATCAAAAAAAGTTTTTGGTCACAGCCTATGTAGATAATAACTGCTCTGGTAGTTTGCCTGCACTTGACCGAAATTGTTTGTGTGTGGTGGAAGTGCCCTCAGTGCTGGCCAATGCTTCACTCAGAGGTAGGCCGAACTCGGGTCTATCCTGCATGACATTATGGGATATGCTGGAGTACCTCCACCACACACAAACAATTTCAGTCAAGTGCAGGCAGACTACTAGAGCACTTATTATCTACATAGGCTGTGACCGAAAACTTCTTTTTAGATTTTCGGTGTTCAGTTCGGGTGTTCAACCCTCGGAGTTGCACCGTAAAACTGATCACCTATTCGGGGACGTAAATCGTCCAGCCCCCCCCTGGATCGGGGCGGGGGGGCTGGTACACGAGCTTAGTCTAATAGCGGTCGGTTTAGCACCCACCGTTCATTTACTCGATAAATATATATCATCGACAGATCTGGTGGCATGGAGTAAGTGCTTTATTGAGGACTCAAATTGTATCTCTTGATGTTTGTCTTCACCTACTCGCTTTCGACATGTTACCCATTTTGTCCCAAGGACCATAACTCCCATAGCTCCCTTCATATAACCCCCACAAAACCCCAGAGCTCCAATAAAACCACCTGAAAGTATCATCTACACAACCCTAGCCCGCCTTAGCATGGCCGCACAAGAACCCTCCAAGCCGCAGCTCCCACATTTCGGCCCTTCCATCACCAACTGATCTAGAAACCTATTCCCTTTTCCTTCATGTCTACTACTACCACATTTCCCCCAGCCTCTTCCCCTCTCTGAGATCTAACCAGTACTCTCAAACCAGGAAGACAGCTCAAAATGGATATACAAAACGTCTCCAGCTCCGCGAGCAACTCCAGGGTATCGTGGCATGCGTAGAGTAGAACGTGATATGCATTATGGCAGCATTCAACGCGGGTCTTGCGAGTGCGATCGAGATTGTGGTCACTGCCATTATGAATACTTGTGATGGCGCAGAGATGGGCCGTTGCAGTGCTGTGACGGTTTTGCAAGCTATTATGACGACTAGTGGGGTGGTTAGCGTAAGCAAGAGCGGAGCTGAGAAGAAAAATGAACGGAGGATGTCAGTGAGGATATTAGCGATGGTAAGAACAAATTCGTTAGAGACTGAGAGAGCGACGACGCGGATGCCGTTGACGTAGATTCCATCCCAAGGCACAGCATGTTAGGCTGATAAGGAGAGGGAGGGATAGGAAGGGAAATACATGATGTCCTCGACGGTCGGATGGATCCACTGCTAGATGATGTCCTTGCTTATAGTCCAGATGACAATGATGAAGGTGGCGGCGATTGTGACAGCGGTAAAATACAACACAGACCGCCATCGACTCGTGAGTGCTTCCCTAGTCTCCACGAACAGCGCTATGAATGCCAATTTGATCATCCACAACGCCTAGCTAAGGAAAATACGCAGCCAAAGTTGGAGCTTTGTACTCGCACTCAGTTGCTATTTTTTGTTGGAAAGAGAGAAAGAAGTGTACCATGTAGATTTCCGCCGCAGTTTCTATGACGATGTAGACCTCAGCAGAAGTATAGGAAGTCGGTGGGCGGTTCATCTGGTGGTTGGCCTCGTTGGGGCTTATGAAATCACGGATCCAGATTATTCGCTCATTGAGGAAGTAGACAACGACCAGAAGCGCCACATAGATTATGCAGAGGATTGCGGAGGACAACGTGAGCAGTGTACTAACCCCCCGCCAGCTCTTGAGCCCCGTATAGTGCTTTCGAAACGCTCAGAAGCGCACACCTACTACTACCCAGAGTATAGTGATAAGTGTGAGGAAGATGGGGAGCCGGAATTTGTCGTAGTAGATGTCGTTGGACGGCATCATGATTTGCGAAGTGTATTCGGGTATGTGCTGGTGCTGAGACGTGTTAATTCGCTGCTATCAAGTGGTTGAACCCTGGGAACTCACGCACACCGCACCTCTGGTTTCGGGACTAATCAGTCAGGCATGGATTGATCGCAGAGAGAGAAGCTACGGGGAGAGTCTACTTAAGAATGTCACGAATATCCGACGCCAACTAGCCAACGGCTACCCGAATTCGATCTCGGAGTACTATAATCCCAATTTGCCTCTTGAACAGTTGAATGAACTACCACAAGCCTCTCACAAAATCTCCCGCTTTCCTTCCTACGCGCAGATATGCGCCGTGCAACCACAATTCCTCCAATTCAGCCTAACTGTACATAGAACAACGCCTGTTGTTGATGGAGGTGGAGGTAAAAATCCTGGAGTCGTAGTCGATCGCAAGCATCCTTAGCTTGACAGTTGCGGGCTGGGCGGTCATCCAATCAGAGCGATGAATTCGTTTTGGAGCTCGGCAGCTATCATGCAGCTCGCTTATCTAGGTCGTGCGCTTTCGCTTGCCATCGAGCTTGGGCATATTTCGGTCTTCTCTTCCTCTTTGATTTGGACTTTGAAGAATTATTCATGGCCAATATCGGTAAAGTCATTCATTGCCCCAGTATATGCAAGCCATCCTCCCGAATCCATGTTCGTAGAAACAGCCTAGTCCCATAGCGGTAAGAGGATACCCGCACGGATTAATTGCGCTCTCAAGCACCAAGCGTGAATTCCCAATAACAACCGCAAGAAGTCGCCCAGTTAGCTAAAAACCCACATTGACGGTGATCATTTCCGTGTAGCGTTCCATATACAGACGAGGCGACATTTAACGTAACGCTCACAGGAATTGATCGACAAACTGATATTTACATAAGGCGTTCCAAAAGCTGGTGATAACGGAGGGTTTCTGCCGGCAGTCTACAAGGTACCTCAGGCAATAGTATCAACAACGGGAATCCATAAGTCCAGAATTCCCAGAAGGGAGAAATTGCAACTTTCCGACGGAGACGTTTCCCCAAAAAGATGTGCTCCATATATTTCAAATCGCAACTCTAATTCCTACTCCCGAGGTAGTTTGCCGATTCTGTCTCGTAAGCTTCCGACGACGGACACAGGTTAAAGGTTTCCTCATTCTGTAGTTGATTTGGCTCCCAGTATCCGCAACCTTCGTTGCATTATTTCCGGAAGTTGATCTCAAGCAGACAGGAACCAGCTCAGCCCGTCCTTCACCGAAATGCAGTATTCCAGCAACCATTTTCTGAGATGGAACTAAGTGCAGAGACGCAGTGGCGGGGGTGTTCGCGATATTTGTGGTGGTGGGACGCACGGGTGTGCATTGGGATCCTACACGGTGGCAGCTGAAGCTAGACTACGACGACGAGAGACAATTTTTCGGAGGATAAAGGAGGATGTGACTTGTAGCTGCGGCAGCTTAACGCGGACCCTGTGGAGCGGTGTAAGGATTTGTTGTGTTGCAGGTATTGGCAATGCGCTTGTTGTGTGGTGAAGGAGGAAGAAGCGAGGCGGCCAGACGAGGTACGCAAGTGCTGCTGTGGTTGTAAATGGAGTCCGACATGAGGGGGGTGCCTCTTTGGGATCTCTATTGTTGGGTTGAATAGCTGGATTGTAGGAGTGTCTTCCCGCCGTACGGCCGCCAATGGGAGGCCGAGGGGCCAAGTTGACGGCGGCTTGAGGGAGTTTTTGAGTGTTTTGTCGTTTCTATCGGATCGTCTACAGGAGAGATGCAATCTCAAGACAGAGCCCGATTGAAATCGAGGTCGCTAACAGTGAGGAATCAACGAAGGTACCAATAGTTCGTCGAGGGATAGGAAAGAGATAGGTGGAAGTGTAAGAGTGGTGTAAGAGCGGTGTAAGAGTGGTGTAGTGTGGTGGATTCGAGAAGCAATATTGTCCAAGGTTCCACATAGGCAAACGGCGCTTACGTCGTCACTGGCAGTGCACTAAATGGGTCCAACCATGCCTCTGCGACGCTGTGTTCTCGACCTCAGGACTTTCCTGTACTCTATGAATCTTATCTGATCGGTGCCAGGTCGATATGTTCATTACTTCTACTCATTACTTATTTTTGACTTCATGAAATTCAACTTCGCATAATACTTATGCGGCTAAGCTCGATCCCAAAATCTCCTACCACTTTCGAACTTGGGTTGGTTTATGAGCTTAATCCACGGCACGTGAAGATTCTACTCCAACACGCCGCACCATGTCGTATCCTCGCTCTCGGTCGGCTTCAACTGCAGCCTGTCACCCAATGTCTCATGCGCCAAAACTACGAAGGATGTCGGAAGTCCCTCTCAAGCCCTCGGCATATGTCACAGCAGCGTCGGCTTCCCATTGCTACTCCAAAGGCTATCGTGACCTGAAATACATTCTATGCAACAAATATAACCCTACAGCCTCCTGCTCATCCCATCCAGCGCTCTACCCTGCCATCCTGCCAGAGAGAATTTGTATGTACACCAACGAAAAGAACTGTTTTGATCCGCTTGTTTGGCTTCGCCCTATTCTTAGAGCCTTATCTAATTTGGCATAAAGCATTTGCTGATTATATATATGCAGGACGAATGGGGATGGACACTTCACACTTACGCATGTAATTCTCCCGAAAGTTCCATGGGAGTTCGTATCAGTATTATGGTCGTCCGACAATCGCTCCAGCGATGGTCCCCACCTCTTAGAGCATCCGATATTTCAGGCATGGAGTATCTGGACAACAGCCGCTTGAGTGATTCACGAGTGAATACAAGATTGAAGACGCTGGGGTTCGTGGTTAAGGTACACGGCTTGTGAGGCGCAAGAATAATAGACACCTCCGTGGATAATGCAGTGATCTGGTTTTACTGTGTGCTCGGCGGGGCTTCCGAATGAAGCCCGAAGAGTAGGAGTTATTGGAACTGGAAGACGAGCTGGTCAATGGGTTTCGGCGTAGTCATCGATACGACACTATTTACAAGAACCCCAGGGTTTTTTCTGGCTTTAGTGATGGAGATTTATTCGGGGAAAAATGGTGACAGGTGATCGAGTAGGTGGAGAGATAGAGACCAAGAGACTTGGGGGGTGCGTAATGATGTCGTTCACAATAAGAACCCGACCAAATGGGAAGGGGGCGAAAAATTGGAGGGCCCGACCCAAATTTCAAGAACCACATCTTGCCCCAAATTAGCCTTGTCCACTTTCAATAACTTTCGCTCCCACAACTTTTCTTCTCTCTGTTCTCATCTTTCTTCTCCTCACCTTCTCGTCGTCATCTTCTGTTCTAGTGATGTGCTGGACACGAAGTACGACCAATAAGTCCCGATGTTATAGGTGCCGACTTCTTGATAGGAATGTTCTCTATTTCATGACTTTAGCTAACTCTTCCAGGGCTTTCCCGACTAAGCAGGTCCGACATTTTCTCACCCCGGAATCGCTCCCTCCAGCCACGATTTCTTGTTGTGGCCACTGCACCGAGTGAAGCTACCTCTTCCCTAACTATTCTCCTTCGTTGCCTCCTTCCACCAGATAGTCCTGCGATCACTACAGAAAGGAAGAAAGTCCAAGCTGTTGTCCCATTTGGGCGGTTTCCGGATCCCATCGTCGTTAATTCTGGGCTCTGTCTATTGTTTGTTGCATTATTGCAGTCTCGTTGATATAAGCTCCGTTCTATTATTTTCCGGCAGTCTTCATGATGCTCCAACGTCATCGTATTCTTCAGACCAGGGATAATTGGTTCAATTCATTCCATCTTAGTAGCGGCGAATAGGGTGAGAGATACGGTACTAACTAACTGGCTAACTAAGAAGGCAAAAGGTATGGAGGGTGAGGAGATGGGCCTAAGTGATACATCTTCCATATCTTTTCTGTCCACATCCTCGAGCACGAAACAAATATATCGACAGCTCAACACTGCGTGTTCTTGAGGGTGACAGTTTTTACCGGATCTAGGATGTTATCCTTGTGCACTTCAGTGCTGTGGAGTCTTATTGAGGCTGGTGGGCCTGAAATCGGACACACTGTGACATGTTTCATCACTCGCACCAGTTAGCTTGTCGGCTCGATGTGGATCCTCGACACAAGTCAAAGAGACTGGGATCGGCTCGGAATAGTTGAGTAAGGTTCTGGATACCTCGCAGAGAACAATGCTTAATATGGACCTAGAGTGGGAGTTCCGAGCGAAGCATAGACCGGACGATGTGGGATGAGCTTTCACAACCGGACGTCAATCTTGTGTTTCTAGTCGCTCAATTCGATATTGCGATCATGAAAATGCATCCGAGCTTTTTCTGTTTTATTCGTTGTTTTTTTGACATTTTTCTAACAGCAATGAGATAGCACAGCTCCAAGTTGTTGTGGGCAGCTATGGGCTGTTTCTCTTTAACATCGGCACGTTACTCTTTTCACCACCACTACCATAGACTTCACATCCAAACTGCGGAAGAATCACACACCAGAATGCACCAATAACCACTCCGAATGGCAGCAGCACCTCCCACCTACGGACAGAGAGCAATTCGGGTACTTGCGACAGGAACCGAGTGCCTCAAAAACCACAATCCCCTACCCACTCCGCTACCCTTCTTTCGACACCATCATCGATAATACTCCTATCGCATTCTCCACTCATTCCGATCAAACTCTCCGCTCAAGGCGCCAATCGCCAGCCATGTCTCACCAACAGAGACCTCTGGTCGTCATTGATCCTACTAGCATCTCCCCAGGGCCACCGCCGACAAGGCCGCTTCCAACCCCTCCGGGACAACAACCGGGACAACTACTAGGACCATTGTCGCATAGTTCGACGGCTAGTTCGACAGCCCTAGGACTATCCACGCATACTCAACCACAAGAGAGGGTTCAAAGCACGCTGCTACCAATGAGTCCAAGATTTCTTGTCGGATCGGCTCCTCAAATCCCCCCTTCGCAACCGAGTCGTCTACAGAGCGAGATGAATCCCCGGACGACTTCTACTGTGCTACGGAGAGAGCCGGGATATTTCGATTCGAATCTGGCGAGTCGGCGACCTTTAGTTGTCGACGAGAATCTTACGGGTCTTCATGGAACCCCAAATCTACAACGTCAGCACTTCGAATTATCACCCCAACGGCTTCACGACCCTCTGCATCATGTAGGGGTGCGACATGGCGACATGAGCGGCACTCGCGGAAGCTTCAACTCGGATGTGTCTGTCTCTTCAATCACCCCCAGCGAAGTCGAGATGATGAGCGCTGGGTTGGCAGTCAATCCGATGGGTCGCTCCAGATTTGCAGCACCATTGATGATGGATATGCCTAGCCCGCTTCCGGAGGACGAAAGGTTCAGTAACGTTCCCACAATTTTCGACGTTGCTCCTCGGGAGGGTTCCCATCACAGTCTCAACATGCAGGTTGCGTTGGATCAGGCGCCAGGAAGGAAAGGAAGTAGAACAACGACAGAAACGGATCCGTTTTTCGACGTACCCGGTTCGCATACACCCTCCACACGGCCAGATATGCCGCCTGCGTCTTCCCAATTGCACATAAAACCTGCCCCAATATTTTCACTTACTGCAGGAGCGGCAACCGGACAGGAAGTGATATCTGGAAACAGAACTCTCGAGAAGAGTTCTGTCGGCTCGGATGAGACGGCACCTCGCAAGCGCCATTATGAAGGGTGCATGCTGTGCTCACCTTTGCCATCACCAAGCTCCTCGATCTCGAGCTATATGCCAGATGGTCCAATATATGCTCCGAGCGATCAGCGAGCGCGCAGTTCAGGGCCGCCACCTGATTCTCCACTACCCCAATTGGTGCCGCAGACCACACCTCATAAAGCCAATCGGGTGCAGGTCGACCGCAGTGTCGCGAGTGAATTCAATCCCCTGAGACCGTATCTGGAACTCGAAGGCGAAGTAGCTGCATATGGTCAATGCGAGGGGTTACCTACCACACCTCCAGTCATAGTGCCACCTGCAGCTCTTTTGGGTGAACCTGGACCAGATCATTTTAACCCCGTGGAACACGGTGCGCCATACGCCACCGAACGCCCTCTGTATGCGCATCCAGCACATGGTGGATCCCTATCGACACTCCTTGAAGGGGACGAAGAATCCCATCTTACCCAAAGCAGGCAGCCGAGTCATCGTGAAGTGTCAAGGTCCTCCAACGATGCTGGGCAACGAATGCGGAGTTTCTCCGGAGAGCATAATAGGCCACAAACGAGCGGTAGTACCATAGGCACACACAGTGCGGAACTTTCAAGAAGCCCTACGCATGGTAATACTAGTCAACATTCACTGCTTGGGGCGACCGATCTACCAATCATTCCGCCGATCCTTGCAAGCCGCGCGGGTGTTGGCGGCATGAGTCGGAATCCTTTTAGGCGCGATGCAATTGCACTTTCAGCCATCCAAGAGCAAGGAAACTCGCCGCGACGGTCTTCTTGGAGAGGTGTGTTTGGGAGAGAAGATTCTCCATCACTTAGGACGGTTCCCGGTACAGACGCGAACGATATCGAATTACAGCCTACTCCAGCTTTCCGGACGCCATCAATTCATCACGCCGGTGCTATTACCGATCCTCATCCGGGACAGAGGGTAGATCGTCTTGACGGGGCATACGAAGTCGTCGACCTTTCTGGACCTTCACGCGATGGTGTGACTACCAACGAGATACAAACACAGATGCGCGACAAGAGGAGTCGATTGAGGCGTCTGCTTCATAAGATAATCAAAAAGATCAAAAGGTACTTACCCAAAGATATCGGAAGATATATCAAAGCGATTCTTATTACAGCTGGAACGATTATTCTCGTCCTAATGATTGTTCTGCCTGTGGTATATGTCGGTTATCCTATTATAGCCCAGAAGCAGCTTAATGGGGCAAAGCTCGACATCCCATCGCTCTCAATCACAGGCGCTGAGCCAAATTCTGTTGATATTTTGATGGAGGTCAAGTTTTCAAACGACATAAAGTTCGATCCTGTTGGCGAGAATGCCGAGTATCGACTTGTCGCGAAAGGAACCAATTCACCTAATCAGAAAAAGTTTGAAAGCAACATTCCCGGCCGTACGGTGCGACCGAATCTTCTTGGTTACTTACAAAAGCCAAAATCGAAGGCCCTCTTGTTAGACGCCGGTAAAGGCACGAAATTGACAGGAAAAGATGGTGGGCGTTTCAAGATACGCGATGTCAATGCTTGGGGCAAGGTCTTGGAGACATTAGTCTATGACAAGGAGGGTGTTAAGGTAGAACTTCACGGGCAAATCAATATGCATATCGGTTCAGTGAAGGCTGTGAGCAAACTTGATAAAACCGTAACTTTACCTGGTAAGTTCCATCAAAGCAAAGGTAGCAAAAGCTGATTATCTTGTGCAGGAATTGGAGGCTTAGATATGCATGTTACAAAGTACGACGTCCAGAAAGGAAACGATACTTTTGCCATTCAATTCAATCTTCAGAGCAATTCGTCTACACATATTGATTTTGTACATCCACCTATCGCAGAGAAGGGTTTTATTTACTAATTATAAGCTATAGGGAACCGTGAACTTTGATTTACTGTTCGGATTAACACCGATTGGAAATGCGACAGTTGAACACTTCGCCGTTATCCCGGGAAACAACACCATGACAGCGCGTGGGTCTCTGAGCGATGATATCATGCGAAACGACCCGGAATTGCTCGGAAAATTCTTGTCTTCGCTCTTCATCCGGACAAACAATAATCCTACGAGTGCGGTTGCATTGAAGGGTGTACATGCCATCGTGAATGGCGAGAAGATAGGATGGCTTGATCCAGCCGTGGAGAGACTTCAGGTTTCACTGCCTGCAGTCGATGGTGGCCCGCAAGAGAGCGTCTTGGAAAGTTTCGACATGGGCTTGTCAATTGATTTGGATCAAGATCCAGAAGTTATCAATAGTTATATTTCGAGCAATCTTAACCTCCCTTTTGCTTCCCAGGGTTTTGACGCACTCATCAAAGGAGTCGGACACAATTTGGAGCTTTCGACAGAGGGAGGTGCAGCATTTGCAGCGCTAGGTTTGCCTGTATCCGTGGCAACTGTGACGGATGGAAAGGTTGAAGTTGCATACCCGAGTGGCGGCCACCTCACGATCACCAATGGGAAGATTTGGTCTGAAGGGTTTCTGAAGCCGCTGATCCAGAACCCGCAGTTTACTGTGTCAGTTGGAGGTAACTTAACTACCGATGTCACTACAAGCCTAGGAAATGCGACAATTCAGGATATCTACTTGGAACAGACCGTTTGGAGTGTCGCTGGGTATGGACTTGCAGGTGAAATCGAGCGAATGGAGCTCCATTCTCTTAACTTGATCAAAGGTTCCGGGGATGGTTTGCACATGGCTGTCAAGATCAAACTCAATGGTACCGGGGATGTCGAACTCAAAGTAAAACTAAGCTCTTATCTAGTGATAGTATATTCTAACTACAATATAGTTCGGGGAAGTGCTTTTTCAAACCACGCACCAACCTAGCTCGCATCCCATTGGAAACCTCACTATCCCGGCGTTTATTCTATCCAATGGCACTAATACATACGACGGCATCTTAACCTTCAACACTGCCACAAAGTACCAGGGCTCTTTTAATGTATTCCTCACGTCATTTTTTGCCGGCGGCACAATTCCATTGCAACTAGACGCGCCATCTGCCTCCAAGCACAGCGAGGTTGCAAACGCACTGGACGGAATCGAAATTCTCACATCCATCATCTCTCCCGGTTACATGGATAACTTTGTCCGCAAGATCGAGCTTCTCGTTTACGGCAAGAAAACGCAAATCCTCAAAGGCGCCGTCGAATTTCACAATTCCTTCCCGATCCTCATGACAATCCATGGATTCGCACTTACAATCAAACTTGCCGAGGATGACGTTAACATCGGAAAAATCGAGCAGATTGTGTTTGAAAAAGTCGTCCTCCAGCCTGGAGAGAGCATCGTCCTGGATGCCGAGTTAGTTGGAGGCGTCGATATCGCCAAAGCTAATGTCTTGTTCCTTGAAGGAGCTGTTGGCAAGGAGGTGGAAGCCGACGGAAGAGCCGCAGTTGGATTGGGAACAAACTCGGCTGGCGTCGTGGACATGCAGCTGAAGAGGGTTGTGAAATTGTCCGTCGTGGGGGTGTAGGGGAATTTAGAAACGAGATACAAGTGCGCATACGATATGATATCAAGGGCGAATCAGAAGGGAGATATCAAAGTGCATAGGGGTAATTACTTAGGTCATGTGTCTGAATTGTGTGCGTCAATAGTATGCACGCGCATTGTCCTGTTACTTTCCGATTACTGTACTACAATTACTATTAAAATTACTACTACGACTACTTGTTATCTTTTAGGCGTTCTAGGTACGGTGGCCTGGTGCAACAAAACCTTATCTCCGTCGTAGTAACGGCGAGTTTGAGCAACACCTAAAAAAGTTCGCCTCAACTGTAAAAAAAATTTGATAGAGTAGTTAAGAGGGTAGTTAAATAAAAGATAGCCGTGTTTTAAGAACTCTTTAAAGAGGTAGGCTGGTGGTAGTAGCAGAGTTGAAGGTGATCTCTAAACGATGATGGTGGTCAGTTCAATGGCAGCACCATCACCCAGCCTATCTATCACTCGTCAGATTTCAAGTCTCTGAACAACTCATGATAAGCGATACATCATATTACCAATGACTTCACATCGAAAATTCAATGACTTCTCATCAAAGTTAAATGACTACAAAATCACAACCAAGTGCGAAAAGAATATAGTTCTCTTGCAGAAACAAATGCTCTACCAATCAAACAGAAGGTTATCTGGTTTGCCATCAATTGATTCCATTGAAGTACCTAACTGCATGTCTCAGTGTGAACAACCACTAGTAGATATTGTGATCAGTAGTTAAAGCCATATAGAAATCAGTGGCCATGAATCCTACCTGACACCTACTTAGCTATGTGGGATTTAATCCCCGACTAAGACGTGAAAAGTTGGAGCCAATTTAGCTGGGAGAAAAACTGTGCCTCCGCTCAAGCAACCCATTCGCTCACCTAATTAAGTCAACGAATTTCGCTCTGATGGCAATGTATTCTGTCCATGAAATGTGCATAATCATGCGTATTTCGCCTCCCGGTCTTAGATTTGTGATACCTGCGATATTGACTGTATGGCTTTATACAGTCCTAAAAATTGCAAAAAATCGACGAAAATCAAGTGTTTCCACAACTGTTTGCTAAATAATACTCTAAAGATATCGTAAATCCGAAACCTAGAGGTAAAAGTGTATATGATTATGCCCATTTCATGTATTGAACATATCACTATCAGAGTAAAACTCGCGGGCGGATTTTGGCTTCAATACTTTGCTACTAATCGGGTAGTTGTGTGTGAGGCTTAAAATCACGCGATGTCACTTAACACTTCAACATAACATAACTTTCGCACATATATGTATAACCCGCTAATCACCAAGCTTTTGGTGCCAATACCTTGTATTTACTTCCCTAAACTCCTAAAAGTATTGCTCATACCATTGACTATCTTCTAGCATATTGTTGAGTTATTTTGACCACTGTGATAGATATATATTTCCACATTGGTAACAACCTTTTTGGAGTAGAAATCCATTGGAACCCCATGCTGAATAGGACATTTCAAGTACACAATGACTGGGGAAGCTAGCCGTGAATGCGTGCCATATCGAATGATATCAAGTGACGAGTCAATGATATAGTTATGGTAGTCCAACAAACAATTCACGTCTGACTACCGTATCTATACCGATATTTTCAAGTAGGTATGCACAATATAACCAACTATACCCTTAGTCCGCCACTGGCTGCCAGATGCGGGATCAGCAGATATTCACAACAAACACTACGAGATCCACAAAATATTTTTCTCCTCGAGCTCGCCAATGTTCTCTAAACAGTTCGACATCTAGTTTGACCACAATATACTACCAATAGGCGTCTCCCCTCTTCTCTTAACATAAAAGAACCCAATTTGATTGCCAATCAAATGCTAATATTCGAAGAAAGTCAAGTTACAATTTCGTACAATTTGCAGAGGTAATTGTACGGCTAGGTATCTTGGTGTACATAGCTTACTATCCCGTGTTCACTTTGTAAAGTCGGCAGGTCTGACAATTGACAACTCCGGACACAATATAACAAATCATACATTTGAACTACCGTAATGAATCCAAGACTACACTTAGGGAAGAATCTGTGGTACAACCCGCATTGATGCTATTACCAATTGATATGCCGACAGCCATCATCGCTGCTACCTCCCCATGATATCCCCCTTCTACTGCCAAGACTATCCCATCCTTCGCAAACCTCTGCGGCTTTAGAACACCACCACAACCCCATCATCTCTTCCTCCTAAACTCCACCACCGCCTCCATATTCGCCATAACATTAACCGCAAAGTGCCCATCCTTCGGTCTAGGCTGTCCGCCCGCCATGCGCACATCATACTTCATCAAAATCGCCGCCAATAGCAGTTTCACCTCAAGGGCGGCAAAGAAGCGTCCAGGGCAGGCATGTTTCCCATTGCCCCAGTGGCCGCCGTTAATGGACGCAAACCCCCATCTATTCGGGTCGTCACTTTCTTTCTTCAGTTTGACGAAACGGTAACCATCGAATTCCTCCGGGTTCTCGTATATCGTTGGGTTCAGTGATTCTGCGGCGTATGGGATTCCAAGAATGGTGCTACCTTGTGGAAGGTGGTGTCCTGAGGTGAAGGTGAACCCCGACGGAGACATGACTTTGCGGAGCATTGCGACTGCAGATGTTAGTACCACATGCCAGTAATGAGAGTTTCAAACTTGTTTACGAATGCAGCAAGGAACGAGAGGGTATCTACTTGTTTGTGGGGGGCTGAGTCTTTGTGATTCTTTTAAGAAGGAGTCCATCAACTCCATTTTCTGAACACTTTGCCGCGTGAATACTCCACCCTCCTCTTGCAGTGCCGCTTCCAGCTCCTCCCGCAGGGGTTTTATATATTCCTGTCTCGACGCGAGATCATAAAGTATCTTTGTCAACGCTACAGTTGTAGAGTGAATTGACGCAAAGCTGATCACCAGAAACTGCTGGGAAATAAAAGTGATTTCCCGTTCCTCAGGAGTAGTCGCAGAGTCAACCATCCATTGCACCATGTCATCTCCTGGCTTTTCCTGACCGGAAGCCCGTGCTTGAATCAGAGGTCCTATGATATTTTTGGCCACGGTAAGGTGCTTGCGGCAGCGCCGAACTTCGGGGATGATAAGTGCCCCGAGTGGTCGGAGGAAGCCAGGGAGGATGCGAAGATACTCGGCGGAAATAAAGGCATCGGTGGTATATTGAATAGCAGTGTGGAGCCATGCGGGGTCTCGATTCTTCTCCCGTCCGATGAAGATGCGGCCGGAGATGAGGGCGACCATCTGCAACAATTTCGGCTGAAGTTGGAACCCAGTCCACTCTGGTTGTGTCAGTGGTTGCAACTCTCACCATATGGGCTTGGAGAATTTTAGGAGGAGAAATATATATATATATAGTTTCTAACCTTCGCACTCTCCGATCTGGAGCGGAATGGCGTAATCGGCTTCGTCGATCATCTCGGGGATCTTTCTCTCTGCGCAAAACTTAGTACCGCACATCCCTTCCTACAAGTGAGATCAATGCTGAAGGCTGCCTACCTAAAGATTTTGTCAAATCTACACGGACGCACTTAATCCTTAGGTCCGCGTTGGCATCCACCCCCGTGTATTTCCCGAAGAAGCTATCATTGAAAGCTTCGTGCGTATTCAAGACCGAGTCGGATGCGCCAGTAATCTCGCCAGAGAGGTCGGGGGAGACCATGACCTTGAATCCATCGGGGGTCCACACCTTATACACGCTATTTCGAGGATACTGTGGAAGTTAGAATAAACTTTATATTGTACGGCTGCGGCAGTAGATGGAACGAAGGCATGAATGAATCAGCTTACTGCATACCTTCTTGTGACCTTCCAGACTCAATCCCAAGCTGTCCCAAACAAACCTCTGCCGTGCCCTCCAAAAACCGGCCCAGCTATGACTTTCGAGCCCGACGGTGGGGATAGATGCAAGTGCGCGGAAGCTGCTGAAATAGGCCCACACCGACGGGACCAGAACCAGGAGGGCCAATATCGTCCCAGCTGTGGCAGCGGAGTTGGCTGTAAGATAGCCGAGGAGTGACATGGCAAGTTGAAGTCTTCCCTTTCGAAATTTCAGAGAAATCTGGGGAGATGACAGGTTATAAGATGGCTTCTGATTCCGCAGCCGAGCCAGACAGCCCTGGTAATACTTATACACAGAGGGTGGATCTTTCAATGCATAATGCGCACCTGAAGAATTCCATTGGTCGGAGATTGTCTATATCCTTCCCAAGCCCTTCTTCTATCTGTACGAAATCCGCACGTTCCGTGGTGCCACCATTGTCAACTGCCGATCATGCATAGCTCCCGATTGGGAATCTGCCAACGCTAATTGGGATAACCCTTGCAACTCGTCAGCGATGTCAAACGAACCGCCTAATAGAGGTTAATCTTCATTTCGTACCCCAGTGGGCTCGTGGTGGGGTTTTGCGGAATGTGGAGGATTTAGGACGCAAGTGATTGATTGCAGGGTTGAGGGCAAGCGTGAGAGTTGCAGCTGGTGTTCTGAATTGGTGGTGGTTTATGGCAGAGGTGGTGTTGCTGCGGGTAGAGATAGTTTAGTCGGCGTTTGGCCCGCTTTGGACAGCCGCCAAGTGGGAACCTAGCCCGGACACCCGCTTTACAACGGCATCTAAGCTCGGCCGCCGCTAGCACACATTGCCTCGCGCGGTGGTTACTTGAGAGGGGCGCCGCCTAGTCGGCTATGTCGCCGAATTTTCGCAAGTAACTTTCGATCTCTGTATCAAAATTTACAATCAACCTTCATCCAGGTCCGCTGCCGCTGTATACTCAATCTGGGTATAGTTGTGACTGGGGAAAGGGGACGCTTATTGGAGAGGAGGATAGAGAGCAGGAAGAAATGAGAGCACTCTTAGCTTTCGCATCCGATATTCTGTCAAATGGACCCACTACTCTATAATCTGCCTCGTGGCGTTTTCACCAAACAATTCTGTTATTCCTGAGCGCTTATGCGCCACACGGAACTTGCCAAAACTTCTCCATGGCTGAGACATGCTTTCACGTGGCTACTTCAGCTAATCGGGATTTTGATTGACTTTTGATACTTGAGTACAGTAGAGAAGGTTGTGGAAGGCGAAATTGGCGATGCTTGAAATTTGATCAATTAATGAGATCAGGGGTTAACATATCCGAATTCGCCTTCCATACCCGTATTTCTCGCGGCGATCTACAGCTGACGGAAGCTTGGGCACTAACACATCTCTCCCCCATGAACCGTTCCGCATTCCCTTGGACTGCGTTATTTACGGCCTCGCCTGCCCCTGCAGAAAGTTCACACAAGTCTCGTCGGCGAATCTAGTTGACTTACCATAGTGACAGTTATCAATCCTACGATCTCTGATATCTCAAGATTCATCGGTCTACACTTGCGACGGCATAGTTCGTAACTCCCAGGTTAATCCTTGTTGTACACCCTGCAAAGTGATCCAGACGAGCACTACGGGACCACCGGCGTTTTCCCCGCAGTGCTTCTTACCATTCACATCACTTGGTTTATTTACGACGGCTTCCCTCGAATCTTACACCCAAAGCCCGAGCGATCACCATGCAGTCGACAGCGCTCATCCTTTCGTCTACAGCCGTAGAGATATGAACTCAAGATTCGAAGGTTTGCACCAACAAATGTGATTTTTGTCCTTATATTTAGGAAAGCCATTGCGTCACATATGCCTTTTCAGCTTTGCAGCTGCAAAGCTTCTCGCGAACGGTATGGTCGACTTGGATCACTTCTGTTGCAGCCAGCTTATGGTCGGGGAGATAGCCGTAGCGTGCCTGGTGGCTGTTGTGTATGTGGGGTTTGTTGGCTCGTATATGTGGGGGCTGGGGGCTATGTGGCTGCGAAGGCGTGTCGAGTGAGGTTTTGTGAGAATATAGGCGATTCTCACCCGCCCTGGCTTAGTTGGGTCTGGTGTTTCGGGAGCGAACGGCCGTTGCATGGCGCATCGGATCTTCCCTGGCGAAAGCCCATTTCTCAGGATCTCGCTTGGAGCAGCTGGTCTTGCAGTTAAAAGATGCAACTTTGAAAGAAACCCCCGTCGCATGAATCTTCAACGAATCAATAAGTTCTTCCGGGTTGAGCATGGTGCTAAAAGCACCAGCAAACAAGCACGAAACCTGCAAAGCTCAATCGATACTTGCTCTCGTGCCCAGACTTTCACTTTTTCGCTAGCGCTGTGAAACGAGCTTGCAAGCGAGGCAAAGTTTGGTTTACGAGAGCAAGCGGTACCATAAACACCTTTCCAAGTTTGAAACCTCATCACTTTTTGTTCTCGCTTATGTCAGACGTACGAACGATTCCAATTGTATCTTGTATACCAAAAATTACAACGCCAAAAAGCAAGTCAAAGCCAACCGACAACCCAAAATGCCCAATCCTGAAGTGCAAAATGAAAAATCATGTACCAGTTAACTCCAATCGCTATGCTAACCCACTTTTACCTTTAACTAGATTCCAGAGCTACCGTTTGCCACCACTCATCATCCTGCTCGAATTCATATATCTCCCCCTCTTTAATATCATACATCTCCTCTGTGATGTACCGCTCTTCCTCCTCCCCCTTGGTGACATGCTCTTCCTCCTGCTTGATATCGTGCTCTTCCTCCTCCTGCTTGATGTCGGGCATTCCCTCCCATTTAATACCATGCTCATCCTCCTGCTTGATACCATGCTCGTCCACCTTTTGCCTCTTCGGTGCCGGCTCCACTATATCATGCCCCTCCTCCTTTTCCTGTTTGATATCATGCTCTTCCGCCCAGGCCGTGTCGTACGTCTCTTCTTGCTTAATATCATAATCCTCCTGCTTGATATCAGGAACTTCTTGCTTGATACCCTGGTCCTCTTCCTGTTTGATGTCGTGCCCCTCCTCTTCCTGCTTGATATCGTGTTCATCGTCGTATTCGGGTATTTCACTCTGCGACGTAGTCGCATTCCACCCACACTTCTTCTGTAGTACAGCATCGAACCGGCGGACAATCTCACAGCACTTAATGGCCCTCTTCAGTGCCTCCTTTCCTCCCCATCCCAGGATTTGTAGTCCCTCAGTGCTCCGGCAGCGACTAAGTCCAACATACGCCTGCCCTGGCGCGAAGGATCTTTCAATGTCGACGGCCGCCAAGTCCAGCGTCATGCCCTGTGCCTTGTGAACAGTAGCTGCCCAAGCTAATGCAAGAGGAATCTGTATACGCTCCAGCACTTGCTCATTTCCGTTCGGGAGAGTTGTGATTTGTTGCCAGCGGTGGGGGAAGACAGTATATGGCGGGATCTTTGCCTTAGCATCATTTTTAGATAGCCGGAGAGAAAAAAAGCGGACTTGGGGAAGAGTCAATTTGCATTTCTCGCCAGGTTTGTGGAAGTGGTTGTGCTCGAAATATTTTTCCGCACTGGAGATATCGGCGCTGGAGAAAGCTGCTGCGGCGCAGAGATCTTCATATGTGTATTCTACGAACCCGCAGATGATGCCTCGGGAGCCATTGACGAGGGGGTCGACGTTGGCGAGCATCATTACTTGTGCACGGTCTTTGAGGCGGAGGGAGTCGGATGTTTGTAGGGTTTTGAAGTAGTCCATGGTTTCGAGCTGGGAGGTCCCGATGAATCCTCTCGGTTGTTTGTCACCCGTAATCTATAAAACTGTTAGCTTCCGCAGCGGCATGGAACTAGCAACGTAATTGTGTCATCCCCAGCGTCTCATTTCCGGACGAGCTTGCGAGCGAGAAATGAGAAAACAAGGTACGGGTGACCCAATCGTAGTAGACAATAAACGTAACTTACATTCCCCGAGTCTAGAGCGGTAAAGGTATATTCGTGACCGCTTAATCTAGCAAATTCCGTATTATTCTCTTCCATGACATTAGTTCGATGGGTGTACAGCCTTGTGGGTACAATCCCTTCAATAATCGGTAGGGGGCGGCGGAGAGATTCAAGAAAGGTGAGGACTTCCTCGTCGGCTTTCCCAAACTTAATCTTAGTCAACATATCAACCCACATCTGATCTTTCTGACGGTGCACTTTGGTGAGAACGACATTGCCGAATGATGCCTTGTTCCATGTGCGTGTTTGGAAAACATATATTAGTCCTTCGTTATATGGATGTCCGCAATCGATGCATATACACCATTTCTTCAAGTCGATTCCGATTCCCCTAGTGTATGCATCCAGAGGTGGCTCTGGGAGACAGTGGCGCATAAACTTGTTTGGGAGTGCGGATCCTACGCATCATTAGCATGAAGACGGCTGGGTTTCGGGGGGAGGACTTACCGCATATCTGACAGTTCCGATTATCATTGCGGTCGATCACTGGAGGTAGCTGGAAGAAATCACCACACACAACTACTTGAATCCCACCTGATATCTGTCAACAAACCCAGTCTTCATTCTGGCAAAGAATGGCGCGGGCATACCAAAAAAGCTATCGGCTTCCCCCCGAATCGCCTGTGCAATGCCATTCAGCTTTTCCCATAGATCTGCATTCAACTTGCCGCTCAATACCATTAGAACGGAACTATCCATCGCTTCCCCGCCCACTTAATACTCACCATGGAGATTTCGTCAATAATAAGAACCTGTATCTTCCTCCACTCCTCCTTTTCGTCTCCAATCAAAGTGTGTCTGGCCGTTGCCACACGCACGTATTCTCGCAATCCCCTCTGACCAAGCCCAACCCCAGACCAGCTATGGATCGTCGAGCCACCCAACTGCGCTGCGGCAATTCCTGTAGGAGCAGTGATCACAAACCTCTTGTTCTGCTTCATGAGGTGGTATTTGACATGCTCGAGGATCAAACTCTTCCCCGATCCTGCCGGTCCGGTGAAAAAGACATTCCGGCCATCGAGAACGAGCCGTAAGACTTTGTTCTGCTCGGGAGTGAGTGGTATACTGGGTTTTTTGGGGAGCACACAGTCGATATCAAGGTTACCACTCTTGGAATTTGGTGGAATGGCGAGTAGTTCTGGCGTTGATAGGCGCGCCCTCTCAAATACTGACTGGAACGGACCTCCTGGGGTAGAGTTCGATGGCTTGAGAGGAATAGAACTGTCCTTATTGCCCCCACAATCTCTTTTGCTCGGTGCGTGTGGCACTAAAATTTTCCTGTCCCTAGCACAACTGACACCCCCGCCTCTCTCAGGATTCGGATGACCCTCGTCACCTTGCAAGGCCGTAGACAACCGCTTGAAAGCACGTAGAAAATAGGAACTTGTCGCATCCGACCCTATTCCTCCACATTCTCTAGCAGCTGGATGACTATCCTTGCCGGCAGTCTGTTTGACAGAATCTGTCTTCACGATGCCTTCCCAACTTCGCTTCCCAAGATTCGATGTAGCATGACCAGACTTCTCCGCGCCGCCGACCAGACCCACCCCATACGTCGTCGTTCCACCCGATAAAAACCAGTTCTCGGCTTCGATTTGGGTCAGAAAGCCTCTGTTGCTCGCTCCTGGGTACTCATGGATCTGAGCTTTCGCCTCCTCCCTATACAGTTAACACACCTTAAACCCCTAAACACTGGATCGAGGAATATACCAGGTCCTGTAGACACCCGGTTGTCGCCCTACACATACAGCGTACCATTTCCGAGGCGGCCCCGGGTCTGGTCTTCGTGGAGGTCCCTTACGTCGTGAAGGCGGCATCGCGGGAGTTGTGGCGCGGAGTTTGCTGTTTGCAGACGTGTCAATATAAGCGCCGCTAAAAGGGGTATATTACCCTAACCCTTGTACCTACGGCGCAGTTCAATAAGAATGGATTAGAGATGCTGGAGTTCTTTACAGCCAGTAAACTGAAAACCCAGGTTTGTTGGGTAGAGTTGTGTGATGAATGGGCTGCGTATGTCAGGCATTGGGACCCTATCTCTTGCCTTTATAATCATCACGAATCACTCGGTCACCGCTGGTGTTGCATAATGCATGTAGATACCCTGACCTACTCTATGCGTGACTGCTATCCACAGATGGTCCTAGATTCTCACGAGGATATGTATGTACACGGTAGCCAAAATGGGCTCTGTCTGCCTAATACGATCAATTAAATTCGTATCTAAGTAACACCTGGTTTGGGGATTTACTTTATCTTTATGCGGTCCCGACGGTCGCTAAATTGGGTTATCGCTCTCTTCATACAGACGAAATCGTTTCCAGTTACGCTGATTTCCAGCTGCATCAGTGGCCACCTACGAACGATCCGCGTTATACCTGCATAGGTTAGGGCGGACCAAATGATTGGATAAGTGTCTAGCGTTTTCGAACTGCAATGCATTATTGGTACAAGAAAAAAGTGTTGAGATGCATGCGCCAAAAAGAAGAAAAGAGACAAGTACACTTTTGCTGGATTTCCTGCCAAAGGGTACTTACAAGAAAAGTAAGCTTTGGCTTCTGCATCTAATATCTTTTTCCTTGCACCACATACTGAGTACAAGACCGAGGAAAGAAGCGGGGCTCCGAACTTCTCGCATGAGATTCGTCTTCGTGGTCCCCCCGCAACGGCACCCCATCATAACAGATTCCACAATTGCAAGTCTACTCCAGTCCACCTACACCGTGAAACTAGGCTCTTCCGTGCTCGACGCCTCCAGCTCTCTACATCAAGACGTAACAAACCATTCCTGAGCAATTGCAAGAAGCTTCCAACGTGTTCAACATTCCTCTACGCTACTACTGCTGTATTCTTATTTTCTGTATCGTAAGCATAAGCGCTTAAGCCGTACTACCTTTAAAATGGAGTACGTCACCCACGACTCGGAGCTCATGATGCAACACGTCGCGGCTGCGCCTGTCCCCAACTGCTCCCGCTTCGTCATCGTATCTGACGAATATGGACGGGCCATGATCTTCTCTTTGGGAACTGACAAAAAACTCTATGTCCTCAAACTAAATGAAGCCGGCGAACGGGAAGTAGTTGATGTCGGAAAATTGCTTCGGCTTGACCTCGACTATACCGCTTCTGCGTTTGCCGTGTCACAAGATGTTGCAACCGCTGACATTTATGTTGTGTTTGCTGTGGACAAGAATGATTCTGATGGCGAAAGTCAGCTCATTGTCCTCAGAGGATTTCAGTCTAAAGAGTATGATCTAGCAAAGCCTAGCACAGATCTTCGGGTGTTGCAGGTACCTCAGCATGAGCCGCCAGATTACGTCGCGGGAAGAATATCGGACATATATATGGTACAGCATTCTCCCATATTCAAGCTCTATAAGGCCACTGATCTTTTGTTAGAACAAGTCCATTAAAACTCATGTTTATCCCGTCTCCCTGGTTGCGTTCCAGCCCCTCACCGAAATCAATCAACAAACGGGCCTGGCCCAAATGAATATCGACGATTCTCTTGAGCGATGGAACCTAGCCTCGGATTTGAATATTCCTGAAAACGAATTTACTATGACAGCTCTGCAACCGGTGAATATACCATGCGGAAATAACAAAAGCCTGTCTGGTTTTGTGGCACTGTACGTTATGCAGGGTGAGTTGTTGGTATTGCCGGTTATACAATGTTATGGTGTGTCTGACTGATTGTCTCTGTTACAGGGGTAAAGGAGTTGATCTTTATGTCGGTCGATAAAGTGGCTGGAAATCATTATCGTAATTCTTTGGCATGCCCGCCAGGTTAGTTATGTTACAACATGGAATACAAATGAGGTATCTTACTGAGTTTTTCCGCGATACACAGGTGCTCAAGCATTATCCACCTTCACCAACAAAGACGGCTTTACAGACCTCCTGGTTGGCGGTCAGGAGCTGTACCATTTCCAGGCTTCAAAACTACTAAGCAACGAACCCATGTACGACACAATCAGTCAGTCTGGTGTATTTCAATCTATCCGGCAGCTATACGTGGCTCAAGTCTCAACTGCTCTTTCCATTTGGGCCGCAAACAGCGATGATGGTGTCGGATATCTCCGCGCGGATGCTGAGCTGACAAACGTTCAATTACCAGTACAGGTCATCCCGGACGGCCAAGGAGGAAATTTTGCCCCTTTTATATCACCAAGCGGCAAGCAGGAATTCATCGTTTCCGACATGGACGGTGTACTTTCACTCTTCGAGCAGGATACAGTTCTGGCCTCTGGAAACCGGTGCCACTGTTCACTCCTGCCCTCGAAACGACCGTCCAAGTTCGGGCATATACGTCCCAAATTACTATAGCTGATGGCAATAAACTACCAATGGTTAACTCCGAGGTTGTCCTAAAGAGTTCTGGATCAGTTACTATTATTGCAAATGGTCAGCAAATGACCATAGACCCTTCAGGGACGCCTGTAAGAACCGATCACTCTGGACTCCTAACTCTGATTATCCCGACCGAAGACATCCACAGCTACGAATTTTTTGTCCAAGCTCCTGGAGGAAAGGGACCCGTTTTCATGGTCGACCCGACGGAGAAGGTGAATCAGGAACTTTCGAAAATTCAAACTGGCAAAGATCTAGAGGATGCTAGACTACAAGACGGCTCGAAACTTCTCGCCGGCACTAAGTTGAATTCGAAAGAAATCGAACAAGCTGCCAAAGCCATAGTGGCCATACTTTCAGCGCACAGGAAAATCAAAAGCAACAGTGGACCGGAGAAGGGTTTCGCTCCAACATATCCAGTCACGAAGACGTACTCGGACGAGACAACAGAAACATGGTCATCCGAGGAGTCTGACCTGGATACTCCCGAGAGTTCTGATGTGGAAATTCCTGAGGGGCCTGATGTGGCCCGCGTCAGCAGTAAGAGGGATCCAGAATGGGTCGAGTTGAAGTGGGTATGCAACTCCTTCGTATTTGTATTTTCTCTCTCGCCCTAAGCTCACCAGCCATTGTAGAATGCGTGGCACTGGTTCAAATCCATTGTAGGAAAGATCGAGTCCTGGGTTGTCAATACAATCAAAGAAGGCGTCGAGTTGGTGGTAAAACTGGCAGGAAAGACTTATCGGTGGGTTTTGAATGGGTTAACAGAGATTGGCAAAGCGTTGTCGTGGCTATTTGACAAGGTCCTCCAGATATCAGAAAAGATGATCGAATGGATTGGGTTTATATTTAACTGGAAAGACATCCAGCAAACTCACAGATCCATCGCACATCTAGTCAATAGCGCACTTGACACGGGGACAGGGTATCTAGGAACCCTCGAACCTAAAGTCGAAGGCTTCTTCGATAACCTGGCGACCAAAATCAAGACGGTTACCGTTGACAGTCGGCCGTCCGAGGTGGACGATTCGACAGCAGATAGCAACTCCTCAGACCCCAACGCTACCAGTCCATCTCAGTTTGCAAAAGTCAACTGGGTACAGTACCAGGTCAGTTAACGTCCCTGTGGGTATCTTACATATTTGCTTTAGTGTGGTGAATTAACAACTATACAAGCTTATTCACGGAGGAGCTTCTTCGGCATCAGTTATTCATGATTCACTCGGAGAAAATTCGGATGACGTGTTCAAAATATTCTGGGATGATGTGGTCATGCCATTCATCAAAACGTTAGAAAAAACAGCGAAAGAACTTGGAAAAACCGTTCTTGATCTTTTTCTCAACAACCACTCGCTTTCGGTCAAGGACGCGATGTCAAAAATGGGAATCGAAATCCTTCTCAATTTCGTTGATGAAGTCAAAAGATTAGTAATAGGGTTTCTAAAAATTGGAAAGGCCGTGGTTTCCAATTTCCAACAGTTCATCAGCTGCAAAGTCGAAATCCCAATCTTCTCGACCCTCTACAAGGAATTTATATCTGGCGGGGAAGAACTAACGTTCCTCGATGGATTCTCTATGATCCTTGCCATTCCTGTCACTATTATCATCAAGATGACCACCGGAAAAGCACCGGCTGATCTCACAGGATTTAGCTATGGAAGCCTCGTGACAGGAGATGTCACCGCCGTTGATGCCCAACTGTTGGGATTCAACCAAGTCTGCAACGTGACCGGCCTCATCGCATCCCTCCTGGCGGGCGTCCTCGATACGGTGTCATTGGTCACCTCCTTCGAAAGTATCGGCAGGGCTGCGACTGATTCGACACGCAATCTGGATCAACTACCACATCCGAATTCGATAGAAATGGCTTCAGTACTAAAACTCTTCGAACCGTTGGAGACGAAGCTGTACAGTACCCCAAGTTTCAAGGCTGCTGGCATCGGTTCTAGCATCAAAAAGATTGAGGTGGACTACTGGAAAGATGTATTTGCAGCAGTAAACTGTGTTGTCGGAATCTCAACGAAACCAGAGCTACCAGCATACGACTTGCGACAGGTTAGTTGGATTTTAGTGTGCATCAATCGCGTAGTCGCGGCAGCAATACGACGAGTCGAGAACGCATCCGAATTCTTGGTCAAGAAGGCCCTAGCAGTACTCCAGGCGGTTCTAGCAACTATCAATTACGCCATTGTAGTCACCATAACAGCTAAGGAATTCAAGACCCCCAAATTTCCGGGCAAAGACAACAAAGAGACGCTCCTACAGATTATATCCGGAACCTTTTATTTGATACGTGCGGAGAGCGACAGCGTGACACATCTTGCATATGGTAAGTTCTCTCCTTGAAGAGATGATGAAATGTTAATATTGTTTATTGACATCCAACTAGATCCAGGAACGAAAACCATAGCGAAAGGCGTATGTCAGGCAACGATGTTCCTGGGTTATAGCGTCCAAGGCGCAAAAGAGTTGGTCAAGCTGATAGACGGGAAATACAACGACATCATGAACCATATTATATAGACATTTAGTTTGCGGGTGAAGGGACGGAGTTTGGCCTGGTGAAGCTCTGATGGCGGGGCTCTGGTGTGTTCTGTATTCTTTGCACTTATTGCTATTGTAGGGAGGGGTTTGAGCAATTGAGTGGATATGGTTACGTGATTAGGAGTGATAGAATGTGATCCTGTAGTAGATTATCCCTAGCTATCTTCATCAGCAGACGTCTATATAAGGTTGCAACCGAACCCACCCCTGCACTCACAGGTATATGACGACAGCCATTACATCATCCCACTCTTTCGGCGCGCACTGGGCTACAATAACCTCGTACAGTATCATCATCAAATGCCGCCACTCCTACCGCCATGATTAACTCCGGACATCTCTCTCTACGCCCCACTTTCTCCTATCTGCTCTCCAATGCAATACACAGCCACGCTCAGTCCCTTCTTCCACCCCACATCATCCATTTTACTCATGAATCGACATGCCCTCACATATGCCTCGAGCCACTCAAACTCCTCCTCGAACGGCAAGATCTTGTATGTTGCATAAATAGATCTCAGCCTTCTTATGCCCGGAGATGATGGCTCGATGGGAGACTGGGGATTGCTGTTAGACTGATGGTATTCAGCCGTATCTATACATAGATGAGTACGTACGCACTCGCACTTGTATGACCATATATATATGGCCTTGTGGCCTTCTTAGATAGTACACAATCAAGCTTCTCTATCTATCTCTACTGTTAACATGGTATGCAGTCTGGGGACGCGACTCATCTTCCATGGAGGTATCAAAAATTTTGGGCTGCGCTCTCCCCTAAGCGTTCCTGCAATCCTGCGCGGAATACGATGTAGGTTGCGTCCTAGCAATTCTGTTTTGGTTCTGCTGGGGTTAAACGGAGGTACAGGTAATCCATGCCATCAACGGCCTTCGAGATACTCCTCGCGATATCAGAGGGGTAGGGGTACGGTTTTCGGAGCCGTGACATGACACGTTGTTGACGCTGTGCGAGGAGTGATGAGTAGGTATAATGCTCTAGCGAATTTGGCTTCGGATCTACCACCTTGCGTGTATGCTCCAATGGATACCACTTCGGCACTTTCAAAGAAGTACCTATCGTACGCATCCACGGAAACCTATGTCGTCGAAACATCTCCCGCGCAACAAACCTCCCCAGCAGCACCTGCGGTTTCAACATTTCCTTTGCAAGAGATTCAAGATAGTTAATACAGTGCTGGGTATTGGCTCTGCTGCGCGGTTCCTGCGAGTTATCGTAGCACTTCCGTGTACCCCGGGGTGCTCGCCTAGGAGTTTAACCAGCCGTGTTAGCTGCGCAGACTTGGTGGCATTCGTTTTCTCCTCTGCGGTCTCGAGGAGCTCCCAAAGGTTCCGTAGCGACTCACAGCTCCACATCCAGTAAAACACATAGGGAATGAACGACGTAGCAAACTGGTTTAGCGCGGGTAGGTACGGCTCATAAATTCTTAGATTGGCGATTATTGCGACCTTAACACCCGCGAGGATGCTAGCATACGTAGTGCCGAGGGTTATAGAGTCAATTTTCGGGGTTGAAGAGCATTGGCGTCTGGAGGAGAGTTCCAAGTGAAATATTACTTCAGCACCGGTAGGTTGGCGGGTGAGAGAATGATTCCGTAGGAGATATGTGAGCTGACGCATTCGCCGGTGTAAGGGATATCATGAGTACATATCAATTCTAGGGTGTCGGAGAGCTGGAGGTCGTCGAGTACTTAGTGGACAAGTTCGCGCGGGAGGTTCTTGAGGCGGTGCGTGGCGGCGGTATGGCGGTCTCGGGGTGGGATAGTATGGACTTAAAGACATGGTGGATAGATATTGAGGACCGTCATATGGCGTTGCGAATTGCTCTCATAGCCAACCGGCCGCTTTTCGACAAGGAGTGACTAAAAATATTTGGGAACGAGAGTTGATGTTGTTGTTTAATCATACTGTATTCACTCTTACTAGAGTATGACAGGACCTAATAACCCCCTCCGCCTCCGGGCGAGCCGGCTAGATGGCGGAGCTCCCC
>Ga0307512_10001258_pt1 | contig 36522 bp, 19 predicted proteins | sample 14_EM_MG_FD_200267 | JGI IMG/M metagenome (GOLD analysis project Ga0307512, IMG submission 200267) | Populus trichocarpa ectomycorrhiza microbial communities from riparian zone in the Pacific Northwest, United States - 14_EM | ecosystem: Host-associated > Plants > Roots > Unclassified | place... | reverse complement strand
GCATTTTTGGGCCCCCCCCCCCCCCCCGAAGCTTTGCATTGTACACCAGTTCCGTTGGAAACTACGCATCTCGTGATAGATGCTATAATTTAGTCATAAGTTTTGCATTTTGTCACCGGTGAGCACAAGACTGAATAACTTTGTTTTTCCTGACTGAACTACCCCGCACAACCCTTGGCCAGGGTTGAGAAACCACAGAGCTGAACTTTACTCCCTGTCTGATGGCCTTGAACTGATGGTGGGTCGGCGAGAGGCGAAGCCTTTAGTGACATGGCATCTCGATCGCCGGGGGTCTGTCCTTCCGATACTACTGGAGGAATATCCATCGATGTAACGAATATTCCCTATCTCCTTGCTGCAACCTTGTTAGGATTTTCAGTGCAAGGCAGTGTATATATCCATACTCAATCTCACCAAGCGAAACACATCATACATGATATGCTCTACCGCGAAAATGACCGATAGCAATAGCAGCAATACTTCACCACTGGGATTTGCCAATACAACTGGTAAAAGCGACCTTGCTTCGAAGCAGTTTGTATTAGCACTCGGTGCGTAATCCCTTTATATACCCTATTTTTTGGAGGAGAGATTGTGAGAAAATCCTTCCTATAACGTGGGTTTTTTCATGGTGCAGTGGCTGTGAGGCCCTGAAGTTGCTCTAATCAGAGCGGAGGTGGCCACTAACTGTACAACTGGATTTAACAGTGAGCGCAGATGGCGGAGGAATTCGAGGTTACAGCAGCCTGGTGATCTTGAAAAAAATCATGCAACGAATTGCCGAGCTCGAACGCGCAGACAGTAGCCTTTCAGCTATAGGCACAGCTTCATCGTTCCACCAGCTACCGCGTCCATGCCATTACTTCGATTATGTATTTGGATCAAGCACGGGAGGGTATGTACATCATGCGTATCCGCTGCGAGTAGTTGCACTAAAAGAAATGATATGACAGATTATCGGCTATCATGCTTGGGCGTCTTCGAATGGATGTGGACGACTGTTTGACGGAATACACAACTTTGGGGTCACAAGTGTTTGGGAAACCCCGGGTAATGCATGTGAAGAGTTTCTTTTGGTGGCCAAAGTCGAAGTATGATCGTAGGAAATACGAGGAGATTTTGCGGGAAGCAATAGCGAGAGCCCTTCCAGAGGAACAGTCGGATGGTCAGAAAGATGATTATTACCCCCAGTTAGTGGAAGAGCAATGCCGAACGTTAGAGCAATACTCTATCTCATGCTAGGATTCGTTCGCTAATACGCCGTCAGTGCTGTAGTTGCCGTTGAAGTCGGTGCAATTGAAGACCGACCATATTTATTCCGAACCTACAACCATCTTCGTCGTGGAGATATTCCAAATGACTGTGGACCATTGGTACGAAACCCTGGCAGAGCGTATAATGCTAGGACTTGGAAAGTTGCGCGAGCGACCTCTGCAGCACCGAGCTACTTCTCTCCAATGACTATCAATGGTTGGTATATATTGCCAAAGATCGGACGTTATGACGATTACTGATGAGTGAGATACAGGGTCGACATTCATAGATGGCAGTTTAGGACACAGCAATCCCAGCAAACTTGCGTACCATGAAGTCGAACAATTGCACGGCAATTCCGAGACAGACTCTTCCATCGGGCTTCTTTTGAGCATCGGAACAGGCACGGGAACTCGTGGGCATCTTCCATTGAAATCGAAAAAGCCCAAGGGGCTTCGAAGCTACTGGAAGCTCATACGGAGGTCGTTTAAGCATATGACAAATGTGAGAGAAGTCGAACATGATGTTCAACATCTATCCGAGCAGGTCCACAGCCGGTTCGACTACTGCCGTCTCAATGTTGATGCAGGTCTCGAGCATATGAAAATGGATGAATGGAAGAAAGAGGGCGAGACCCTTGGAGAAATATTGCGACACACTGACGATTATTTACGGAAGCCAGAAGTTATTCGGCATATAGATGAAGTGGCACGACATCTCGTGGAGGCCCGAAAAGAGAGAATGAAAGTGTGGCCTCAGGATAGGACCCGAGTACGTAACTCCGTTTCATAAGTATAGCAGACCCTCTAACTAGAAATAGAATTTTTACCATCATCCGAACGGCAATAATTGGGCCAGCGATATATAACTAGAAATTCATGTCTGAAACTTACCTAGAAGGGTAGGGGAATATTCCCGCATTGCCGTTCTGGGCATAAATTCAGCCATGTCTAAAGGTTGCAATTTACGACGCCAAAACGCTGACCTAGACTATAGTAGGTAGCGCTGGTTCAAAAGTTCGACGACATAAACATCATAGTAAGGAGTCCGGATTACCTTCTTTTTTGTATTAGGGTCTCTTGGGGCGATTTTTTGGGGCTTTTTATCGGCATTTCTTTCTATTTTGTTATGTACCAATATGGCCATTTCGACTACCTTATTGCGGGATATGACTCTCTCTTCTTTTGTACAGCTCTACTCTGGTCTTAAAATCCTGCCCATAAAAATGGTTCGATCACGGCCGCCCCATTCGACATTTCAGCAAGTGTAATATTTGGATGGATGCTCTACCTATAATGAGCGCATGGGTATCTTGAGAGTGGTAACTGGATTCTGGCCTGGCCGAAATACACCACACAACCCTCAAACGTTCGGAAAGGGCTTTAATCTGACTTGAGGTCATTTAGGAATGACGCACAGGACCGTAATGGGAACATGCCAATTCATGTTCAGCCTGCTCTACACTTGCAAACTTGTTTACCCATTTCACAGCCCCCGCTTTCGCTCTTGCACTTTGATCCTATGATAGGCATTCCTTGAATCTGGGAGGGATTGTTATCTAACACTGCATAGAGAAGTTTTGAGCTGATCGCCGGAGTAATAGTTTTATCCCTACGCATGGTTCACATCGTGGCGTAGCGTACCTTGGTGTCCTTAGACATAGCATTCTTTGCCTGGGAAGTATTGACATGCATCGCAAACGTGCATGCTATAGAGAAATTTTTAATTCTTGTTTTATATTAATATCGTTCCTTGAACACCCGCAGTACTTATTAATATGGCTAAAGCAGGTAATGGGATATTTAAATCAGATGTATATACTTGCATAAGATATTTCTCTTTGACCTGATAGTTTTCTACCTGATTGCTTGATCCGAGTATCACTACGCCGCCTTTGAACCGGTGCAGCTACAGCTGCATAGTGAGCGGGTCCACTAACATCCCGACCACCTTTAGTAAAAAGCAAAGTTAAAGCGGGGGTTGTCATACGTGTACACAATGCTCGCGCATGATATCGTATCAGGCTGATGGGAATGGGAGAAGGCTCTGAGTCTGTTGCGCACCGCCTGCTTAGGAGTACGTTTATCCGCATCAGTATGTGCACTTCATTAATTAGTATAAGTATAAATAACCAATATTATATCACATTACATGCAAACATGTAACAGAGCTGACGAATAAAAGACCACGAGCTGCGTATGCGACATAAAAATCACCTGCTGGGTTTCTCAGGAGTATTTCAGATAGCACAAGAGCAAGGTCTCATCATCTATAAAGCCTTATTTCTCCTTATCGCCACGAATCCTGGGTTTAAATTTAGAACATCATGTATACTGTCTAAGGGGAAAGCCGCCAATCACTGTCGCCGACGAAACTTCTTTTTGTATTATAAGTTATAAGCGCAGCAGCTGGTATTGTGGCCGCACAACAGGTGTGGGGTACAGCGCTGCCGAACTGCATTCAGTCTGCGATACCGGGGGCTTATAAACCAGCTATTGCAAACTTGTTTGTATGTTGAAACCTTGTGACGGTCGATGTCAGGTGGATATGTAAGACCATCACAAATCATCTCACAGTCATTGTGATATCCCGTGGCATTTGGAATGACAATCTGTGGATTTCGCGAATAGTTGATCAGATTCGTACATTTTCGACATAATGTCTATGCTCTATGGAATCTAATGCCAAGCATTATTGTGATGTACTCTACTGAAATATTAATGCTGTCTACAAGAAGTTTGTTTGGCGTTGTTTCTGCATAGTTGTGCGCAGTCTTAAGAAGCAAATATGCATACAAAACTCGACCACGTTTATCTAACATTCCAGTCAGTCTTCAGTGAAGACGCCGATAAACCGTTCCAGGGAAAATATTCCTGAGGATGCACCCCCATGGGTATCCGGATGCACTTACAACCCGGAGAATCTGCACCACGGTCTCACAACATCGTATGAGTTGGAACAAAACGAATGATTGCCTTGTAGTCTGACACTTGGCTAGGCTGTGAATGTGATATTAACCTAAAATCAAGAACACTCGCAGCTGCAACCGCACATAGATGCAAACTGGTCAGCTGGACGGGAAAAGCGCCTAGGTATGTATATTGTATCATTCTCATCCATTTTAGGTATACCAATACAGCAGCCGGCTAGCTGGTGCTGGTTCTCCGCAGGATATGTGCGAGTGTTAACCAGTAAGTCAAGTGCAGACCCACGTACCTCTTCTCGCAGCCAAGCTCAGATAGCGGCTACTATTTCAAGCATTATTTATCTGTGGCCCAGCTTTTCGGAAGCGGTTTAGCATTGAATGTAGTACAGGGAAATCCGGTGATCTCCGGTGATTAGGACAATAATATGATTGTGGGGTAGGCCTAGGTCCCTTTCTTAATGGCATAATTAACATTACTAGCTATTGTAATCTTCCACAGCTTCCCTATCGACACTACCCCCAAAATACACCTTTGCGTTATCTCCCATCTGTCCGATTCGCTCTCACGTTATTCACTTTCCCTTACTAGCCGCTACTTCCACGTTATAATCAGGCCTGTTGAAATCAACAAACTGATAACATATTACCTCCGACGGCTAGTCAAGAATACCAACTATGCACACCTGTATCAAATGCTTACGTCTACATTGATTTTATTATAAGGTGGGAAGAAGTGTAATAAACTGCGTTGGGAACGGCGAGAACCGCACCTGCCTCGACTGCTTGCTCAAGAGACCTGATCATCGCCTATACCAAGAACAGTATTGTAAGTGGCTGTTTGGAACGACAATTCGAATATGTGGGGGCAGTCGCCAGCTGGTAAGGAACCGTCGTAGCATAGTTATAAGCTTCGATGTCACCAACATTTTATCTCGCATATTTACCAAAGAGGAGAGGAACTAGAGCTGTTGGAGGAGGATGGGAAAGTTCCTTGAGTGAATTAACTACAGGCAGCGCTGGATCGTTTGGAAGTTAGGTTGCCTCCTCGATATCTCCTGGCTTTCAGCCGGGCAGGGACAAGCATAGGAAGAGCATCGACGAGGTGCTTGCCCATACAGAAGAGTGGTCCTGGAAAGTTTTAGATTAGTCTGAGTAGTGCTCCTATAGTGCAACCTATATAAATTACACTGCAATCTTCGACCAGTTCACTTCCGACGGGAAGCACGTTCTCCGGCGAACAACGGTTCCGAGTCTCTCACACCGATCGAAGCATTCACGAGCCAACCGATACACTTGGGAAGGAAGGGTATGGATAGAGTAACATCGTTAAAGGCTGGTTCCTGGGACGCTTGGTAGAAATGGGATGTAGAATGGGCGCCAGCAATGATGGCAGAACTTGTGCAAGGAGTGAGGGAGAGAAAATTTCGAAATTTCTTCGACTAGATAGCGTTTAGATAAAACTTGCAAATTGATATTATCTGATTGGAAAGATAACTTCCACCTTTCTTCTTCTTCCATTGTAAAGCGGCCTGCTTTACTCTACTAATTGGCGTACTAGTAATGTCAATAATGTCAAAGCGATTTCCTTTGCGCACGGACTAGTTGAATTTACTTCTAGTGAATTGTAGTGCGACACATATTGCAGACCGCAACTTATTTCTACATCATTCCTATCACTCGTTCGTGCTCCCATCTTCCCGTAGCTCGGGAATACATCAGCCCCAGTAATAGTCAATTAATACACTACCCACTCACCTCTTGCACCCATCCTGAGAGAATACCCCTAGTATATACTTCACCGCGCCATAATAAGTGAGCCTTCCACTCCTGCAGCCTTGCTTGGATAGTTATCGTATGTCTTCGGCCTCAAACTTCCACGTTCTGCCTGTTCAGTCTCTAGTGCCTTTATTTTATTGAGAAGCGCGCTCCCCTTGGTCTGAAAACTCTCTTCCGTCTGTTCAAACGCTATCTTCTCCGCCGCCTGTCCGGCTAATAGCTCCCTCTAGCACTGAAATTTTGACGCCTTAGGGTATCTGGTCTAATTTGACAAGAAACTCCCCGGAGATCTAGAAACTAGGTATCTGTGTCCTTTGCCGACAGCGACTGCACTCGTTTGCCCCGGCAGATAGTCCAGTTGAGATATACCCAACAATAACAATCCCAATTAGTGGGGGGCATGTTCCCAAATACTTCAATACACCCACAAATTTCAACACCACCTTTATGCTCTAAAAGTTTTGTAGAGTCTCAGGGAAGACAGGGAAAAACGCAAAGATGTCAAGAGCTTGCTTCGATTTTGACCCTAGACTATTATTTCAGAGGTACCACTGAAATTATACTTCATTTGGCCGCCAGGTCTGACATCACCAGAGTTGTGCTTATGTTTGAAAGATTTGTTCTGACCCATTCGTGGAATCGGCCCATCCATGGACGGGCGGTACTATCCATGGACAGGGCGGTTCCACGAATGGTACCACCATTCATGGACCCATGAATGGGACAGGTGAAAATAAGGTATGCAAATTAAATTCGCGCCACTAAGAGGAGCCAGCAATTTAATTCACAACAAGATATATAGGAGCAAAGCAATGAAAATGGACTTATAAAATACAAGAGATATATCGAAGCAAACTAACTAATAAAAGAAATATATGGCAGCGAAGCGAATGAAATCAATTGACTTTTAAAAGAGATACGTAGCAGTGCAGCGAAGCCAGTAAATTTATAACTGAGATATATGGCAGTGAAGCGAAGCGAAGCCAACAGACTTGTAAAAGAAATATATAGCAGTGCAGCGAAGCCAGTAAACTTATAAATGAGATATATGGCAGTGGAGCAAAGCAAATAGGCTTATAAAAAAAATAGAGATATGTAGAAGCAAAGTGAAGCCAATGGACTTGTAAAAGAAATATCTAGTAGTACTTATTTTATAAGCAAAGCTGTTTTTTTAATTTGCATACCTTATTTTCACCTGTCCCATTCAAGGAACCGCCCTGTCCATGGACTGGTCGCCCTATCCATGGATGGGCGGCTACCACGAATGGGTCGCAACAGATTCATCATCCACTCGCAATCTAAGTGTCAGCCTGATACAGGTGGTCGATATCCGAAGCAATGCGCAAGTTCCGATTGACAAGTGATCTAGGATAAGAAAGATGGTGGTGGTATTGCGCTTCTTCAGTGTGGCAGAAGAGGCTATCCTCCCATTCCGTCATCTCCTTTTCCCTTTCCCGAAGAACCTTGTCCCTTTTACAAAAATCCTCCTGTATGCGACGAAACACTTGCTCTTGTTTCCGCAATCGATTCTAGCTGAATTTGTTGTCGGCCTCTGCAGCATCTAATCTTAGATTTCGTACTTGCTTCTCATGCATGTCTCCATCGATGGTGGTAATCAGGACCGGGTTGAGTAAGATGGCCTGGGTATTACGAATCTGTATGTAGTAAGTCAAATCAGTTCATGATCAGGATGTGGTCGGACATACTAACCTCAGCTACACATTTGCGATTTTCAGTGATTCCGTCAAGCTGTTTCATCGCAGCATTGGATTATGTGTTCAGCCTCTCGGTACCTGGGTGCCATCCCTCTCCCTCTCACTCTTCCTCTTCACTCTCCACTTATGGTTTCATCCAAACTATGCAAGCCAGGATGAAATTTATTCGCAACTTTCCGACCAGGAGACAAAATTAAAACTGTGCATGGTACTGGATGCATTAGTCTGTGCTCAGGTGCCTCCCATGAGCTGCAAAGACTTTGAGCCGGCGTTGGGACCTCAAAATTGGAAGCAGTGAAACCCTCAGTACCGTTAGTGGGGGAGATGCCGCGATCAGCGCTCAGTTCTTGTGCAATAAATAGGAAGGATAGCTTGAGATCTACATCATCCAGCCGATCTACATTGCACGGGTTGTCAGTATCCCACCCAGGTAGGTTAACGGTGGATGAAACTGACCAGTGTTTATGTGGTGGTCTGTGAATCTGTGAGTCGCTAGCAGCTAGACTAGTTGCTCTTAAACACCTCCCAATGCTTGTTAAACCTGTGGGCGAACCTGATGAACACTTGTATAAACGTCTGGGCAATGTTCCTAAGCGGCCTGCAGATTAGGCTGGCTGGGCTTGGTTGCTTAGGAACACTGCGCCTGGGCCTCCACGGCATCCTTTACCCATTTGGCCTTGCTCCACAAGGAAATCCCGATGAGATCATCCAATTACTGGTATAACTTAACCGCGCCTCCCACCCATCGCCGTAGTATAGGGCGAGGTAGTGAATTTGGACATTGGCTATCCTCCTGCGTGCCTTGGCGGCATGCCCTGGGTGGGCTCGGAAGCGATGTTTTCCGTCATCCCGGAACTTGTTAGACCCAGTGTTCCTAAGCGGCCCGGCCGGCCTGCACGTGATTTACAAAGCCTGCATCGGCCTGCATAAGCCTTGGTCTGGTTGATGGATGGAATGCGGCAATGGCAGGGCTACGATGGTTGAGTTGGATATGGTGCATGTTTCGTACTTTGGAGGCTTTCTTAGTGTAGGCTGCAGAGTACCTTTCGAACAATATATGCTGTTTAGTTCCGCCAAGAAAGCTTGCAGGCCGGCCAAAAAAGCCTGCAGGCCCGGCCCGGCCCTCATTAAAAGCCGCCGCTAAGGCCGGCCTGGCCGCTTAGGAACACTGGTTAGACCCGCTGCCAGATTCGCTGTGGTCTATAGAAGTGCTCTCAAGATGGAATTCTGGGTTACCTTCCAACGGGTGGGAATACTTTGTGTAGTTTGTAGATCTAGTGATCGGTTGTTGAATAAAGGTGTCCCTTTGAGAAATATTGCTCGAAGAAATCTTTAATAGAACATAGGAAAGGAACGCCAGAGTAATGGCCCACTGCTACCTGATCGCGAAGAAACATGCATTTCTTGATTACGAATTCCAACGTACATCCTTGGTCCTTCTGTATTACTTAATGCACTGTCTATTTCAGCTATTTGATGCGGTCAGGCAACAGCTTCCAAGCGGGGAGCACAGGATCGATTGGGAGATGTAGGCGCGCGGGTTTCCAAGTTTGCCGTTGTCTGTTTATTGACCACAGTACAAGAGGTGTCTCGCATACAGAATCCTGCTCGTGAGTCAAACTCACCTAGCGCTGCTAGATGGATTCTATCGCATTCCAGTTTCCAAATTACAGATGTATGACAGCAGGAGTGAGAGCTTGCTGGCTCTGAAGATAGTTGTCAGCTTCTGTAGCTCCGGTATGTGTAGGGCTGCTGACTCATGAAGGCAAACGACCTGGTGGTCTGAACGACGCGGTGGTAGTACTGCGGTCGACTGTCGGAAAACCAAGAAACCGCAAAGCAAAACAACCGTCTATGACCTATCAGCCATAAATATCAACTATCAATATCTACAACCCCCCAACCAACTAAGTCATCAACATAGGGAAAAGCTTGTCGGTGTCCCACCGCGCCTGCTGTTCGTCTTCCCACCCATCGCCGAAACTATCCATTGCTTCCTTCAACCTGCCAAGAATAGCATACTTCTTTAAAAGACTCATTGTCGCCATTTTGTTGCTGCTGAGTGATGTCGTGCAAAATGATGTGTTGGTGCGCAGCGTTGTTAACGTGAGTTTGTGTGAAAGCTGGTCGCAGCGAGCGAGGTAACGCAGGGTAAACGAGAGGTGATATATAAAGCGTACGAGCGCCCCCAGGCGGTTCATTCCGAGCAGAGGGGATGTCTGGTAGTAATAAAGGAGGAGATACACTTGCACATGGTGCATAAACATCATATTCACAGAAGAACTAGGGTACGTGGGGTAGAAGAAGACATCCAGTGAAAAGGTCTCTTCGGGTATCTGAGTCATGGTGCAGTGCCATAAGCACAAACCCCTCTTCTTTTGCTCAGTCCCGGGTACCCGAGCGATCTAACAGCGTAGTCCCGAGCGAGCGAGATTCGATGGTCAAAGAGATGAATCAGGCCGAGCCTATCTCATATCTCGTCTCGTCTCGTGTGCAACACTAGACCAGACTAACCGGTTAGGAACACTGCTCATGGGTCGCCAGGGAAATGGGACGAGACTTGCTCTCGAGCAATTCGAGGCGCCTTGCGACCGTTTTTGCATAGCCGTCTGATGTTGAGTGGTTGGGTATGCTGCTAATATACGATCTGGAGGTCTGAATGACGCTGCAAATGACCTAGTGGTCTATAGCGATGAATGACGGCAGGACGGAGGGCTTGCTGGCACTGAAGATAGTTGTCAGCTTGTGTCACTCCAGTCAGTATGTAGGCGGCTGTAGACTTTTGAGGACAAACCTGGATGATTATGATAGCATCCAACGACCTGTTGGCTAGAATAACCATGGTGAGATTATCATGTTTCTGAATTCCGTGTACACCGAGTCCTGAGGAATGGTCCTGAAAAGCACGGTCACAGTTCCAACGTTAACCTTCCTTCAGGTAATGTAGGCGGTAGTAGATGACCAGGGCGTCTATTAAGCTGACCTATAGCAGCTTGAGATAGTCAACAAACCTTTGTCTACAACTTAGTGAAGTTGATGGATGGGAAGGGCAGGCAAATGTGTGGAGTAAGATTAGAGCAAACAACCTGGTGGTCTTGGTGGTTAGGATGGGAACAAATGACTTCGTGGCTTGTTAAGTTGCGATGAACAAGCGATGGAACAAGAAAGACAAGTGCTCACTGGCTCTCAGGTCACGTGAAATATACCCAGGCCCTGGGCCCTGAGCCCTAACAACCACCACAGCTTGCTACATCTAACCCATGGGACCGACTTCCACAACACTCCACCACTTTCTGCCCTCTTGTATTGAACAGTATTAGAACCTGTCCATTTTTTCCCCACGTCACCCACACGAAATACACGGAAACTTGCGACACGGGGGTAGTTGCATATGGAAGTTAAACATCGGGCACGGCGCAGATTGGTAGTCCGAAACAGAGGAGCTACCAGCTAATAATGGCAAGTTCGCTAAATGGAATTTTGGTTAAGAGCTCAAGGTAGAAAGCTGACAGGGTCTCAAAGCATGGTCTTGATAGCAGCACTAATCAACCTAACAATGAGGTCTATCTAGAAGCTACCAGATGACTTATAAATAAAGATAGCTAGAGCTAGCTGAGCCCATACAGGCAACAAAATATCGGTAAACCATTGGCGGAGGTGGCCAATGAGTTGGACTGTAAGGCCCGCTTCAAAGTCTCTACTGCTCACTAATAGCGACCACCTATTCTTACACCATCTCTTACAATAAGGCAAGCTCACCATTAAGGCAGAGCAGGGCATCTCTCAGTTCCTTGCCAGGTGAACACTTTGCGCTGGCGCCTCCGGTAGAAGTTACCAACTTGGAATTGTTCGCAAGGTAGAAACATCATAGGGAAGAAGGAATCAGGACCCAAAATGTTGTACGCGAAGAGAGGGTGGCGTGGGTATCTCGGGATAGAGGAGCTATCAAGCCAACAATGCAGGTTCGTTAATTACAGTTTTAAGAGCTCAAGGTAGAAAGTTGACAGGGTGGGTTTAGTTAATAGACAGAAAGGTGGCAGAGTAGGGCAGGTGGCTATTTTAGGTGTGAGGAGTCTGTTACATAAAGTTACATCTCGAATTTGGTGTGCGTACGTGTGATGTTATTCTCAGGTATTGATTGTGTTGCGGCATTGTAGATGTAAATGGCGGCAACAAGGAGCCGGGGGTTCGTGACAACTTGATACTGAGCAATGCCCAGCTTAGGTTAGGGTTATTCACTTAGAAGAACGATGTTACTAATAGCATCGATATAATCTCAATTACTAGTCCATACTCCAAACAATTCAACAAACAATAACATCGTCCAACCCTCAGTGCCTCATGCTGCCCCACAAACTCCGAAACCCATCAACTCCAAAGAAACCTCTATCAACTACTACCCGCTGCTACTTTGCACACTCCCACTCCACGGATCCAAGCTCAACCCCAAGTTCCCTCTTCCAATAGCCCACGCACTACTCCTCCTACTCGTAACGGGCGTTGGCTCCGGTGTAGGTTTCAAACTATCGTCCTTCCAAAGAATCTCATGGACACTCCTGATACTCGCGGCGACACTCCCCTTTCTCCGAACCCATTGGCCGTCCACTGCGGAACCCTCTACTGTGCCCGGTTGAAGAACACGTTCAAAACCTTCTCCGAACGCGCTGTCGAAGGGATTATTCATGCTTGCAATTGTAGCCACGCTCGTGTCGTAAGAACTGGTGATGATTGGCTGCTCCTGGTGGATATGGGCATTGCAGATGGCGGTGGTTCCTGTTGCTCCGATTGGTAGGACGGAGTTTGGATTACGGAATCCCGGGGGAACAGGCCTCCGCTTTCCTTCGGCCTTTTCCTGTGTTTTGGGAATAGGTGGAAGTGCAACCGGTAACACCGGCTCAAGAGAATAATCTATCTCCTTTCCGATTGTGACAGAAGGCTCGTGGGTATCAACACTTGGCATTGAGATACGAACTTGGATTGAGGACTGCTCAACTGATGGCCGACGAAGAGTGATTTGAGCAGGCTTTGGAACAGGTATTTCGGCTGCCTCCTCACCACCAGTCTGTAGATCATCCTTAGAAACTGAGGCGCATTCCTCAGAATCACCAGGGTCATCCTCAAAGTATCCTGCGCCCTCGCTGGTAACCCCTTCCCTGCTGGGTGAGCCTTCTTCTGATTCCGTTAAAATCTTCGGCAAATTTCCCAAAGAGTCATTACGCAGGTATGCAACTCTAAACGATCCAATCTGTTCGACATATGCTTCATCCTTCGGTTCCACGGGCGACTTGATGGAGCGATGGAAAATTGGATCGGGATCATCGAACTGAATAGTTTTAACTTCGAGGTTCTGCTGTTGGGGGCCCTCTTCCAGAATTGCGGATGCTCTCTCTATCGCTTCGGTAGTCTTTGGAGGTTCCTCAAAGTTCACCGACTTCTCCGTAGAAATTGTATCTCGCCGACTCCGTGCCCGGCTCTGGGTAAGGATCGATTGATAATTTCTTCCCTCGCTATCCGAAAAACTTCCGCCTGTAGGAGACATTGCATCCAAGGGAGGACTCGGTATGTCTTCTCGTAATGCTGATAGGTTGCTGTTGTTGCTGACAATCGAGGAAGCGAGAGAGAGCACGTCGTCGACGTCGACATAATGATTCGATGCGGGCGTCAAAACAATTGAAGGTGTAACAATTCCAGAGTTTGGCGAAGTAGTAGGTAGTAACGGCACCTGAGTATCCGGTGGCAACAAGCAATGAGTGGATTCTCTTCGCTCTAGCGAACGACCCGTGGTAGATTTCTCGGCCGGAACACCAAGCCCAAACGTCCGTGGGGTTCGACTTCCAGTGTGGGCTCGAGGTCTGGAACCAGAAGCTGTTCCCCCGTCGTCGCCTTCCCTTCGTTTCGGGATCGAAATACCTGCGGACGATGCGGACCGTTCTAATGGTCTCTCAAGGGGCTCGAGTGACCCCATTTTCTTAGAGTTGAATGCTGACGATGCCGCGGCCCTGTTCTCAGGTAGAGTACACTGGCGGTTGCTCCCGGTGTGGTTCTGAGGTGTTCGTGAAAAAGTGCGAGGGTTGTGTGATTCGTCTTTCGTAAATGCGGAGGGTGATGGCCAGTAGATGCGACGTTGCACTTCGACGTTCTAGAAATTTAGCATCAAGGAGCTTCTGTAATGAGGAGAAAGTAATGCCGAGGGGTTTGTACTTGCAATGGACGTCCAGTTTTGTTCGACGGTGCAAGCAAGGACTATCGAAGCAAACTCACAAGGAATCGAATTGCTGTTGTCGTGATGCTAGCTTGATGGTTGCTAAATGCCGCCCGCAGCGTTTATCGTAGGGTTGAAAAGTGGATTGCAGTTTGATGATAAAAGGTGGTATTGAACGTTGGAGTGGGCACGAATGGTGAGTGATGTGGGGGCGAGTGACATTGAGAGCAATTGACATCCACTTCTCTGAACGCCACGCTCTAAAGAGACGTAATGTGCTAGCAAACTAGCATCTGCTTCCATCGTAAGCTCAGTCGTTTTAGGACCGAGCTATCCGGCCGACGAAAACTCTGGGCACGAAAGCAGAGACGTAATACGAGTACAGTACTCCGATGCTGTTTTCAATTGCACCCCACCCAATAAGGACTCTCACTCTATAGTTAAGTTTGTAAACTTCTTGCCACAACATTACTTCAGCAATCAAACTCTCAGCAGGAAATAAGTTGCACCCCGCCATTCAGTCTCTTCAAAACTCTAACTGCTTCCAGATAGCTGGTGTTCAGCATCCGACAACCCGCCAACATCTAGCTACCATCCGTCACCGGAAGCATTACGACAACTACTACTCCTCCCCCTCTGTATGACACTAAGACCTCCAAGCACCAAAATCCCAGCCCCAGGCAAAAGAAGAAACCCGCCAAAATATCGAAGCCGCACGGCGCGACAATGGCGAATGTAGCCAAACCACATCCCATTGTAGCCATCTCTATCCATATCTATCCATCTGCTAATATCCTTGAGGGACGCCCTACGCTATGATAATCCAATATTGCCCAACGTCTCTTGCCCCCTACCATGGCCTTTTACACTCTTGCTACCGGATTCTAACGAAACCCCGTTTGCGTTGTGCGATATCTCGATCAGGATACAATATGAAAACCCTACTCTTACAAAAGAAGAGTAGCTCCGACTTAGAGACTAGGGATTCACGGCTTATCCCAAGATTCCCTGGGGCTACTTCCAAAGAACGCTGCTACCTTCAGTACAGATCTACTCACTCGCAGGGTATCTCGATCACAAGGGAAGGTAAGGCCTGGAGGCCCTCCAAATATCCGATCTGAGGAGTTCGCAAATTTTGAGCAAGTTCAGATTTCAACTCTGCGGGGTGGGTCGCTACCTTACTCTCAGATTACCTTCCCGGAGTCTCAGGACCTGAGAAAGTGTTTTTGTTGCAGTTGACCGCCGTCCGGTAGTTACTAGCACCAGCACCAAGAATTGAGGAAGTCAACAGCATAGTTCAATTCTCACCGCAAATCAAGCAATACTTGGAAAACCACAGCAGTATGCAAGCCCTATCCCCGCAAAAACGACATTGATTGGACACGAATTCCGGATCTCCCGCCCTCGGCGGTATAAGAACATAATAGAACGCCGGTAATAAATGAGGTGGTGCTGCTTCCCCCTGGTTGAACGGTCTACCCAGGCCCATCGAGAAGTAACGTCACAACATCATCATTAAAACAGAAACCACTATCAGAATCGAAGACTATTGTCCGACCAAAATTCTTACACAACAGGACGGAAAGGTCGTTGCAGTGAGGTTACATGGTTTTAGGATTGTTTTAAAGAGAAGAGCAATAATAATGAGAAACAGCTTTGGGTCCAGGGTTTGTAAGGAATGTGTAGGTTAGAATGGGAGATGCTTCGATCGTTAAACATACCAAAGTGACTTACCCCATTGGGACGTGGGACGGGGTCGTGGTACAGTACGACCGTGGATAAAGTGAATTTCAGAGTTTATCCGGGTACCACTCGTAAAATCTGACTTTATTCAAGGGTGACCCGTCTCGCGTGCCCGGCCAGTCTCACCAGCATTCTCTCAAAAAACACAACTCCACCCACGGACAAATTTTATAATTCAGACGATATCCCTGCTCACGAGGTATTTTGACGGAAAAAGCTGCCATAGGAACTATCACTTTCTCGTTCTCCTATGTATTCTGCTCTATGAGGTCAAGAAGCAATAAATCTATCACGGTCTCAGAAAGTGAGTGAACGATGCCAAAGGCTACTACTAGAAAAAATGGGGTGTTTTCTTCACCGTTCAGAAAAAGTTTGGCAGTGCCATCAAAGACGAGTGCTGTAGCTCTCAGGCGAGTGATATAATATATACTATCCTACAGACCTAGAGTCAATGTTCCTAAGCGGGCCGGCCGGCCGGGCCTCCATTCCTAAAGCCCGCACCAGCAGCGGCCGGCTAGGCCAGAATCAAAAAGCCTGAGCCGGGCCGGCCGGCCTACAGATACCTGAAAAGCCCTGCAGAAGCCTGCATGGGCCTGCATAAGCCTGTATGGGCCTGCATAAGCCTCCAGATATCAGCCAGCATGGTTCGTGCTCAGGAGGTTATCTTAGTGTAGCCAGCAGAGGGTATCTTTCAAACAAAACATTTTGTTTATCCTTTGTTCCATCAAACTATAGCCCAACCCGGCCCTTATGTAAAAGTCGCCGCTAAGGTAGGCCTCTGCAAATCTAGGCCAGCATAGCCGCTTAGGAACATGCCTAGAGTCAGGGCATTTCCAGCAGATAGATATCTAGACCCGGAGATAAGATCGATTTGATAGATTCACTTTACTTTGTTTTTAATCTGCAGCGCTTTTAAGGCCTTTGACCTTACCCAGCTGTGAGCGGGGTATCAAATTTCACCTTGAGACTGCTCACGCTACAATTACAACCACGAATATTACTATTATATTAGTGAAAAATGATGACTCCAACGCCACAATCACTCAAGAGCAGCTGGAAAAAGTCATTCCGCCCGTGATTGAAGTCCCTGTCTCCTCTCCCTCGCCCACTTCCCTAACCATCTATTTTGGGTCGAAGCACTTCAACCAACTCCACAACGCCTTGGCGAAGAGCCGTGTCGGTAGCACTGATTCTGGTATATCATGACGCCAATCGTAGACATGGGCAGCTTTTGGAAGGATGTATCCAAACACAGTCTCGCTGTCGGTGGGGACTCCGCATTTGGGTATGTCCTGTGTTATCCGGAATTTAGGTGAATAATCTTCTGTCGATAGTAGAGATTGCGGTCGCCATCTGGATGCGTCAGTAGATGCACTGTCATTCCCTCAGCCGCCTCCGTGGGATCCTACGGGTCAAACTCGCCAGCGGTGAAGAATACGTTGCTTGGACGCATGTGCCAGCCCTTTGTCAGTTTGTTTATTCTGTCGATTTCTGGCTTCTTTGGCAAGTATCCGGACGACAAGCCGTCTTTGAATTGATTGTAGCAGACCTGTTGTTGATGCTCAAGGGTGTTGTAGCGAGAGCCTATTGCATGCTGGTTTGGTTGAAGGTTCATGGGTATGAGGTTACCCATCTCAGTACAATACCTAACGTCGACTATATTAAGCACTCTATTACCATGTGGAGTGCGGGTGAAGCGTAAACTTACTGCCACGTCCAATTTATGCCAAAATCCCCGTCGAATATCGCATCGATCTGGCAATCAGGTGTGGCTGAAGCGTTGTATACCGGGCCTTCACAGTATCCAAAGTGGTTGTTCGCATTCACGAGTTTATAGAACCCGGGATAGGCTGCCCATCTGTCTGAATAGAACTTCCCCACATTGCTGTAGTTAGGCGGAGGAGCTTCCGCGGCAAGCCAATCGCACCAGGGAAGGATTATATCATCAGTCCCGTCATCAGCCACACCGTCGCCTTGAAACCCCCACCATGGATAGGTCAGCCAATCTGCAAACCCAGCGTTTGTCCCTTTGTCGGCGGTACGCCCAAGAAACTGGACCTTTATCTTCGCCGCAGTGTCGGGATTGTCGAGCTGGCCGTCAATATAATCGACTGGATATCGTTAGCTGCGTTGAAGCGATAACATGATTATTTCTCCCGTACTAGCGAGCTTGACATGTTCAGTGCAATTTTTGAAGCCTGCCCCGACTACTCCTCGATAGACCATCTCGAAATCTAAACATCATGGATCGTGAGTTCCTGAAATACTGGGGAGCCAACAAAGGCGGCACGTACATTGCGAATAATTGTATGTCTCCTGCAATGGAGCCGAAGATGCGTACGCGGCATAAAACGTATCCGGATAAAACTCTCTCAACATCGCCGCCCTCTGACCTGCGTAGCTTCCACCGACCAGCACCCACGGAATCTTCTTTGGATTCATTACGTGGTCTTTCCATTCAAACTGGTTAGCAAACACCTCAACATCTTTCAAGGCTGCTTCCATCGTAAGGAACCGCATATGCTCAGATGTGGTGTTTATAGTGACCGGGAATGGTTTGCTTTTTCCTAAAAATTCCTAGTTAATAGCCCGCCCCGAGGGGAATAAATTGCAGTGGTATCGGTGGAGTACCATAATATCTACTGGTGCGTTAATAATCGACCGCGGTCCGAAAGAGACGGCTCTTACCGATGCTCCCAAACGATCCCCAAGGCACCGAATTCTTTCAGGTACCCTTGGAAGAAGCTGATGTTGCTCGTCATGTACCAAGTGTATTCTTCTGCAGGTTCCTCGCCGACATCGAATACTTCAAGGATACCATTAGAACCTCTTTCTCAAGACCAACCCCAGCATGCGAAAGTAGGACTAACACATGACCGGACCGCCGGGCTTGTAGAACGCATCCATGACCCAATGTTGGTTTGAGAAGTTCCCCATTTCAGGGTTTGAGTAGTCAATCGGAAGCTATATGTCCGCAGGTTTTTTTATATTAGTACTATCAACAATAGATTATATATAGCAGGTACGAAAAACATACAGAGACATTCCTCCCATAATATATCGGTATAGCCGGGTTATCCACCTGCCTGCCTTGAATCGTGGGGTGCAGTTCTCTCTTTATATGCTTCAGCTGCCTCTCGATCTGAAACTGTCGCGGGTGTTTCTTTGCTAACGTGGTTGCTACGAGGCATAGTACAACAACGCAAGCTTTGAGAAGTCGAGACATGTCGTGAAGGCGATTGACGGGGAACAAACATTAAGGGAAGACGGTTGGTATTTGAGTAAGAAAAACTGGCATGGGGCCGGTAAGTGGTGCGTCTGAGTCGGCACGATGAGCGGACGCAAGTGGCTTTGTTTAAATCTACAATTAACTAGCTCGGGAGCAAGGTCTACAATGCCCATAGTGTGGTCTCTGATACCCTTGATGGTACGCGAGGCCCCTGGCACCACATCACAGTTTCTCCATTATCATTACCTCGCTGTTCTAACAAATGTACGGGCAGCTCTGAGAGAGCTTAGAGTGATTGTCACGAAACGAGGACGCAGTTGAGTCGCCCCCCAAGATGCTACATACCGGATTTCCGGAGGCGGGTACTTGAGGTAGAGGAAGGTAAAGTACATTCCTAGACGCCATTAAGCACCGCATCGGCGTCTTGAAGGACTTGAAGATGTCAAATGCTTGCCCGAGACGCATAGATAACATCTTTCAGAAGAGTGGGCGAAGGTATCGCTGCTTCGCTTACTGTGGCTTTGGTCTTCATTTGAATATTCAACCTCACAATGAAGAGTGTGCATAATACCTCTTCAACAAAGGACCGGGGGGTCTCGGCGACACCAAAAGCATCGGAGACCACACTAAGACTGCGGGTATTGTAAACCTTAGCTCATTGGAGGACCTCCCACGCATAAAAACGCGTTCTAGAAGGTCCAAGAAATTCGCAATTTAAGAACTTCCGAAATAGCCATTTTCTGTTCAAGGAATTTCCAGCTCCGTTAGATTAGTTGGAACCATCAGAACGGTTAGAACCGAATTTTTAGTCTAGGAGGTCCTCCATTAACAAGACACAAGTGCATGGATGTGACTTTCCCTAAAAATGAATTCCCATAAGTGACAATTACCTTTGGGTTATAACCGAGTCAAGCAACTATGCAGCTTTCTCCAGCTACCAAACGAGGGGCATGGAAGTTGCAACCCGTTTTGTTGCGATCCCAATTGAGTACCTTGATATTTTTCGGCCATGTGGTTGTGCAGGATAACAGCTGCATCTGCAGGACGTAATAGGGCTGTTCCAGTGATGGCCTTGTTACACTGTTTGGTCAGAAACCCCAATGAGGGCCTGGGTTTGTGGTGGCTTTGGATCTAAATGGACGCTTATGCTGTGCGCGGCGGAGAAAATATCGCAAACAAGCGTGAGAAATAGAGTAATTCCTGCATGGTCATCTACTGCAGTGTTGAGCCAATCATTGCCAGAGTTGCATACATAGTCTCTCGACCGCTTACTGCGGACAAAGAACTTAGTACGCAGTAGATCGTTCTGTCGAAGACCGATACTCCGAGTAAGGCCGATCCGATAGAGCTCGGTTCTTTGCGCACAAGCCTTATATTGGTAGTCTCGCACCAGCGTCCGAGACTACTTATATTAGATTTATTGCCGTTTCCCTCTTGGGGTTGAATAACAAGGGTATCAGGGATCAGCCAAACGGCAAGTGACAACAAATCCGAGTAGGGGATAGTTCCAGTTTAAACTGCCACCCAACGTCCTGGAGTAAGATAATCTCCGAAGGTACCCTTGTCATGAGGCTTATTTATATCGGCCCGAAAGTCGACATTAGCCCCGTAGATCTCAGGCCCAAGAGGATAAACTTTTGAGAACCGTTCGGCAGTCGCCTTACCCGGCGTCTCCATCCCCCTACACCACTCGGGCCCACAAGACTACTCTAACATAAACCAAAGCTGACTATCAAAGGTCAGTGCCGATGTCCACGAATCTTCCAGTTTAGTACAAGCTAAAACCATTACCAAATCCTAGAACCGCTCAATGCCGGCGCACGGACATTGTGTCGATAGAACTGCAGTATCCGAGTCTGAGCGGTGGTAAATAAATTTAGCCCGGGAATTCCCGGATTCGTCTTTCCGTTGGCTCTTGGACAGATGTGTCGGGTCGGTTTGTAACCAGTAAGGACGGATCTGGTGGAGAAAAACAGCGCGGGCCTGCGGATTACTGTTCGCTAAAAACAAACCCAATATAATTAGCAATTTGTGTGTCCGCAACTGGATTGGACGCCTCGGCTTTCCAACGGTCTTGACAGATCGCTAACTGGTCTGAGCTAGCCATTGACACTTACTGTGCAAAGCAAAACAGGACATAGCTCGTCTCTTTTGTTTGGAAATTGTGGATAGTGAAGGGATGAATTGAAGAAAGAATCATTGAGTGGCTATAGTGTCGGACCGTAGTACCCCCAGGGCTACTGGAACTAGATAATCTCTATCACCGAAAATTCCGTGACGTATATAGCAAAGAAGATGCATTAACAACCAAATTTTTTGTTCTGGCGGAGTCCAATTCGTTTGAACGTCGTTACACATAGTAGAGTGAAAATCGAGTGGCATAGGCCTTTATCTCGAGCCCTTGAACAGGAGCACTCCGAGGCTGCTAGATAATCGTTCAGTCTGTAAATAGTTGGAGTCTGCTACACGTGAGGACTCGGTGGGGACCTCACATTAATATGAGGATGTTGCACCCCATACGAGGAGTTCCATATATGGGATGGATACTATCATCAAGAGATAGTATGCCTAAGAAAATTTAGAATATAATGCTCATTCGCAACTACAAGATCCGCAATTCCTGCCATGATTCCCTCCATGACGGATATGAATGAGAAGGCATCTGAATAACTAAGTTAGATGTTTAGGGTGCTGGTTGTTGGACTTTATCGATGGGATTTTAAGCCGAATGTAATTTAGTCTGGCGGAATTCCATTTGCGCTTGTAGAGTTTGATGAGTGCTAAACAGTCTGTATAGTTATCTTGGTGTGAGTTTGAGTTTGAGACCGATACAGGTGAAGTTATGCCAGTGGAATGTAATTCTACTTTTTGAAATGCAATGGTTGCCTTTAGACGCAACTAACACAATCACAATTAGACCATTCCAGACAAGGCCGCGATTAGGAATATCATGATGACGTGTAAATACAATCAGATGGGTTAGAAATTCAATTAAGTGGTGAATCAAACTCACCTTTAAGCTAGTTAAGGGGGAAATATCGCGATTAGAGGTAAGACACCGTTATTAAGCATTATTGAGCTCCCCAGCCTCAGTTATGCATTTGTAAAAATTTGGTGCGGTATCAGCTGTGAAGAATTCGGGATACATTAACAATTCATCTTCTCTCCACGTCCACGCACAACATTGTCCGTAGTTTTCGATTAGGGCTCTGTCGAAGCTAAAATTAAGTTGAGGCACTTTGACTTGCACTTAGTTAGCTTCTGCTGGAATTGTACTCGCTATACATTTTCGTACCGACCATCTATAGACTATCAAGATCCTTGGCCTGAAACAGGACTCATCGATGCCTGCTACAAGCAGTATCTAGCTCGTCCCTAGTTCTAAGTGAATGGAGTTGGATGTATGAAGCTGACCATAAGCGGAAAGAGAAACAACTTCTCAATTCGATGGGGAGTTTAAATGCCCAACATGGCACAAGTATTCTAACACGAGTAGTCTACAGCCCTAACCTTACAGTTAAGTTTGAATAGCGCACAGCGCGTTGTGCACACCACATCTGTGCAAAACCCTGGCCTGGCAGACATTTCGTAGCTTCTTCAGCCCTGTAGAAACCTACTCGCCGTCTAGAAGTGCTTTCACTCGCATCAAGGCTGTGGTATCTAGGCTAAGCCCCAGAGTACTCTATACAGACGGGCAACTATCACACCAGCTATGGGTAGCCACATCTTGATGAGTGAGAGTAATGAGGGACAGTTCCCTCTTTCAGAAACTGCGAAGTTTGATGGCATTTTAAATGCCAGCTGGTTGGTTTTTATACCGCCGGTAATTATCACGACGACTACTTGGGCTAATAAGAACTAGCACAACGCTCTCAGAGGACTGTGCTGATGCCCATGCGTCCTCCGGTTTAGTAAAATCTGTTAGAAATCCCAAAGATCACCCCTCACCTTTCTGTATGTCCATACCAAATTTTTCCTGCGAATTAACATCATCCACATGCTCGCCCCACTCATCCGAGTGTTAGCCTAATTTACAGATTGAATTGTGCACTATCACCTTGCTTTATTCAAAGCCAATAGATATTTTAGCCGTTTCTACAAACGTCAGACTAATCATTGCAGTTAACATATTGAACGCCCCATTTCCAGCGGGCGGGGTTGTGAAGACAGCTGTTGCATAGGAAAATTTTATTTTCCACCCTCACCCTTTTTTTTAATTTTGGCCCGTCTCTGTAGCGCTAAGCGTCACGGTGTAGCTTAGTTTGATTAATTAATTAACTATATAGCTTAGCGCTTAGCGCTTAGCACGGCTTTATTCGCACGGATCATCGATCCTTTGTATCATTTCGCTTTTGCCACACCTCCTGCACGAAGTGACAGGATCCTTTATGACATAAAGTGCCTTCCCAAGTTGCCTATAAATTGGTCGATTGGGAGAAATTGGTCGACCGGGAGCCTACACCTTTTAGTATAAACGCTAGTTAGTTGTTGCCACGTTCTGTTCTACTTCCTGGATCCACCAAACCTTGATCTTTTACACCTCACCCTCCACGCACATCCACCTCACGCTCACACGCCCACGTCCATTTTTATCCTCTATTCTTTTCATTCCACTCATAACAACAAAGGCCAAGTTAAAGGACCGCGCAACGCCCGATAGTCAACATACTTTTGACCTAGGTAACGAAGGCTCCTTCCAATTGGAGATATTGAAGTTGTTGGCAAACCGATAGGTAAGATTCTCTGTTCGCTGGCAGAGCGGAGCGTCTGTAACCACCCGTGTAAAGAAGTGAAATGAATATCAACAACAGTCAAAGTTATTGCAGAGGGATCCGAGGAAGCTCGCGGGCCGATATATGAGGAGCGTATTGTTTTGAAGAAACATGTCGGAGGTATAAAGATTTTTGGAGATGCGGACGATTTTTGGAGCTTTGTCCTGGTGAATTTTCAACAGGGACCAGGACATGGCTCGTAGAGGGTATGGATCGATGGGCCAATCCTGCGGCTAGAAGCTCTAGACTTTCAGCGATTCAGTTTTTTGTTATTAATGAACATATGCGATCGGTTCAGCAACGGTACGAAGAGATTAAGGCAGAAGGACGTACGCGAGACTCGTAATTGCAAGGTTCCAAGGTTCCCAGCGGGGGAGGGGGAGAAGATTGAGATGGATTCACAAGTTGAGAATAAGTTACAGTAAGAGAAGGGAAGATACTTTTGCGTGCTTTACTTCATGTCAATTCCATGACTTCTAGTCCGACTATGGTTGTTAGCGTCAAATGATCTAATCCACGAACTCTACATGGCCGTATTGTCAACCGTGAATCCCTCCAGCTGTTCTTGAGCGGTGGCCGATTTCGTCCGAAATTCCGCAGAACCTTGGAATTGAGCGCAGCTGGGAGTACGAAATCAAGGGCACTCGGAAGCTGCATAGAGTCTGGATTGTGGATATTGTGCGCGGCGTCGTACAAGGGCTCACAGCGCCGTGGTTGGGATTACGGCGTGATACACAAATGGAGGATTTCCCGTCGTCTATCGCAACGGATAGGAATGGCATGTTCGCTGTGAAAATATATTTTCTAAAATTCCAAACATAAAAATTCGGATAGCATGGGTATTCCCACTTTTGTACCTACTATTTCTATCGAATTGGTGGAGTTGGGATTCTATGGAGGTTCTGTTGGGGGTGAATAGACCCACAGGAAGTCCTCCAATGTTGACATGACGATAGTCGAATGTCGTGCAACATAAAATCCAAATTTGAGATATTTGTACACGGTGCCGAGTAAATCATTCCAGACATGCTTACCAAGGGGAAAATACCCATCGCTATATGGGATTTGTTAACGTACTGTATCTATCACTTTTTGAGGCTTAGTTGAATCGAAGTAGTCGAATTAGTTGAACGTCCAACATATGGGACGAGCTGGGCGAATGGGATTTCTCTTGTGCCCAGTGGTGGTGAATAGATGCTAGCCGCGTGTGAGCTTGCGAGCATGTAGCTAGACAAACTGGAAACGAGAGAAGAATGATACCACCTCTTACATGTTGGACATTTGACATTCAAGGCGCAGTAAATGTGTAATAAAATGTAAATTGGCTTTGGAGAATATGAAGACAATTAGTCTTGGCTTGCGTTAACAATTCCAAAATATACATGTAGATCTAGAGAGACCAATAACCAATCTAACGGCGGGCAGCGACAGGCATGCCCGCTACTCCAATCCAACCTCATCGGCAAAGAGATCAACATCTCCCAAACCTCGATAACTTGAGCACTCTATCTGCAGTTATCCGTGATGTACAATGACCCTGTCTCTAATAATTAGATTTGCTGAAACCGCAGAATACACCACCTACTCGAACTGGTGGCCTCACCACGCTGCCACTCTATGAATGTTCGTTGTCACCGGCGCCCCGCATTCTCTTCCAACCTCTTGCGCAATTGCGTTCTTAATCGAAATCTTTTAGTTATATTTCGGGCCTTCTTAAGAATAGCAGTCAAAGTTGACTAGTACGGTATGACTGCAAGAATTGACTGTCTGGAGACATGGTGCTGTTTTCTATCTCAAAGCGTGAGTGATATATGATGTTCGTTCTCGGCTAAGTATCACCACCTCGCAGCGTATGATATATACATTTCCTCAGCATTTCGCCCATCTCTGCTAAACCAACACTATTGTAGCCATCGGAATTGTATCTACCATTATAGAAACCATGCTGATCCCGGCTATCTGGTTTAAATTTATTGTCTATTTTACTGAATGTGACAATCGTACGTTGAGCAATTGGAAATGGAGAATGAACAAACTACGGCGACAATAGTAGATGAATAGGAGTGAAAGACTTCAGAGGGCTACTGTATTCGTCACCGAGGAGAGTACACTTTATTATGCTGACAGTATTTTCCGATCTCCGAATGTCAAGAGCCTACCAACTATGCAATAAAAACATTTTAGTACACTCCTCCCTAACAGTTGATGTGCTTTCCTTAGTAAAAGGTGCAGTAATTACACTACTGTCTTCTAATGTCTATCATTCATATTACCGCGTCCTGTTTGATGATGTCGTTCACAAAAACACAATTTCAAAGCTCATTTCGAAGCATTAGCCGAGTCCTTTGTGGTGACAAATGGCGAAAAAGATACCTAACAGAGCTGGAACGCAATCCGCTGCTGTCTAAACGATTCAGGACAGAAAAAGACGGAAAGAGAGCCAATTGACGAATGGAGGTGATGTATGGTTGGAGCCCCTAGTGACGACATTCGATCTGAACACTAGAAAATTACTATATACAGTAATTATCTGGCATTTTTTATCCCTTATTTTTGTATTTAGCCACCAAAGTTTGGGGTTCGAGGTCAGTTATTACCAAATATAGTAATTCAACCAGAGGTCAGCTTTTGCCTCAGCAACCAACCATCTGCAGCTTATCTTGTGCGATATTCGCCAAGGTTTCCATACAAACTAGTAGGGAAAACCCCAACTTTTCAAAATTCCTTTCCTCCACAACTATAGTGAGGAAAAATAATTGGGCTCTGTTAGGTTGTAGAGAGCACTCAAAAGAAGCATATAACAGAGAGTTATTCTTGTTCAGACTTTTTTCAGTGGGCTAAAGTTGAGGCTTAAATTGCACTGAGTCTTCCATTGGCCGGGTAACGTTTGGGTACGAGACAATGGATCGATCGTCACCAACGTGAAGAGATAACGGAAACTATAGTGTCCATATAGACGGCTTTATCTATTAAACAACTGGAGCGGTTAGAGTTTTCTGGCACGAAGTGACTTTGAGGAGACACGGCGATTATTTTAACGACTCTTGCGGGAGCCGAGTGATATCAAGGGCATGCAGCCAGATTATTAATATTCTTTAAACTAAGGGCACTACATTACGAACACTTCTTGACCAATTGGAGGCTGCTTTATGTCTCACACCAGGCTTGTAGGGACACCGGCATTCATAAATACCATTCTAAGATGAGGTTGGGACTGGCCAATCAAGATCAAGCTTAAGAGTCGAGTGCATCCATCATTGCAGATACGTTCTCGACGAAAATCACCATTATAGGTAGCAGATGACATATCCACCCTATGGTTCCTTGAGATATGTAGAAAATCAATTAGCTTCGAAGTGTTAGATATTGCTTTGAACTAAGCTATTACAGACATCGAACTCCAGACACGCTAGACTCATACTTTACGCCAGGCTCCAAGAATGCGCACTACAACAGCAACATATGAAATCCTATTTTCCATCAACGGGTTTCCGTCCATAAGCGACGTGGCTACATTTCCCCGCGATTAGACTACGTGGAGAAACAATGGGGACAGTGGAACTTACAATAAACTATAAGTATGACAATTCTTATTCCTAACGTCCTTGAGTGCATCCGAAAAGACCTTCAGGGCTTCCTCATGTTCCATTTCCAAGACCCTCGTCAATGCTGCCATTCCATACGCCTCAAGGCCTGCACACTCACTATTAACCCAGTCCTGTCTCAGAAAGTGTGACCTACCAGTCTCACACATCAACATCGCCATCGCCCCAACTCTCTTCATCCGCTTGTCTTTCGGCCAAGGTCCAAGTGGCTGCTTGATGTCAAAACATACAATATCAACGAACCCGGCATCCTTCAGGTACTTCTTTAGCGTGGCCGCCACCGGGAATGGACGGTGGAGCTTTTCCATGGCCCGGCGGCAGAGATCGAAGTGGCGTTTGATCCCGGGGTTCATGGTGTTATCGTCCGAATAGGGTTGTGCTCCCATCTCTCCGAGTTCGCAATATCCGCCAGGCTTCGTGCATCTGGCAGATCAGTATTGCAGTGGAATGAATGGGGTTTCCATGCTAGCCGACAATAGCTACGGGTGATGTGCAAATTCACATACCGGTAAACTTCGGCCATGTATCGCGGCCAGTCGCCGATGCACTGAGCTAGGTTCCTTGAGTGCACGAAATCGAACGAATCCTACCACATATCTTGTTAGGTGAAGCCTGCAAGAGTTGCGATATATAGCCTTATTGATACCGTTTTAAACGTCCACGGCTGCTCGGCATCGTCAACCTGAAACACGCAATTCGGCGGAACCCATGTTGGCTGAATGGGACTGAAGGCCATTAAAATCAGTTCTTCATCTTATACACAGCCGCCGATTCGAAGCAGGGGATTCATGATGAGCTTATAGTCTCCGAACATACCTGAGGTCTGTTCCAATAACTTCAGCGGCGGGATGCCTATCAGCCGCATCGATAGCCCAGATTCCTGTTCCAGTGCCAATGTCGAGGATTCTCTGCGGGTCTTTCAAGGGTGCCATATAGGGTTTTCCTTCCATCATCTGCAGCAGGGTTTCGTGGTGCATATCGAGCCTGGAAAGAAACTTTTAGTCTAAACAGAGATCTGGAAGGTAATATATCCCACCTATCCTGCTCCTTCTCATCAGTGGGCATGTAGTTCTTGTCGGCTCCGTAATAGGCGTGGTAGCGGCGACCTAAAGGATCAAAATGTTAGCTGTAACATTCACGTACAGCGTTGGGAATTTCTGGATTTCAGAACAAATAGATCGTTTCCCGCCCGCCAGATGATACGTGCCCTATATGTTTAACCTTATTTCCTCACAAGCAGATTGCATTATTATCGAGTGGAATGATATGAGGTATCACACGCAACTCCGCCACGAAGAGAGCAAGAATATGGCAGTTCTCACCATTCTCGAAGATATATTCATTAATCGATGAGCTCAAACTCGCAGTTGTAGTAGGAGCTCCGACAGAGCCATAACCATCATCATCTTGATTTTCCAGCTACTGCTTGTCAACACAAACATCCACATAGCAGTCGGATAAAACCTACAATCGCTGGGTCGACCTCAATCTTCGGGTTGGTCTGAGTCACTGAGCCAGTCTGAGTCGCCGGGCCGGTCTGAGTCGCAGCGAGAGTTGTAGACATGTTTGCTGGCTGGTTTGAAATGTCGCACTGCACCTACGCTCAGTAATAAAAGGTTAATGAAAAACCCCTCTACCCCCCGCAATATTATATACTGTGCTCGTAGCGAGAAGGCAAAAGTAAGTCGTGTGTTACCTCACTATTTGCCGTTGCACACCATTCAAAACTGGGGATCGCGCCTATGCATTTGGACCAAAGTGGTTTTGTCTTATTCGTTGACGCCTAGGTCGATAAACCCCCGATTCTTTTTCTTCTAAAATAAGCAGATATGCGCGCGATTTTGAAGCCTAGAATGAGTCTGATTGGTATACATTTAGCCTGTTTAAATTTCCCCCCACGCATCATAAATAATGACATAACTCTTTTATCACACAATAGAGATACTTGGTACAGGAGATGTGCTGGCGGCGGTCTGGCGAATGACCGTTTGGAGTGCAGCGGGTGCACGGGTGCCAGTGGTAGAGCACAATTGCACGAGGTTCCAGTCCTCGGAACCGATCAGCCGCTGCGTAGTGTATCTTAAACATGTACTAAATTAAGGCAGGAGAGTATAGGTACCTGGCTCCTCTCAAGCTCTTCCTCTCGTCTAGTGAAAGAAACAGCGTCAGAGCTGCACAATCAGCAGACAGTAAGGCCACTGAAAGCCTATACAGCAACTTGTGCTTCAGTCACTGGCTGACGTTGTTGTTAGTAGGAAATTGACTTTGCTTGGAAGCCGCCCTGGCTGAGAGACTGGACAACTGAGAGCAACAGTCCTGGCGTCCTGCAGCGCTACGAAAAAACCAGTTACTACGAATACACCATGATAATACATTGTATCGTGCCCATCTGGTTGCGCCAAGCATCATATTTTCTCGTCGGGAGAATGATGAGTGAGTCGATAGCGGTTAGGGTTAGTCGCCCAATCAAATTTGACGGCCGGGCTCGAGACAAGATAATAAGGTCGAAATTATAGAAAAAGAAACAGTGCATTGGGTTGTTACGGGATTTACCGCCATGCCTGAGCATGCGCATATGCGCTGGCCTAGGAAGGTGGAGGAAGTCTTGTCGGTTTGACGACACTAACGCGCAATGCAAAGATGCGTTGATCGCATGCATGTGTTCCAACCCACCAGTTTGTGAACCAGCTAATTTATGCGAATCTATACCTATTAAATCATGATAGTTGCAGGAGTGGACATGATAGCTGAGTAATTACCGCCACTGTGTATCACTTCAGGCAGTCGAGTGTGACTGTTTAATTCGTCCCTTGGCTTGCTTGGCAGAATTAAATCTTATCTTCACTAGTTCCTAGTACTTTGGTGAGTTCGTCAATGGGTCGGAACATATTTTCATGTCTATAGTACTACATGTACGACGAGGGAACATACCGGTATCCGGGTATCTCCGGGATCGAGAAGGATTGTTTTTCCTGCAGCATGCATATATCCATCTCAAGTATCTATGGTACTACATGTAAGACGAGGAAACATATCTCCGGAGATCGAGAAGGATCGTGTTTCCTGTCGCATTTCGGGTGATATCTCCCCCCGGACGTTATCCGCGAGCGAATGGATCTATGGAATGCTTGGTTGAGGTTATTATCCCGGCTTCTAACCTGGAAAATAACCCCATTCGTAGTTACAACTGATCGCTCTGTCTCGATTCATTTGTCTAATTTGCCGAATTAATTCTGACAGTCACCTCGCGCGAGTCAATTCTGTGTCTCGTCACCCCGGGGTGTATTAACGGGCCCTATATTCATTGGTACATATGTAGAGTACTCTACAACCGTTATCCATATCCTTGCTCAACTTCTTAATTCTGTCACACTCATGTAGTAGAGTACAGGCTAAGGTTGTTATGAAGATCCGTACTTTTGCAGATCGGGGTTGGCCACCGCTACTGTGGTGTCCCTTAATTGGCGCATATATGTTCGCCATTCATAATCATCACCATTCCCCCAATTATAACATAATCTGCATTAATTCCCCTCAGTTTTAACCAGTATCTTGCTCACTCGGTGTTAATAAAGCAACTGATGCAGGTATCAGCAGCATCCAGGACTGAATCATTACCATCAGGTCTTCTATAGAAACATCGTACCTCCCAGCCAGCAGTCCCACTCGTAAGTCAACCAATCGGTGTCACTCTTTAGGAGGTAGAAAGTAGAAAGAACGTCAGAGAGAGAAGCTGGATCCTGGTCTGATCTGAATATTTCACCAAAGAGTAATCGGGAGTTCGTGGATACCTGCCGTAGGGTTGGTCTGTGGCGGTTCAAAAGTTGCCGGACTGCAGATCTTTCCCTTTCCCTCACGAATCGCCGTATTCCGCAAAGCTAGCGTAACCAACCGGTTGCAGATCTCTCAGGGATAGCGGTGAGAGCGAGTCGACGAGCAGGGGCACGTAGCCCGCAGTAGAGGTGAGGTAGAGGCGGATATGGATATGAGGAGGATATTGCGGTAGGCGATGAGAGGGATGCGGAGAGCGATGGCCCTAAGTCCTTTGCAGCAGTAATGTTTGGCCCACGGATGTTTGGCTACCGGCTCTCGGTTGTGGCCGTGGTGTGTCTCCCTCTTCTTGAATAGCGAGGCAAGAGTAGGCTGAAATAGTGTCTAGATATGAGGCGAGGCGAGGCGAGGTTGTATTATATGGTCCGGCCCGGGTTAGCTTTCAACAGGCCCTATTCTGCGGTCTACTTTGGCATAAAGTCAGATTCAGTTGGACTGGTTGTTTTGAACCCCGATATTGTATTCAAGCTAATTTATGAGCTTCACTGCCTTCTCCGCCTCTGAGTTGATTCACTCCACCAAAGAGCTACGTTCAGCTTTGCTAACGTTGTTGTACGTTGCATGAGGTTACCGACGGTGGTGTCCCGCATCACATAGACCTCTCCAGCGGAGTGCCACGACGTTTTAGATATTGAGCCATGTGATCAATATCGATAACAGTCTTAGCTACTATAAATCAAGAACAAGGTAAAGTCAGCCCACTATTTCCATCGATGCTCATAACCATTGGAGGAAGCGGGTAATACTAAACCGAGAGTAGTGATTCATGGTCTAACAGCTTTTGATAACTGACGACTAGTGTAATTATTTGGTGTATGACGGACAATTTTGGTGAAAAACAGCTGAAATTAACAGACGAGATGGTATTTGTGATACGTGACGTCCGAACCAGTATCCTCTTATTAAAGATCTTGCACACCAGTCAGAGTGTCGATGAAGGGGTAGTCCAGCGCTCCGAACGGCAGGATGTGGGCTTGTGGGTAAGAGAATGAGAAAGAGTACTTCCTTGTGCATTTGGGGTTTGTTTGTTTGTTTGTTTGTTTGTAATCATATTGCATTCGGCAGCTGGCGGCCATGGCATATCCTGTACACATTTCCTCCCCACTTCTTCCGTAACATAAAGAAACAAAAGCAAAGTCGCGAGTCCTCTCCCCCACTTAACAAAAGAAAAAACCGCCAAAAAACAACATCAACTTTTTACACCCCCCCATCACTCGACTCCTCGTGATCTGAGTTCTCCGCCTCCTCCACCACTCCGCTAATTCTACCGACATCTGTACAAGATGAGAAATCCAACAGCGCCTGCGAACATTATTCTTCTGCAAAAACGAGAGACATTGGCAATGAAATCTTTGGCTTCTTCAAAACCCTTTCAACACCCTTATAACCATCCTCCCCCTCTTGCCCATCAACCCAAAGCCTTTTTTGTTCTCGTTTCCATCTTTTACACCACTTAAAAAGGTGGTCTCTTGTCTGATATTGATACCCACACCACCAGCATTTCATATCTCTTCTTTTTCCGATCCGCAATAGGTATTTCGCTATCAGTGCATGTCCTGACTTCAGCTGATAAAACCTCGCCGCAATCGTCTTCTTGGCTTCCATCACCGCACTGTTACCCCCCCTTTTCACCAAATCATACCGATAACTGTGCTTTGACTTCTTCCCCAACTTCATTATTTCTTTTTTACTTTCTTCCCACTTCACCTCGGTCAACCTTCGGCTAACATGGGAGAAAGAAACATAATCTAAAAACGGTAGCGGATCTTGCATTTCGGTGTAACTTCCGCAATGCTTATACGCTGCCTTTGTTGCCTGTTGATCCGCTTTTTCATTGCCTTCTATCCATTTATGAGCAGGTACCCACCGGTACTCTACGTTGATATTTTTTCTGGCTAATGCATCGGTCCAGTTCATCGTTCATAGTGCTAACACCTGTCCTGGTCCTGGCTCGTCCGATTGTATTCTTCTTAAAGTTGCCTGGGAATCCATAAAAACCGTAACCCTGGTAAACTTCTCTTTTTCTGCTTTCTCATCCGCAATCTTCATTGCTTCCGACATCGCATACATTTCCGCGTCAAACGCTTCTTTCTGTCGACCTAGATGTGTCCTCCTCTTATTCCACCTCCCCCCTTCTTCCCATACCACTGCACATCCAACCCACTCATCTTCTTTTCTCAATCCATCAGTCCAAAGAACAAGTCCATCTCTTTCTAACTTTGCCTCTTCCAACGCTTGTTCCGCTTCCTGAATTATCACTTTGCCCTTAAGGCGTCTTTTTTCCGTCGGTAATGTTGTCCTCTTGTAACTCCTCCTTTCGAAAGGTTTATCCTCCGGGATCAACTCATCAATCCCCTCCACCTTCTGTAAAACATTTCTCCGTATATCCAAACATTTCCCTCTGCCTTGAGCATCGGGCATCATCATCTGCCTCACCTTATACCGTCGTACCCGGTTATTAAGAAGAGACACCGCCGGTCTTAACCCGGCATCATTCATCAACGCTCCCTGAGGTGTTGTCCTAAAGCATCCGGTTACCCTTCTCCCCTGTTCATTCAACACCTTTTGCACCTCTTGAGCTCGATTTTCTTGTCCATGCCATCACAATTCAGACCCATACAACGCCACTGCCTGAACTGCCGCAACTTGAATTCGTTTGCATCCTTCCGAGCTTAATCCTTTCTGCGTCATCAAGGATCTCACCCTATTTTGCGCTCTCCTTGCTTTTGCTAAGGTCTTCTTCATATGATCATTCAGAGTAAGCATATCATCCAGCCATACCCCCAACCATCTTGTCACTTCTTTATTATACGGAACCTCATGATCTCCTACCCTTACTCAGGCATTCATCTTCGGTTCCTTATTCTTTCTTCGTCGAGTAAACAACATCGCCTCCGTTTTTTCGATGTCGAACCGACAGGCATTCTTTTTTGCCCAAACTCTTGTTTCCGCAGTGCATCTCTCCAGTTGTTGTGTGCATTCCCCCACATCCTCACCTTCCACCACCCATGCCACATCATCAACAAAAGATATACCCTCACTTCCACACTCTTTTTCTTTTTCCTCAACTTGGCCGAACAACCCCAAGAGGTATATAACAAAAAGTACTGGCGACACTGGCGACCCCTGTGGAACTCCCGTTTCCACCTCCATACTGTCTCCTTCCTTTCCGTCCATCGACATTATCACTTTTCTATCTTCCATAAAGCTTTCCACCCACCGAACCAGGTCGGCTTCAAACCCCATTTCTTCCATTCTTTTTATCACGTTCCCCTTCACCACATGTGGAAAGGCTCCCTTAACATCCATCAACAACACTGCTGCGGTATTCCCCCTCCCCCACGCTTCTTCAACTCTCTTCATTAACCTTCCAACCACGTCTATTGCTGACCTTCTCTTTCTGCATCCAAACTGTCTGTCGTGAAGTAACCTCCTTCGCTCACACTCCTCTGCTATTGCATTGGCTGCCACCTTCTCAACCACTTTCCCCAAACAATTCAACAATGTAATCACCCTATATGCTTTGGCGACTCCATAATCTGGCTTATTCGGCTTCGGTATTACTACCCCCTTCGCTTCCTTCCAACCTCGCAGGTGTATTCCTAACTTAAATGACACTTTGACGACATTTATTATCCTTTGAGAATCCCATTCCCACAATAATCTTATCGCCTTAAACCCCAGCCTATCCGGGCCGGGTGCCTTTTGAATTGACTGACTGAATAAAGCCTCTCGAACATCTTCATCAGTAATTCGTTTCCACATATCTCCTCCCTCTTCTTGGGCCTTTCTCTCCACACCCTTCAAAGGTTTCGGAAATGCTTTTTCTTTCATCAACTCCACCTTATCCTCCCAAGACTCCACCACCTCTCCAGTCCTGGATTTCAAAGTCTTTATCATTTGTTGTCCACCTGGTTTCGTATATCTCAACGCCTGCCAGACCTGATCTCTTGTAGCCGAAGTTAGAAACTTCCTCCACATCTCCATTTTTGACTGCCGGATCATTCTTCGTAAGTTACTTCGCTGCTTCCTAACTTGTTGCTGCGACGCTTCCCCTCTCTTTCGTGCTCTTTTTATCGATCCCAAAATCTTTCAGTTTTCCGCGATCTCCACTGTCCACCACCTCTTTGATCTCGCGCATACCTTAACTTTTTTGCAGCACCTATTGAGATGATTGACAAAGTTCCGCTGTATCCACTCAGCCTCTCTCTGTAACTCATCCCCGCTGCTCTTCTCATCCAAAACAGGTCTCTTTGAGCTCTTATCCTTCCACTCATTTTGTGCTTTTTTAAATTTTTCTTCCTCCTCCTTCGACTTAAGCCCATCGATATCCCATCCTGTAATTTTTCGCGACACTTTGACTCCTTCCCCTTCGTCCCATCATAACTGGGCACACACAACCGCATGATCCGAAGTAGTTGCCAAATCTGTTGAAGTCTCTAATCTATCGGCCATCGAAGCTTTAGTAATAAAGAAATCAATAACTGATCCCAAAGTTTCACCGTTTCTCGTATTCGAATGGGTTTCTTCCCCGTCCGTAACGTCGATCAAATCGTACTCATCCATAAGATTTTCCAAAAAGCTCTCATCTCGTTTTGGTGGGCATTGAGGATCCCATCTATCACTGTGAGCATTCCAATCTCCTCCCAAAAGGATCTTTTCCTGTTCCATAATCTCACTCCATCTTGCTGTCTGTGCCGGTCTGCCTTGACTTCTCACTCCCCCTTCTTGTCTCAGCTGATCATACACATTCACCAATCTCATCTTTCTACCCGTTGGGTATCTTATATCAAACACCTGTACATCTCCATCTCCCCCTTTATCCACTTCCAAAAACTCCAAGTGTGTATCTCTTCTTATTGCTGTCATCGTTCTTCCTCCTGTAATCAGCCTATTTCCTGGGTGACTGATGTTGTATCCTTCTCTTTCCACATACGGTTCTTGCAACATCACAACATCAGCCCCCCAAACAATTCCTGTTTCCAACGCCATCATAGTCGCCTCATACCCCCTTCCACAGTTATGCATTACGCATTTCACCATGACTTCATGGGGGTTTCTTGGGTCCCTGCGTTAGAAGATTGTCCTTCGGTCTCTTGTGTCGCTAAGACTTGGACTTCTGGCTCCTTTTCGATTTGCTCATCATCCTGAGCCTTCTTTTCCACCTCTGCAGTCGATGGTGCCCCATCCTCTGTATGATCCGGTTTCTTCTATTGATCGCTCATAATATTTTGACGTTCCCCCTCTCACTCCTTCCAGGTTCGTCGTTCCTCTCTCGCTACTTTAATAGCCTCCTGTTTCTTAACACAACTGTTGGCCTTTGCGATATGGTTACCCTTGCAGTTGACACACTTGTCGACGTTATGGGTGCAGTTCTGTCCTGCATTAGCTTTGCAACCTACCACGTTGCACTTATGATCTTTTGTTAGATGTCTCCCCGCGCACAACATGCACGCCAGCATCTTCAAA
>Ga0307512_10001257_pt1 | contig 36543 bp, 54 predicted proteins | sample 14_EM_MG_FD_200267 | JGI IMG/M metagenome (GOLD analysis project Ga0307512, IMG submission 200267) | Populus trichocarpa ectomycorrhiza microbial communities from riparian zone in the Pacific Northwest, United States - 14_EM | ecosystem: Host-associated > Plants > Roots > Unclassified | place... | reverse complement strand
AACTCCTGGAAAAACTAATTTTTTTTTTTTTTGAATTCAATTTGGAACAAGTCAATCTCTTCTATCCAACACTGGCAGGGTGCGATAGGCACATGTGTAAAACAAAGCTTTTGTCCTATCCGCCATTGCATTCCAACAACGTTACCGGGCCACGAGGCTCGGCCTGAATGCCATTATGATATCAACCGCCCGAGACTTCGCTCGTTCTCTGATAGATGCATGATCCTTCCGTTTCGGAAAACTCGCACTATATTGCAAGAGGATGTCAAACTCCCGGAAATGGGCTGTTGCCGTCAAACTTCATCTGTTTAGGAACTGGTGAATTGCGCTGCATCACTGAGCCATGCGGCTACGGACGGTATAGATTTGCTACAGTCGGATTACTTTTCGGAGTTTCGGAGTCAGAAATAAGACAGATTCTCCGACACGAGCATCACCTTTGCATAACGTAAACACCCAAAAGCTTTCGAATCGCTTTACTGGAGCACAGGGGTTGGCTTGCTTGAGCGACCTTGTGCAACGGGTCTCTGTTCAATCTCGGTTGGGGGCATAACCCTTTCCAAAGCTCGACCTGCCAACCCGAATGAATTCTGACTGTTGCTGGTCACGTAACCGTTTTGGAGTTAGTGTGTGAGTGCCACCTCTCATAATCAGGCCATGTGGTTTCAGGCCGGTAGATTGGATATAAAGCAAGCATGCCCTCGCCTGCATGCTCCTGAAGACACAGACCTATTCCTTCGTACTTGTGACGATGTTCCTCCCCTTTTTCCTTCTCATAACAGCCCAGATGGCTTGGGCAGCCCGGACGTGCAAGTTGGTCGCTTCCGCAAATCATGCAAATGGTCGTCCTGCTCCCACGAGTACGGGCGCGTCACCAAGTTGTCCCACAAACTCCTCTCCCGGCCCGTCTAGACCAATCGTAGCTGCGGCGTGGTATGCCGGATGGCATAGTAGCGATTTTACCTTGCAAAACGTTAGCTGGTCCAAGTACACCTCACTCATCTATGCCTTCGCGTGAGTGTAGTAAGCCGATATGTTAAATGAACACCTCCCGAGCTCTTTTATCAGAACCACGACGCCAGATTCAAGCGTAATTGGTCTCAAAGACCCCGATAGAGAATTTATTCCTGGAAACGTGCGGACCGCTCATCAAAATGTGCGCCAACACCCTTCCTTTACCTTTCCTGGCTCACGACATGTCAGGGTGTCCGTGCCATCCTGTCTGTTGGAGGGTGGACTGGCTCTCAATACTTTTCCTCTGCTGTGGCCCACGACGCGAACCGCACTGCATTTGCCAAGGCAATCATGGATGTCGTCTCTCAGTACAATCTAGATGGCGTGGAATTCGAGTGCGCTCTTCATTTCGATCCTTCATATTTTCAGTTGCTCACGGATCTATAGCTGGGAATACCCCGGCAAACAAGGAATCGGTTGCAACGTTGCATCCGCGAATGATAGCACCAACTTCCTCTCATTTTTACAAACACTTCGTGGCCAAGATGGCGCACAGAATCTTATTTTGTCTGCTGCTGTCGCCGTCACACCCTTTGTTGGCTCAGATGGTACGCCCATGTCAGATGTCTCCGGATTTGCGGAGGTTCTCGACTATATTGGTACGCTCTCTCCCACCTTTCTATTTTACTCACCTTTGTCTAATGACATCACGCAGAGGTCATGAACTACGATATATGGGGTTCCTGGAGTTCCTCCGTCGGACCTAACGCACCCTTAAATGATTCATGTGCGTCAACTCCAGAAGGGTCTGCTGTGTCAGCCGTGAAGGCTTGGACCACCGCCGGCTTTCCTGCCAATAAAATCATCCTTGGCGTTGCATCGTATGGGCATTCCTTCCGCGTAGACGAAGCTAACGCCCTCGACGCATCCGGAAATCTGAAACTCTACCCACCGTTCGACAAATCTCAGCAGCCCGCAGGGGATAAGTGGGATGGCACGGCGGGCGGCGTCGACGTTTGTGGAAATCCGAACGTTGTCGGTGGTAACTTCAACTTCTGGGGGCTGATCGACGGTGGATTCCTCACAACGAATGGAACCGCTGCCAGCGGGATTGACCGCATATTCGATAATTGCAGCCAGACGGTGCGCGCTTTGCTCTGCTTGTGGAAGGAGTGGCTTGCCTCTCTGACGACCATTTCGACTTAGCCTTTCATATACAATCCCACTTCGCAGGTGATGGTTTCCTTCGACGATGCCACCTCGTTTGGTACGCTGCATCCGCGTCTTTCCGATGGGTGTTCACTGATTCGTGTCTACATCATACAGCGGCAAAAGGCAAGTTCATAAATGAAGAAGGTCTTGCTGGGTTCGCAATGTGGGAGGCTGGTGGGGATTCGGGCGACATCTTACTTGATGCTATCAGGTCGGGGATTGGTATCGGCTGCTAGAAACCTTTCGATCTTTCGTCCATGCATTTTTGTGTCCAATTCGCAATCGCAACGTACACACTCGCTATTTATTAAGTATGTAATCTGTAATTGTTGAATACTGTTGTTATTGAATGAACTGTGATGACTCATGCTAAGGGACATCATAAATTTAAGCCCATTTTCCATGCGTATGCGCGAATATTGGCGGACGTCGTAATGAGAACCACGATTTGCCTCGAAACCGAGAAAACTAATCATCTTTCCTGGACTCGGAACCAGATCCGCTCACCACATTCTGGCGCACTGTACGCCATTTCGTAAGTGGCCTGAAGCATTCTCCAAGCTGCGCAGGGAGTATCAAGGGGAGAAGATGCGAAGGGATAGGGCATCCCACACACATAGAATAGTAACCATCAGCATACGGATAAAACAACGGCATGCAGAATTAGAGGTCGCAGTCAGGCGGGTTGTATTTTATCAAGGATGATTCCAGACATGTAAGGGTCCTGGAGGCCTGGAGAGGGAGGTCTCCCGAGTCGTGGAGCAATTGAGCCACGAGGAATCCATCGAAGAATCAAAGACGAGATTGGATTACAGTGGTATCCCCACTGAGTTTGATGAAAGGTGTCGCAGAACCCCCTGCTCATTGTGTTGAAAGATATCCCTCTGGGATATTCCCCTGCGGTAAGTAGATGCACATCGGACGTCAACCGTAGCCAGCGGCGACTTGGAGCCCTTCACGTATCGCGGTTACCGAAGATATGGAAAAGCACGGATAACGTCAAAAAGATTAAAGTCGGACCCTGCACCGCTAGCTCTGCCAGGTAAACGGTAACTCTATCGAGGCAAGCAAGTACGTAACCATGATAACCTCGCTGGGCCAGGAGGATGAAGAGCGAGGAGCCACCGGCAGGGAGGGATGAGACAGTCTGCAGTCTGGAAGACGATGAAGTTTACGTTATTTCGTTGAATGGACCACTTTTGTGCTACTGTAATTGGTTGACCCTCGGCCGTCAGCGCATTGAGTGGGGATGGGACGACATCAACACCGCACCGGCGCACCGCCAGTGTGCTACCGTATTGTTGCGCGCAACGACTGCGCAACGCCAGCGTTGTACTGTACCCGACGCGCGCTGTTCCGCGTTTGTCAACGGATCCCTTTTCTTCAAGATTGCATGTCAAACGTGAGAATGTCTGTCATGGAAACCAGGCTCCAGTATGCAAGGCTCTTGACGCCCATTCACCGGTCATTGGCCTTCAGAGGTGCTTTTGCTCGTTGATGGCCCAGTTGTACACTGCGTTACAGTCAGCAATGAGTCGAGACAAAGGGCAACCCTCAGGCCAACCGTGATGGACGGATGATGGGTAAAAAATATATTAAGTTACGTGTAAGTCACTGTGGTTAAATTTGTCCCAATACAGTATTCAAGTTACTCAAGTATTTTCCTTGACTTGTCACGGAGTTTGCCGGAAGAAAACACACTTAAATCCAACCATGACGTGCCAATTGTTCTCCCCGCACACTGCACCGCAGCTTTGCAGAATATTTGAGCTCTCGCAAGTGATGGCTGACGTCGGTGAACTTCGGCATAGGACAATGGCAACCACGAGACCTTTTTTTGTTCTCGGACCCAGTCAGGGTTCAAGCAGGCGCCAGAAGGTCTCCAGTGACACCGTGCCTGATCGCCCGGCGGGAACAAATGACGTGTGACGAATAAGAAGCATCTTGTTCTGGCTTGCTCAGCGCTTCCTCAGTCTGCCTATCCGATGGAGGCCATTTTGGATGCCAATGGACTGTGCGGGTATCTGCTTCTGGGTTCGTAGAGGTTCTGTAGAATCACCGGTCGAATTTTAGCGTTGAAGGAGCTGGGCCGTTACTCTCGTCAAATCTTTAATATGGGCTCGAATGCTCTAACATCCGTTGGGCGGCCAAGACCCTGGATTAATGTCATTTCACCCCGGTGCCGGATGTGCCAGTGTTCCCTTTTATGGTCCACAGTCCTGACCTTTCAAATAGTTTCCTGGCCGCCGTGTTGTGGCGGATCCAATTAGTCTAAAGTTTTGACAAGCTGTGATCCTTTCCGGTTTATAAAAAGGCTTGACATGATTGACAGCTCTACCCTCAACCGTCGTGCTTTTTTCTAACCATGAGATTACTTGTCGCTCTTTACTTCTTCCTCTACACCCAGCTGAGCCAGGCCGCTCCCTCGAGCCATTCCTCTACCGAAAGCAAACGTTCCCACCCCGCCCTCTCGGGTGAACTAGCTAGCAGGTCTTTGATTAACAAGTGTGGATCTCATATTGCCTCGTCGTGGTACGCATCATGGCATAGCGGCGATGTCCCACTATCGGCTGTTAGCTGGTCCAAATACTCTTCAGTTACCTACGCATTTGCGTGAGTTGTGACGAACGACTTTATATGCGAAATTTTGACGCGAGGCCTTTCTCCAGAACGACAACACCAGATGTCCACGCTCTCGGCCTTTCACAATCGGACCAACAATTGCTCCCCCAATTTGTCCATGCCGCCAAGCAACATGTTCGTTCTTTGCCTCTTATACGCTACCCTCCATAACTAACAATATGCCAGCACGTCAATGCCATACTGTCCATCGGGGGTTGGACAGGCTCACAATACTTCTCTTCTGCCGTAGCCACCGAGGCGAATCGCACCGCGTTTGCTCAGACGGTCATGAAGACTATCTCCAAATACAACCTAGATGGGGTCGAATTCGAGTGCGCCTGTTTTCTGTCCTTGAGTCCCACTCGCTCATTACCCGATCATCAGCTGGGAGTTCCCCGGTCGGCAATCGATAGGTTGCAACCTCGTATCCAATTCGGACACTACCAACTTCCTTTCTTTCCTGCAAACCCTCCGCAAGCAGAAAGGGGCAAAAAATCTCATCATTTCTGCCGCTGTCTCGACAACCTCATTCGTTGGTTCGGATGGCAAACCCTCACCAGACGTCTCGACGTTCGGGAAGGTCCTCGATTACATTGGTTCGTCCCTGTGTCGCCTTTCTCAATCTCGACCGCCGTTTTCTGATGTCAACCGCGTAGAAATTATGAACTATGATGTCTGGGGTTCTTGGTCCCCCTCCGTTGGACCAAACGCGCCCTTGGATGACTCTTGCGCGCCCTCGCCCCAAGGCTCTGCAAAGTCAGCCATCAAGGCTTGGACCGCCGCCCACTTTCCGGCTCACAAAATTATCCTCGGCGTCCCATCATACGGTCACTCCTACCATGTCGATTCGAGCAACGCATACGATGCGTCTGGCAAACTAAAGCCTTACGTGCCCTTCGACAAATCTCAGCAGCCTGCAGGAGACAAGTGGGACGGGACAGCAGGCGGTGTCGATCAGTGTGGAAACCCGAATGTCGTCGGTGGCGTGTTCCAGTTCTGGGGCCTGATCGACGGCGGGTTCCTTGCCAAGAACGGGAAGCCCGCTAAGGGGATCGACTACACTTTCGATCAGTGTAGCCAGACGGTAAGCGGATCAGCAAGGGGGACCAAAGATCGTCTAATCGCTGATAACTTTGAAACTCAGCCTTTCGTATACAATCGTTCGTCCCAAGTCATGGTGTCCTATGATAATGCTGCCTCTTTCGGTATGGCTTTCAGTTTTTACTTTGGAGTTTGTCGTACTCACGGTTCCGAATAGCCGCAAAGGGCAAATACATCAAGTCCGCTGGCCTCGCAGGGTTTGCGATGTGGGAAACTGGTGGAGATTCGCACAACATCTTGCTTAACGCCATCAATTCCGCTGTCGGGAACGGATGCTAGGTGGTTTACGAACCCCATTGTTACCAGAGTCAATAATGTACTGTAGATACTCACGTTTTCACCCGACGCTCCTTTACACCTTTTCTTTCAACGTACCGTGATTTGTACTGGGGCTATTGCACGAGTCAACCCTTTAGCTGTGTAGTTTGAACTTTCGTCTGGCTCATGTGTAAGTAATTGCAAAGACCAGTCAAGAAGCTAGCTACGCGACACCATAGTATTTGGTCTTGAATGGCAAAGGAGTACTTGGAAACCCGGTCTCGACTCGACGACGAATTGTATGATAAGGTGACGACCTGAGGGATCAGGGATGAAGCTCGATGAAGATGAAGGGGTGCGAAAGCTACAAGCATATAGTCACGTGCTTCGACTTCTGGGTGCCATGATCCCGTGGTTTCCCTTGCGTCGACGAGTGAGCCAAAGTGTGTTCATTGGCAGTGGTCTTGTGTTGCGGGCTCGTACTATATGGGACACATATTCCTCCATATCACAGGTAGTCACCAAGAAATAGATTAATCGATATCCGGTCTGTATAAGCAGTTTTAAAGAAAACAAGTAGAGGAAGTCGAGAGAATGATATCCAACCTCCGCCCAAATTGGACCAACCTGACCTTACAAGTCACTACAGGGCCGATATATTCCAAAGATCGTCACTCTCTACGTCGCTTGTGATCCTTATTCGCCTCAAGGGCCTGGTTTTTGCGATCTTCCACGCGTTGCAAAAACTCGACCTTTTCCAAATACCCGCCGCCACGCCTGTTCGCCTCGAGTTCAGAGACGAGCCTCGACTCCCCAGCAGCGGAGGTGTCGACGTGCGCTTTCCAGTCGAGCGCGGACTTTTCCAACGTGGTAAGTCTCTTCAAACCCTTGCGCGAGTCAGCGGCGGATGGAACATCGGCCAGCTGCACCTTCGGTTTGCGTCGCCCGGGTCGCGGCTTGGTGGTGGTAGTCGACGGTTGCTGGGGCGGCGTCGTGGCTGCTACCGAAGGTGGTGGCGGTGTCGGCGACGCGGGGGGTAAATCCCCCGCCGTGGATGGCTTGGGCACCCCTGAGTCGCCACTGTTCGGTGTAGTTGCTTCGTCTTGCCCATCTGTTGGCTTCCAAAGGGGCCATTTCTTCGCGTCGGCTGAGTCCTCGGGAATTTCTACTATCTCGCTGTCGTCACACTCAAAGAGATTAAACGGGAAGGTTAGTTAAAACAACAAACGGCAACACTCACACAACGTCCTCCCCCGCAAATCGATATCGCTTCTCGATTTTGACCATTCGCTTGGGCTCGCTCTCCGGTGCCGCGGATAGCGGCGCGCTGACAGAGTCTTGGAACTTGGCCCATAGCGCCTGTCGCTCGCTACGGCTTATCAAGGTACTCCTCGTATGCAAAGACGTGGGGCATACCTCTTGGCCGCAGCCGAGTTCTCAGGGGCAAGAGGTGGGCTTTCAACCCGAGGGCGTTTGGTATCGCGTTCCCCCTCGGTGTCAGAGTCTGAATGTGAGACTGTATAAATCCCCAAACAACAGGCCCACGGTATAAATCACACCTCGTCCTTCGCCTGGGACATAGTCTAGATCATCTTCAGAGTCAGACTCGTGGTGATTTGAGACATCAGCGGCGGCAGGCATGGTCGTCACAGAACAAGCAGATTATGTAATACATTATATATTCGGGTCTCACAAAATTGTGACAAAATTCCGGCAAAATGCAGGACACAGATACATCACCATGATTGCTTGCTACATGTACCACCCAATCAGTCCCTCAATTTAGGCAAGATGCAGTTTGAATATGGAATACAACAACGTTGGTGCTTCGCACACAGGGCACCGTGACGTCTTCATAACCTCCGACGAGATGCACCTGTGGTCACCGCAACTTAAATGAGCTTCTCAGAACGAATATACTGCGGGAACGCACTGATAGCAGAAAACGTGTCCGCACATCGTTGCCGCAGGTTGGCGACAAGGATCCCTCCGGCATACCCTACAATAGACATAGGAGACAAGCTTCTCTCCCGGGGCTAGATCAGTTGGGGGTTGGACACTTGGGTAAGTGGCCCCAACAGTCGGAGAAGGACTTGGCGAAGCGACAAGTTTCGCGGACCCAAGCTCTGCCTTGGTTACGTTCCCAGACGGCGAGGGCTGGCGTACTGCTGCTTTGATTCCTTCGCTTAACAGAGTCTTACAGTATGACGCAAATATATTTGCTTACCAGGTTCTGGAGAGTGAGAGTGAAACCTCTCAGAGTCACGGGATTTCGGCGCACGCAAGGGGTTGTTGGCGGATGCCCTTGCACAGGGTTAATAATTCCGACGCTGAGCAAGAGAAATGTAATGATGACTTACATCCGGACGCGCTCAGGCAAGCTAGAAGAGGGGGAAACAGCGTGACTTGGTCGTGGCGATACTGTCTTGACCGATGTAGGTGAAATTGGATCAGCATCATGATCCATCCCTCTTCTGGTGTCAGTGGAACCGGATCGAGGGGACGACGCGCGGCTGCGGACAGTATCGATGAGGCTTGCCCTGGTTGGGGAACCCTTCTCAAAGCCGCTAAACGAGGTAGACATAGCACCGAACATTGGTGCTGTGACCGCGGCCGGGTTCCGTGAGATAGAGGAGATGGACGGTGCTTTCCCAAATATGCTCCGTGCAGAGGAGACAGGCGACACCGTTTCAGATCTGTATGAGGCGCTGTCACGGCGCTAGCTATAGATCGGGTCAAGATAAGTGGCATCAACTCACGCCGCGACAATGGACCGGGTTGTATTTGAACGAGCAGGTGAAAAATGCCTCGAGTATTGGGCAAATGCAGTATCGTCCGGATCATGAGCTGGTTCGGGGCTGTACTTGACCTCACGCTCTTCGAAGACATCGAGCGCGATGACCTTGTCATCGGAGACACTCTGTGCTCTAGAAATTAGGGAGGGGGAGCCGACACTTGACGTGGGGACAGGAGGAGACCCCGAGGAGGCTCCTTCTGGGTCGAATCTCTGCTCCAAGTCAGAAGAGAGATTCTCTATAATAAATAAGTGCATACGTCCGAGCCTGAAGCGACTGCTAGGCTTCGTGTTGATGCTGTGATCTGTCGCTCTAGAATGGACGCTGGAGATGCCCTGGAGTAGATTGGGGTTCTCCCAGAAATCGACGGCTCCTTGAAGGAGTGCGCGACAGAAGGACTTCTAGTCGCGGGGGAAACAGCGCTTGTGTCGGAGAATGCGTCATGCAAGCTCATCTGCGAAGTCTTCAGAATCAGTCTTCCAGAGTCTTTTATTAGAGGGTTGAATATCGCAATCACATGCTGCAGAATTTGAGTTCAGGTTCAAGCGTCAGAAATAGGAGGGGCTAAAAACTCTACCTTTATCAACGCCAGGTTGTCCTCGAAGGACAACTGGCACTCAGGGCACCGGGGATGCACCGGAGACTCTTGGTAGTGCGCACCTAGAAGGTCGGCCGAGGCGAACGCAAGATTACACTTTTGGCAGCTACACCCTGGGTGGCTCGTGTTGATGTGCTACGAGCGATTCGTCACACCAAGAGTCAGCATCCGTCAGTGAGGAACGAGTTAGAATTACGAGTTCCCGCGCACCTGGTCAAATGCCCCCTTGTTCTCAAAACCGATGTCACAAACTGCGCATGATGGATGTTTGGGGGAAATTCTGTAATGCTGAGCAACATCCTCTTGGTAGACCTGCAGGCCTTTACAGGTGTCGCAGATAACTGGGCGATGGACGGAGACGACGTGCTTTGGCCAATGTGAACGAACATGATGGGCAGAAAAAGCACTTTGGAATGGACTCACAGCCTGTCTGGCGGCGCTATCCGGGAACCCAATGTGGCAATGCGTGCAGTTTGGGTGCTCGGGAGATTCGACGTAGTGTTGCTCGAGCGCGGTTTTGGAAGAATACACCACATTGCAGATTCGGCAAGCGGTGGTGAGGAGATTTGTACGATGGAGGGCGGAGTCCATGTGCTTTGACCAATAGCGACGTACGTAGGTGAACAGGGATAAAATAGGGTTTCAGAAGGACTCACAGTCTGCAATGCGGTATGATCCAAGAACCCAATATCGCAACGCGTGCACGTTGGATGCACAGGGGCGTCACGGTAGTGCGCCTCAAGCGCGCTTCCAGTAGGATACCCTACATTGCAAACTCGGCAAGAAAAGCCAGGCGAAGGAGTTGTACGATGGACAGACCCCATATGCTTTGGCCCATGGTGGCGTATGTAGACGAACGAGGATAAAAAGGGGTACTAAGAGGGGACTCACAGCCTGTATCGCGGTATTGTCCAAGAACCCGACATTGCATCGCGAGCACTTCGGATGCACGGGGGTGTCGCGGAAGTGCTGCTCGAGCGCACTTGTGGACGTATACATCCTATCGCAGATCCGGCAAGAAATGGCGGCCGAAGAAGATGCCCGAGGTTGAAGTTGTGGCGACGCTGGTGTGGCGTAAAAGCCTATCTTGTGAACCTTCTGCTTATGCTGCAATCCCATCCACCCATCAGCATAGGTAATCCTTAGAACGGCGCAGGGGTAAGGTACCTGGGTGAGGACTGTCTCGCTCTTGCAGACGCATTTACAGGTCGGACACAAGTAGAGGTGGGCCCAAGGGGAAGTTTGAACATGGTTGAGGAGCGCATCAGGCGTCACATTCTTGTGGCCACAAAGGCACAAAGGGTGGGGACAAGTGGGCATAGTACCGCAGCTGATGTTGGGAGGTGCTGACCCGAAGGCTCGTAAATGTATACGAGGACAACAACCAGCCTCAAGGTAACCAGGCGCCCAGGGGCAGGTCTTGGGTAAGTGACACGGAACCAACGTTCCGGGCACGCCGCGGTGAATCGCCCGAGGGCGCTTTCTTCGAAAGGAAGTCCTCATCGCCGCGTCACCCTTCTCCGAGTCCGGACCCTGGGCGTACAGAGCGTGCCTCGCTAATGAACCTCGAGGATGTTGCGTGCTGAGCACACGCCGCGCAGAACCACGCCCTACCGCCGTAGAGGGAGAGCCGGGATCATTAGTACGTAGACCGGACCAACGCCGCATGGCCGGGGAGACTCGGCATCTGGGTAGGCCATCATGCGCCCTCCGTGAGGGTTCCTGCGGTGCGCGTCGTGGATGTGTTCCACTTTCAAGAGTAAGCATTCAGCTACCGCACAACCTACTAGTCACATTGCGGGATACGTGGTTGATTGTCCGACTATCCAGACTTCAGAAGGGTTATGGGACGTCCACCTACTTCAAGGCTGCTTGAGACGAAGCTTGCTGGCGCCGGCAAGTTATCGGGAAATCAACATTCAGCACCACCAATAATCTGCCAATGTAACCGATCTTCGGCCACAATCCGGACAAAAAGGTAGAGCACTGGTAGCGCCGTTTCGTGTGTATGCCCGCCAGTGTGGCCTGGGAACAAGAAGATAATCGTGCTAAGACCGTCGCAGATGGTCCGAGTCACAGTTTTATGTTGATAAGAAATTATTCTTGTCTCTAGTCCGGTGTTTAGATAGGAAAAGTGTCGGTTATTCTCTCACACTCTATTTTTAGTCTTTTAGAGTCTTGGAGCGTAAATTAAGAGGAGGGTGTCTATGTGGTATATTATCTTTTGACCTGTTCGCCATTGATGTGATAACGCATGGGGTTGGCGGTTTCGCTCGTCTCAGGGCAATGGGCTATGGGATGAAGCCCTTCGAGTTGTTGATGCGCACTGTTGGGATGTGTCAGCGGTGCGTGCTAGCTAGCTGGCATGTGATTCTAGGCTGCTGACAACAGTAGGAAACTTGCCCGAAGCGACAACAAAATTCAGGGCCCTTGAGAATACAGTCGACTCCCTCCTAACCCATAGCTCTGGTAACCCATACTCCCTAATACCCCATAGGTTTTTCTTATTACCAACTTGGTATGCGGGGAAACCCAGTCAATAACCCATACAACCGCAATACCCAATACCCCATACCCCCCATGACCCAAAACCCATACATGTATATAGTACAATTTCAGTCCAGATATCATAGTGAGCGTGGATTATGGCGTAATGACATGTCATGAACTAGCAAGAAAAAAAAAAGAGTACTTTTTTCATGAAAACAATGGTGTTGAAGCCACTGGAGGTCCTCCAAAAAGGACTAGAAGTCCTCACAGATGAAGAGATTTGTCGGGCTGTGTCGGCTGCATGCAAAGCATGGGAGGAGGGGAACACTGATGGTGGGGATGGTGACTTGGATATTGAGGGGGACAACCTGGTTGAAGCCAGTCTGACATATTGTGAGGTATTTCAAGCAGCATGAGTCCTCAAGAGACAGGCCGGACATATGGATGACCCAGATGCATGCAAACTCAAGTCAATTTTGGCCTCATTTGGACATAAGATGCAGTTGGAGAGGTCTCAGGGACTAACAACCATGCAAATCACAGATTACTTTCCTTCAATATAGTCAATATTGACTTAGAAACCCATCGAATATACTGATAATAAAGTACTGATTTTTTCGATTTTTCATGTCAATATGTAGTGACATCCTCAAAGCCCATACTCCCTGATAACCCTTAGCAAAAAGTCGTGACGGAGGGGTATGGGTTAAGAGGGAGTCGACTGTAGTTCCAAGACAAGGCGTTGCATCTGATCATACTCTTGAAGACTCAATTGGCCGACAGAAGGAAACGGAAACCACGTGTGGATGAATGAATGAATGAATGACTGAGGCTACCAATAACTCATGTCAGGTAAAATATACATAACAGCTGCGACGACTCGGACAAAAAGAAACACTAACACATGGAAATAAACTTCAGTAATCCTCTAAGTTCGACATAAAAAAACGACGTTAGGCGACGGACCTCCTTACGAGATCCCACATTAACTAAAGGGCGACAAGGCTAGCAAAAAGAAAGTATGGCTTTTGCTAGCTGTCGGGGCACCGCAGCATCCATCCAGCGCTGGCAAACTGAATGTCACTTCTGTATATGGGGGGAAAGCTTGGGACGTGGTATTATCGGGTAAGGCATAGCGTATTCCGTGGATCGTGAAGTCGAGAGCAGGTAATGCAGCCAGCGGGTCAATGAATGGAGGGGTCTATGGATCCGATGATGGTTCGTCCGCTCTCGTCATCACGGCATCCATATCTTCAACGTCTGCCGCGAGCTCTAATTAACAATACAGCAACAAAGTGCACAAAAAAATCTCCACGTTACCTGGTCAGAACTCGTAGAAGCGATGACGTTCATCAAGGGAGGTCCTGAAGACGCGCCCGCTTTCCCGTTCGTATCTGAGCTTATTGTCTGTCGACCCCACGCGAGGGACGAGACGAATCTCTCGTGAGCCTCGATCTTGCGGATACATCGTCCGGTTTTGAGCTCCCAAATGCGTATCGTGTGATCGTCGGCCGCGGAGAGAAGGTACTTGCCATTTGGGTGGAAAACGAGGGCTCGGACCCAGTCATCGTGACCGACCTACGTAATCTTATTAAAGCCAATCATCGGACGACCAAATGATACCCGACTGACAAGAGAGTGTAAGCACTGGCCCCGGAGCGCGTCCCAAATTTTAATCGTCTTATCACGCGAGGCTGTCGCTGCATACGAGATGCTCGCGTTGTCGGGCACACCACTCTGCGCTGCTGCCGGCTACGTAATAAATTAGAGAGATGGGTAACAGAGGAGGTGATACGAGGAAACCTTTTGGCCCAAGAGTTCCCGAATCGCAGGTAAGCATGAGACAGGGATGAGGACAGCTGCCTCTACGACGTTGTCGTGGCCACGTAGCTCGGATTTCGTACTTCCCGAGTCAAGCTCAACAAGATGTGCGGTCTGGGATGGTTCAGCGTTGCACCCTCGAAGATATGTGGATGGAGTGAACGAACGTGGTCCATAGAACAAGTAATAAAAAATTTGCCATCGGAGCTTGGGAGAGCGCTTCGGATCCAGTCACCGTGAGGGCGAATAACCTTAATACAGTGTCTGAATGAAGAGCTGCGTGAGTCCCTCATACAACAAGCTTCTCGGTGAACATACGTCGTGGCGATTTCCCAAATTCGGACCGTCTGATCTCGGCTCGAGCTTATGATCCTGTCATCCCCTGGTAAAAACTTGGCTGATGAGACCGAGTGTTCGTGTCCGCGCAACGTCGCAAAGTTCTGATAGTCGTTCTCGACGTTCCACAGCTTGATGAAGAGGTCGTACGCGCAGGACACTATCAAGATAAACATGAGACGCGCGTTGGACAGGGAACCACAGAATCTGAGCAAAACGTACCGAGGTTCTTTCCCTTGGAATCGTACTCGCAATCGGTGATGCGTTTCGTGTGACCTTTGAGAGTACGCTCCATCTCTCCGGTCTCCCAGTCCCACACCTTCATCGTGCTGTCGTCGCTCGCCGACACCAAAACCGAATATACGGGATGGAAGGCAACCGCGTTGACGGCGTCCCGGTGCCCGGTGAGGGTATGCTTCGAGGAACCCGCCGTCGGAAGCCAATCTGGGTTGTTCCTCCTGCTGAAACCGGACGGGAGAGCGGCCATATTCGTGTTGTCGTGCAGCGCTTCCTGTAACCGAGCTTCCAAGTCCAGTATCTTTTCAATGACGACGGATCAGAGTGTGTCGAGGAGTGATCTGATGAGAGGACGTACCTTCTTTTGCATCCGGATCACGCTCGTCCACTTCTTTACGAGGAGGCCATTGCTCTTCTGCCCAAGATCTGGCTGGAAGTCGGTCTACAAACAAATACAATGCATCGGTATGTCCACACCTGTTAGAAAGAATGTCGGACGTACCAATTTCGTATCCTGCTTGAGTTGCTCGAAGGACTTGCTAAAGCCAGCATTATGGAGATAGTCGAGGATCGCTTTATGCCTGGCCGAAGTTGATCAATATCGGAGATTGAGCAGGGCAAATGGGGCGATGTGTGGGGCGTACAAGTCATCCGTTTGTCGATCCGACAGTAAAATTGACATAATGAAGACAAAGTCTTGGGGTGAGATGGGTGGTGGTGGAGGGTGAGAAAGGTTGGGGAGAATCTGAACCGAGTTAGCCGCAAATGATTGGAGGCAGGCAGGTCTGGTCAAAACAGTTTGTTGTGGAGTGTCCTCCGCCCCCCGCCACAAGCGCTCACTTTTGACGGTTGGTTCTCTCCACAGCAGCTCTTCAAACTCATCGATTATACGCGCACACCCATTCAAGATAGCATCGTAGAGAGTGCAACTTTCTGCCAAGGTACGAGGTACCGTCCTTTATATCTTTCGTGGCTTACTGCGCATATCGCCGATCCCTTCACACTCGCCTTCCCTCTTCACTCGCGTAACTCGTTCTGAAGGCCCACTCAAAGCGACCATACTACAGATCTCACTCCTTCGTTGAGCATTAGTGCAGCTCATGATGTTATCATTGATAACCCTACGAATGCGCTCGCTTCTGAGGATGTGCTCGGACCCGTCTCTAACGAGAACAGGAAAACAAAAAACCCCATGATCACTGAGCGAGGCCTGCATCCCGCCCGTCTGCTGCTATGCACTGCAATCGATTTACGAACGTAGGAAGATGAGGATGGAGAACCTGGAATGGTGAGAAGGGTACCATATCCAGGAATGCACGCCCCTTCGGTTCACGTTCGTTCGCGCCATGACTTTTTCATTTCCCACAAAGCTGAAGTTATTTGAAATTGAAATTATAGATGTCGGGTCATGGTTCCCACCAGACTGTGGCAGGACAACAAACGAAGGGCTTTTTTTATTACTGTCCGGGATAGCCCTGTCTACACGCAGGCGGGACCAATCGTAGGTGGTACTGTTAATAGCATATCAACGTGATTGCGTTGCATCAAAGTAATTATATATAAGGTGGACACGGTAGATTCGCGAGAGTGAACAGTGAACATATGGGTTCGTGCACATGACAACAAGAGGGAGGGACGTTGATGCAGTAGAGTGAGAAGGGAGGATGCGTGGAGGGGTGTATCGCAAAAGAGTGGAGGATGATGGAGACAAAGTGAGATGTAGGTATCGCAAGAGAAAGTTGGGGGGGACAAATCCAAAAGCATCAGAAACCAGCAGGGTGCAAGCAGTAGGAAAAAGATGAAAGGTTGGGTTTCCATACCCAACCAAACCCTCTTTATATCACGCAGACAGCAAAGAGTTCGCCACAACAAAAAATTTCACGTTAGCGTTTGACCATTTTTGGATCCTGAACTTGTCACTTTCGTGCCTTCCTTGATCACTGTGACCGCCTTGGCACAGGCCTTCCCTTCTTTCACAAAGGAGAGTGGCTTCTTTCCTTCCGCCTTGCCGATTTTCTCAAACTCCTGCGCTAATGTCGCGCGAGGGGGGGCGCCAAAAGTATCGCCATCGTCAGCGTCATCACCCCATGCTGGGGATGGCGACCGCTTTGGCGCGGTTGGTACCTGGGCCTGCGCTTTGGCTTTGGACTTGCCTGTGCGCGGAGGCCCAAAGAGGCGGCGGGGGGTACAGTCTTCCGATGGAGAGAAGTCCGGATGTTCGGGCTGAAGTGTTGAGCGTGAGCTTTTTGGAATCCCATAATGTGGGTTTTGGAAGGCAAGACGCTTGCCGCGGCTAGAAGCAAGAAGCGATTAGAGGGTCAGAACGTAAACAAAAGAGGGGGGACAACATACAAGACATAGTGGATGGTTTCTTTATCAGGGACAGGGGTGCGAGGACCTACGGGAGAACTGGGGAGGGAACCAGGGGAATCCGAGGAGTTGACGAGGAAAGGGTTATTCGGCGAGTCTCGCACGGGCATCGGCTTGGCCGGCCGCTTGCGTGGCGGCGTCACCGGGGGACGAGGTCGTGTCGGTGGAGGGGAAAGAAGTGACCATGTCGTGGGGACCGACGAGGCGGGAACGGCACGCGATTGTGATAACCTCCTTGTAGAGGTAGGTTGCCCTCGACGGGAGGACGAGGGTGGTTTGCCTTTGGAAACGGAACGCGGGACACGCGATGGCTTTGATGCCCGCTTGGAATCCTCTAGCTCCACGGGGGCACCTGCAAGCCAGAAGGCGTCCTCGCGATCTTCGGCGTTGAGTTCAGCGACGACGGCATCGATCCTGCGTCGCTTATGCGAAACTACACCAAGCTCGTCAGACGCGTGTTGGCTCTGGGATGGAGAAGCATTTGGCGAGACGACAGGGAGAACATCATCCGCTTCATCATCTGAGGAATGGTACGCCGAACCACGGGAACGCGAGCGTTTTCTGACAGTACGTGGGGGAGTGGGTAGGGACGCCACCGATGCACTGCGTTTGAGAGATTTGCTGTTGGGTGGCCGGACCCGGGAAGGGAGAGAATCTAGCTCTACACGGTCTGCCATGAGAAGGGGATGGTGATAGGGGAGGGCAAAAGGGAGAGGAAAGAAAGAATAAAGGAGACAAGTGAAACCAACCGTCAGGGTTAGCCAGAGACTGAGACACGAGACGACAAATCGAGAACGAGAATGAACCACAACCGCAAGTTCCCGCATTTCGTAAGCAGAACGTCACCTGACCGCGCAGTCGCCAATTTCAAATACACGACTGATGGGATTGGCATTGGCAATACGGACAACAACTCGGTAAACGATACTCCATTTCTGTCCCGCGCCAAACAAGGATCCCGGCCTCCACTGCAGCACTTCCATCGATATATACTGCCCCACAGCTGGGTAGGCCAAGGGCGTTCCACGCCGCCCAAGACGCGCAGCGACGCTACTGCCACGGCTCCGATGTCAGCTCCCGCCATCACGCATACTGGAACCAAGACAGTGGCACATGTCATGATTATCGAGGGATACACACCTTGCGTATGGCATCACGTACGCAGGCGTATCGACTTTCTATGCCGGTGAGGTCTACGTTGACCGTGCGGGGTGGAGGGCGATACAGCGTGATTCGAGGGCGCTTCTCCATCCTCTCCCCATGAGCCTCGTTCTTTGGCGACCGGCCGCGCGACCAGATGGGCAGGGAGAACTTCGCGGAGTTTGTGATAGGGTCCTTCGGTCGCTTACGAGGCCCGGGCTTGCGCCGGGGAAGAGTGGACCACTCGTTATCATCATCGGCGGGTAGCTGCAGAGCTGGGTGGTCGTATGCAGATTCCCATTTACGTGGAGCGGGACTGAAAGCATCGATAAGCTCGGGTGTGGGGAGGCTCGGATGTACGGCTTGGCTGTGAACAGAGACGGTTTCTGATGGTTCGTCGGGCTCACACTGGCTCAGTGAAACCGCTGGTATAGCATGCGAAGCAAGGGCATCGTGGCGTGCTAGAGTGGTAATCATTATGTATGTGAGAGTTGATGAAAATGAATATACGTTGATGTGTCGGCCGTGGTAGGCCAGGCTCAGGACGGGAAGGCGGGACAACTGGAATCGACTGAGTCGGGGATCCCATATGCGGTGCTGTAGTTGCAAATGAACGATGAGCCTCATACCGGGGAGAATGTTAGAACGTGTGTGCAAACGCAAACTTTGAGAAATCTCGTTTGGAAATGCACTTTGTTTGTCAGAGAGATGGTGGGTATGAGGAACCCCTATACTCGGTCCTTTAGAGGATGCTGGGCCGCGCGGAGAGGCGCAAGTGATCGGAGTTTTGGCTGGAATTGCTTGTGATGATTGAGTGCCAGGTGGGTCGGCTGAGTGACCCCACGAGCCCAAAGGACCGGAATCCACGACATCAGGAAAAAGCCCTATAGATTGATCGACAGAAGCATGGGTCGAGGACGTCTGTACACGTGCCGGTCGAGATAGAAGATTAGACCGAGTGTTAGCAGAGTTTCGGATTACGCGTTTGCGTCCCCGGTCGGCGCTAGGATCAGAAGGGAGGGATGAAGTCACAGCCTTGGTAGATGGAATACGCCCGACAGCAGAAACAGGACATTTGTCACGAGTGGCACCACGTAGTTGATGGGTATCCTTAACTGCTTTCCCCGTGTAGCCAGAAGGGCGACCATTAGTTGGAGTGGCCGTACGAAAACGAGTGGGGTCAGGCTTCTTGGAGTTTTCACCAGGTTTGTTTGCGCCGCTAGACCGAGAGGTTTCAAGTAGCCTGAGCCCGGGACATGTATCCGAAGGCGGTTGTTGGGCCTGCTTTTTCAAGAGATCGACGATTCTTCCTTGGGGCTGTTTCTTATCACATTTTGTGGTAGTCTTGTTTGGTACAATGTCATTATTCCTCTGCGGAGATCTGAGGCTCAAAGTCAGGGAGCGAAGATTCCCATTGGCTCAACACATGGCATATATGCGCTTTCATGTGGCACAAAATCGGCTACATAGTCAAAATAATGCTCTAGAATGAAGTGCATACTTCTGGGCTGCGCGTGACGCCGCATTTATTCTTGCTATAGACCAAGGGTTCGGCTTGTATACTGCAGTATCATTGTCTTCGCTCAGCAGATGGTCGACCAAGGTAGAGCCGTCTGAACAAGGATTGTCGATAAGGACATCCTCACGATCAGAATCTGGGTCGGAGAAGTCGCAGGGGTTGTAAGAGCGAAGGTTGAAAGACCAAACAGAGTCGTCTGTCTTGGGCATTGCGAATGAGGTCAGGGATCTCGACTCGACCGCATACACTCGCTTCTGGGTTTACTCGTGACACGTGATCGTGTGTGATATCTCGATCCTGATAATGTAATCCGAAATTATCCGAGGTTGACAAGCGCTGACTATGTTACCCGTACATCAGTTTGATAAACGGTGACCTTTGGGATAAAAACGTCTCAATTTCACAGATGTGTGAGAACATTTGACCGCCGAACCGACGAATGTGCGCGTTGAGAGCGTTGCTATGACCTCACCCACATGGAAGACCGGATCCGTACGTTCCGTGCTATGCTATATAAGCAACGGGCAATTGAGGAAAGGGCGGGTATCTGCACCCTCACAACACAACCATGTCTGGAAGGCTTGCGTCCGGTATGCTTATCGCTCAAGATCGACGCCTTTCTGATGAGTGGTCCCCTCAGAGTATCCCTCTTGGAAGAAACTCCAGCAGTTGTACGACAACCAACACGGGTCCCTCGTCCTCAAGGATCTCTTTGCCTCCGATCCCTCGCGATTTTCGAAATTCTCCAGGGAGTATGTCGCTGCCTCTAATCCCGCCAACACTTTCCTCCTCGACTATTCCAAAAACCTGATCACGGAGCCCATCCTGAACACTCTTCTCGACCTGGCCCGCGAGTCGGGCGTCGAGGGGTACCGTGACAAGATGTTCGCCGGAGAGCATATCAACACCTCGGAAGATCGTGCGGTCCTTCACGTCGCACTTCGTGGTTTCGGGACATACAACATTTCTGAGCCTGGGGTCGACGAAGTCCCGCAAGTCTTGAAGCACATCCAGGAGTTCACCGATGCGGTGCGTAGTGGCGCATGGAAGGGGTACACTGGCAAGTCCATCACCGCTATCGTCAATATCGGCATCGGAGGTTCCGACCTGGGTCCCGTAATGGTTACGGAGGCGCTGAAAACCTATTCCAAGCGCGACCTTTCCCCGTACTTTGTATCCAACGTCGATGGAACACATCTTGCCGAGACACTCCGCAAGGTCGATCCCGAAACGACGCTCTTCATCATTGCGAGTAAGACGTTTACGACCCAAGAGACCATCACAAATGCAGAGTCCGCGCGCGAATGGTTCCTCGCTACCGCAAAGGACCGTGCTCACATCTCAAAACACTTCGTCGCCCTTTCCACGAATGAGAAGGCAGTCACCGCATTCGGTATTTCCAAGGATAACATGTTCGGCTTCTGGGACTGGGTCGGCGGTCGTTACTCGCTGTGGAGCGCTATTGGCTTGTCCATCGCGCTAGTCATCGGTTACGACAAATTCGAAGAGCTCCTTAGGGGTGCCCACGACATGGACAGGCACTTCAGAGAAGCACCATTGGAGAGCAACCTTCCTGTACTCTTGGCCGTCCTTGGGATTTGGTACAATGACTTTTATGGTAATCCACTTTCAACCCAATTCAATTGACGTTGACCCATCATCTAGGCTCACAAACTCACGCGCTACTTCCCTATGACCAATACTTGCACAAATTTGCGGACTACTTCCAACAGGCAAGCTTTCATTAACTCGAACTTTCTGTCCTTAATTGATCTATCTTTTGACAGGGAGACATGGAGTCGAATGGTAAGTTTGTGACAAAGGGAGGACAACGCGTGGATTATCAGACCGGGGTATGAGCTCCTCTCTATCCCGAAAGCCTCGTACTTACGCGGGGATCTGTAGCCGATCATCTGGGGTGCCGCTGGAACCAATGGGCAGCACTCATTCTACCAGCTCGTACACCAAGGTACCAAGGTCATCCCTGCGGACTTCCTCGCCCCTGCCACGTCGCACAATCCGCTCCGCGGCTCGCTACATCACCGCATCCTCCTCTCCAACTTCTTCGCTCAGCCCGAGGCGCTCGCCTTTGGCAAGACCGAGGAGCAAGTCCGCAAGGAAGTTGGCCCCAATGCGAGCGAGGCGCTGATCAAGAGCAAGGTCTTCGAGGGCAATCGCCCCAGTAACAGCATCATCTTCCCGCTCCTCACCCCTGCGACGCTTGGATCCTTGATTGCCTTGTACGAGCACAAGATATTCACGCAGGGCGTCATTTGGGGCATCAATTCCTACGGTGAGAACCTAGGCTACGTCCCGCCCAGCTGATACTGACGAATTATATATCTAGATCAAATGGGTGTAGAGCTTGGAAAGGTGCTCGCGAAGAACATCCTCGCACAGCTTGGGAAGCCGGAGGATGTTCAGGGTCACGACAGCTCGGTAAGCGATTATGCTCATGACAGCGGATGAAATCTTCACACGTGGCATGCCTCATATAGACGACTGGCCTCATACATTACTACCAGAAGTACAGGAATGAATAAGTAGGTTGTACGTGAAGTCCGGGACAAAGAAGAGGGAAATATTTCTTGTAAGAGCAAACAGCATGAGAAGCCGTATTCTGAATTGAACCCTTTATCTGTGTGTATTTCGTTCAAGTAGCAAAAACAAAGTACGTAGGAGCGTGGGTCGAACTTATGCATAAAATGTATACTCTCTGTGAAAGGTTCCTTATCGTGTAGAATTGACTTTTGTCATCGCCTTCTGAACGAAGGGGCCATCACCAACGTTCGTAGACCGGGGTGTTGATGAGCGTCGTGAAGCTACGGATAAATACGGTCGGCCATGCGTCACTGATGACGTCGGTTATGATCATAGCGTTGCACTTCCTTCCCATACCAGACTGTTATTTGTATTTAGCACAGAATATACACATATACACACACGTCCACTTCCTAAGAGCCAAGACAATTCTCGTGAGGGCCAGATGGAAGATCAGCGGTCTAAACCCCTGGATTAAGCAATAGGATACAGTAGCGTCAGTAGCTTCCCAAAAAAAAAAACAAGAATAAATTCGCAAATGATAAGTGATACAAGACGGATCAGGTCACATAGACGGCACGGATGAGCACAGACGGCCAGGGTGAATACATATACTGTACCCCTTTATTATCCGGTGACGAAATCCAACGCCAAGTCGAGCTTACTGACCAGCCGCTCGGGACTGAACGTCTTTCCGCGGGACGGGCTCTTCCTCTCCTTCGCTTTGCCCTTGCCCTTGCCCTTGCCCGCCTTCGAATTGTCATACCGTTTCGGCGACAGTGGAGCACTCGTATCCGGGTGCAGCATCTCACCAGCCATACTCGACCGGCGAGGAAGGAGTGGAATCATCGTGGTCGTGGTCGTGGTCGTCATCACGCTCGGTGCGGTCCCAGATGTCATCGACGAATCGTCCGCCAATATGCCCCCGCCCGGTACTACCAACACCGCCGCCGCCGCCGATGATGATGACGACGGTGCCAATGCCGACGACGACGTCGCACCGAGGGGCGACCCCTCCCAAAACGGAGAACCGTGGGACTGCGTGGGCGACGGCGTGCTCGATTCGTGCAGCACCGTGACCGTCGTCGATGTGATCGTGTTCACGCTCGGGGCGGCGACGCTGCGGGCGGGAGCGGAGGCGGGGAGGGCGCCTCGACTGGTGTTCTCCTCGCCCGCCGCGCGCTTCCGCCTTCCGCCGCGATGCTTGCTAGGGGAGTGCGCGTCCCCGCCGTCCTCGGCGACAATTTCCATTGCGCGGGCAACGCCGCGTCCGCGGCCCCCGTCGACCGATATGAGCGAGCGGGTGCGCACGACGCCCCCCGCGCTGACCGTGCTCGTCGTGACTCCCGTGCTCTGGAACGGCAGCACGCTCGGGGCCGTGAGGAGCGCCGGCGAATCTACGGAAAGAAGGCCCATGTTTGCGCCGGGCACGATATCTCCCTGGCGGTAGGAGGTGGGCGAAATGGGCAAAGCTTGTTCGGACAGGGTCGCGCTCGAGAAAGTCGAAGATGAGGCTCTCGGGCGGATGCGGTGGTGGGGTGGGTAGTTGCCAGTGGGATGCGTGGACGACGGTTCGGTGACGGCGTCCGCGCTATTATTGCTCACGTTGGCGAGGGCCTGGCGCGTGAGGTCCGTGGCCCACAAGTCCCACTCGAGCTCGCAGTCGTCGCCATCGCCACCGTCATCATCCGCGTCAAGATCAAATGGCCCTAGGGTGCTCGAGTTCTCTGTCGTGGTCTGCGAGGGTTTCTTGCGCAGCTCTGTACCGCTGTACTTCAGGTCCGAGGGCCCCATGGGACGTCCTCTACACAAAATCCAACCCATAGCGTCACTGACGTCTCCCAGGCCAGATTGCTGTGCACGCTGGCAAATTTCAATTCGCCACTCAGGGTAGGGACAGGGTGACGGGCGTAGGGCACCAGCGTAGGAAGGAGGGGGTGATGAAGCGGGAGAAGAGAATGAGGAGTCCGGGAGTAGGTAGGTTGGGATCAAGGTGGTACTGATTGTGTCTGGTGAACATCGGTGTAGGACACGAAGAAGGTTTGAGTGCGCTGAGAAGAGGGTAGAATATCAGACAGCGACCAGTTGGAGGTATCACCTCACGCACCGAATCCATCCAACGTGTCCAGGATGAGCCAGGTGCCTTGGGTTCCATCGCCAACACTGATGTCATACCAAAGGCTCTCACCCTTGACATCTGGCGTTCTCCCCTCCAACAAGTCCTCCTTTGGGAAGGGGTTACCCCTCAGCGTCTCGCCGCACTCTGCTGTACTCCTGCCCTGTTGCTTAATATCATCTTTGGACTCGCGCCGTCCCCACAGGTGGCCGTCGGTCTCACGGGGAATAGTTGCGCCGGACCAAGGATCGTTCCACTGTTCGACTGTTGGTGACGATGAGTGAGGCTCGGGGCCACCCGTAGCACAAGCATCTGTACGAAACTTGGCACAGACGACGTGGGGACTTGGTATGGCAGCTGCAGCAGTATGCACGACGTCTTCTTGCCCGCGCAAGGTTGTGAGCGACCCCAGCGAGCACGTGTGAACGGGCGTAAGATCCTAGGGTTTGCGTATCGCCATTGTCAAAATCAAAAAGCGGTTCCCAAAAAACAAGAAACGACGGCGGCGGACCCCAGCGTCAGGGACGCGGGCGCTAGCAAGGGTCGGCAAACTCACAGTTCGAGATTTGAAGAGGCTCAGCATGCCCTGACGAATGACCAGATACCGGTCTCGCCACTCCAGCTTCATCTTCCTGCGCTTGCGCATCGAAGGCGGCGCAGGCGACCCGGCGCCGCTGCCACCACAGCCGACAGCAGACGAGCCGCGCGAGTCGCCCGTCGCGGGGTCCTTGGACCTCCTGATTTTGTGAGGGGAAGACGTGTCCGCCGCGCAGGTCGAGCTGAGGGTATACGTGTCCTTCTCCTTGTCCTTGTCTTTGTCACTGGTGACGACGCGGAGAGCGCGAACGTCAAGCTCGAGGTACGGCTTGACGTACTCGAGCATGACTTCCCGCTGGAGCCGCACGATCGTGCCGGGCGGGTGCAACTCGAGCAGCTCGTGCGGGCGCAGGCGGTACCACGCAAGGGAGTAGTCGTCTTCGAGCAGCTGGCCCGTCGAGAAGGCGAGCATCGGGTAATGGTGCGGGGGTAAAGGGGCGGCGGCGAGCGCCTCCGTCGGCGATTCGGGCATGGGTGGGGAGGTAACGCGGGGTGTCGGCGTGTGACGCGGACGTAGTTGACGGGCGGGCTCCATGAAAGGGTAGGGCTCGAGATCTGAGAATAGGTCGTCGTCGAGCGAAAACTCGGGGTTGCTGCTGAACGAGTTCCTGACGGAAGCGAAGGTTATGGGTGACACGGGGCGGTCCTCCTCTGAGGGTACATTGTCGTTGCCGGCGATGGTTCTGTTGTATACTTTGGAAAGGATGTACTGCTTCACCTCTGAGATCTTCCAAGTCGAGTCGAAGTGAGCTGTGAGCCATTGGTCCGACCCGACTGAGTGCGTGCTTTGGGGTCAGGAACGTGGCAGGAAATAGGACAGGTTATAAAGAACATTATCATAACTCACCAAATCGACAGGCAATGGGGACCAGAGCCTGGTCACAATTCATGGTGAAAAAAACAAAACCGGACAATGGACAGCGAGGGTGCTATCCAAAGCCGAAGCTTAAGAATAAGAATATAAATTTTGTATAGCCATTCAGGCCTTTCCCGACACGGAGCTGCCACTCGCTTGTTTGTGCGAAATATTATAAAGACAAACGATACTACGGCGATACAATGGCTGATAAGATCGAGAATCGTCATTAGATCCCACCTCCCTTCACGAGCCTCCGTCCTGGAGTGCTCCAACTCGCTCAGACAAAGAAAGCATAGTGGTCAACCCAACTACTGCGGAGCAGTAGAAGAAGGACTGTGGTGTCGTCGATGAGTTCTAGGTTAGCGCCAGCGTCAGATACAAAAACGAGAAAGAGCACAGACCCTTCCTGGAAACGGAACACATCCTCACTGCCGCTCATCTCATGCACTAGCGTAAGGCGTCTTAAGTTCGTCAAGAAGTCCTCATGCTTCGGGTTCTTCTTTCCACGCTACACACGGATACTTTGTCAGCCGAACGCCCAACACGGACATCGGAACGACCATACCATCTTCTTACCAAGATTATCTAGGAACTGTTCAACATCCTATAGTGAGTAAATAGCTTTTACAGAGCATTACCGGCGCACCGTGATCTTGCTGAGTAGGAAATACACCAGCGCAAGGATTATGGTGACGCCAAACGAATACACCCATACTGTGACGATAGTGACGATGTCGGTGTGCCTACGCTCCATCAGCAAATCGGAGCTGAAGGTAGTTGCCTTTGAACATATACAAACCCATTGTGTGGTTCTGGACCAGAAATCCACCCAAATAATGCGAAAATACTGGCAAGGATGTCAATCCCAAGGATGGCCCCGACGAGTTGCCACGATGGCCAGCATCCAGATCCACGGGTCACAAAGATCAACCAATTCTATTATTCCAACAGTTATCAGTCCGTCACATGGGCCTTGCTGGAGTTTTGCCAACACCAATACTTGCCTCTGTAAGAGCAACCTCCAGGAAGAGAATCTCTTGGACACTTCCCCAGTTCTGGATGATCCCTCCACTGTTCAAGAACAAATTCGCACGTAATATCCAGGTTGCCCCAGCCAAGAGCATGCCGAGGACGGTAGAAACTACCCATATCCTCGGCAGCTGCCACTCAACAGGGGCCCGTGCATATGGGGCATTATCGTATGCAATAGCGATGGTACCAAGGTCAGCAAAGAGTGCGATGAATACAATGAGATCCGCGCGGATAGTCTCATTGAGTATGATCATGGACAACGTCAAGTAGATCTCAAGGTGCAAGCAAAGGGCGATGCGATACACAATATATGCTGTCGTCGTGGAATGTATAAGAATCAAGGAAGTTGGCGGGGTTGCAAGTCCATACCTTTCATGCGGTGGAAGATCTGCCTTGCAACCTTTATGGCAGTGATGATTGTCGAAAGACCCTCGTCAAGGAAAACGACATCCTTAAAAGGAAGAGACTGTCAGGACCGACCAATGTCCAAATAAAGCAGGAGAGAAACGCATACCGCAGCGCTGCGAGCAGCGTCGGAGGCACCTTCAACCGCGATACCACAGTCGGCCTACTCTAAAATTAGGCTGGCCTGAACAGCAAGGAGCGAGTGAAGAACATCACCCTCTTGAGAGATGGCGCATCGTTGACACCTAGTCCAATTAGCCAAAAAAAAATCAAGTATCTATATCGCTCACCGTCCCCAGTCATGGCTGTCAAATGTCCACGATTCTGCAACATTTCCACAACCTGGTATTTCTATTTTGTGGGATATTTTGTCATAACAGGCGCCATAGACATTAGACTCACATGCTCTGGTGTAACCTCTGCAAATCCGTCGGCACTTTCAACGAAATCATGGATCTACCCAGATCGCATCAGCATGGCATCGACACGGTTTCACCTCAAGACCAAAATATATACGACAGGACACTTACGTCCGATCCAGACATACTCCCAGTAATCAGACGTTCAGAATCATAAACGTTGGTCCCGAGGGAGAGCTGCCGACAGGTCTCCTTTGCGATTGCCACTGCATCACCAGTGAGCATCTTAACGCGTACACCGAGATCACCAGCCTCAGCGATCGTCTGGGCAGTATCTGAACGAGGAGGGTCGAACCTGGGTGTCCATCAGTGGACTAGGACAAGGCGCTGGTGAGGGAGGGTATGGTAACACACATAGGGAGTAGACCAAGAAATTTCCAGCCATCATCATTCTCTTTACATGCTACACCTGGGTGGGAGCACCAGGCGGACCCGTCAGTTGGTCTCTGAGGGGCATCAGAAATAACTTACCGAGTGTGCGAAAACCGCGTCTAGCAAATTCTTGCGTCTTTTGTTTAATTGTCTCTTGAACGTCAGGTGGTGGGTTCGTCAGACGCAAAATTCTGATGACTTTTTAAATGTCAATAACAGCAAAAGCAAGCACTCTCATACGCGTTCGGAGCCCCTTTCGCAGCAGTATAACGCTTTCCATCCCTCTCCACCTCAGCAGTGATGCGCTTCGAGACAGGATCAAAGGGAATGAACTTGTGCGTGACCCAACCACCCTACATGGCACATAAGTTTCTGTTGACGTGGATGGTAAAGCACAGCACACCTTCAGATTTTCTCTAGACTTGGGATAATTCTATGAGGGAAAAGGTCCCATTAGGAACGACTTAGGCTGACAGCAGTTGTCGCGCACCTTGAGGGTCACAACTGTGACTTTATCGATTGGATCTAGGGCTTTGACATTGTGCGAAGAAGCCAAGACGGCGACAGTGAGCCTACGAGGCCACATTAAATAAAGAATATCTCTCGAGAACTCAGGGTACGCACATCCAATCCAAGTCAACTCCTTCAACTACCCATGCTAGATCACCGTCCGAATCAATATCGCATACAGTATCTCAAGATGAGAATCAGCACATACGCTCATGAACGCTCAGCTGATTAGCTGTCAGGGTGCCAGTCTTGTCTGTGCACAGAACGTTTACACCTGCTAGACTCTCGATGGCAGTCAGTTTCTGCACGATGGCCTGTCTCCGAGCGAGGAACGCGGCGCCGACGGCCATTGTAGTTGTTGTGACACAAGGCAAACCGACGGGGACACCAATGATCTATACAGAATCGGCGGTAAGTGACCCGCGGATAGAAAATAACAAGCGACTCGTACCAGGAGAATCAACGTGTAAACAAGTAGGTTGTTATCTTTCGGAGTCGCGATACCTACACCACGGAAGAAACCGCCGATCCAGATAGCTAACAACCAGACAATCACCCTTAGGCGTATCCCCACCTTCGGATCATTGACTCCCGAGGACGAGGAGAAGCAAGGACGCACAGTACGAGTAGTGTAATTCCGATGCTTGACATCACGCGTTGGAAATGCCCTGGCCCTGTGGTGCCACCAACGAGGCTGGCAGTGCGACCGACGAATGACTCCTTTGCGATATCGGTGACGATGACGTAGCATTTGCCGCGTTTTACACCCGTGGTGTAGTAGACTGTGTCACCAATGTCTATGTCCCCGGAGTGAGCCCTGGCGTGGAGGCAAAGAAGCGAGAAACGTACACTTGTCAACAGCGAGACTCTCGCCTGTGATTGCGCTTTGATCAACAGAAAGGACGGTCGGGCCGTTATCTATTTTTGGGTCGTCGCCTTCGTCATCATCTCCTTCCTTCTCGTTTCTCCCATCGTTGGAACCGTCACTCGCTCCTGCACTTTCTCTACTTGACCCTTCGCCTTTCTCAGTCGGATCTAATAGTGACCATTTAGCCTCATAACCACACATAATTGAGTCCGCAGTACCCTGGTCTTTACCACGCTTCTCCAGGATTGATCGAGCTTCCTGGCGATCCTTATCACTATAATCAGCGAGGATCTACAGGAATTCGCTTCAGGGAGTAATTAGAGGGAAGAGGAGTAATGGACCCACCTTCCCGTCGGCAGGGATTGTCCGACCCTCTTCGACAACGGCGATATCACCTGAGACGATCTCACGAGCCGCGATTTCCTGTTCCTTCCCTCCGCGGACGACCTAGTACGCATAGACAGGTCAACAATGGCATGGCGCGATCACAAGGGATTAAGAGCATACGATGGCTTTCATGGCGATGTCTGCTTTGAGCTGTTCGACAATATCGCCCGCCTGCTTCTCTTGATACCAACCGACAAACGCGTTGAGCATGAGAATTCCAATCTATCGCTCCGTTTTTGGCAAAAAAAAAAGGAAGTCCATGGGACGTGAACGCACGATGACACCAAAGTCGATCCAATCTCTCAGACCAGCAGCGAGGAGCACGGCCAGTTCCATAACTATTGGTTGGACGTCAGCAAAGTGAAGCGAGTGCGTGCTGAAATCCGCGCGGACCGAAAAGAATCGGGCCACGAAAGTACCCAACAAACTGCTTGATGGGATTGACCCTTGGGCTGTATGCAGGGATGATAAGCGTTTCCGCTGGAGTATTAGGGTCTGGTCGACGCACCTCTCAAGCTCATTATGCCCAAAACGAGCTCTCCTATCGTCAACCTCGGAATCCGACAAACCCTTGGTCATGTCCGTTTCGAGCCAGCTCTGGGGAACCTTGCGAGCTTTTGTGCTCTGGACGAGGACCTTCTTCCAAGGCATATACCAGAGCCGGCGCATCTCTTGATCCTCGCCGTCGCCGCCGTCATCGTCGCGACTGCGTTTCCCTTTCTTGCCCTCGAGGTCGATGAACTTGAGCAGGCGGGTATACTCGTCAGGTTCGTTGTCGAGGTTCTCCTCATCGGAGGAGCCGGCTCCCTGAGGGTTTGGCGAATATCGTTGCTTCTCTGTGTCGAGGTCTCCCTGCTCGACATCGCGCTGACCGGGTCTTTTGTTTCCCTCATCTGCTCCGGCTGCCTGTGGCCGCGGGTCTCCAGAAGAGGCCGACATGAGTGAGCGTTGTGTGCGAAGAGAGTTGGGGAGATTCGGATCCGCTTGGGGGTTCAAATTTACTTGTCAAAACTGGATACTGACGTCATAGCTAAAGGCTATAAGCTATAAGGATATGCTGAAAGAACAACAGGAAAGTGTTATACCAAATTCATTGGTCAGCTTACTGATGCTTACCGCGAATTTGGGTCACCTTCACATTACGCACTAGAGATTGTATTGGTGCGGGCGGAGGGTCGTCGGTGAATAGCAAGGCATGAGTCCCTTCGTACTCGATAGCGTTACCACTCAGCCAAGTGGAGCCTTAGGATATTAATAGCACTAGTACTCCTGCATCATGCCCATAACATGTGGACTGGACATGTCGTCACCTGCGTTAATCTGGCACGTGACCGTTCAGTGCAAGCAAGGAGGCTCTTAGGCCAGTACCTCAAAAATCCCAACCGCAGTCCTAATGTTCCGTACAGCAAAACTGATTGAACAGAAACACACGTGACAGCGATCATGACAGCTTTCGACATACCACTGCCATATAACACATGACTTACGGAATAGTAACGGAGAAGGGTTTGTTGTCTTGTGTACAGGCTGAAGTCCCAGTATGCATATGATACAGAAAGGTACATGGAGGCGATCACTTCTGCTCCCGGGGTTCTGCACAAGCAACATTAAGAACTGAGTCCGCCGAAGACAAGAATGAACGTCACTCACGGGACCACTGTACGTTCAAGATCAAGCTGTCGTAACCACGCCCATGCATCTTTTCCATCGCGCGCTGCGCCACCGCCCGCTCCTCGAAGCTGACAAACGCAAAGCCCTTCCCGATGCCCGTCTCCCGATCGCGACCGACGTAGACACGCGCAACGCGCCCAAACGAGCCGAACAGCTCGCGCAGGTCGTTCTCTTGCGTGTCCTCTGAGATGTTGGTAACGCGCAGGGTCGGTAGATCGTCGCGCGAGCCACCCGGACGCCCCATCGATTCGCCGGGACCACGGTTGCGCATCGAGGGCGGGACGTATTTGCTTGGGCCACCTGCAGCCGGTGCAGCTGCGGGCGCAGGGGCGTCCGCGTCCTCGTCGCCGGCCGGCGGTGCCAATTCTGTGTAAAAAATATTCGTGAGATCGCTTTGGGCCGGTTGGTTGTTATGGTTGTCATCATGGCGCACCGAGGCCGTCCAATCCAGCAAGCGAGTCCTTGTATGGGCATTTGGCCGTAAAGTGGTCCCCCTTGCAAATCCTACAAACGACCTTCCCAGCGCCAGCTTTTGAGAGGGTGGCCTTCAACGCTTGCTGCTCCGATGATTCCGATTCCGCCGACTGCTCATGCACGCGTTAGTGGAATTGGTGGAGACGATGTAGATCAAACCGAACCTTGTTTCCAGGTGAGAGTTTTAGAAAAACTGTCTCTCCGACGGTTGTAGTGGCCCTATCTGGCCCCGGTTTGTTGCCCTTTTCAAGCCCGAACTTGGCCCACGTTTTTCTCTCTGCTACGGCATGCTCCACCAGTGACTTTTGGAGAGTTCGCTTGATTTTTCTTGTGATCTGGTCGGATGATAAATAAGAACGAAGAGAAAGCCGAAGTGGAACGGCCACGACGTACTTTGACCTTTTTGCCGTCCTCGTTGACCGTGTATTCTACTATCGTGCGAATTCCATTTTCATCGGTATAATCTTCGCCTTTGGATGGATCTGGACCGTGGTGAGATTGAGAAGAGTCAAAGCACGGAAGTGCTCACCGAGGTCTTCGACGTCATCAGCCCAGGATGTCTTTTGTACGCTATCAGGCATAAAGTCAACTTCCTAGGATGTGGACTACTGTTTGAACGCACGCAGCAGCCATGTTTCAAGAGTAAATGATGTGCACCAAGGTTGACACCCGCTGCCGTCAATTGTTTGGCAATTTTCCTGAGGGGTGTCCGGACCGGGTTTCCGTGACGGGGTGCCATCACTGGCGCTTCTCACCAGTCATCGCCGCCTTCAACGGTTTTGGGGCCACTTCATCCGTATCTCGCCCGTATGTGCCCACTACAATTATAGCGACGGCCGTTCCTGCCCCTGCCCCTGCGCCCGCTGCACCCGCTCCCCGTGTCGGCACCTCTGCTGCGTCCTGTGCTGCTTGCACTCGTGCCCATCCATGGGGATTCGTCCCTGTGGCCATACCCACCCACCACTAGACGACCGCGACGATATCGTCGAGCTCAACTTTGCTGACACAAGCGCGCTGACTCGGAGCGATGTCGTTGCGTTCGAACGCCGGCGACTGAACGGCAGGACGGTGCGAAACACTCGAAGCGAAGAGGGATAGCGCGAGGGGTCGCGAGGAGATCGAACGTTCGTGGGACGTGCCCGGAAAGAGCCTCACTCCCAATCCCGACCTGGGGTTGTCTCACGCGCCAGCGATGTTGGGGAGACTGTCACCACCACAGGCCCATCTTGCCGTCGGAGGTGCCCTTGGGTCGACAGCAGCTTCGCCTTCCCTGCACCCGTCGTCGGGCGCTGTATCATCTGTCAAGCCCAATCAACCTAACAAGTCTGCATCCGAGCTGGTGAAAAACCCCGAACTATTATCGTCTACTGGAGGACCGGCAACGGCACCCCGTCCAGCAAAAACCAATTCAGGTCAAAGGCCAAGGCCATCCCCAATGGACCCAATGGCAAAGCGTCAACACCCGCCACGATGCAGGTGCAGACTAATGGGGCAGCGACAATCGTCGAGTCCGCGGCGAGCGTTGCGATCGTCGGCCCTACATGCCGCTCCGAACAGCAACGGCTCGTTGCTGACGAGGGACCGTAACGAATTTGTGTGAGAGGTGCTCAATCTGATCTACGTACGTCCTTTTTCCTCGTTTCATCTGTGACGTTTGACTCATTTCCCGTGGTCGATTTGATAGGCTGATACCTCGTTCGTGGATCGGCTTTGGACGGAGTATCGTGGGCGGGCGTAGCGTATCTAGTGGTCGTTGTGTTCCAATTGCTGTCGCATCCTGCCTCTGCCTTCCTCTCCCTCGTCCCCCCCTCTCTTCCCCCCGTGCACGTGTTGTTGCACCGATATATCAGTGGCCATGTATCGTCGCGCGATGTACTCACCTGCAGACATGTATTGATGTTCGATGCAGAGTTCCTGCGGGTGTGCGTGCATGCTTTGAGCGAACCCTCGAAACCGTTGGTGTGAACGAATCAAGGGGACGCGACTGTTCTTGCAACTCTCGATGCTTGTCTACGCTCACCGGTCGTTATATTTCCTTGAAAATTCTACGGTTCCGCCCTCCAAAGGTCATGCCGCCCCGCGGACAAGTGCTCAGACCCACCCTTTGACATTTATTCCTCTGGACACATCGACCACTGTTCCCCCTTTGTTCAGTCACGGTCATGTTCCATGTCGCGGAGGACTACTTGAAGGGTCAATATAAGTTCACATGCTTCATCGACGCCCAGGTGTTAGTCATACACTTTGCTAATGTCCGAGAAAACAGGTAATTTCGTCCGTCACCATGTACCATGTACTACGGTTATAGCTGGGATCAGCCTGAGTGGCGCGCACCCAGCGTAATGGGCTCGGATGCCATATTATCTGAGGGTGTGGCGTGGGCATCCAATTTGTCGTCGTCTTCGGCATTATGTCACAAGCATACTATGTGCTATATGGACTACTGCCAGTGCCTAACAGTGAGGTAGACGAACCATTTGGGGACACCGTCAAGATCGCACTGATCATCGATCATCTGCTGCACCTAATTCCAAGCTCCGTTCGTGGGATCATGAAAGTTGCCAGTCCTAAATACACGGCTTAAATCGAATGCGAAATATCACGGAACTTGAACGAGATCGAAGGCGACGATGGTAGCAAAAAGGTAGTATAGTACAGCTTGACCGGTGTATCGGGAGCCAAACAAGTGTAAAGCAGAATGGGTAGCAGTTAGTGGATGAGATCAACCCCCTTTAAGGGAAGGCAAAAGCGCGTATCAATCATTGACCTCTCGATCCATTTCTTATTTTCCTACCTTAATGAACCCCCCCCTCGTTCCCATCCCGATAGTAGATAGACACGGGGTGGCCGGAGAGCTGTCGCGCATCAGCAAATTCAGAAATGGCTTCCATCACAGGTCCAACAGGCTCGAGCTCTGATAGGAAAACATTTCCCAGCGCTGGTAGCACTTCCGTGACCCGTTCCGCTGGAAGCCCTCTTAGGGTTTGCGCGACACGAGAAGCGACATATCTGTTTAGGCGCAAATATTTCACTGTGTTAAAAAGGCGTAAAAATTCCAGCCATTGAGGGTCTGGGTCAAGTATGAACTCTTCCCACATGAGTTCGAATGGAACTTGAATGTCGAGGCATTCAAAAGGGGAGAGGGTGGGCAAGCATGATGCACAGAACTGTGCAAGATATGAAACCCGCAAATCCCGCTCACTGCATATGGGATCGAGCTCGAGAGTTTTAGGATCAACACTCCCCACCAGTAATTCCTGTGAAAGCGTGACGGAAATGCGGTCATCCTGAAAGGTAACTTCTGCTCGATCGAGTAATGAGAGTTTGTCTGCATGACGGACGAACTTTGCCAACTGTGAAACTTCTAGGACTTCCTGATGGAAAAATGTAATCACGATACTCTCCAGTAAAGGGGCATCAATTTGGGCCACGAGGTCCTCCATGTACCCAGAAACACCCTGGTAGCGAAGATAAGTGAGAGCAGGGAGGAGAGTGCGTATGTGCGGAGGTGAAATTCGAATTGGCTTGTCGGAGAGAGATTGGGGTGATCGGAATGTAAGGGAAAGTGATTCAAGCCGGGTCAGCGCGGAGAGGCTAGTGACCACTGCTTGAGGAGAAATGTACCCAGAAGGTGGAATATCGCGATACCAAAGGCGGGTAAGTTTGGTGGCAGACAAAAGTAGTTCTGGTAATGCTGGAAATGGAAGGCCAGTCAAGAGGAGGTCTTGTAGACATGGAGCAGATCCGCCTAAGAAAGAATGGGAAATGTCATTCTGGATTGGTCTATACGGCTCGACCCACAAATGTGTCAGCACGGGAAATGGATGTTGCATCAGTGGCACAAATGTTTCCCATGCTAAATAAGAAGTCTTCTGGAGGTGGATCCCAGATACTCGGTGATTGAGCTTGAGTGCAGCAACGATATCGTCTCTAGCCTCCCGGTTTGGGTGATCATATCCAAGTAGGTATATAGGTAATTCTGGCCAGATATCCAGCATGATCTTCACCGATCTCCAGGGAGGTTTGCAGAGGACTTGCAGGTTCAGGTGATGTGGAGATGTAAATGCCAGATTTCTCCATCTTCGGCATACGTGTACCAGCATACGCCACTCCTCGGGGCAGTCATAGCAACACATTTCATCAACGAAGAATTTGAATATTTTCAGGAGAACATCATCAGGGAGGGTTCTGATTGTCACCTGTTGGTGAAGTTGGCCTATACCACCCATGGTTAGTAATCACTCTGTAAAGGGACCAGTGGTTGACCACTCACTGCTGTCTTTGACACATTGCTCATTTGGGCGATGTATAAGGCCCTCTCCTGAATTTGAGCCCGCGATAATCGGCACAAATGACTCGGACTCAGAGGAATGGTAGGGCGAATAGTTGGTGAACTGGCCACTTGGTTGAGAGAAAAAGTAGTCGACAGGATTTAGAATATATAGAAATAGTGATTTATTAGCCTATGTCCTTTCAAGGTAGCACACTAGAGGGGCTTTGAACATACTTGTCAGGGTCCATGATTGTGATTGCAGCGGTGAATCAACCCACAGATTTGATTTCCATTTCCACGATAGTAGATAGTATATGATAAGTACGATAAGTGCTCGATAAGTGATCATAAACATAACCAACTTCGCTAATTAAGGTACTCACGTGAACCGTCGCACGCCAGAACGTGACGAACTATGATCACACGCAAAGGCCAACCTTCTACAATTCTCATGCATCTACTGTGCGTTACACGGGAGACCGTATCTTGACTAGTCTGCAGCGGGATATGAATTGGAATTTAAAAAAAAAAAAAGGCCAACACTTGGCTAACGAGGTGGTGTATAG
>Ga0307512_10001256_pt1 | contig 36545 bp, 31 predicted proteins | sample 14_EM_MG_FD_200267 | JGI IMG/M metagenome (GOLD analysis project Ga0307512, IMG submission 200267) | Populus trichocarpa ectomycorrhiza microbial communities from riparian zone in the Pacific Northwest, United States - 14_EM | ecosystem: Host-associated > Plants > Roots > Unclassified | place... | reverse complement strand
CTTTCTCAATTATCTTTGCTAAACCTGGTTTCATGGCTGACACCTTGTTGATTCTAGCATTGCCCTCTTTTCGAAGTCTTTGACTCTTCCCAATGTCTATGCTTTCATTCTCTCCAAATTGCTGATCGCGCTCCTGGGCTTCCAAGGACTTGGTGCGGCCTTTTACACCGAGACTGCTCATGAATGCACCTAAAGCCAGCTGTTTGACGTGCGCCATGCATGGTATGTGGTTCCTCAATGGCGGCCACTCGATTCCAGAGGCCTCAAGTATTGATTGCAGCTCACGTGTCATCGAGTAGTTTGACTAAGCATTATCAGTTGGAACACCAAGCAAGCGGTCGTCAGTAAGCTCCAAACGATCAAGCACGTCCTTCAAATGTACAGCTAACCTTGCTCCAGTATGTTGGCCCTTGACCTATCATCATTGATTAGCTTTCGAAACGGGAACCGAACAGGCGATCAACGTCATCGAAAGCGAGTTGAACCTCACGCAATGCACAATTTCGATCCATGTAGTACACAATGACCGATGTTATGGCTAGTTTGTTTGTTTATGTCCATCTGTCCAAAGCTAAACTAACTTTATTTGATATCGGCAATTGCTTCTTAATTGCATCCACAGTCAGTGCATATTCCCTCAGGCAGATGTTACAAAGGGTCGTAGCGGAGGGTAGAACTAGGTCGTCGAGTAATGACTTATATGACCGTTGTAGCTCGAGATTTGATATAGCGTTCCATGGAATATGTGCCGAAACAAATCCTAACATGAGGTAGCGATTCCACTTCTCTTGGTGAAATTCAGAAGTTTCAAAGTCCTTGTCTGCCAGTTTGGAACGTTTTGTCTGACATTTCGGTCAGTATGGATTTAATTGGATATCAAGTATCATTTTTCTCAGCACACTTACTATTGTGATTCCACAACTTCCTTGTCTCTTCAGGATGGCCAAAGCTGTTTCATCCACCGTTGACCTGGTCAATTCAGTGACCTCTGACTCTGTTAATTCGTTTAACTTTGCGATGTGAGCTTTTGCCAGCAAGTGATTCCCCATTGAGCTGGTCCCATGTTCTGATGGATGGCGAAGAACTTGATGACACACGATCCATATGATGCCTGGGCTGCCAGTCTCCTCAATTCCGCAGTGCAAATATAATCGCCACGATGGCGCATGTCTAGAATTTTTCCATGCAATAGGCTGTTTCGAGCCTACAATCATTGAAGCCCACCAAGCATCGAAGATGATTTGCAATGTAAGGTCACTCAAATCACGAATAAAGACATGATCATTTTTGGAAGAGATCATAACCTCGAGCAATGAGGTGTTCAAAGATTGTGTATCCGATATGGTGGTAGAAATTGGAAAGCTAGGTATTTCGACTTGAGAGACTGCCGAAAATAACGATTCAGTAACGCAGAATGCGGGTTCCTAAATATTGACTCTACTGCTACAAGGAGAATAATCAGATCAGTAAGATATTGGATGCATATTTGTGAAGTTGAATACAAGGACAGATTGCAACGACTGACCGCGTGAAACTCCATTTAGGAACATCATAATGCAGTTTATTGCTGTGTAGCGTTCGGAGCCTTGACGCACCGTGGGCGCTCCATTGAAGGAGGTGGACGCGATATCGTTAGTAGCATTTTTGCCCACAAAGGCTGCCGATAGGTACATTGTGGTTTATCTCCACTCCATTCCGGCTAGATTATCCAAGATGCCCGCACACAAATCATTGACGCTCTATTGATGCTCATTTTGGGACATGGTTACGATCATGTCGTTGGCATATTTGCCTAGAAAGGCGGCCGAGGGTACGATTGTAGATCATCGTGGTCGCATGGCCGATTGATTTTCCAAGATAGAAGGCCTCAAATCGTTAACGCCCTATTGACGCTCATTTTCAGAGCATAGTAATGATGTCGTACAAAGCATTTTTCCCTAGCAAGACGGCCGATAGTACGATTATGTGTTAATGTCGCTGCACTGCCACCGGATTTTCCAAGATGCATAGCGAAAAGTCGTTGACACTCCGTGGACGCTCATTTTTAGGACATAGTAGTGATGTCGTCGCAACCGTTTTTGCCTAGAAAGGCAGCCGATAATCTGATTATGACTTAATGTCGCCGCACAGCCCTATGTGTTTCTCTGATACAAGGCCCAAAGTTGTTGACGCTCCGTTGACGCTCATTTTTAGGACATAGCAGCGATATCTTCACAACCGTTTTTGCCTAGAAAGGCGGCCGATAATCCGATTATAGCTTAATGTCGCCGCACAGCGCTAGGATTTTCGAAGATACAAGGCCCAAAGTTGTTGACGCTCCGTTGACGTTCATTTTGATGACATAGTAGCGATGTCATCTCTACTGTTTTTGCCTAGAAAGGCAGCCGATAATCTGATTATGGCCTATTGTCGCCGCACAACACTAGGATTTTCCATGATACAAGGCCCAAAGTTGTTGACGCTCCGTTGACGCTCATTGTTAGGACATAGTAGCGATGTTGTTGCAAGAGGTCTTGCCTAGAAAGGCGGCCGATAGCACGATTATGGCGTAACGTCGCCACACAGCCCATGCAATTTCCAAGATGCAAGGCCAAAAATTGTTGACGGTCTGTTGACGCTCATTTTTAGGACATAGTAGAAATGTTGCCACCACCATTGTTCAATAGAAAGGCGGCCGATAGTCTTATTATGACGAACTGTAACCGCACAGCCTGCTGGGTATTTCATGACGCAATGCCAAAACCTGTTGACGCTCCGTTGATGCTCATTTTTAGGATGTGGCAAAGACCGAGTCATTCGTTTCTGTCGCAGTAACGCCAACCTATACATTCACTTTGGAAGGATGGGATAATGCAGCCCATTGATTGCTGAATGTGTAAGATTTAAAATTGTTGACACTCTGTTGACGCACAAAGTAATCACATCAAAACAGCCTTTGTACACTCAATAATTGTATGCAACAAATCATATACACATTTTTGACATCCAGTATTGCGTTTGTATGTATTATCGTTTGCATCCAGGAGTGTTGTTACCTCTCACTTTCTGATCAACTGCTATCTACGCTATCTGAGTGTGAAATGACGTGGCCCTATCACATTCCCGCGCTTTCGGCCGGCAATTGACGGCATGTAGATCATTTCACTAGTTGTTAGCAAATATAGCTCGACTTCCTCACCATTCCTTATCCAGCTCCTTCTCCTCGATTTCCATGACGTACCACAAGCAATTTCAACTATCTCAATCATGTGCACCAGGTCTGTGCGGAGAGTTATGCAGTTGGATACATGGATGAATGCTGCATGAAGGTTGTCATTCAGATCGATTCGTCAGGCGCACTGACCGCTCTGTCCATGACACGTATGACATCAGTCACTTAAATTTTGTTAGCTGATTTCGTCACTAATATTGCTTTTACTTTGTCACTTAACAGTCACTTGCAGAATGAAACTGAACGTTTTGGCCGTCTTACAGCGCAATTCCGATTCCAGAACGTTCACATGGTGCGTTCGACCCTTGCACATACACAGACGAATTCTCAAGTCTCACAATTTGGTCACTGATATCAAGAAACAGCTGACACGTAGCAAAATTGATAAACAACTTGCTTTTCCCCGCGATCAGACGTCAAGAATTACATTTTGCATATCAATTCTTCCGCAGACGCAGGAGCCGTCACCATCTCTTCGTCGGAATCCGATATCCATATGTTAATTAGCTGCAGGCCATATGCAGGGGTCAAAACTTACTGGTTCAACTGGCTTCGCTTTCAGCAATGGTGACGAATCGGGCTCCACAGCTGGCTCACCACAAGGTATGCTCGATTTTGACTGCGGCTTCACCGAACCTAGCCAGATATGAATACTTCCTGGTCGAGAAGTCCCTTCCGATACTCCGGGGACAATGTCAAGACTCTCCATACGCTCTTCAAATGTTGTCGGTGGATGCGGCGGAGCGTGGTCATTCGTTTGCTGCTGAACGACTGCCGGAACCCTCAATTCGGTTATGCTATACTTCTTATCTCATTCACGGAAGTAGTCGGCTGCATCCTCCCATCCCGGTTGAGTCAATTCGTCGAACTGCATCTGCTTCTGCCGAAATCTCTCCATGCGCTGCTGTTCCATTTTAGTGATTGTGCCCATCACCCAGCCAGGTTCATCATCTTCGCTCAGCTTGCCCTTCTCAGTCTCTTTATCATCCTCATCTTCCCCATCTTCCCCATCGTCGGAACTTGCAAGATCACTCAGACTGTCTCTGATAGCAATCAGCATCTCCTCAAACAACTTGTCGGGCTGTCTGGGATTCAATCCCGCGAGTTCAGCGTGCGTCATATCGTCCTGCTCTTGTTGAACCGCTGCCTCTGCGTCTTCAACTCGCTTTCTTGCCCCACTGGTCTCTCTTTCAACAAAATCCTCAATCCATGTCTCTTTCTCTTCATTGCTTAAGAAGTGCGTTTCTCGTCGTTTCTCCGCCGCAAGCCTTTCTTTCGATCTCAAGCTGCGCAATGCTCCAAGGGCTCGGACTCTCTCTGCCTCGAAGCCGCTCTTGCCTTCATTCGCTTGATGATGTCGTTGGGTTGAGCGCTTTGTCGATTTCCCCTTTCTGCCAGCCGGAAGTGGCGAAAAGTTCTTTTTCAGAGCATTGACCATTGTAGTTTGCGTGGACTGTGTTGTTAGGCGAGATGTTGGATGTTGCAAGTTATGGACTATATGGAGGCAAGCTGCATCTTTTATGTCAATGTTGGTACATTTACTCATCTTGAACAAAGCAAAATTTGCCTCCTGACTGTCAACAAATCAGGAATAGTGACGCTAACCGTACAACATGACCTGATTGTTAGCGTCATTTTCATAGAATATCCCGGGGATTATTTGAGACAAACATCAGCGGACGTTCTTTCCCTCGAACCACTTCCTATGTATTTCACACGATTAGGTGATTCCGGCGGTCGTACACCGCAATTTATCCATCTTACCAAACAAACAACATCAGACCGACTTATTGCTAATTGTGGGGCAGTGGGAAACCCCTGCAAGTTGCAGCCATAATCAGCAGGATTCATCGTGAGCATAACCGTCATGTTGGCTGCTACTTATTCCATTCTGACAAGATGCTAACTATATGGTCCTCAGGGCTTCCTACTTCCTCTCGTTATCGTCTTCCTCTCCTATTCCACACCAGCACATCATGGATACACAACCACCCCCAGCAGGTGAGAGCAGATCAAATACCGGCCGATTGGCGGGCGCTACATCACATACGGAAATTCTCGGCACACAACAAGAGCGCAGACACAAGTTAGTTCACCGCGACGCTGCCAATGCAGCCACCAAACATATGACCCAGGATGCACATTTAAACATCATCCGCAAGACTGGCAGCAGGAGAAATAAGAAGCAGCATGCGGTGGGATGTGAGTATATCCATATCGATGCACTCGGTGGTCAATTAACCATATAACGTACAGCGGGTGTCCGCAGAGAGGTACGTAACGAATTCATCACTGCCCGTAATGGGAAACCTCCATGGTCGGCACAGGCATTTCTCCGCCCAGTCCGCGAAATCAAACATCATGATGTTGTGAGCTCTCAGATTTTCGCAGATGAATTTCCTGATAAGCGTCCCCGTGAGTGGGCAAAACAGGCTTTAATCACCTTAGAGGAGGCTACAGAAGCGTATATGGTAGAGGTAACAGCCGAATTTCATTGTTAAAAGCATCAACTAATGTCTTGTAGGTTTTCAACATGTCTGCAACTATGGCAAGGCAAGGAGGTCGGGTACAGCTGGAACAGTCCGACATGCGCCTGGCGTTGAATATGGCCAAAATGGCCAAAGAAGGCTTTTCGCGCGCCGCAATTGAGGAACCGAAATATCTCATAAAGAAACCACGCGCCAAGGTCTGAGAAGAAAAGAAGCGGGGTGTAGAGTTTCCTGGGAACTAAAAGGTGAAGGCTGCGATACAAAGACACTCGGCAATGCTTCGTCAACACCAAACGTCCGGCTGCCTTCCTTGCCAAAATGGCACTGCAAAGAATCTGCAGACACGCTCGACACGCAAAGGAACAGGTGCACCTCCACCCGCCCGACGCAGAGAGCGGATTCCAGAGCCGACTCCACCTCTGCCAGGCATGCCCCCCGCCCCAACCGGTAACACTTCTGGAGCTCAACCTGCTGAAATCATCAATTTGCCGGCCGGAAATACGTATTCGCATATAGCTCTTCCCTGGCCGGAATATTTCGAAGACGATGAGGATACCGAGCATGATACCGATTTTGATCCAGATATGCTGACTGATGAAGGTTAGTACACTCTCTGTGGTGTGGTAATGCAGCTAACATTCATTTTGAAGACAAGAGCAGCGGATTGAGCGATCCTGCAATTGATGACAAGCATTGACCGAAAGACGGGATTTTGGAGATTATTATTATATATATCTATGTATTATTAAAGAACAACATAGTTATCAAGAAGAATGTAAATGAAAACACAAGAAAGACAGCTAAAACAACGTGAATGATAAACTGTGCTAAATTCAATGATTGCATATTGTGGATACAGCCATTGCAAAATGAGCGTCAACGGAGCGTCAACGGAGCGTCAACGATTTTTGGTCATGGGTCCTGGGAAATCATACCTCAGATAAGTTGTCGTTACTCATAAAGGTATTTTTGGCTGCCTTTATAGGCAAAACAGATTGCAATACCCTCCCCGCCCCATCATGAAAAACGATCGTCAATCGAGCGTCAACGATGTGTGGTCATGCATCCTGGGAAATCACACCTCCGATAGGTTGTAGTCAGTCATAAAGGTATTTTTGGCGGCCTTTATAGGCAAAACAGATTGCAATACCCTCCCTGCCCTATCATGAAAATGAGCGTCAACGGAGCATCAACGATTTTTGGTCATGAGTCCTGGGAAATCACACCTCCGATAGGCTGCAGTCAGTCAGAAAGGAATTTTTGTCTGCCTTTATAGGCAAAACGGATTGCAATACCCTCCATGCCCCTTCATGAAAATGAGCATCAACGGAGTGTCAACGATTGTTGGTCATGTATCATGGGTAATCTGGGGGGCGACAGGTTGCACATTGCCGTAAACTGATTATTGGCTGCCTTTATAGGCAAAAGTGAAAGTGAAACGCTTGCTGCCCCATCTTCAAAATGATCGTCAACAGAGTGTCAACAATTGTTGGCCTTCAATCATGGTTAATCACAGCACGATGTGGCGGTTATTGTCTATATACATCGTTTTGACTGTCATCATATGCCAAAAGGCTCAAGAATGCTTAGTGGTAGCTCTGTAAATGAAATAAGTTGTTACTGTCCCGGAGGATGTGGCTAGAATATCCCGTACATATCTGCCTATAAAGGCTGCCATATCCTTCTTTATTGATGCTTTTGATCAAGCACCACTCATATTACCGAAGATGCAAGACCAAATATCATTGACGCTCTGCTGACACTCTATTGATGCTCATTTTCAGGATGTGGTTGGGCGCGTGAGTATCTGTGTTTTGCACATCAAGCCGGCTAATACGCCCAAAATGAACCGTGACATACCAATGTCAATACTTTACGATTAGCAATAGCATATCTGAATGGGACCATAAATGTGAAACCCGAAACGCAGAACCGGAGATTGGACCCGACAGGTCTAGCCAAACCCGGCGAAACACGCGGGTTGACGGGTACGGTTCCGGGTTCGGCCTGCCAAGAGTCAGCAGGTCGGGTTTTTGGCCAGGTTTGGAACCGAACCGACCGGTTTTTGCGGTCCAAACCCGGACCGCTGGCGGGTTACCCGGACCCGTTGCTAACACTACCACTGGCTAGTTGTATAGATTTTGGGTGTGTCAATTTGTTAGAGTGTCTTTGGGGTTAGTATTATGAAATTGTATTCTGTGAGGATTCGTTTCGTTTTCTGCTGGTCAATTACTAATATCCCCAGTTTGCATCATTTGCAAGGTTTTTTGTGTATTGTGTGGTTTTCCTGCCGGTCATGTGTTGTTGGGGTTATTATTATTGGATAGTATTCTGTTGGCTTTTGTTGGATTTTCCGCCAGTCATGTATCAAGGGCCCCTGTGTATGTCATTTGGAAGGAATTTCATGGATTTTTTGCTGGGTTTTTGTGCTGGTCATGTACTGTATGGCTTTTTACTTGTTATTTGGATTGAATTCTGTTGGCAGCTTTGTTTCATATACTTGTTTATTATCATTCGGATATCATCATGTGGATTACCATACCCTAACTGAATATCGTATTTCTTTCATATCATTCCTATTCTATTGTTATCCAATGGTTTGTGCATTATTACCAGTGTCCTGTGAGGTTTATCTGGTTGAAATAGGGTATGGAGATCTGGATTAAGGTCATCTAGCAGAATTTAGATAATGGAGATCTGGAACAAAGTTACTGAGATTACAATGTTGGTTATACAAATTAAGATTCAAATCTTCATCCAGCGGGATTATGGATACAGAGATCTGAGTGTTCACCTACCAAATTTTCAATTATAGAGACCTAGATCGAAATCTTCATCCATCAGGATTAAGGTCACAGAGACCCCAGTATTCATGCAGGAGAATTTTAGTCATTCAGATCTAGATCAAAATCTTTGTCTAGCGGAATATACTATACAATCACTAATGCCTGAGGAGTGTCTGGACCCCACCTGGATAAATATACTATGATGAGCGCACTCTGCTGGACACACTCCCTTCCTCCTCCTACCTCATTGCTATTCCATCCATGCATCTGATTGATTAGCTTTGAAATGGCAAGATAAAGCGCTCGGAGACCCAGCAGCAATGCTGTAGCAAAATCGAAAGCCACCAGCCGATCGATGAGACTCTTCAAGGAAAAGGAACATATGCAGGAAGAGGAAGAAATCCCTCTTTTCAGAACCGAAGATGAGAATACTGAAACCCCATGCTCTTCATCCAAGTCCTCATATCAGCCACTGGTAAGCTGATACCCTGTGGCCTGGGTGCCATGACGATGTGGGATTGAATGCACCAGATGTCCGACTTACAGACGACCAACTCCTAGATTTACCGAACAATGTGGAGGATCCAGATGATGAACTCTCCAGGACTTCGTTGCTTCAACTCATAATACTCCAAAGTTGAAAGCAGCCACTGGATCCTTATTAACCACAGCTCAAAATCAATTAAAGCAGACCTTACCAAATGCAGCAATGAGATGCTTGTTGGCTTCCTTCTGGTAATCGCTGTTATTCGATATTCCCCTGCCAACGCTGGCATCCAGTTCTGTTAGTTTCCAGAAAAGCGATAATTCTCACCACAGGGCCTTGTTGCGTGTAACCTTCCATTCATGCCCTTGGAGTTCCCAGCAGAAAAGTGCTGTGGTTGATGCTGATTCCGGACCTCAGGAGGACAAAATACCAAATCGAGGACACAGGTCGGGAGGTGTCGACTAGTTCAATGGTCTACATGTTATAACAGTTGCCGATCATCTTTCCATAATGATCAGGCAGAAGATATCGTTCAACCACCCCTTCCCTGAAGATGGAGATGAGATGGTGGCTGCTGTGTGTACTCAGACCCATGGGTTATGAAACTTTGATGACAGTGTCCCCCAATAACTGGTGGTTGAGCAATTGAGCAATGCATGACCCCTAGACTCGCTTTAGTACCAATGTTAACCACCAGCTACCGATCAGAGGATTTCACAATTCTGTGCAAACCACCGCACTCTCGCAGATTAGGTGAAATCTCAAAGAGATATACCAATACTCAGAGATGGATGTCCCGAAGTGAAATGGTTCAGTCCACTGGCTACTCCACAATGATCACTACATCTTTGAAGAGACTGACATGGAGGCAGGTATCATACGTCCACTGGTAGGAATGATGCTGATATTTAACCTCAGACTTGCAAGGAGCCATACATTAGCAGCTACACCGCCACTGACATTTACCACTGTTTTTTCTTACTGTTCAAATCCTTGGGGGTCCAACGTTGATGTTTTCTGGCGCAAATGTTGCCCAAGTTCATCTGTCTGATGGCAACTGCTCTCTCGAGGCACCTCCACACCTACGTTGCCCCTGGCATAGGAGTACAACAGCTGCTATTGGATTCGACAAATGCCGGTAGTAAGTGATATTTCCAATGGCGGCTGCACAATAACTGACAGTCGCAGCGATATACATGAGGCATCAGCAGATGTGGGATAGCGTGTTTGCGACGCTAGAATTCTCGAATATTACCATGAGCTTAATCAGACATAACATTCTAGATATCAGAAGACAAAAGGGCATGGTGGTTCAACATATAAGCCTCCCAAAGCTGAAGCCATTCACAGCATATGAGGAAAACCTCGTCAAGATGAAGCACAAATTACTGGTGTTAGAGGCATGGCAAGACTTGGAGGATTTCCAATAATGGGTATTATCTGTATGGTAAGGAAGAATACCTGAGGTCATGTACCTCATGGTGACTTGTGTACAGTACAATGGACAGCACCTGGGGTCGAATCCTCTGTAAGGTTCGAGAGTACGGTGCCCGAAGGTTTCCTGAAAGGTGTGAACTTGGATTTGCAGTGTGGGGTCATGGTTTGGCGAAGGAAGCGAAATTGGTTTTCCTGTGTAGGGTAACAGTTTTGCTGATGGACTAGATGTGCTGTGCAAAGTTTTGAATTTATTAGCGATAGCTTATATATTTGTGTGAATTGGATCATGTAGTAGCTCCATTCCAGCCACCAGAAGTTTATGATCATCATGCCATAGCTCCATTCGAAATGGTGCCATAGCTTTGGTAGACAACTGCAACTCTGTGACTAATGCACCATAGCTTCACAGGAAATTGTACCAAAACCCTCATAGACTACTGCAACTCGATAATCATTATGCTATGCTCCACTGGATATCATTCCATACCTCATGTAGACTAGTGCAACTCTGTGACCAATGTACCTTAGCTCCACTGGAAATTATACCATAACCCTCATAGAGCACTGAAACTTGATGATCATTGTGCCATTGCTCCACTGGAAATGGTGCCATAGCTCTTGTAGACTACTGCAACTCTGTGACCAAGGTACTATAGCTCCACTGAAAATTGTACCATAACCCTCCTAGACTACTGCAACTCGATGACCACCATACCATTGCTCCACTGCACATCATGCCATATCTCCACTAGAAGTCCATTGACTATCGCACCCTAGCTCATGGCGAAATTCAGTCAATATGCTGATAACAGCTAATGACACCCCTTCAGAACATTTGTAGCTTTTGTGTGTACTTGGCTTGTAGTTGATACACACTCATTGTGCTATAACAAAATATCCATTCTTCTACTAGTGGCAAAATCAAATGCTAGAGATTTAGTGTACGCTCAACAGGTAGTAGCTGCACACTCATTGGGCAATCGTACGGTACTTACCCTCCATCTAGCAGCGTGGCGATGATCTCTATACACCTAGCGGCCAAATTGAAGTAGTCAATTTGGAGCATAGATGGCTTGGTACGTCCACTGGATATCCTTATATCCATCCTACCAACACATAGAGCCTGCAGGCACACACAGGTCAACATCAGTCTAATGGTAATCCACTCATATACCCACCGGTCATAAATGGATTCCTTCGGCACAAGCACAGGTATTAATAGACCCACTATGGATGACTATTGGCTGCATGTTGTGCAGGGGTCAATGGGAAGCCTGCTGTAAACAGCGTGTGTTAGTGTGTGTGCATTGTGCAGTCTATAGTTGATTTGCACTTTTCCCAATGCACCAATACCAATGTTAAGGTATCATGACACTTCATAAGACGGCAGGCTAATGCCTGATGCCATGCAGTTCTGGGGAATTGAGGTACAGCCAGCCTTGAATTGGTATACAGAATTCAATTGAATAGCTGCAAATGTAAGCTCATATTACTTTAACAGTTACTTGCATTCTCCAAAGCTACTTAGTCTTAACTGATGCTTTTATCACAACTTGATTTCCATGCAATCATGGTATTTAGCATTTGGCAGAAACAAGAGAGGTTTGATTCAAATATGTTACGAAGTTGAACTTTCTAGAAACATTGGCCGGTGCATGTTGTGGTTAACCTACCAACTTGCCAAGAGAAGACTTCTTTGGAACATTTGCTCTCTTCAAACTATCTTGATGGAAACCAGATCACATAATCCATTTTAGGATACACTAGTTGGAGGCCAAAGCATACAATTCAGTGAGAATCCAGTGAACTCTGTGTCAGAAGTATTGCCAGCTGTTTCATGTTTGAGAAAGTGCTGTATATCTAGAGAGTGAGAGTTGCTGGTTATCAGGGCAGTGGCCAAGCTGAATCTGTCTTGTATGATTCAATCTCTGAAGCTGCAGCTTAATTAATTGAATTTGAACCACAGAAGGTATTTAATAATCTTGAAAATGTAGGTCCAGATTTACTACTGAGTAAATATCCTGTTAAGTGCAGTTACTTGATATACCAGAGTGGTGAATTCATGGTTTAGTGTACAGTGGATAACATCCTCCAATGGCTGGGTGTTATGGAGTATGATAGTGCAGGCATTTTAGCAGTAGCCAATATATGCCAATCAAGTACGCATCCAGATATTGGCTGAAGACCTGGGTGATATGTTCTTTGAACCTCAAAGTGAACTGCCTGAAAGGTGATAATTTGTATGTATTGCTGCTACAGATTTAGAAACATTCAGGGAGGAAGACAATATGCCAGGAATAAAGGAAAAAAAAGTAATCAATCATAGTGAGAAGTGGGTATACATGGTTCTGTAGCTGTGTTGTGGTTCAGAGGTGTACCTGGACAAGAATCATTGGTGAATACTGACTTGTAGCTTGTCAAACTTGGCATTACAAACCTTAAGCTATCAACCCTGACTGGATTAAGGATCTGAGGTGTACCTGAATATCATTGATATTTTTGGAAATACTCACTGTGATCTTCTTCAGTTGTACAAGGAATGTTTACACCAGACTCCAGACTTATATACTAGAACTCAATATGACAAAGAGAGTCTATATTTGCCAGATTCACTGGATTATGGTGTGTAAGATCTGTTATCATAAGAGTCAAGAACTGGCAGGAATTGTCCAGTACAATTGACAGTATTTGATTAAATGTTTTGATTCATTGAATTTCCAAATTCTTATCTTATCTATAGTTTCTATTGTCCCTGAAATATTCCATTGACAAATTATCCCAATCCCTGTGATTGATGCATGTATTTCAATACCAGATTTACCCTTTACCAAGTAATGAAGAGAGCCTGAACCTTCAAAGTATAGCCACAATCCAGGCATATTTTGAGATGTTTGACAATAATCGATACATATCATCCTAGAGTTTCACTCAGCCCATTCCTATTGGGAATCCACTGAATTAACACTCCAGTCTGTAAGGGGTTCATCTGATTAACCACAGATTTCAAGTTCCAAATGAGACTTGGTTTTAGTGTACCAAATGAGCATTTTTCAAATAACTGAACTTTATATCTGTTACTAATAATCAAGTAATACAAAAACAAATTGGAGTGAACTCCATGCTGATTGAATCCGTGGGAGTGTATTTCAAATGATATGTTTTAAAATTTTTGAACCAGTTGATGAAACTGTATTGATTGAATGTTTAATGATGGGTACCTTAATATTACTGATAATGTATATGTATTGTTGTTGCTCTTGATTTAACAGCAAAATATCTCCGTTTTCCAGATGCCACTTGACATGGTGATGGTGAGACATCTCATCGCGATATATTTTCGAGGTTATCGTGTTCGGGCAGCTTATTAGCCTATCCAGGACCCTTCTTTTGGCCCACTCCAATTTGCTGGCAGTGATCACTTGCTTGGTTCTTATAGCTGCTGGGATCAGTATTCAGTAGCCATAAGTGGGGAATGGAGTTTCACCCAGCTGCAAAATCATTGAAACTGCCTGGTACTAATTGATCAATACCCATAATTTCTGACATATTACTATATAATTTGTAGCTGTAAGATTTATAACTGTCCAGTCTATTGTGGGAGAAGCAATGAACAAAGAGAGATATAGTGCATCTTGGTAGATGAGTAGCATTTTAGTAAAATTACGAGTGCCCATTTCTATATACAAGTAGAACATATCCACATAATATGTAAAATCTTTCTTACCCATCCCTTCAGATGAGCAACCTGAAAACGCATTGGACAATGTACACATGCCGTTTGTGGAGAAGGTGTTGAAGGGAATGGGTTTTCATTTACTTCTGATTCATGAAGGAGCACCTTATTTGAAGTTTTATCTTTGTTAGACTCTGGATACTCAACTGGTCAAATAACAAGGATTGACAGCAATGTATTTCTCAGCCATCAGCATATGTGAAAATCCACCCTAGTATGCAGTGGCCATGTATTGTACAATTGCCCAGAATGGTTGTAGTGATCCTGGGTATCTCCAAAATATACTGAGAAACATTCAAGAGGCTATCAATATTCCCTCAGTGCTTCTGATGCATCTTGTAATGTCTATCTTGCCACAAGTCTCTTCAGCATGAGATGTTCTACATCAGTCTATTTGTGATCAATGAGATGTGGATTCTCCTTCAGAATACAATCTAGTGGCTTGTGGTTTGCAACAATTCAATTGTGACTACCTGCTGATCATCTGGGGATTTGCAATCACAATCACTTGGTATGCCACATTCAATTTAGCTTCATTGACTTCAGTCACCATGGTATGACCAATACTCTTGAAGGTACAATACATTGCCTCCCCACGGCACTATTCTATCACACTGTCATTCTTCAGACCATCAATTATGCCTGTGAAGAGCCTAATAATCAGGAAACTGCAAGGAAAGAGCAAAATCAATTCTTATGTAACTTTGACTTACTGCTTGAATCAAGTATTTCTGTGGATGGATTTGGGTGCAGACATCGCATGGATTGGTACAGCGTTGAGTGTGGTTGAGCCCCATGCCCTTTAGTCCGTGTGTATGTGTCAATCCAACTTAGAGTTAGTCAGTGAGTTTGAGTCAATAGAGAGAAATTCAGTACAAAAGACAGAGTTCAACTGGTTATGAGCCTGGGCACTTCCCTGATTTGATGAACTTCACCAGGAATTACTGCTTCATCAACATGGTCTGGGAAGAGTACAGGTTTACTTGAGGCCTAAGGAGAATGGCCAAATTGACAGCAATCTAGATTAAGATATTTGATTGTATGGACTACAAGAGCTGCAGTTTGGAAATGGAAATACTCCTGGAACAGAGGCATAGACACGGCATTGTGGACGGTACAGATAATGCACCAGATGAGAAGAATATGATGAACATGACAGAGTCTAAACCATGAAAGAAGCATTATAAAATTGCATAGTTGACAATTCTCCTTACGATGGAGAGGTCTTTGCTGCACCAGTAGGGTGTATGGAAAGATGTGAAGGTGCTGTGGGATCGGCTGAAAGAGGACTACGAATCAATGGTAAAGCTGAATGGGTGGGATTCGTCCGACTAGATGTCAGCTGTGAGGTTGAGTGAAAGTGAAAGTTCACAGCAACACTCGTTGATAATTGACAGTTAGGTGAATGATGTGAAGCATTACAAGGACAGCGATAGCTCATCCATTGGTAGTGGTATCATTCTGAAGAGCGAGCACAAGTATCATCGGATAAAGAGTATATCTAAGGATAATGATTGGAGGTGTTTCACCAAGTTGATGTGAAACAAAATTGACACCCTGGCCAATACACAGAAGGGGACCCTGGAAAAGTTGAAGGTCCACAATGCACAATTCCCAATGAATGAGGATACAGAAGGGGCAGTTATGTTCTCATCATCGCAGTTGAAGAGTGACAAGTGGAATCAATGGCAGTCTCTTCAGTTGCAGACGTCCGATTTTAGGGGTGGTGAGAGTAATGGTAGCAGTTTGGATTGTCAGAATCATGCCAGTTGTAACACCAATTGGAGGGATACTCAGATGTGCTACAGATGCCATAAGCTGGGGTTCATTGCATTTTATTATGCAAGTAATGAAGTAATGGAGAATGTACTTATGACAGTAGCAGTGGCAGCAATGACGACAACCATGATATCAAGCGTGAACAATTGGATGACAGTGACTGCCCGATTCTGCGGACAGGAGAGCTTGTACCGAGTTGGTGCAACAACCTCTCACATTTGCAGAGATTGGCAAATGATAGAACGGTGCCCATAGCATACTTCTGTTCAATTGGCAGGGTATTTGCAACATTGTAGGTAGCACACTGGGCAAGGCTATCATGTACAATGTCGTTTGATGGAGTATTGGACATCCTGGATGCCAGCGCTGCTTACCTGCGATGGTGGCAAAAGAGATTTTCTATAAGGTAGGAATACACAACTGAGTTTCCAAATTATGGCTTACAGATTGGAAACTATGGATTGTCCATGTCAATTGCCACACAGCCAAGATGTACCACAAATTGCAGACTGACAGTACTAGAGGTTAATGTCAAGGTTGATGTTGAGCAAGACTTGTGGGCATGGCATACCTGTTTGGAGGTGTATTCTGGCCTGATGTAAAGGTTGCAGAACAGAGGAATCAAGCAAGGGAGAATTTCTTCGAAGTGGCACCAGGCACGATCGATCGTTAGAGAAGTATTCTGAGCATAGTGTCATTGAAGACAACCTTCAGGCAACAATCCATCTTTGATTGCGTAGGAGTTTCGTACATATTGACATGATACTGTGGTGGGGGAGTGGGCAGAGTGACATCTGTGCCAATATTATGTTGGTTGGTTTTTGGATGCACATGGGGAATGCACATCCACTTTAGTTCTTGTGTACATGTCAATTAGATTTACAGATAGTCAGTGAATTTAGGTCATTAGAGAGAGATTCGGTGCAGTGAACACACTACAACAACTGTAGCATGCATGGCAATTTGCTAGTGCACACTGCTTTCATCAGGTACCTCTGGAACTTATCACATATGCCCAAATTCCATAAACTGTAGGAGCATTGGCCATAGCTTGATAGTTTCACTCTGGATGCTAAGGCAGTATATGAAAGATGGTGGATATTGAATTGGTTTTCTGGTTGATAATTACTGGAGTTCAGATCATTGTGGGTGCAATTTACATTGTCCAGGTTAGACCAGTACACCAGATCACAGTCAGGTCCAAATGTCATCTTCTCGATAACACTCTGAAACCTTGCTGCCACTTCAGGCATTGTGTCCATCATGATTAGATCCAGGGCTCAAATAAGCACAGGAGAGAGTAGAGTGGGAGAGGTCTAAATCTGTATATGTCTGCAGGGCACTAATGTGAGACTCTACAATGGGTACCAATCATATTGGATGCCAATTATCCTGGGATTGTCATTCTGAGTTAAATTTCCCTGTTCATCAAGGGCATTCTCCCATGAATATGACAATGGTAATCCCAGAACAATCTTCTCAGTCACGAATTTGAACAATGTAGCCACTCCCAGTGATGTAATCATCTTTCTAAGACTGCTTGTAAGGGCACATCTACTAGCATCCAGCCAAGTAAGAGAATAGTTTATACTTGTTGGCATACATTTGCACACAGGATCAGAGTGATCGTAAGTGCAGATGACCAGGTAATATTCTTGCTAACAATCATGATCCTCATGAGCAGTCAACTTCAGATTGAAGGGTATGCGGCCGCATCATGCGCAGGCATAGCAACTCTAACCTCCAGAGTAAGACCTCGCCATTACATTATACCCTCTCTAGTCGCAGACCTCCAGGGTGGCATATCCTCATACAAACAGAAGACGAACAAACAAGAATCAAATCCCATCATTGTCCTGTGGATATGGCACACAGGGAAACTCTACCTCCACTTGACTGTGATCCAATGGTGGTAAAACCCATGCCGAGGACATTTGTACTGCACCGCAATCAATTGAAAAGACTGCAGAACAGACAGAAGATTGCCAAACTGATCACTTTCCTCCACTATCGCAGGTTCCCGCGATGGTCGCGATGAAATTCATCCACTAGCCCACGAGCATTCCTGAGGTTCCCTGCTGGCTCCCGACTCATACCTGCATATCAGTATCCAGCCCATTGATTGAAGTAATCGAACTTCCTATATTGCCATTTGGGGTCAAGAACACAATCAACTTCCTGCTGTTCCAAGTAGTTGACAATCATCTGTAGATGTTCATTTGGTGGCTGGCATGAGACTGGAGCTGTGTATCAATCACATTGTGATGCATGGAGAATATTGTGGTTTGGCATTGTCTTCAGCAAGTCTAATTTGTAAGCATTCCTATTGATGACTCAACTCACAGTGTACAGTCCCACATGTTTGTACTCGGGCGTCTTAGATGGCCTGGTTGTCAAGAAGTGCCGGGTGGGGTGCCACACTTTGTCACAAATACCGAACATAGGTTCTTTTCCGCCACCGTACTTTGTTTGCTGCTGCTGACCATCCTGTATGTTCTCACAGAGCGTCCGATTTGGCTCGGCCAATCCCTTGAGCGTAGCGTCCGCATGTTTTTTTGAATTGAGATGTGATGGTTTCGGTGGTTTGAACTGCATCTCAGGGTTCTGATGGTACTTTGCACACAACAGTGTCATCCTAGTCAAAGCATGCACTGAGTGAAGGTATGCGAATTCCGCACAGGGAAGGAGTTCGGCCCAGTTGTCTTGCTCATCGTTGCTCATGGCTCGCAGGTACTCTTCCATGGGCTAGATCTGCTGCTCGGTCTGGCTGTCGGTGTGCGGGTGGAAGGCGGTCAAGAGTCGGTGATCGATTCTCATGTAGGAGCAGAGTTCAGTTCAGAACAGGCTGGTATACTGTGTTCTGCAGTCGGTGATAACACTGTTTGGTACTCCATGCTTGAAGATCACGCCCTTCAAAAACATCCGTGCTAATTCCAGTAAGGCGATATCCTTTCAGCAGTGCAGGTAGATAGGCATCTGAGTTGATCGGGCGACTATGGTCAAGATCCCGGTGAATCCTGACTTGGTTCATTCCAGTAGGTCAGTGACAAAGTCGATAGTAAATCCATCCCAGGCATTGTACAGTGGTGGCAGTGGCATAATGACTCCATATCGTATGCGGTGCAGTGCTTTAATTCAATGGCATACTTCGCTCCTGGCAACATACTTCCGTACCATGGTGTCTAGCCATAGCGATTAGATGTCTCTAGATACGAGTTCGGCCGACCAAAGTGCTCCATTGTGACCAGATTCAGGGTTATCGCGGAAAAGACCTACCAGTTGGTTGCAGAGTGCTTCTGGTACGCATATTATCCCTTTGAAGGTGAGAGTTCCCTTGATGGCTTTCCACTGCTTGTCCCCATCCTTACCCATAGATCAGTCTTGTCCACTGATTGTAGATTGAGAAGGGTAACTGATCTTATCTTTCACGTCAGTCGCTATGGGATCGGTATCCTGGGCTGTCTCAATTGCTGGTAGGAGAGGATTGAATGATTCCGTGGTGGTTGCCACCAGGGTTACCCTGAGTCATGCGGTTGGTCTTTCATAGCCTTCTTCATCATCAGGTCGTCTTGATGGTCTGCCTGCAGCCTTCATGTTACCTTTCAAGGGTTCAATAACAAAGTACCATGATGAAGGGATCTCGGCCCATCTCGCTTGCCTCCGGGAGAGTTCTTTGGATGTTCAGAAATACTCGAGATTCGTGTGGTTGCAATGTATCAGCGCCCTGTGATTGGCTCCCTCGAGATAGTGTCGCCATGCATCAGCACAATGTATTTTAGTCTCTGGAAGACTCCAGGAGTGTCTGAGAGGATGTGGAGTGTAAACTTGGAAGGGTCAATTTCAGGAGAGTATCAGACCCTAGGAGGGTATTCCGGCAGGCCTTCAGAGTGACTGGGATCTGTGACGACCAGTACAGGAGTCACTGGAATCTCTCACGACTGATACAGGAGTACGATGGGAGTGATTGTGATACTTTTGGGAGCATGTCGGAGCACCAGAGAGATCTTTGGGTGCAGCTGGGAGTGTCGCCGAACCCACGCGGGAATCACAAACACACCCTGAGATAATCCTGGGTTGTTATGGAGATTCATTTGGAGGACTGCAGAAGTTATCTGAGACTCTACAGATGCACATGAGAAATTGACTTCCCTCAACAGGGAATACGATTCCTGGATTATTGTTCATTATCACTTCTGAATCATACTGGCTGTCATCTTCTTCAACATGGTATTATGTGCCTCGCTACATTAAGGAAACGAAAGACAAAGGCGAGAGATTCAAACATAAACCCTGGTACACCGAAACAATAACCCTACTGAGCGATCAAAAAATATCAATCCAACATGGTGTCGATGTCAGCCACTCCATCTCCCATCGCATCAGGGCCAACGAAAGCAGGAACACCCAATTCATCAACGGCTCAAAGAAGCTGGAGGCGCTCCTTGTATTTGCTGATTATTCTTTGCTGGCGAGTGGATGAAATGGAATTCCAATGTCGTTTGGCTCGATTTGTGATATCTAATACAGGTGTAATGAGATGTTAGCTAGCTGCAAACCTAAATGGGGGTATGAGAGGCAATATGATACATTCGGATGAAAAATGGGAACAACCAGCAGGGGAAAAGAGTAGCGCCAGATGGGAAGTGTTGTGTGGAAAAGAGGAGTACCACAAAAGGTGTTGGAGAAGCGCGGAATGAAAAAGAAGAGTGTCAAGTTTAAGCTGAGGAGCGCCGAAAGAGGAGGGGTTAAGGAGTGCAGAATGAAATGGAGGAGCACCGGAAGAGAAGGGTGTAGGAGTGTGGAATGAATTTGAGCAGCGCCGAAAGAGGGTGGGTTGAGTAGTACGGAATGAGATAGAGGAGAGCCAATCCAGGCAGAGTGGAGCACCAATGGGATTGAGGCATACTTATCCCAGAAGAGGAGCGCCGAAAAGGGGTCGGGTAAGTAGTGTGGAATGCATCATAGGAGCGCTGGTTGGAATTGAAGAGCTCCCATCCTGGGCTGAGAAGCGCGGATAGGGGGGTCGACAGTGCGGAATGAGATAGATGAGCGCTGAGAGGAGGAATCGATTGCGGAATGAAAAAGCAGAGGTTCAATCTAGGCGGAGGAGCTCCAACAAAGGTTGAGGAGCACCTCTTCTCGAGGTGTTGCGCCGCAGGGGGTGGGGGCAGGGGTGCGATGCGGCCGCTGATATGTGATTGATTGTGTAGTTGCTCCAAGAGTATAATTGATCACAGGGGATGGGCCAAATGTACCTTGATATTCATTTTGAGAAAACATAACTGAGGCATTCTTTCCACTGGGGTATTCAGACAGCACCCAATGAATAAATGCGGCTGCCAGCACTACCGTCTGAGGAGCAAGAGGTTGGAAATACAGGGATGGTGATGGCTGGCGCCCCAAGCTATTGGCGGTGAAGAAAAATTGGTGGTAAATGAGATCAAGCACTTCCATTCGCGTGAAACATGACTTCTTATCATCGATGACCTTGGAGAGGTAAGCATCATCAAACAGCAGCTTCTCAACCTTGATCCGAAGTTCAGTCTCAGAGCCCACATCCAACCAGTGACTTCGGACAACAGTTCGAGGTGCCCAATCTGCCAACAGTCCGGGAATGGTACTAATCTTCAGTTTCAACTATGTATATTTTCGGGGGTAGTCAATATCCGTAAGTGTGATAGAGGAGCATTAACCACAATCCAAGACTTACAGCTTCTCGTGTTTGCGGATCAATTTTGAGAGGTGGACCACCGGGCAATTGACACACAGATGGTGTACATACAGGTGCACCTGCTACTGCCCGCTTAAGATCCTGAGCATCAATTGCTAGTTTCCAAGCTCCTTCAATCATCGAGTACTTGTCATTGGATATTATTGGCCAAGGACTCATCCTGAATACGATTGACTTCATGAACCTTTTCACTACGTCAAATGTGCCCTCTTTCTGTTGGGGAACATTCTGATCACTACTGGCCTTGGGTTGTGGAATATTCTGGTGTCGACTACACTTGTTGGGAAGCACCAGTGCACGGGTGGATGGTGCACTGTCAGACTCGGGTAAGTTGTTGAAGAGGGATGACTTTTGGCGTTTGAGCAGTAGTGGTGCCATTGCCGCAGGTAGATTTCGGGAATTTGGAAGGGGAGGGGGTGCAATGACAGTATCGGCATGGCTCTGTGTCTTCGGCAGTGGAACCCTTGTAGTGCGTAATGACTTATCCCAGCACACCTGAACTAGATGAAGGACCTCCTGTTGATGATCCGAATCGTCTTCTTCGATGTCGGATGATACGGTGGACTCTCCTGTGTCCTCACTGTTGTCATTACTGATCTGCTGATCGGCCTCGTCAACCTGATACATCAGTGAGATCGGGGATATTAGTCATCTGCAATACGATGCACGAAGGCAGAAAATTGGAGAGCAAACATTTGATGGACAATGAAGATTGGTTGCTTTCTTGAATGCGAGTGCTCCGTCTTGGTGTGCTTCTAGGTTCTTCGGTGAATAGTGATTCCTCACCTGGCTGGGCGTAAGTTCCATCTGCTGTAACGAAGATCTAAAGTTGGAGAATGTGGGAGAGAGGGTAAAGGCAGGACATGTAAGATTAAGTGCAGTACAATAACGGGATAAATGGTGCAAGGATTTGCACATTGTCAAAGAGTATGCAATTCGGGGGGCGCCTTCAGATGGTTCAGGAGAGATGACTTCAACGGTGTATATTTGGATCGAGGATGGCAGTGCGTGTCGGGATTTCGGATATTGTCAGGTACGCTGGAATAGATGGATTGCTAATGCCGAATGTTAGCAACTCTTATAAGCAACACACTGTACAGATGCAAGAATTGGAGGTTGGGTAAAGCCAACGCAAATAGAGATTAGAACCAGACGTACCGAAAGATAACTCGCGACATCAACTAACCCTTGGTGCTGGCCACACACTGAGCACTGAGAACCTGAATGGAAACATGAGCAGCTGCATATGACTCCTCTAAACGTAGTCATTATTCGTGAAAGTTCGAACATTCGCGGTGACCGCATAGCATAGAAATTGGTGCAGCATTGAGAATCTGCAGAACCCGATAGATTTGGTTAGAACCTGGTGAGTGACTGCTGAGTTGCAAGGGTTCATCCTGGAGTTTGGTATCGAGCCAGGAGAAATATAAATCTCCACATGTAGTATATCTGCCGGTAGGACACATGTATTTACATGATATTCTTTTGTATTAGGATGCTGCAGCTAAGTTAGCGGTCGATAAGGCAATATCGTAAGCATAACTTCCCTCTCATGCGTTCATCTGGGCCGTGTCTGCAGAAAAGCCTTCACAACAATGTTGCAGTAGTTAATGGAAGAGGGAGAGAATATGGTACACAAAGGAGAGATACAGGCAAAGAGAAAGAATGGTAATGTACGATGGATGATTCGGGGGTAATCGTATTGATACAAGCACTCATCGATGCCAAAATTGCTAACAAATGAGTCACAAATTCTTATTTACATTGTGATTTTGCGCCTAATATCTAGTCAATTGCACACCATTAAATCACACATTAATTATCAATGTCACAACTACAATGTTGACTTAAAATAAATATTGGGGTTGAGTGCTATATTCTAGAATGGTACGAATGTATACTGAGATGTCATGTCAGAGCGGGCAGCGGAATGATTATTGCATGCATGCAGTTCCGGGGAAGTGAGGTGCACCGAAATTGATATGGTTATGTTTGAATTCAATGGCTGAGGATTGCAGGCTCGGCTGACTCTGTTAGTAAATTGCACTCTTCATAGCTGTCTTCTCACAACTCGAGCTTTCAAGATTGTCTCTCTCGGAGCATCTCTCGATGAAATTAGGTCCACATAATCTATTTTCGGATATGAGTTTTGGCGGCCCAAACAACCATTCAGTCAGAATACAGTTATTTCTTAATTCGAAGATTTGAGAACTTCGGCCTCTTTGAGTAAGTGCGGTACATGGGTGAGCGGGAGTTGCCGGCCATCTTTCAGAGTCGCTGAGTAGATTCAGTCTTTTGAGATTCTCGCTCTTAAGCTTCCACAGCTCTTTGGGCAGAGCCCAGACTTGCAGAAGCTATTTTAGAATTTGGAAGCATTGGTCCAAACATACAACTTAGTCAATATCGAGTTAAATGGGGTTACTAATTGGCCGGGCTTGTGCATTTATGGTTCAGTTGCGCAGTGGCACCATCCTCCGACAGACAGTTGACATGGAGCGGTCAGTTCAAGGCATGTTAGCGGCGGCCTTCAACATACTGATCAAGTATAGGTTCATATCCTAGCAGGCGCGGAGTGGGATGAGCCGCCTGCACCTAAAGGTGAAATGTCATGATAGAGCTGTGTGCACTGGGTCCACTAATTCAAAGTCGAAGAAAACATGATGAGAATGAAGCAAACTGAAATATACAAAGTGCACTACATACTACAAGTACATGCGCTTGGGTGGCTTATTTGTCGCTCTTGTGCCGTGCCTGGGCTCTGATTGTAACATCCATAATGACTCGCAGATTGTCAAAGTTGGCTTCATACATATCCAAGAAGCTCATTCTGGACAGGATTGAAGATCTCAGTTGTGAATGATCTTCAATCATGGGCCGGGAACACCCCGGCAGCTAAAGCGGCATTTGATTCACGAATACCCGAGCCGTGCCTCATCTTCCGACTCTCTGGGATGCGGGTCATAGGTGTACCAGAACTTTAATGATATGCCAGCAAAAGCTGTGGCTTTGCCACTAATAAGTGAGTCTATGTCCCATATTTTGACACAAGTGCTCAACATCGCCTAGTCTGTTTTGATTGCCAAATGGGATTGGCGAATATACAGTGCTGGATCTGTCACAAAGAAATGCCCAGGATTCTCTGGTGCACCGGAACTTCAACCATAGGCCAGCAAATGCTGTGGCTATGCCACGAATATCCTGACACAGGTACTCAATATCGCCTAGTCTGTTTTCATTGTCAAATGAGATTGGCGAATACACAGAGCTAGATCAGTCATGAACATGTGCCCTGGAATCTCCCGTGCACCAGAGAGTCCTGGGCACATATCGTTATGACTGATCAATCACTGCATATTTGCCTATCCCATATGGCATAAAGACAGTCGAAGCGATATTGAGTACCTTTGTCAAGATATTTGTGGCATAGCTGGAGCATTTGCTGGCTTGAGGTTGAAGTTCTGTGGCACATGAACTTCGTTCATATGAGTCCAGAAGCTCCCACTTTGCCACAAATTGGCGAGCCGTGTCTCATACTCAGACATAAGTACTTGAATATCATCTAGACTGCCTGATTGCTAAATGGGATTGGCGGATATGCAGTGCTCGATCTGTCATAACGAATCATACGACATGCGCGGAAGAGACTCTGTCGCACCTGCCAGTGGATGAGTTTCGTTTGCTCATTCCAAATACGTACGTGGCTTCAGGCTTCCGGTGCACATCAGATTTGCAACTGAGGATTGATTGGAGCCCTTTACTGCATCATTCTCACGATTCGACTAATGCCATTTATTACGCAATAGGTCAGCTGGAGGAACATCTTATGTTGCGTATCAATTCACTTCATCTCATATGGTCATTAATAACAAACAAGAAAGCCAATGAAATCCCACTCTAGCCATTTCTAATTCAAGATACAACAATTCCAACATCAGAGCTTTGATTCACTTCAACATTGAAGAGAGAAAGATTCATCACTCCAGTATAGTGTCCCTTACAAACGACTGTTTTGACTTTTTGTATCAGTTAAGTAGATTATGTTGCTTGAATGTCTCAAGAGGCGTACCTTGATGAAACGTCTAACAATCTATGTTTAATGGTTCATCAGACTGCAACGTGTCTCCATTCTCTGTCAGCCAGTTGGTAGGGTGCTCAAGAGCCTCCAGGATCCGGGATATCATCGACATGGTGATGTTCTGTCGACTCCTCAAGCCATGCAGGACTCTCATTTGCACAACTCCCGAGTGTTGGTGGAGATCACTCGTGTGGTTATCGTAGCCACCAGGACCTGTATTCAGTAACCATGTGTGTGGTACGCAGTTTTGCCCTAGCCGTACAACTCGTGCAAATGCCTGCCACGGCTCATTGAATACCCCAAATTTCTGCATTATTAATGCATCATTTGAAGCTGTAAGATGTAGGCCTGTCCCACCCACTTTGGGTGTGGTTATGAATACAGAGGGATTTCGTGAATCCTGGAATTTGAGTTGCATTTATGTGCGTTCATCATTGCCCATTTTGGCATACATGTGGAATATATCCACATTATCCGCAAAAAACTTCGTTAGCCACCACTTCAAATGACGAACTTTGCCAGGAAGAGGACAAAATAGCACAGCCTTTTGTGGAGGAGGTGCACTGGGCGGTGCATTGTTGTTTCTCTCTTCTGGCAGGCACGTCTCTCTTGATGCGTCATCTTGGTCAGGTTCGGGATACTCTGCAGGTTCCTTGACATGCATTGTCAAAAATGTCTCGCTCAGCTATGCGAAAATCGGAGGTTCCACCCAAGTATCGAGTGGCCAGTCATTGTGCCATTGTCCAGAAACAGCGTTGCGATCCTCAGTGTCTCCCAACACTAACAAGAAACATGCTAACCGCCATCTGTGAACCCTGCATGCTCCAGAAGCACCCGGCGAGGTGTACCTCTCCACCAGGGTCTTCAGATGTGCTTGGTCTTCCTCAATCCACTCGAGATCAATGAGGTGTGCATTCTCCTTCGGTATCCAGACGAGTGGTTTTCGATTGGCGAGTTTCGATCCTGACCACCGCCTGACCGTCCATGGCTTTGCAATCTGAATCATCCAGTGTGCTGCATCCTGTTGAGTTTCTTCATCTTTCATCCGAATTGCATGCATCAAACTCTTCACAGCGGAATACAATGCCTCAGCACCATGCTTGTCCATCACAGTATCATCCTCTGGATCGTCAGACGCACCTGGTAACAGCCACATTGTCTGAAAACACCAGTCATAGAGTGAATGGAATCCCGGTGTAGCTGTGACTTGGAGTGTGAATCCAATTTTCGCATTGATTGCAATTTGCCAGCCCACACTGTTTTTAGTCTTATACCGATGGGACTCATCAAAAATCCCAAAACTCCATGCACAGTCGGAGAGTTGGCCATTACTTGATGGGTTCGCTCTGGATTTTAAGGTATCATATGACACAATGTGGATATTCCATCGGGTTTCTGGCTCGTCAATACTGGTGTTCAGATCCTCATGGGTGCGATTCAAAATTTCAGCGTGCAATATTTTAACGAGTTTGAAATCGGTTTGATGTGTCCTCTCGTTGATAACATTTTCGAAGGTCTCAGGCACTCCGAGAATTGTCACCACCAGGATTGATTGATGCGCTGAAATCAGTGCTGGACCCCAGTCGGGTGGTTTTGACTGCATCTCCAACAGAAGGTGGGGCACAGAATTCAATCTCTGCAGCGGATACCACTCCCGCGCTTCACCAACAATGCCGGGAAAGTCATTGTGAGCCACAATCACCCACTCTTCGAGGGTATTCCCCCATAAAATGGACAGTGGCAACCCCATCACAACTTTCTCAGTGACCAATTTGCAATGCATTGCCACTGCAACCTAGGTGAAAGTCTTTCCAAGACTCATTTCATCCTCCACCTGTGCACCTGGCATAACAGCATCCCAAACCCATCTCCTCACGATGAACCTGATGGCCCAAACCTTGTGCGCCAAAAACATGGATCTGGGCAGGTTTGGAATTGAATACTTGCAGCCTGGAACACGGTCAGCTGTTGATTGGTGAATAGGACGCGCATTCAGCAGCCTGACTGCTTCATCAAGACACTCGGGTTGAAATTCGTTGTTGATTGTATTGAGCACCGTATTCAGTACTGAGCTTGTAATTTCTAGATTGAGGACCTCCTCAGCATCCTTCACTTCCCCCTGAACCTCCCTTGCACTGTTGTTCGTGTTCTTTTTGTCCTAATGGTCTCTTTCAGTTTCTCGGATGTAAGATGGGCAGATAAGCTCATATTCCGGCCCTCCTGGAATTCATCTCAATGGTAGATCTTTCACAGAGAAGTAACCATTGGAACAAATACATGTGGATGGTATATAATCAATTTTATTCTTTCAATCAGAACTTACATCAATACGAGTATCATTCTCGTCCCCACCATCCTCCTCTTCCTTCTCTTCTCCCTCTCTTCCACCCTCATCAGAACCTTCCAAAGTCTATGTATAGTGATTAGCAGTCGTTCACGTCTAGCCTAAACACGGCTAGCGCAGATTACCCTTGTCAGCCTGATTCCGTGCTCGTCAATCTCCTTCCCTGTTGCTTTCATCATTTCTACCAGAAATATCTTCACATTATGTCAAAGTTTCAACTTGAAAGCATTTGAACGGCAACAGTTGTATGAAATCTGGCCATTTGTGGGGTCATTGATCATTTGCCCGCGTTTGTATATTCCAATATACTCTTCTTCCAATTCGTCCTGGTCCAAGGTGCACTTGAACATTGATGCGAGACTGTATCGCTCGTTTGGGCCGCTGTTTTTGTCGATGAAATCAACCAACTCCTCCCAGTGCCTCACATCTGTCTATGATGCTTGGAGTTGTTTGGGGGCTATAACCATATCCTTGCCATTCAACACCCAGTGAATCATAACCATGAACGTTGTATTTGGCAACTCTGGGAGGTGACTTATCCCCTCTTTGCCTGTGTGCTCTCACAAATCCAAATCCGGTCGCTTGTTGCCTCGCCTCACCTCTTTCCTAGCCTCTCGAATTTCGCTTGCACATTTCTTCAAACACATCTCCACCCACCTCCGGGGAATCCATTCAGCATTATCAGAATTAACTGACGGCAGCCACTTCTCGAATGTCCTCAAAAAATCTGTGACCGCCGTCACCCAGTTCAGGGGTCTATCTCGAACATGTTTGAACTGGTTCTGCCCCCGGATAATCGACCGCTGCTTCTTCTCGAGAAACTTTGCCACCCATACTTTCTTCCACTTGTTGAATGCACTGTAGTTGGCCTGTTCCATCCTTTTGGCAAATTGCATCAAGGAGAACTCCGGGTGCTTCAGGCTAATTGGGGGTTTGCCTTCTGCACTGCCCAAGTCAGACAAATCGTCGCTCTCATCAGCTGCATCATATTCGTCGTAGGATATCTCCAGCAATGTGGGCAAGTCGGCAATCCCAGCGACATGAGTTTTCTGCGGTTCCGCTGGTGGCTGGGATCTTTCGTTGGGAGGCATATGGGGTGTCTCCCAAGTGCGCCGGACGGAGGTTGAGGTGGAGGAGACGTGCTGGAAGATATTGGCTGATTGATTGGATGACTTTACGTCAGTCCTGGAGGCTCCCTCGGTGCACTTGGAGATGATGGCCCATGTCCTGGGAACTGCGGAGGGGGGAACATTTGAGACCCGCCATAACCACCTTGGTGCAGGTTATATCCTGGCCATGGTGGCCCATAACTTGGATATGGTTGGCTTGCGCTGCTGGTAGGTTGCAAACTGTGTGTCATGTTGAATGGAGTCTGGTGGTAAAAACTGCGGAGCGCCTGGAAATGGCTGCTGTGAAGGAGGTATTCGATTATAACAGCGAAAGTCCGAAGAGATTTGTTGGAATCTCGGAAGCAGTATATGAAGTAAAAGTATTTCAAGTCTAACAATTTCAAGAAGTGTTGGAAAAGCAAGCATATACTCAGAAGAGGATTCGAGAGGAGATGTTATAGTATTCCGATCGATGTCTGAGCAAGTCTAACGAACTGTTCTCTAACCGGAGAAACCGTATCGCTATATACAATATTCAATGGGTGATTGTTCATGACCTCGGTTGCGGATCAATAACCACAACAGGAAGAGAAAAACTCTGCAACTGTACATAAATACATAAGAACATTAAAGAATATAACAAAACCATCTAGGCGCATTCTTTAAAGATAAGCGCTGATAAATCCCTCTTCCAACAGAACAAAAAGAAGTTCCTACATAAGTTCTAACCGGAACTTTCTAGACAACCTAAACATAAAAGATAACAAAAGTATTAAAAGTTATTAACACACCACATTATTCTTATCCATAACATACTATCTTATCATAAGGAGAATACTTAAGAAAGTACAATATTAGTAAAGAGAAATGTAGATACCTCTGTATTTTCAATACCCCCTCTCACTTTGATCCAAATATTTTTGAACATAAGTGGTCATTACCATATCTCGTCATGCCCTTTGTACGTATATCTCCCAAATTTTCTTCCAAAGGTACATACATAACTGACACATTTCTGTGTTCAATTTGTTCTCGAGTAAAGTGATATGCGATGTCGATATGTTTTGATCGGTCCTTAAGTCTTGGATTATATGCCACATCTTTCGCAGCATTACTATCGCAAAAGAGAGTTGGAGGAATATCTTCTTTGAATAACTCTTGAGATCCACGCTTCAACCAGAGATGATGTTTTACTGTCATAGCAAGTGCCATATACTCTGCTTCGCATATAGAAGTAGCAACGGACCGCTGTTTTCGACATCTCCAGGAAATAGTAGCGTTCCCAAGTTGAAATATCTATCCAGAAAAGCTTCATCTCGTATCCAAGCCATTGCCGTAAGATGCATCCGTATAAGCAGTCATTCTGAGTTGATTATTCCATGCATAAAAATGGTGTCGATCGTTCGTTCCTTGGAGATATCGAACTAATTGTTTTGCTGACGTTAGGTGCTTTATGGATGGAGATGAATTTGCATCGAGAGAGGTGAGTGATTGTATATGCTAGGTCAGGTCTTGTTCCAGTAACTAAATACATCAAAGATCCGATTATTTGTCAATATGCCGTTGCATCGGTACGCTCGTCTTCATCTTCAATAGCCTTCAACTGATGGTTTGAGTTGATAGGCGTTGAGACGGGCTTGCAATCTTGCATCGAAAAACTGTTCAGAATCTTATCGATACATGTTGTCTGGGAAGGAGTGATCCCATCGTCGGTAAAGGTTATGTGGATTCCTAGAAGCGAATTAAGCTCACCCATGTCGTTGACTTTAAACTCAGTCTTCAACACGTTAATGGTTTGCTCTTTTAACTCTCCAGTAGCTCCAAACAGTGTAATAGAGTCCACATAAATAGCTAAAAAGAGATCTCCTGAATTGTGAACAAGAACACAGGGATCCCAAGCAATGATAGCAAATCCGAATGGTCCTAAGTATTCTACTAACCGGTAGTACCATTCCCTTGGAGATTGCTTCACTCCATAAATACACCTCTTTCAATTTGCCACCATCCCATCTAACTGACTGCCTTCCGGTAGATCCATATAAACTTCTTCCTTTAATATCCCATTCAGAAATGCAGTCTTGACGTCCAATTGTCATGGTCGCCATCCTTTGCATGCTGATAATACTAATAAAAGTCTAAGAGAATCGTAACGAACCACGGGGGCGAATATTTCATCGTAATCCTGGCCTACAATCTGTGAGAATCCTTTGGCAACTAACCATGCTTTATATCGTTCCACTTCTCCTTGAGCATATCCTTTCGCTTTATATACCCATGTGCTAGCCACAATCTTTTCTTCCCGCTGGTTTCGGGATAACATCCCAAACATCATTTTTCTCAAGTGGCTTTAGTTCTTCATCCATCGCGTTCTTCCAATCTGACCATTGTGGTGACACTTTGGTCTGTCGGTAAGACTTTGGTTCTTCAACCGTTAGTACACTTAATTTCGCCCATTGACTTCCTTCGATTCATTCCAGAGGTTGACGTTCCGGAGTAGGAGGTCAAGGAGGTGCATCTCGCATACTAGTTTCAGCGGCATAACCCTCGAGACCATAGCGTTCAGGTGGATTAACTACTCTTCCAGCACGAGTGATGACCTGACCAAATGGGATCAGTGGTGGCGTCATAGGTCATAGAGTAGGACGATGTTGGTTGGATTGTTGATATTCTTCTTATAGGAAGTGGTCTGCAGGAACAACCGTATGAATAGATTCGTCGAATTCTTCGACTCTGTCGAGTTCTTCGATCAGCACTGGTTCGTTAGGTTGTTCGGGTTGTTGGGGTAGGCTTTCTCGATAGGCCATATTATTGGCATAGTAAACCCAATAGGGAGCGCCTAAATATCCGTCTCTTTTTCCTTCCTTAAAGTCAGCTCGCATTAGTCGAGCAATAATTGTATGACCATTGTCGACCAAGTCATTAGCTTCTTGAGGATTCTCATCCATCCACTGACGCGACATACTATCTGATGTTTTACCCTTATGATTATAGGTATACTCAACGGATGTTAATGGGTTACGGCTTTGGATTGGAGTAAGAATTTGATCAATTCAACGGTTTATCATTGGCGTAGCCCCTTCTATCTTAAGAGGGGGAAAGAAGGTGTCTGCTGATAGTATAGTCTGTTTGGTATCAGGTAAGAACACTCCATAATGATGGGGGACATTGGTGTATCTGGTAGAAATAGCCCTTTGTGCCCTCGGAGAAAATTTGTTTCCGTCCGTTCGTTTCTGATACAGAACATGGATATAACATTCTCTGCCGAAGGGTTGAAGGTGCTGGATCGATCGCTTGGTGCCATAATAAGCCTCATAAGGAGTTAGATCCTTCAGTGCCAAATGAGGTTGTCGATTTTTTATATATACTGAGGTTAACACAGCCTCAGCCCATAACTTCTTATCATAAGTTGATGTACTTTCAAGCATAGCTCTAGGTGACTTTCCTATCGTACAATTAAGACGTTCAGCAACTCCGTTTGACTCGGGGGAATACGGAGGGGAAAACTCATGTAGAATTCATTTTGATGTAAAGACCCCTTTCAAGTCCTTGGTAACATATTCCCCTCCATTATCCGTTCGAAATGCGGCAGGAGTCTTGTGGTTTTGATGTTCCATTTCTGCAACAAAGTCTTTGACAATCTTAGTTGTCTCAAACTTTTGCTTCATAAATCGGACTCATGCAACCCTAGTAGCATCATCGATTAGTGTGATGTAGTAAAGGGAATTAGCATATGACGGAACCGGAAATGGTCCACTCAAATCGGAATGAACAAGATCGAGCTTTTTCCTATCCTTCTTCGATATTGTTGTTCGAGGAAATCGAGTCATTTTGCTTTTGATGCAGGAGGAGCAGATGTAATTCGTTGTTCTTGCTGGTATATCGGCATTGGAGTTCAACTGTAGCGATTTATCCATTGTTGATGGAGCTAGATGTCCAAGAGCCTGATGCCAGAAGTCATGAGTAATGCAGGCTGAATGTGGTATCTCAGGAATTTTAAACAAATTTCCGTCAAAAACAGCTTCAAAAACAACTTTTGTTCCCTTGTCAATTGAAATATAATCCCCCTCTCCAAACTCTGTATATCCTTTTTCCCGCAATTTCCTCCAAGAAATCAAAGGATATTCCAGATCAGGAACATGCAAAACACCTCGAACACAAAACGAGGAAACTGATCCATCCCTCACAACACAATCCATCACCACATCTCCCTTGCCGACAGTCTCCATGCTCTTTTGTAAACTGGATTAAACAAATCCGCCACATACCGAGTAGTTGAGGAGACGTCCTGCATTAGGGGTCATGTGTGAGGTACAGGCCATGTCAAAGTAGAAGGATTTGTTCCTTACTTTCTGTTCCTCGGTCGTAAAATTTGCTTCCTCGGCCTTATCCTTCTCTTCTTTTTCTGTATTCTCCTTATAGATCTTTTGTAGACGAAAACATTCATTCCAGGTATGTCCTTCGGATTTTCCTGGATAATGCTTCATGCACCAGGTGCCAGATTTTGCAGAGGAGGAGGAGGAGTTGTTGGAATTTTCGGATTTCGTAGGTTTCTTCCCTGTGTTTTTTAATTACCCGAAGGTTTGGAAACAAAGAGAGCCGAATTGTCTTCGATCTCAGTAGTGTCGATGTCTATAAGTTGTTGCTTCACATCAGCATACGACAAACTATCTTTCGTTGTAAGATTATCGATCATGTTTTCATGGTGTTTAACCAAAAAATCCAACAAAAGATCTCTCTTGGCCTTATCTTCATTAAGGAATGTAGCAAAGGTTTTTTGATACGAATTGGAGGATGCTTTCGAGCGTTTCGTAAGGTGGAGCGACTGTGACTCAAATTTGGATATAAATACTGGTAAGTCTGTACCAGAATATTGAGTAGGAAGGGAGACCAGATTCATTATCTGGGAAACAAGTGCGAAAGCTGAATCTCTACAGTATTCAGTGCGAAGCCAGGTCCACATCAGGTGAGGGTCCTCCAACTCGACAATTTTCTCCACAATGTCTTGGGAGACCACATGTATGAATATGGTTCACGCTGTATGTTTAAGATGCTCGAAGGCATCTATTTCTGACTGATCAGCATCATCTGCCGGAGTCACGCCATCCACCACTACTCCGTACGCCTGAATACCTTTCAGAACTATGTTCAGCGAGGCACTCCATAATGGATAGTTGGCCTGTCCAGTATCTTTACCGATGCTATCGAGTTTAACATTTACCAGTGTCTTCTTCTAGATGCGAGTCGGGAAAGAGAACGCAGGATTCTTTCCGGATGTGGAAGAATCGCCATGAGCCATTACTGGTGTTTTTGGACGAGGCGAAGGAGGTAGTGATTCGAGTGATGTAGTTGGAGGTTCGTTTACTTCTGGATATTCGACGGGAACAGAGTGAGAGTCAAACACATTCTGAATAAGCGGAGGATAATCAGGATTTGAATCAGTGTCGCTCATCTGGGCTCATATACTATTCGATTTTAACAGTGAGAGTCAGAAGAGATTTGTTCCAATCTCAGAAGAAGTATACGAAGGAGAAGTATTGCAAGTATAACGATTTCAAAAAGTGTTCGAAGAGCAAGCATATAGCGAGAAGAGAATTTGAGAGGAGATATTATTATATTCCGATCGATGTCTGAGCAATTCTAATGAACTGTTCTCTCATCGGAGACACAGTATCTCAATATACAATACTCAACGGGAGATTATTCGTGACCTCGGTCGCGGATCAATAACCAAAACCGCAAGAGGAAAAATCTGCAACAGTACATAAATACATAAGAACTGTAAAGAATATAACCAAACCATCTAGGCGCATTCTTTTAAGATAAGCGCTGATACATCCTTCTTCCAACAGAACAAAAAGAAGGTTCTAGATAAGTTCTAACCGGAACTTTCTACACAACCTAAACATAAAAGATAACAACAGTATTAAAAGTTATTAACACACCACATTATTCTTATCCATCACGTACTATCTTATCATACGGAGAATACTTAAGAAAGTACAATATCAGTAAAGAGAAGTGTAGATACTTCCGAATTTTCAATAGGAGGGTAACCATACCCTTGGGGCGGATGATATTGATTGGTGTGTTTCCCAAATTGACTGTCTTTGCGAGTGGCATGTGGTGAACTTCTATCCAGCGATTCTGAATTGTTGTCACCGCGTGGTTGCAAGCCAAATAGGCCACCAGGTGGAGCCATATTCACTGTCTTTGGTGGAGATCCTTTGGTCGAAATGCTCGGTTAAACAAAGCTAGAGATAAACAACCATAGATGTGAGATAAGATATAGGATCAATCGGAGTATGGTTGAGTATATTGCAAGTAACAGTGACCTTCGGCGGAATCCAGGGCTTTTAATATCCTATTCTGTTGTTACGATCTGTGGTGTTTCACTACACCTTTGATCCATGAAACCAACCTGGGCCTGGAGAAAAAGTAACCTTAATCACACACATCCCTCCTTTCATTGTTATATGCTCGAATTCATATACTAGGATATTGGATAGGTGCTCACCTTCGTACGCATCGATGATTTTACAGGTCATACAAAGCATATGATATGATATCTCCAGGAACCCAACAAGAACTATATCCAGTATGAAGGTTAGCACAACTAGGGATATTACACATAAGTTGTGCGTGTACGACCTTGCAACCTCATTCAATAGGAGGCCCGTGAGTCAAGCAGCAACAGTGATTGCTTCCTATTGAGCTTCTTGCCTATACATCTTAGTGCACCTCATGATCCACGCTCCAGTCAAGGATCGTTACTGGAGCATTCATCCTATCACCCTTATCACTTTTCGAGGATCAATGCCCGGACATCCAGCTAGCTAGGAAACTCACCTATTCATTGTATTATGACGATCTACCTTCATTATCAGCTGCTCGAAGGCTCGAGTGTAGGCATAACTCACCATGACGTAGTATAAGGACCCATTGTGGTGATTGCAGTGATGACAAAAGTAACGTCCTCCACGCATTTGGCGGGGTGCGATGCAGCTGTGAATATGTTACGCTAACGTGAGTTAGCTCGCGTTCAAACCAATATCACGGAGGCTCTAGATCACCCCCTGAACCATCATCGAGTTTCATCCGAATACGTGTTCAGTGACCATTTCCCAAATATGGTCAACACTCGAGGGAAACATGTCAAGTGGTTTATCTGTAAACGGAAATTATTCGACCAGAACCGATTGGATGCTCATCATCACCAATACACCAGCAAAATGTATTTCAGTCACTGGGAGCCTCCAGGAGTGTCTGAGAGGAGGCGGAGTGTAAACTTAGAAGCGTCAATTTCAGGAGAGAACCAGACCCTAGGAGGGCATTCTGGCCGGCCATCGGAGTAACTGGGATCTCTG
>Ga0307512_10001255_pt1 | contig 36565 bp, 53 predicted proteins | sample 14_EM_MG_FD_200267 | JGI IMG/M metagenome (GOLD analysis project Ga0307512, IMG submission 200267) | Populus trichocarpa ectomycorrhiza microbial communities from riparian zone in the Pacific Northwest, United States - 14_EM | ecosystem: Host-associated > Plants > Roots > Unclassified | place... | reverse complement strand
GAAGGAGAGTGGGAAGGAGAGTGGGAAGGAGAGTGGAAAGGAGAGTGGGAAGGAGAGTGGGAAGGAGAGTGGGAAGGAGAGTGGGAAGGAGAGTTGGGGGAGCACGGGAGGGAGCACGGGAGGGAGAGGGGGAGGAATGGTTAAAGCTGGAGGCAGGAAAGCTCAAATGCGAATCCACGCGGACATCGACGAGATTTCAGCTAAGGACATCGTTCTGAAAGCTGTAAGGGTGTGGCGCCCTTGAAGCGATGTCAACCGTTGAACACGACATAGTTCCGCGATGATGGTGCTCAGTCTCCTTTCTCCGTGCCCATATCTCTTACTCCCATCCTAGTGCACCCTTCTCCGGGATCTCTTTCGGTGTATATACGCATACGTATGCAGACATATATCCACGTTCGCAGATGTACAAGCGCTAAACATTAAATATTACTTACACAAATTAGTTTATTAGCAGATCGCCTTTATTACAGTCTCTTCCTACAAACCATGCCCCTCCTCGCCCACGCTCCTGCCCTCGCCACTTACCATGCCGGGCTTTATCTGGATGCCTTTAGGAGATCTAGGTTCCACTTTTCTGAATGCTTGGTAAAGCGAATCCTCTTTATCACACAAGATCTTGAAGGCCCGGATCATCCCGACACAGCACCTTTGATTTAACCATGCACACTCGAGTATCTTGCCTAACTTTGAATAGTCCTGGGAAAACAAGAATCGCCACCTCTCGCCCAGTATTTTCGCCTCTCTCCTCCCGTGGTTCCATAAACGTTGGCTGGAACTCTAAACGATTTCCCGGGTTCACTTTCGCATTCGAGATAACTAAGACAAATTCATCGTGTGTGTTGAATGTCTGGAAATAAGCTTGTGCATTCCGTAGTATTTCACTTAGACCGGCGCTGATAGTCTCATGAATGGCTGTGTCTGCGAACTTCAGCACGATGGGACTCAATCTAGCGACTGTAGTAGTTACTGCTTCCGGAGAGGTTCTTGAATCATCTGTAATTCAATTTAAAGATTAATTCTATGAACCTTAGGCTTGCTCAGTGAATGGAGAACAGGCTTGCTCAGTGAATGGAGAACATACTCTGAACCAGCATCCTTGAGATGTGGCTCCCGACCAAGCCTTCCAATATACTGCGGCGAAGGGAATCGTTTGCCAGTATGGTGTCTAAGTTGTTTATAAGAACGACATTACGGACTTGTTGCTCCTCGTGAGGGTCAAGGACGGGTAGTGACAGTGGAGGAGAGAGGAAATGCCGGCTCCAGGTGCGTACGTCCTCCAGATAGAGTCGTTGATACTGGGTGGTTATATCGCGGTCATCTGGTGGAATCGATGTCGGGTTGGAAATCGACCGTGGCCGTGGCCCGATGGCATCTGGATCGACAGCCGGTGGCTTTTTCATGCACATCAGAACGAAAGAGCGGAAGTCCAGTTGTACGTACAAGGGGGTCGCGCCGCCACTAGCTAGCTGAGCAATGCTCCTCCACAAACGCGACCCCCAGCAACCCGAACACTCAATAGTGTTCCTCAATGGTGTTCCACAGGTTTCGAAACTCCTTATCGGTTGCAATTGACTCGTGAAGGACTGCTGCAGGTTCGCGCGAGACTCTGAAATGTGCACGTCGGAATGTACGGTGGAGTATGGTATGTCTTATAACAGATCGGTTGCAACCACAACCAATTACCCCGAACCCTTCTAAGATTTCTACTCATTGATCAATTTAAAGAATATTAGTCTTAGCAAGTAGAAGCTGTAGCCCATGTTCACTTTCCACAGCCTTCTACCGCCAAGATAATATTAATTGTTACTATGAACATACTCTGCATGAAATTAGTCATTTGGTTTCTCTCTGTTCGCAGGTTTGTTAGTCACGTGCTCTTAAACTCGCATGCGGCTCTTGTCTCGGAGTGTGGTACAAGGCTCCGAGACTAATGCGGCTCGCCATTTATTTCGCACTGCTCCCGTAGCGCCAAGCATCATGTTTTTCGTGTCGATAGTGGTTTGAGTTAGTCAACCCATCAAATCCAGCGGCTAGGCTCGAGACAAGTATCTCAGTTAATTACGGGAAGGAATTGGGAAGTCTGTCGGCCGGCTTGATTTATTGGCTATACTACCATCCAATTGATCCTAAACAAGTCAGCAGAGGCCTCAGGATTTAAACGAGCCAACAATTATACGCCACACACGCCCAAGTTTCCATCTCTAACTTGTAAATCGTTGCATCAAAACTGTTGCCGTCAGCGCAATAAACATTAACCTATTATGCAATCAGCAGTCATTCATGAAGACAGAAATATTTGGTGTGTACTCTCTTTCCGGCCGGTCGTTTCCAAGAAAGAAGTACAATGAACATTTGATATATTTGTCGGTGTTTAGATCCTTAGTTTGAGACACTTATTTCTGCAGACATGTCACACATCCGACGCTCCATTATGCCTCTGCATAGTATGCTGTTAGCATGGTATTGAATGGCAAAAACAACTTCTTGTAGACATCCTTGAGGAGCCTTGGTGGGAACATGAATGTGTGTATGGAGTAGTTTTTAGAGATGGGATAATCGTTAAATCCAGCCCGTTGGTGCGCACACCGGACAATATCGCTTTGAAGCAACCACTAGTGGCGGGAAAGGCTTCAGTGCAGCCAGCACTTCAGTTGCGAACGCGGTTTTCTACACAAGAGTATTATTACTCTGACGATTCAAGAGCATCGTTGGGCTTAGATGAGTTAACTTACTCTTGGGGGAAAGGTATGATTTACATTATTATACTGCTCAATAATGATTAGCAATTTTAGTTTACAATAGTTCAGATGATGCAAAGCATATACATGGAAAACATGACAATACCGCTGTACACAACCGAAATCACCGCCAAGTTGTAAGGTGCATTTTCAAAGTAGTTATTCCAAGTCAACCAGCCAAGAATGCGTACACAACTCCGTGGGATGCATGCCGATCTTTAGCTACAAGATGTTGCAGACACCCAAGCTTGCTTCGCAATTTGAACGTGAAAGAAGGAGACGAGATAATGTTTGCAGACTTATAACTTCTGAACCTTAGCAGAGCTTGTCTGTTCGGATGGTTAAACAAGCTTTGCCCTTGCTTTTGTGACCGATTCCACTGTGGAAGATGATCATCTAGGAGCAGCAAGCGCATTCCTCAGCAAGAACACCAGTGACGAGCGGTGTAAGAAAGATAACTTCCTCGAATTCTTTATTTTTCATAGCTGTGAATCCATATACAGTCATCGAAACAACGAACAGGATGAGATACCAGAAAGGGAGCATGAAATTACTGATCCCCATGCCGCCAGCGCTACAATCCCACGGAAAAACCACGTTGAGAACTTGCGACGCGACTATCAACACAAAGCACAATCTATATTGAACTATCAAAAAGATAATGGTCCAAGAAACAACACCATACGTGGTGAAACGTTACTTCGAGCGAAGTACACGGCGCTGCAAATTCAGTAGTGATGAATCTTTAGTCCCGGGAGTGTACTATGTATGAAGTGCTCCAATTCCTTGTATCTGGACCTGTTGCAGTCCCTCGTACCTGCTGACAATTTCGTACGAAGATAATATGCTGTCGGATCTCAGGTTACACGCCTTCAACACTTGGTGTGAAGGCCAAGTCAATTGAACAGGAAGAAAGAGCCTCATTCCGCAGGTAACTAGTGCTGCGGGAGGATTCAACGCCATTAAAGCGGAGAGATGGCCGTTGGCAGCGGTGAAAACATAAGGAGCGCCGGCAACAATGTCGAGAGGACGTTAGCTGCGGGGATTTCCCATTTTTTCTAATCTGTCTAGCTTCTCATGTTCACTTCGACCCAATCGTTGCAAGTACGGTTGACGTACGATGTGGTGGATTCTGCGTTGACTATAGAGGTACACGCTTCTAAACTGAGGATGATAGCTATTGTGATATATCAACGTGAGACGTAAAAGATGGGCATTTTTAGTGTAGAGTGTATAGAATTTGAAATGAATTCAGCATCAAGTCAAAATAGATCGCTCTTGGAAATAGAGTTGGGTTGCAACGATCTTCTCACAGAGGGGCGAAGTCTCTATTTATATATAGTCTCAAAACGTTAGGATAACGAGTTGTTGCGTCAGCGGCTAACCGAGATTACCGATGTTATCTAAAAGTATGCGCTCAATTCTATCTGTTTTGTTGCATATTTTGCTGATGCCTATCGTATAATCTGACCAATAGGCGACTGGGAGTGCTCAGCCTCGACCGACAAGATTTCGGGGCCAACATAAAAACCAGAGGTGCATATATATGCATGTGAGGGAAAAATTTTTGCTTTTCTTCTTAAAACCACGAATCGCTATGCAAGTAGAGAGGGTACTAAAGATCTCCGCCGGTCAAACAAAACTGAACGGAGAATTTCTATTAGGGAGTGAGGTTGGCATACAAGATCTGAAGGTGATGAGAAGAGGGTTTGCAGAAGAGAGTTTGGTGAAGAGGGAGATGAGGGGTGATTATCTAGAAGAGTTGATAAGATGGGCTGGGCACTAGCCGACTAACACCAGCAAAAATGCAAATCGACTATAGACTGCGCTACGCGCAGCTCATAACAAGTGTCCCAATGACCCCTGCGCGACGCGCTGTCTATAGTCGTCCATAGTCGGTCCATAGATATCTGTTTGTGGGCCTATGGAACTATATACGGCTGGCAGTCAATAGTCCTCAGTCAGTCTTTACTTCACTTGTACTGTACACACTATGGATACTATCATTGAGGGCCAGCTTGAGGGCCAGCTTGAGAGAGCCGCGCTTAAGAGAGCCGCGCTTCAAGAGAGTAGCGTTTTCCACTAAAAGCTTTAGACTAATGGAGAACTCTGAGTTTGTAGAAGCTTTGGGCCGATGCAAGAGTCTAAGTCTGCGGAAGCTTTGATATGAAGCCAACCTACGTGTCTAAGTGCTGGCTGCTACCGTAACAATCACCATCACAAAGAATGAAAGCATGAGCAGCCCTGGACCGAATGTACACACTCACACATCGAAAATTGATGGGAAGCGGGCTGCAGATTCCGCTAGAAAAACTGAGTCGGAGATCTGTTCTCCCCAAGATTCAATTATTTACCTTTCCTGCAGAATCTAAGGCTGCAATTGTCCACACCATGACCGTGAGACATCATGAGATGCTGTCGTGGTGGGCGCGCTAAAGATAAAGTTTCATACTATAAAATCGACCGACATCATGACTTTGGCCGCCCACTGTTGAATATCATATCCGGTGTGTTGAAATATGGAAGGGGAGAGAAGAGATGGCCGACCGTTTACGGCTATTGGGAGATGGATACCTAGGTTAGTGGAGTATGTTCAGTATCGCAATTGGATTCTGGAGAGAGGGATTGTTGAACCAGACTGCGATGGATGGTGGAGACGATACTTCGTGGCCCTCAAGGATGTATGGATGGAGTGCTTTGACGCGGTAGAAGACTGGGCCCCACAAACGAAGAATTGACTACGGAAATGGAACGGCTCTATCAGCAAAATGCAATTTAGTCTCCGGGAGACTCTGAGAGTGTCTGAGAGTGTCTGAAAGTAGTCGGAGCATAATCATACAATTGACAAATCTCGGAACTGATTGGACCCTTGTAGTGCCCTCCAGGAGCACCTGGGAGCGCTGGCGACAAATCTGCGAGCGCATAGGCGCGGTACCGCCTCTTGCACTCACAATGGACGGAGCTATGCGACCTCTTCAAAGATGCTAGAGATGCATATGTATCGCGTCGAAGGATGGTACTAAGCGCCCCACCATTTCCTCAAGACCATGACCAGGAACCTGAACGCCGTTAATGTCCGTCCATGCATCCATAACTTTTACCTGATGAGGGAATCGTTGTCTCCATTCAAGGATGATGTTCCAGATCGTTTTGAGGAGAAAGCGCGGATGATGAGACGTTACGCGAGCGACCATCCCATGCGGTTGTTCAACAGTGGCATGCAGAATCACGAGACTCCTGGAGAAGGTGATGATGCTGTTGTGTTTGGACCTGGCTTAATGGAATATTTGCTGACATCGGCGGCAGATTTATTATGGGCCATCATCAATGCCCCGATATCGTTGACGCGTGCTATGATTCAGTAGTCGAGTCTCATGACATTTTTAGAGCAATCCGGATGCTCGAACAGCTCGATCGGGCGTACAAGTTGGACAATGCTTGGGCTTATATTCCACTTTGCTGGTCAAAGCCGACTCTTATTTCCCAGGCGTTACCCGTTGGGCAGTGGTGGGGAATAGTTAACGTTGATGGGTGCTGGTGATTACACAGACTTGACGAGGATGATTAGTTCAAATAACGTTCAATAAGGCCGCCCGCCAGCAGGAGTTCGTGGTAAAAATTTGGTCCGATATACACACGAGTAACCCTATCCAAAAAAACATAACAGCTTCAAGGCGATCAGCCGTGAAAATAATCTTCATGATCATACTATAATCTCATTGGGGGTACCGATGCGCTTGAGTAACCCCGCCGCAACTGCCGGAGGCCCGTCGGATCGCGACAACTTTGACGTCACATACGTATCTACTCGAATTCAAGGCGCCGCGCTAAATCGAGGAGGAGGCTGGCTTCACGCAGGTTCCTCTCAGGGTTCATGAGTTTATGTTGGTGCAACCACAGCGTCCGATGTTCAGAGCAAGGTCGAAAGCCTGGGGAAAGACCACAGAAGAGTCCCACTAGATCTGGCAGATATCAGCCTCCACGAAGAACTCTCTACATACACCGTGAAGGAGGGTGACCAACCTGTCAATTACAGCAACGTTATGACGAGTCATTTGAGGAAAACTGATAGCCAGGAGTTTGGACTACCTGACATCCTGGGATGGCAAAGCGGACTTTCCGGACGGTTTCTGAGGCTCTATTGCTCCATTTCAGAGGGCAGATGGCTTTCGAAACCTCAAGCTATCAACGGTCAGGTATTCGCCACCTTGACCCTGCTGGATCCTGAGCGCTAAGCGAGTCTCCTCCTTGATTTAGCACGGTGCCTAGAAATCGAGTAGATACGATACCCCACCACCCTCGCCATGACCACTCATCAGCCTCATCCAGTGTTCCTAAGCGGCCTTAGCGGCGGCTTTCAAATGAGGGCCGGGCCGGACCTGCAGGCTTTTCCGGCCGGCCTGGCGGCTTTTCTTGGCGGACTAAGCCTAAACAGAATATTTTGTTCGAAAGATTCTCTGCTGCCTATACTAAGTCTCCAAAGTACGAAACATAAACCATATCCAACTCAATCATCGTAGCCCTGCCATTGCCGTATTCCATCCATCAACCAGACCAAGGCTTATGCAGGCTGATGCAGGCTTTTTAAATCACGTGCAGGCCGGCTTTTGACCCAGGCCGGGCCGGGCCGCCGCTAGCGCAGGCTTTCAGAATGGAGGCTGGGCCGGCCGAGCCGCTTAGGAACACTGGCCTCATCCATGAGTTCCCTCCCCGAACCTGCCGCAGCCCCACTGTCCTATCTCTGCCTAACTCCTGTACATGCAGACCCATCAAATTGCTCCTGCCCGTCGCCTTTAAACCTATAAAGCGCACCTGCCACCCCATCCGTCCTCCAATTTGTCCTTGGAATGCGAATACCAAATCCAAACTTGCTGCTGCCGGTTTAGGCTTGAGCATCATGGGTATCCACACGAACCTTCAGCGCGCAGTGTCAACACAGGAGGAAGAGCCTGGGCGAAACTAGATTGGAAGCTCGGGGTACAATAAAACTACGACTATTGGACGGTGTTTGGCTTACGGTTGACTTGGAGGTGTACGAATGACTTTGGAGGCTCTATTTTCTGCGATCTTGACATAAAGTAGTGGAAGCTGGACCGTAGACGGGCACGCAGTATCTACAATATGCAATTGTCGTCAGATCGATTCCCATCGCGGCTACGAACAGCAGGCACTGTGAACTTACATGGATGGATCCGCGCACTGGAATATTCATGGGGATGGAGAGGACCAGGCGTGCTTTTGAGTTGGTGTTTTGAGAGGTACATGCAGGCGGAAGTTGAAACAAGTGTGGGCTCCGGGAACAAAAGCGCGAGCTTGGAGGCTGCATTTGGTTGGGATACGATTTAGGGTGTAGTCACTGCAGGCTGCGTAAGCATCAGCATTTGATCCTGACGAATGTTAAGCGATCTATTGAAACTTGGAAGTACTTTGATGTTCCAGTACTTACATTTGGAGTGTGGCTATCAGAGAAATAGTATGGTACGTGTCTGGCTATGAGACTCTCTCCGTCATGTTGTTCTACATGCTACTGCAAGGAATGAGATCAGCGTAGCATATAATCTCTGGTCTGATGTGCCCATGTCTTCCATGCATGTCTGCAAGAATCAATCTCGGTTTCTCATAACCGAACTACTGTACATAAGCAAAATGATTTAAACAAACAAACTACTGTACATAAGTGAAGAAAAAATTTGGGATCATGAGATGAACATGAGTCGTAAATGAGGATCGCCAGGGTTTTCCGCATTTCTGTAGCAAGCTATGATGCTCCGCGCCATTACATCGTCTCCCTTTGAGCAATCCTGTGACGTCCATGGCCTTCTGAAGCAGGTACCAAGCTAGCTCCTTAATGGAGGAATACATACTCAAGATTCCATATCTCTGAAGATGGAGAACAGGGATTCCGCCGTTCATTCTGGAAGGAAATGATTACTCCACCTGCGAAAAGTTCATCATTACACATCACGCGGTGTGAACCGCCTGAAGATTGTTGAAAGTATAGCTAGAGAAGTTTGATTGTGTACTATCTAAGAGGGCCACAAGGCCATATATATATGGTTATACAAGTGCGAATGCGTACGTACTCATCTATGTATAGATCCGGCTGAATGCCATCAGCCCGACAGCAATCTCCCAGCCTCCCATACGAGCCATCATCTCCGGCAATACGAAGGCTGAGATCTATTTATGCAACAAAGATGGATGCTATTCTTGATATGAATTGTTTGGACACAAGTCGGTGATGCTCGTAAGAGTGATGAAGTTCTGTTGCGGTTGCGCACGCCAAGGGGGAGTTTTTTTGCTGGAGAGGGAGACTCACCTCTTCTGTACGATATGCCGGGGCTTAAGGTGCAAACAAGGAAAAGCAGTAACCAAATGGGGACATCAACATTACTAAGCAAAGGCAATGCGATTAGAGGAGTTGTGAACCTCACTTGATCAAGGACGAGTATATGCTCAGTTATAGGAAGTAGTCACCTCGGTCCTAGACTGGGGGGAGACTCACCTACTGCCAGCTATACGCCCCCGAAGTAGTCATTGTCAGGGACGCCATCCGGTGGATGAAAGAACCAACACAAGGACAATTCCTACCGTCCGAGTGATGGGTACTGCACGTGGTAGTCCTAAGGACGATTACCACATGAGGAGTGCGAAAGCACTGTAGGTCGTATGCTTAATTGCACACCGAAGACCAGGAGGTCTAGGAGCGTCCCCCCTTACCTTGAACACCTGCTGCTAGAGTGGCAGATACAAGCCTGGGCACGACCGAGAGAGTGGAGGAACAGATCTATCAGGCGGATACTGGGGGATGGTAAAGAGGAAGAACACTTATTCGAGTTTGTTCGGACAACGGGAGTTGGGTTAAGGGCACCCGGTGAGATTGTGGAGGAAGATAATGGAGACTGGAGGGATAGATTGAACGAACTGGTGGACTTTATGCAGAACTAGTCGAGAGGTCAGCGGCATGAAGTTCATGGGCATCTTCATGGATCTGTAAGTAGATGTTTTTTCGTTGTTTCTAATTCCCAAAAGGGTATAGACGACGGGCGCCGCGCAGAGCATGAGCGGGGGTGACAATAAACGAGAATCACACACGCCAATCGTGGGGCAGCTCTTGAAAGCTCCGTCTCCGTCCCTCCTTCCCTCCTCCCTTCCTCTGCGCCGCACCTTCTCACATTCTCGACAGCATCACTATCCGCTGTCGTCCGCGCCCGCCGGCGGACATTGTATCGATATCGACCCCACCACTCGCGTGCGAATCGAGTCGTCAAGCCGTTCCCACCGCTGCTGTCTCGTTCCCGCTGCTCCTTCGCGGACTTCGTTGTTCTTCCGCTTTCTTCTACTTTCTTCTACTTTCTCTCCATTCGCAACTTGCTGCTCTTTCTCCCACTTTGATTCGGGCATCAGATTCCCGCCGGTATCTGTATCGTATCCCGTCCATCTCGACGACGATCCGCTGCGGAAAAGTCGAAATCATCAAACATTGGCATTTGATGGATTCACGCTGCCTTCGACGGCGTTGAGTGCTATCGGAAGATCATCCCATTCGTCCAAGTGTTTCGTTCCGCTCTAGAACGCAGCAACCTCTACGGATACCGTCGGCCGGCGGTTGCTGGCTGGGATCGCTCATGCCCGACCATGTCGGGTCTCATCAGCTATCAGACCCGCTTCTATAAGACTAAGACACTCGACAAGGCTCCAGACTTCATGGATTACGTCAAGGGTTATGTAGCTGCCAAACCTTTAGGCATTATTTTGTACGAGCGGGTGTTGAATGCTGTCCATCGCCGACTTGACAAGATGATTCAAGCGGTGAAAGGAGCATATGCGTCTTTCTCCGGTTCGTGTATTCCTGTCAGTGTCCCAAGCCGTCTGCTAATGCGGGTGTAGGCTTCGAGTATCCTCCTATCGAAGCGAGCCTCAAAGGTGGCAATCTTTATGTTACGGCAGTTCAGCCTGCAGTGCAAGCTGGTATGCTGTCTCCATTTTCAAGCTGTGTATTCGTCTACTAACAGTACGTTTAGAGAGTCTGCTTGAAGGACCGCTCGCGAAAAATCATCGGTGGCTCGTGTCGCGTTATCCCATGGTCCGTCGCGTCTGGGTCGTGGAGCCGACGATAAAGGCCGAAGAGGACGATCTCCTTGAAACTTCAGCCTATCTTGCACTCTTCCTCCTCAACTCGTACGACTTTGAGATCGTGAATTGGCGTGTGGAGCTCAAGGAGGTGGAGTCACGTTTGATGCCGCTTCTGGAGAATGGAGTCCTCGGATATGGTACGGCTTTGAGACCATCCCATTGTGGTGCTGTTCATTCGAGACTGACTGCCTCATAGGTCCTCCCCACTCGGCATGGGTCCATGCTTCTCAGACGAAGAGGCCGACGACGCCGCATACGAAGGCCGAGCGTGTGACGAAAGAGGAGCTCCCCACCCTCGCCTCCGAGATCCCGCTGTTCGCGTAAGACTTCCCATCTGTCTTTCCTTCTCAGCTTTTTCCTTCTCAGCTTTTTCCTTCTGTGCTCTATGCTGCTGTCTATTTGCCCATTCTGGGTCTTGCCTAGTTGGATACAAATACAAATCATCACACTTTCTTGAACAAAGTGCCCGCCGTATGACGTGATGCTTGACATCGAGACTTCATCGTGTTTCGTTGGTGACAGCAGGTATGACGTTGATTGCCAAGACAAGCCCTATACACTATACCCTTTAGCCTTGCTCTCCTCTGCATTCCCGTGTGCCAACTGACTAAACGTGCGGCTGGGGACGAGACAATCCTTTGACTGATGCTGGTCTTCTTTTTTGCAGATACGCAGATATATCGGTCATCTCATCTCTCGCGCTCTATGGCAAATCACTTTCAGACATGCGGCTGGGATGTCCCCTCGAAGATGGCTCACAGTGGCACTTTTGGGGAAATACCCCCAACCTGGCGCTCCTGGAATTTTCACCGACGAAGGTGTACGAGCCCAGTGTTCCGAAGCGGCCAAGCCGGCCGCCGGCCGGACTATAGATCAACAGACCTGCCAGATACAGGCCACCCTAACTAAGGACGCCGTCGACCTGGGCCGGCTTAGTCCATCCCCCATAAAGCCTGGGTTGGTCTGCAGATATCTGCAGACCTGCTAAGACCATACTTTGGCCTGCAGTCACTTGTGCATATGTCTGTCAATCGCCAATTTTTCTCGTATATTTGAATATATATGGCACCACCTTCATGTTGGCACCTAATAATATGAGCGGGCACACTGTAAATCAACTTTAGTCATTCATTTTACGAATGTCATACATCCTCTACCGGGGTTCCAACCCCTGCATCACTGGCCGCCAGATATCTGCAGACCGGTCAGGTCAAGTCTGGTAGATCTACGGCCGGCCTGGGTCAAGAATTTCGTGGCCGGACTAGCCGCTTCGGAACACTGTACGAGCCTCCCGCGGCTGAGAAGTTTCGCGATCACTTCCTCTCTCATGTCCTCAACTCCGCGGAGTTCGGCGCCCTCATCTTCCCTTTGACCCTCGATAACCAGCGCCTGTCGATGTACGTCATGGACGACATCCAGCTCTCGCGATCCGAGGCCGCCGTCGCTCATCAGCGCGGGGGGAACCAGGATGTCGCAAAGCTCTTATCGCGGGATACCTTGAATGTAATGATAACTGCGGACGCCTACTCTGCCGGTGCTTGTGTGCTCACGAAAGATGGCAGGTTTGGAAGGACGTACGGGTCTCGGTTGCGGAACCTCGGTGCTCATGTTTATATTGTCATCTTCGAGTAGGCGGGCTCGGGGTGGGTAGGGTGGGAGGTGGGGTGGAAGTAGGAAGTGCTTGTAAGATAGGGTTTGGCGTTGTGCTTTCGTTTCCAGTTTGTGAGGTTGGAGGAGGTGGAGAGGGTGCTGCGGGGCTGGAAGGCAGTGGAGGGGATGATATAAGGATGAGAGGATAGGCGGATCCAGTGGTTGGGAATAGGTTTGATGGGTTTGCTGACATTCCCGCGGTTTTCGGGTTCTCTTCTCTTCTCTTTACATTCTTACTTGGGCTCATATACCATCAGGGCATTCATGGGCGTTGTCTACTGGGGCGTCTGGGCTGGTTTGCTCCATTAATTCTTGTACTTTTAGACTCGCGATCGGCGGCATATACCACGGCGTCATGTGGTTTTCTGGTCATTCTTTCTCCTTTCTCCAGTGCTACTATACCGGGATTTGTACTTCATACCGGGAGGACTGATTACATGGCGAATTGATTCATACCACGCAAACTTACACCTATTGGGCCACATACCGCGGATTGTGATTACAGTAGGCATGTCGCGAAGCACAAAGACGGGGGTGGGAACGAAAGGCAGTGGTGGATAATGGAGAACACAACTAGAATGGACAATGAACAGCACAGTGAACAGCAATGCCCCTTTAGCGACCTCTGTGTCCGGTGGGAGTGCGTCACTGTTATAGTACTGAGGTTCACAGGGTAGCATTCGGCCACGGCGTATGATTACAGATTGCTGAACTGATACCCCTCTTGATTACCATCGGCAAAAGTGCAAATCGACTATAGGCTGCGCTACGCGCACACGCACACACGCGCAGCTCATAATAAGCTTCCCGTGGAACCCTGCGCAATGCACAGTCTATAGTCGACCATAGTCGGTCCACAGACATCTACACGTGGGCCTATGGAAGCATTTATGGCCTGCAAAGTCTATGGACCTATGCATGCCTTTACTGCCGAAAAGCTTCCGTTAGTACTGCACACACTGTGGATACTATCATTATGTGCATGATTGAGTGCCCGCGAGAGGGAGGGCCGCGGTTGAGAGGGCCGCACTTGCTGCGCTTCAGGGGGAGTAGCGTTTTCCGTAGGAAATTTTGGGTCGATGGAAAACTCTGAGATTGCGGTAGGCTGAATCACGTGAAGAAAATGGGACGGGAACCCGATCCGAAACCGTCTCGTTTGTATGCAAACACGGGATATTGGCCGCCGTTGGTTGGGGACGGTATGGCGACGGGATACCCGATGATGCTGATCCAGGTGCACTGTATAACACCGATAAATATTTGGATGGAATACTACCGTATCCAATGTACTTGGTGTTTGCTGTACAGTTGGAACTACTCTGAGTATCTTTGTGTCATGGAATATTGAAATTGGATTGACCAGGGACTGGAAAATATCCACCTCTAAACTCAATATGATATCCCCCCACTAAAATAGTCAAATCTTGACTTGGAGTAAATAAGAACAATATGCACTTTGATTGAAGGCGAGAAGCAACATTTTTAGTTCATACAAGTTACGGTGGCGGCTTCGCCGCCCTTTGGAGGTACCCAGATAGATCATTTCCAGCTCAACTCCCATGTATACCTTACCCCTGGCTTTCAAGTGCTTGGAGGGTACCAAAAGTTGGGCACACTTCCAGATATGATATCAAGTCCTGGCAGCCATTTTGCTGTGCTAGAACATGTAAAGATAATCTAGTGACATCCATGACTTGATTTGTGTGAAGGAAAAAAGTTGAATGCACCACCTGGTCTCTCTACCAAATACCACACATATGGTGCCATGCCACCCTCCACATCAAGGACTGTCTGTATCCAAGCAAATATTCTACTAAATAGACTATCCAGCCACTCTGTTGGTTGTTTCTGTTGAGGGGCATTATGGTGGAGAAGAGGAATAGAGAAAGGAATCAAGACCACAGTAGCAAAACGAGTGAGGCTCTATGACTTTCTCCATTGCTACTTGTTACGGGGGTGCTTAATCCCAATAATCGATACAACATTTATTGAATCAAGTACAAGCGCCTATTCGAGAAAACTCTTTCCTTCCTCGTCTTGTCCTAAGACTCAACCTCTTGCACCTTTGCTGCAAGAGCGACCAAGCGAAACCGAAACCAATTCCTGTCTCCTTGATAGATGTAAATTACACCTCTCCGTCGAACGACCACTCCTCGGAACATTCCTCAAATGGTAACGCTCCTGTGTACAAATATCTCAGCACCAGATAATCGATATTCTTGAGTTCGCAAAAACGTAAAACCACTAGATATGTGTGGGTTGAACGGTGCTCTTCCAAACTGAAGAGAAGGTTGCCTAACAATTTGACAATTTGTTGTAGTGCGTATTCGAATTGTGTCAATTTATGTCCAGGCATATAAGGTGTAATCACAATTTTTGATTAGGGTAGCAATAGTGAATAGATTTCAATAGATAGAATTCGTAATACTATTTTAAGATCGTCTTCGGTGTTCCGAATGTTTGACTGTGGATTGCTGCTTCAGCTTGTCTTCGCATTGCCGGAACAATGCCATCTCTTTATAGTCGTCCTGGGAGCACAAAACCACCCATGTATCAGAACGCTATGATTACAATTGTTACGATAGCATTATTGCAGATGTAACATGTATTACAAGCATGAGCCTGGGATGTAGTGCCATGCTTTCCAATAGGTTATCGTGTTCATGCAATGTGGTTTCAAAGCATTACCCTCCTGATAAGAATCAGGCCATCCATCGCATGATATCATGTCAGACAACGTGTCAGATGAAACTTGAACTTAGACATCTTACTACCTGTTTGTGCCAGTCGTTGAAACGTCAACCAACCAAAACATTGGCAGCGCTTATCGCAAATTAATGCCTCACCTTGAAGGCTATTTGGCTTGCGATATTGATTAAGTCGGCGACCAACCGTTACTATGTCAACGTAGAACTTGACACGTCAGCCCGTATCGGATATGAGTCTGACGTTGTAATGCATACTAGCTCAAATCAATGAGGAGGGTTGCTTCAGGCCTCTTATTTTCAGCCAACGTCATAATTCCCTCAGTCACATCATGCTCAGGCCGAGACGTTTCTCCTTGACCGGGGAGTACCCTGGTGGTTCTTATCTCCTGAAGTCCCGCTTACTCGCATATTGACTATTGACCGCTGATGCTTGTGCGTCGGAGTATCCTCCAGTTCAATCAAGCAAGTCCCACTAGTATCTAGGATTTGAACGTGGTTGAATTCGATGCCCTTGGGAGATATTTCATCTTTCAATCTGGCAGCATTGTTGCATCTTCAAATTAGAATAACTAGAAGGTCGTAATCTTTCAATGAATTTGCGAAGCAAGTATTTGCTTCATCAGCAAAAAAATATTCTGTTCGGGCGGACTGGCTCCATCAGAGGAGACGCGCTCCGTCAGAGCTGTCAAAGACACCCCGGTGGCTGAGTACGCCGCGCCCGGCGTCAATACAACCCGTCGCGTTGTCTATCGCCCTCCGATCGCTGTTTCACTGTGTCTTCGCATTCTGTCGGTCTCCTATTTTAAATGATCACTCTGGGGTTGTGGCCAACTGTGACAATACATCACAATGGGTTCATTGGGTACGTGCTCGCATCGGGATTGCAATGCGATGGGTGACGCTGCGAATGTCTCTCCTCGCATCCCGTCTACCTGGGTGCAAAATGAAATTCTCTCTGTACGAATTATACACATCATTCCAAGTCGCCAGATCTATGTGGCTATAGACAATCCATCGCTCATTCCGTCCGTCTCCTGTCTTATTACTAGTAGCTATCTCTGGAATTACGTGCGCGCAGCCAACATTATTTCCCACGCTGAAAACTTGCAAAGCAACGGCTGCCGGTGCTTTTCTCACTTGTACAAATTTCGAGACCGGATCCAAGTACCCCGAGTTTTCAGGTATTGCTGTGAGCGCCAGGGCTAACCAGTACTCAACGAAAGCTCCATCCTCATTTTGGAGGTTGATTTTTAATAGTCGTTGCAGTTGCCACGGGAGACGCCCATTCAGTGTGGCATAACACCTCCCTAGGTGTTGCTTTACCCACACCCAGTCGTTCCATCGATCCCCTCCGCGCCAGCTCTGGCTTCCTGTGCATCGACACCTCTGAGATATGCGTTCACCATCTAAACCCTCAAATTGAACCTTAATACCATGGTGAATACAGAGCTCCATTGCGTGCAGTTGTTCAGTGTGTCTTGCGTATTGTCGAGTAATGCTCTGAAGTCTTTGATCATAGCGTCAGGATGCTTTCCATCACAGCGGTTTTGGGGTCACATGAATTGCGGCTTCGCATATGACTGGGGGCTCAGGGGGGCAGCCAGATCAGCACCGGAAGGGAGGACTTTGCATGCAGCAGCGCTGTTCTCCCGACGCTGAGCGAGAGCTTCGACATTGAGCTCTCTGACGTCGAAGCAGAGGATGCGACGCTGAAAGGTGATTACTTGTGGCAGGTTGTTGAGATTGTGATTGGAGGCGTTCCAACCGTCCTTGAGCATCAGCAACGACCCTAGTTTCCGTCAGAAACACCCGGGAGTTCCGGACGGCTCTGACGGCTCTGACGGAACCTCATACCCTCGGACTGAGAATGTCACGCTCCCCGTCGCCCAGGCGACGGTTCGCATTGCGCATGTACCTCCTTTGCCTTTTGGTGACATATACGCACCATCAGAACGACACGTCTGTTACACTCTTCGCAGTGGCTGCAGTTATGCTGAAGCCGTTTTTTCTCCGGCCACCGCTTCTTTGGAAATGCTGCTGGTGCACCTGGAAATGATAGCTACTACTTATCATTCAACGATTTTCAAAACTTTTGCATTCAGCTTGTATTCTCATCTATGTATCTATGTATCTATATAGCTACTTATCTACACATGGTATATCTGGACTGGCAGCACGCGGTGATTGTCCTCCGTTACCCCTGTATCTCTGTACACCCGCCGTCCCTCATTAACGATGTACTTAGAGGCTGTGATTGAGTGAGTTGAGAATTGCACTTGGAGGCCGAGATCGAGTGAACTCAGAGATGCACTTGGAGGCCGGGATCGAGTGAACTCAGAGATGAACTTAGAGGCCGTGATCGTGCGAACTTGGAGGCCGTAATCGAGCGAATTTGGAGATACACTTGGAGGCTGTGATTGAGCGAGTTTGGAGATGCACTTGGAGGCCGTGATCGTGCGAAATTGGAGGCCGTGATCAGGCGAGCGTGGATATACACTTGGAGGCCGTGATCGAGTGAGATTGGACGTGTAATTGGAGGCGGTCGATGGACGGCGCACCCGGTGCTGAGATTCTATTCATCAGTGAGTTATCTCGCAACCGTGGGAATGTGACAAGGTGACTTAACTTTTCAGCTCTCATAGAGAGCTGGCTGATGGCGGTCGATCATGTAGGGAGGCACACTGGAAGCTGACGCGACATTCAGGGGTCAACTCGTGCTTATGAGAATGAACGGAAGACAAACAATCTTGGGTGGATGCTGTATTCGGTGTATGCTGTACTCGGTGTATACTGTACTCGGTGTATGCTGTACTTGGTGTCAACTCATGATCATGCCATGGAGAGATAGAGAGGGATGACTTAACTTTGTGTTCTGCGATGATGGTTGAGATGTGGATGAGAAAGAGAGAGATGGGGGATGAAGATGAGTACGATGTGGAGGATACGAGAGGATATGAGAAATCAGGGGTACGACTTGCCTGATTCGGTTGGGAAGACCTCGTATTGGTGATAATACACACCGGATCGGGACGCATACCTGCCATATCAGGGATGGTAAATTGACTCTCACACGAAATTCTCTTAAGTCCCAGTTTCTCATGATGATTTGTCCCATCTCCTCTACCATCACCTAAGAACACGAGGTTAAGTCATCCCTCTCTATCTCTCCATGCCATGATCGAGAGTCAACCTGGCTCGAGGAGCATAGAATGAGGGTGAGAAGTTATGATACTACCCAGCCGCGAGTATTGAAGCAATTGCGTGGATCCACGAAATCGTGGAAAGTGTGAGTGAGATCAAACGATGGGAAAGATCAAGTGTGTATCTCGTATAATACGATGATGTCTTACTACTCCGGGATCTGCATTGTAATCCCGATGCAAGCGTGTACCGAATGAACCCATTCCGACGTATGGTCACAGTTGGCCACAGCGCCAGAGAGTTGGTTTACAATAGGAGACCGACAGAGCGAGAAGAAATGGTGAAACGGCGATCGGAGGGCGATATGCAACGCGACGTGTGGTGTTGACGCCGGGCGCGGAGTAATCCGCCACTGGGGTGTCTCTGACGGCTCAGACGAAGCCCGTCCACCCTGACGGAGCCATTCCGCCTGGACGGAAATGTTTTTTGCTGATGTGGTTCGTTTGATGTGCTTGTTCATGTCTCTCGGCAGAATACTGTTGCAAGGCTCCGTATTGACGAATCTGTTCGACCCAATGAGACCTCAAATGGATCTTTGGAAAGTTGAAGTCGGCATCGAACCCTTGGAACCATCTATCGCGTGGCTGATATACTCCCCGCCAGGGGTTAATTTCGCGCCGCTTCTTGGACGGCGTCCAACTTTTAGCATTTGTTTCCTCGTCTACTTTTCGCTTCTTCACGAGTTCCATTCTCAGGGCATCGGCTTTGGCCCTCGCCTTTTTGCCGGCACGCCTGAGTAAGAAAACCTGTTTGAAGGTGTGAAAACGACGCAAGGCGTCCGCCATGTAGCTCAATGTTGCATCATTGTGAGATTTTTATCGAGCATACATATAGAATTCTAACAATGCCCGTGTGCACTCAATTGCATGATTGATTATGGGACGCTGAGCGGGGCTTCCGCCTCATAGAGACTGGGTTACAACCCCAAGCAGGTACCGGCTCATTTCCTTCATCTCCTTCCCATTCCATTGAGAAACTTCTTCATATGACTTATTTTTTGGTGTGAGGTCGTGGTAAGCAGCCACGGATAACCAGATTGCATTGTACTTGTCGAGCCGTTTGTGCATCTTCATGAAGTAGAAAATCCACTTCTGGAGGTGGTTAAGCATGCCGATCTGCATTGTATGGAGGAGGTCGGGCTTAGGGAGGTCACTCACGATACAGGGAATATGTCGAAACAAGTTGAATCCTCGGTGAACATGGCATGATGAGAGTTCGGCATTGGCTGCTTTGGTGTTGGCATCCCTGAGCGTTTGATATAGGTTGTGATCCCGCCGGGGGTGTTACTGGTCCAGAGGGACATAATCTCCAAGTTCGTTCTTTGGACACTCGCACCTCAAATAGACATGCCGCTCGAGATGATATAGGTCGCTATACTCAGGGCAATCTGCAAGCCATGCTGCTAAAACCAGTTTGCAATGCCTAAAGTTGCCATCTGCACAGAGAACGTTGTAATACCCGCTCTTGGCGCTGGGATTGTGCTTGAAGGTGAGAGGCTGGAGTAACCGCCGGAGTACTTTGTTCAGCACCTCTCGGTTTGTTTGCCGCTGCTCATCCAACCGCTTCTGAGGAATATTGCGGTTCTTGATTGGAATCGGCAGGAGATCGACCATCACGATGCTGTGCATTGCTGGCATCTGGCGGATCCTCGAAGATAGATTGCCAATTGTCATATATTCAGGCCACTCTTTGTTGTCGCCAGCAAAATTCAAGAGATGTGTTCCGTCGGACATGAGGATCAAGGGAACCAGGGTATCCCCCACTCTGAGCGTTGCCTGAACGTCGATTAGCACGTTATTATCCTGCAGTATCTCTCCTTACCTGTGTCTCCCACCACCAGTCCGCAGTGTGCATTTCGGTATAGAGGCGTTTTGGTGGCGTATCGCTGTTAAAGCAATGCTGAGGGGTGTAAATAAGATGCTTGGCGTACGCTGGCTGCCGCATCAACCATCTCATGCTTTTGATGATGTCTCGACTCCAGTATATGATAGGGCGTTGGTGATTGTCATTCCATCTCATATCCTCGAGAGTGTGTAGTTCCCACTCCCTGAGAGCCAGATCATCTGCCATGCTAGCCACGAGCTTCTGGATGCCATCCCCGTTGTTGAAGCTTGGGAAACGCAGCGCGGTGTTTTCTTCCTTCAGCACGTTGTCATAGTACGTCTTCATGCCCTTCTTCTTCATCCCACAGTGGATATATTTGAACTCTTCACGCGTCGCAAACGGGTAGTAGGGATTTTTCTGTAGGTTCGTGTCAAGGAAACCCTGAGCGTCGCATTCCCATGGCTCAGCAATGTAATCGCTCAGCGGAGCACCAGCACCGGGGTATGTTTCCGTCCACGGCAGAATAGGTGGCGGTGGTTGAGACTCCAAGCCTGTGATGTTTGCACCATGTTCGAGGTTGGGAAACGTGTCTGAGTCTTCGACGGAATCGTTGTTAGCCTTGAATTCATGACGCTGAGTGGGTTCAACACGTCGGGGCGCGCTTGGAACAGACAGATTCTTTGCAACTTGAAGGTGTTCAGGATGGTGTAATTTGATATGTTTAAGTCACCAGCTGTCTGAGGTGAACTGCTTTTGGTATGAAAATTCAGGTCAACGGAACGGGGTCTCCGCTGGCATTGTCGACGACACGGCAGAAGTGGAGTATTCACTGTAGAAAGGCACGAAAGTTGGTGCTGGGCCTGAGCAGTCTGTTGTGGGTATACGCTCACGATACTTGAGAGATCGATTGAGCCTCAACACCATCACTCCAGGAGTTGCAAAAACACTGCATGCGCGATGTCCCATAATACTATGAATAAATGAAAAATACACCCTGAGCAATCCAAAAACCTCGCGACGCGTGTAATAATCAATGCCTAAGATAAATAGATTAGGACAAAGGGAACGAACAAGCCCGCAACCCTAACCAAAACGAACAGAACACCTACATGCATGCCTTAATCAGTGCCTAAGATGAGTAGATTACAGCAAAGGAAACTCACAAGACAAGAACCCGACTCTAACCCAAACGCATGCCTCCTCTGCAACCCGAGGACTGGTTCACTCCTCGCCTACCGAGCCATCCGGGCGCGCCTCAGGGAGAGGGACATCAGAGAGAGGGACATCAGGGAGAGGCACTTCCGGGAGAGGGCCATCGGGGAGACCGTCGCAACCTGCCGATTCACCGAGTAGTAGCTGCTGCTCAACATCGACATTCAAGATGTTTCCGGCTGCCTCAGCTTCTCGCAGAGATGGCGCCGCTGGGCGAGGTTTTTGCGGCGTCACAAGCCCTGAAAACTCCAGCACACTGGGGGTATGAGTCTCCGGAGTTCGTGGTTGTGGGGGAGGCTCCGGGGTTTGTCGCCGTGGGGCAGGCGCCGGAGGTTGTGGCCGTGGGGTATGCTCGCTCATCTCCTGGCCTTGCTCAGGTAGCACGTTTGGCTCATCATCTACCATGCTATCAGCATTGTCAGCCTATGTATTCACCATCTCTCCCTGGCCAATCGTCCGAGGTTCTTTGCCATTATCCTCATCCTCCTCCTCATCCTCATCCACCACCACCTCCTCCTCCTTCTCATCATCCTCCTGTTCATCTTCCTCATCTTCACCGTCCCTTTCCATATCCACATCGCCGTTGATGTCAACGCCGTCTGGTGTGTCCACATAATCCTCCATGCACATATCCACATCAAGTTCTGAGTCATATTCGCCGTCTGACTCGGTAGAGTCGCTATCATCATCTGAGGAAATTGACACGGCGGGCGATGCTTCCGGATCGAAATATACCCGCTCTAGTTAGCCCTCTGTGTCCAAGACTGCCTCTGACATTTCCTTCTGCAACTGCAAAGCAACGGCATGAGAGATATCATCTCCTCCTGGGGTGTGTTTAACAATACCTTTCCCTTTACAGTTTTCCTTGCCCTTGCCCTTCCCATTCCCCTTCCCGTCCTCAGTCGCCTTCCCTTTCCCCTTCCCATCCTTTGTTCCCTTCCATTTCCTGGTCCCTTTCTCACCGCGCTGCATGTCCTCATCACTCTCGCCGTCGTCATTGTCATTGCCATCGCCAGGACGGCTCCTTCCACTGCTTGGCGTACCGGGATCCGCCCAGTTGTCATCATCATCATCCTCGTCGATTATCTCATCCCAATCCAGTGGTCTAATGGCCAGGAAGTCACCTGGTTTGTACTGCCAACAGCTTGGCGGCTCAATCTTTGCCCTGAGATTATCGCAACCATACCAAGAGAGACGCTCACCGGTGCATTTAACTTTCCCCAAGCTGGTTGTCTGCGGATTGGAGCGATCGACTTGATCCCCAAAGGCACGGGGGTTGTGCCACCTCCAATTGTTCATTTGGTCGCGGGTTTTGTCAACAATTTGCCCCATATATGAGCGGAAGGCAGCCCACCACTCCCGAAAAGACGAACTCCTGCTCCTGCGCTGTGGCCACATGAGCTGGAATTGTGAAAAGTGGCAAGTCATGACTGGATCAAGAAAGATTATATCTTGAAAGAGGTCCCATGCCCTCTCATCCTTGATGCCGGAAACATTGTATATCCGTATGAGTCCACGGATGTGTTCCGAGATGAATCCTTTTATACGGTCCCGATCCAATGACAGGTGTCGATGTATAACAGATGTCGGCATCATTCCCCTAGCCTTCCTGTTTCCTTTGCTGCTGCCTTTTGGAGCCATCGCTGTGAGTTGAAAATGAATCTACATCCAAAACGTTAGCATCATGATACAGTTGTAGCGGAAGGAAACCCTGTGGGAAAGTACAGAGTTGTGTAGGTTAACGGGGGTGTTTTGGAACGAGAGGCGTTGTTTTGTGCAAGTCACATGATGTCGAGATCAGGATGCTGTCGCTGTGAAATAATACGGAAGGAAAAGAGAAAGGAGGTGTACGCAGGAAGAAGGGATATGTACACTTGAGTTCCGGCGATTTCTTGGTTCAAGGTTCCACTTGTGGGTTCTGTTGGTTAACAAACACAAAACGGCCCAGCCTTCATCTTGCAGAACTACCAGGCACCTCATGAACGACAATCCTCGAGATGAGATTTAGTCCTCGCGGAGAGGACAGTTTACCACGCCGGGCGTTGCTTTTGCATCATACATCATTGTTACCGCTCAGACCTCGTGCATCTCGGAGCAAACTGAGTAGTTCTCAAGTCGTCCCAACTGTGCAACCATCCAACATGGCTACAAACGCCTAGCAGTGGAAAAGCAAACGCAACTGATGTCATAGGATAGAGAATATGTCATTGGTCGCTTTGCGATGCTTCGAGCTCTGCCAAAGTGGGATTTCCACAGGGAAGCTGAAGATCTACACAATCGATGGTTCGAAGTATTGTGCCAAGAACGAGTGCAATACGATGATAATTGTGCCAAGATGGCATAAACACCCTTCAAGCGATGCAAATAGACCTTCAGACATTGCTGTAACAGTGAATATCAATGCTCAGTTCAATCTGAGTTAATCTGAGATTAATCTGATCACAGTTAACCCCATAATTGAATGCTTTTCAAGGGATCTTGTCACCGAGTATTGTCAGGGTTTAGAGTCTAGTGCGGTCCACACTGCACCTCCCTTTTTTGTCAAAACCCTCCATGGTCGCTCAAATACGAGTCTACCTTGCCTGCCGTTGCATATGCATGTACAGGCAATTGTTTGTACTTTCTTGACGTCGAACATCTATATTGCACTATGCATTCCCAAAGCGCTCACGCTGACACGACTCCGGTCGTACGAAATGTTCGAAGTCTTGCTAATCGTCAGAATCAAAAAAAGCGTGGGCCTTCTGGAATTTCTCAACTTCCGCCTGCTAAGGGACGCGTTTCTGTACCGGTTGGCGAGAGGGATTCCTCTCATGGAGGGAGTCCCGTACCCTCTACAATCCAAGGTCAGAACTCCACCCCCTCATCCCAGCTGAAAAATTCTCGCGTTGCAGATATCAATCAATGCGTGACTTCCACCCTGTCTGCTACACAGCTCTGGTCAATAAATACTCCAACTGCCACACTGGGTACAAGCAGTCGTAGCACACCAGCACCCGGAGGAACATCAACGCGTCGCGTTGTATCCAGCCCCACATCCGGCATTGTTCCCACTCCCACTCCTCTCCAAGGTCTTGAAAACCGGCCTACTACCCCCATCGCTAATCCAGAAGCCCGCGCAATCATTACAAATACACTCCGAACGCGAGCTACTGAAAAGAATCAGAGACAGAGGCAGTGGCAATTGCGACTGCAGGCTGTGTCTACACCTAGATCAATGGTCTCCAGCCGTCGCAGCATCCATCGATTTTGACACTCAGACATGACTGGTCTCGTGTTTGCAATGGGCAGACTCGTGGAGCTGTACATATGGAACAGACGGCCGTTTATGGGTGCAACCGACTTGCAGACAGTAAGTTATACAACGTGACGCGTTTCGAAAGCATTATCTGAAGGCCCACACTGGCACATAATAGAGACATACTGGAACTCCGCTATGCAGCAAAACAACATTTGGTCCATAGCATTCGAGGCACGCACAAAGGAGATCTTGAAAGAGGTATGCTGAATGAACGGCCCACGTTGGATATTACACGGTTAAACCGGTACGAGGTTCAAGCACATGTCGATAAGGTTAAATCCCATTTTATTCAATCAGCAATGGAAAATATAGCAGAGCTTTATGATCTCCACCAGTTTGAATCCGCCGCAGAGCGTTTGGAATTCATTGATTCCCTTCTGGCAGACAATAAGTATCTTTTTCCTATCGCAGAGCGTGTGGAAGGTGGTGTATGTGCTCCAAATCCAATGCAGAGAGAGTCAAAAGGTGCTAACAAATGGCTAGCGTCCACTTTACTTCCTGGCGGAAGCGATCCCGCGGTTTATCTACATCAAATTTCATCATCGGGCGAATAACCGCGGTAAGTATGCTGATGGATTTCATAATTCCATGATTGACGACAAGGACGGTCATATACCCTCGCCACCAATCATGTTTACCTGCACCGCGTTGCGCCATGCTCTCCTGGAGTGGCAATAGAACAGAGGTGTTCATCCAAAAGCTTCCAAGTCAAAGCTGAAAGCGGACAGACCTGATCGCTCGAACTACTGCAACTGCAAGAATGACGGTGGTAAGATCGCATCCTGCTGCACTGTAACGGGTTGCAAGTTGTTAACCTCGCCTGGCGTTGCAGACACATATACATTCTTGATGAATACCTGGAACACACTACCGGAGAGCAACCAGCAGAGGGTTTATAACAACACTCTTGCCACTGTGGAGCGTCAAATCCAACAGGCAGAGAACCCAATGCCTGCTGTGGTGATCAGCGTGGAAGCAGCGCGTGTTGACAATGCTATTCTTCTTGACTATTTGACCTCCGATGTGGCGTTTGAGGAAACTGAGATCGGAAGCACTGACCCAAACATCCCGATGGGCAACAATTGCACGGATGGCGAACTGCATTCCGGGATGCCAGGTGGCAGCGGGGATTTCAAAGATGAAGGTGACGAAAGTGATGCCATTCCCACCGCCAGACGGCGACGACGGGCCGCGAATGAACTCGAGAGGTTTGTCCCGGAAACCAGTGATGTCGACGGGCATCAGCAACGATCCTAGATTCCGTCAGAAACACCCGGGTGTTCCGGACTGCTCTAACGGCTCTGATGGAACCTCGTACCGTCTGACGGAGAATTACACGCTACCCGTCACCCAGGCGACGGGTCGCGTTGCTTACATACCTCCTTTACTTTTTGGTGACGTATACGCACATCAGAACGACCCGTGTGTTACATGCTTCGCAGTGGCTGCAGTTATGCGGAAGCCGTTTACACAACGCCTGGCAATGTTTATACGTTTCTCCGGCCGCCGCTTCTTTGGGAATGCTGCTGGTGCGCCTGGAAATCATAGCTACTACTTATCGTTCAACGATTTTCAAAACTTATGCATTCAGTTTGTACTCTCATCTATGTATCTATGCTACCTATCTACACACGGTATGTCTGGACTGGCAGCACACGGTGATTGTCAGCAATTCGAGGGGCGCCTGAAGATGACGATCGAGTGAACGTCCACCTCCGTTACCCCTGTATCTCCGTACACCCGCTGTCGCTCATTAACTATGTACTTGGAGGCTATGATCGAGCGAGTTGAGAGATGCACTTGGAGGCCGAGATCGTGCGAACTTGGAGGCTGTAATCGAGCGAGTTTCCAGATACCCTTGCAGGCTGTGATTGAGCGAGTTTGGAGATGCACTTGGAGGCCGTAATCGAGCGAGTTTGGATATACGCTTGGAGGCCGTGATCGAGCGGGATTGGACGAGTACTTGGAGGTGGTTGATGGACGGCGCGCCGGGTGCTGAGACAGTATTTCATCAGTTAGTTAACTCGCAACCGTGGGAATGTGACAATTTACCTTCGAGCTCTCATGGAGAGCTGCCTGATGGCGGTCGATCGTGTATGGAGGCACACCAGAAGCTGAAGCTACATTCAGGGGTCAACTCATGATCATGAGAATGAAGGGAAGACAAACAATCTTTGAGTGCTGTACTCAGTGGATGCTGTACTCGGTGTATGCTGTACTCGGTGTCAACTCATGATCATGCCATGGAGAGATAGAGAGGGATGACTCATCAGTAAAAAACATTTCCGTCCGGGCGGAATGGCTCCTTCAGAGTGGACGTGCTCCATCAGAGCCGTCAGAGACACCCCGGTGGCAGACTACTCCCCGCCCTGCGCCAATCCGACGCGTCACGTTGCATATCGCCCTCCGATCGGGGTTTCTCCGTTTCTTCTCGCTCTGTCGGTATCCTATTGTAAATGAACACTGTGGCGTTGTGGCCAACTGTGACGATACATCGGTATGGGTTCATTGGGTACATCAGCATAATGTACATCGGTCCGGAAGCCACACACAGCGCTCCATAAGCACAAGGCATTTCGTCTATCATATTCGTCTTTGTTACAGTCACAAGATTCGCTACCTCATAATATGGCATGCATTATTTAAGTATCTCGATATATATACATAAGGTCAATCTGGCCACAGATGGTAGTCGAGCATAATCGGAGGTTCTAGCTCGAAGAGCCTAGGAAGAAAGTGAGAAGATATGATACTACCCGGCCATGAGAATCCACCCAATTGCGTGGATCCCGATGAGATGGAAATGCGATTATGTGTATCTACCCCGGGGTCTCCCGAATATGTACTCCCCGTCGCTCAGTCCACCTCCGTTACCCCTTTATCTCCATACACCCGCCGTCGCTCATTAACAATGTACTTGGAGGCCGTGATCGAGCGAGTCGAGAGATGCACTTTGAGGCCATGATCGAGCGAGTTGAGAGATGCACTTGGAGGCCATGATCGATCGAGATTGGAGGAGTACTTGGAGGTAGTCGATTTGGAGGCGATAGATTGGGAGGGAGGTGCGACGGCAGCTGAGACTCTATTCATTGGTTAACTCGTAATCGTGGGAATGTAGAGAGTTGAGTACAATAATGTCCGCCGAGAGATGAGAGCTGGCTGGCGGCGGGAGACAGTCTATCTTGGGATGATGCAGTACTCGGTGTATGCAGTACTCGGCGTTAACTCATGATCATTGCATGGAGAGATAGACAGGGATGACTTAACTTCGTGTTCTTAGGTGATGGTAGAGTTGAGCACAAGAGAGAGAGAGATCAGAGGAGATAGGGGAAATCATCATGAGAAACTGGTACTTGGAGAATTTCGTGTGCGAGTCAATTGACCATCCGCGATACGGCAGGTACAAGTCCCGATCCGGCGGGTAATAACACCGATACGAGGTCTTCTAAACCCAATCAGGCAAGTCGTACTCCTGATTTCTCATAGCCGCTCGTATTCTCCATATCGTTCTCATCTTCATCTCCCATCTCTCTCTTTCTCGTCCACAACTCTATCATCATCGCAAGAACACAAAGTTAAGTCATCCCTCTCTATCTCTCCATGCCATCATCATGAGTTAACACCGAGTGCAGCATACACCGAGTACCGCATACACCTAAGATTGTCTGTCGTCCCTTCATTCCCATGATTTCGAGTTGACCCCTGAATGTAGCTTCAGCTTCCGGCGTACCTCCCTACCGATCGACCGCCACCAGCCAGTTCTCCATAATAGCTTCAAAGGTAAAGTCACCTTGTCACATTCCCACGGTTGCGAGTTAACTAACTGATGAATTGAGTCCCGGCGCGCCGACGATCGACCGCCTCCAAGTACTCGTCCAATCTTGCTCGATCACGGCCTCCAAGTGCATCTCCAAACTCGCTCGATCACGGCCTCCAAGTGCATCTCTGAGTTCACGCGCTCTCGGCCTCTAAGTGAATCTCTGAGTTCACTCAATGTCGGTCACCAATTGCATCTCCAAACTCCCTCGATCACGGCCTCCAAGTGCATCTATGAGTTTACTCGCTCTCGGCCTCTAAGTGCATCTCTGAGTTCACTCAATCTCGGTCTCCAATTGCATCTCCAAACTCGCTCGATCACGGCCTCGGTGTGTATCTCTGAGTTCACTCGATCGGCATCCTCAGGCGCACCTTGAATTGCTGACAATCACCGCGTGCTGCCAGTCCAGATATACCGTGTGTAGATAGGTAGCTATATAGATACATAGATACATAGAGGAGAATACAAACTGAATGCATAAGTTTTGAAAATCGTTGAACGATAAGTAGTAGCTATGATTTAACATTGCCAGGCGTTGTGTAAACGGCTTGAGCATAACTGCAGCCCCTGCGAAGAGTGTAACACACGGGTCCTTCTGATGGCGCGTAAACTTCACCACAAAGCAAAGGAGTACGTATGCAACGCGACCCGTCGCCTGGGCAACGGGTAACGTGTAATTCTCCGTCAGAGGGTACGAGGTTCCGTCAGAGCCGTCAGAGCCATCCAGAACACCCGGGTTTTTCTGACGGAAATTAGAGTAGTTGATTATGTTCCTCATTTCCGGGGATGCCAGTGGGTCCGGGGACCCAGTGGATTTCTGTCTCTACGCCGGCTTCTTGAAGAGTCCTCGCGCTGAGGTTGATCCAGCTGGCCAGAGGCTGCCCTGGCCCCAGTTCTAGGTGCTCCGTGTGTCGAATGGCCGCTTGGGCGTGGCTGACGACGGCTACCTTCGTCACTCCGTGTGTCTGCAGCTTGTCCCGCATCCTCACTGACTCCCTGGGTCCATGTCCGATTACCCACAGCTCTGCATCATAGACCTCCATTCGTCCGGTGCCTAGGTATCTGCGGAAGGTTTTCCAGCGGTCTCCGGGCTTGCACACTGCAGCCGCTGCTACTCTGCCATCGTCGGATCGCAACCCGTCCGTCCACCACATCCAGACCCCTGCGCCCACTTTGGCCTCTCTTCCTCTCGCCCAGCGGATCGCCTCTCTCTTAGCCGCTGTGTCTTCGCTCAGTATGACCATCTTGACAGCCGGCTCTTTGTCATGGTTAGGCCAGCGCATGGTCTCCGCTTCCTGGCCTCGCTCGTGTTCCTTTGTGATGATTCTGCATATCGGTGCACCAGATGTGGGGTGGGCGTGCAGCGCGTTGAGTTTTGAGCCTTCGCATGCGCTTGCGAGCCTCGCTGTGAATTGTTGCGGGCTGGCGTCCAGGGCTACTGCCGCAGGTGTGAGCCCTGACTCTCTCATAGGTGCTCCCAGTGGCGTCGTGGGGAGGGCGCCCAGGTTTGATCTGGCTTGCAGATTGAGCACGAGTTGAAGATCCTCTCGCCTGCCGATCTCTCGCGGGTCCCACCAGAGTTCGCTCCCATACAGCATGACCGCTTGAATGCAGGCTATCTGGACAGCACGTACTCGCTCCAGGACGATTCCATGCGTCCTCGTGAGTGTGCGCAATCGGGCTTCTGCTGCCCTGGCCTTCTTCATGCATAGGTTGTGATGCTCTTTGAACGTCAGTTTGGCGTCAATCAAGACTCCCAGCCATCGCGTCGCCTCTTTGTTGAATCAGAAGAAACCGTTTCCTACCTCAATTTTGGCTGTGAGTTTTGGCCGGAGGTGCTTCTTGTGGCCTTTTCTGCATGTGAAAAGTGCTGCCTCCGTCTTTGCAGTGTCCAACTGGAGATCTCGTCTGCTGGCCCACTTGATGCTCTATGCTGCTCAAGCTTCAAGTTTTTTGACCACCTGGTTCACTTGCTTCGCGGTTGCCACCCATCCGAGGTCGTCTACGAAGGAGAGGCCTCCCGCTTGGATTATCTCTTCCACCCACGCTATCAGTCCAGCAGTGTGTATCGCGAAGAGAATTTGCGATACGGGTGAGCCTTGCGGGACACCTGCTCCCACTGGGTGACTCCATAGTACATTGCCTTCGATTACCATTTCCACCATCCTCTCTGAGAGAAAGCTCTCGGTCCATCATATAAGATCACCATCTATCTTCTTGGCCTTCATTGAATGGATCAGCATTCCTCTCGCTAAGCTTGGGAATACAGCCTTGATGTCCATCAGGAGGGCACCCGTGATATTGTCCTCTGTCCATGCGGCGTGCGCTCTGTGGATCATGATGGCTGCAGCGCCGATGGCCGACGTTTCCTTTCTGCATCCGAATTGGCTGTCGCTTAGCAGTGCTGTTCTCTCGGCCTCGTCGGATAGCAGCGCTGCGACTACTTTCTCAATGACTTTTCCCATGCAACTGAGCAGAGAGAACGTTCGGTACGACTTCAGCTTCATATAATCTTCCTATCCTGCTGTTTGAATCACCACCCCGCTCGCGCGTTTCCAGACGGCTGGGTGACAACCCGTTCGGACTGCTGCCTTCATTAGTTCTACGATTCTTGTTTGGTTCCACTTCCAGAGGAGCCGTATGGCTCCGAACGACTGCTTGTCTGGGCCTGGGGCTTTCCTAGCCGACTGCGAGAACAGAGCTTGTTCGACTGACGGCTCAGTTATGCGTTTGTGGGCCGGGCCTGCTGGAGGTAGTTCATAGTACTGGTCACCATCATTCAGGCGCAAAGACTCTCCACTGAGCATTTCCTCCTTGTCGGCAATGGAATTTGGTGGCTTCCCCTCTCTGTCCGTCAGCGCTTCCACGGTGGCTCCTGCTCGAGGGTTGGTGAACTTTGCTGCCCTCCAGACCTCGTCTGCCGTAAGGTTCTGTAAGTAGTTATCCCACATCCGGCCCTTGGACTGTCAAATTGACTTCTGCTGTTCTGCTGTCGCGTGTGCTGCAGCCTCTAACCTCCTTCCCCTTCTCGTTTCTCTCCCCAGTGCGCTTCTCCTCTCCTTGATCTTGCCGTTCCACCACCTCTTCAATCGAGCGCAGATTCATATTTACTTTGCTTTGGCATCTACAACGTTGCTCAGTGTTGCTTGGCACCATTCGGCCTCTCGCTCTACATCGTCTCCCGTGCATTCCTCGCCTAGATGGGCTCTTTCTCTCTCGAGCTCCTTCCCGAGTTTCTCTGCTGCTTCCTCATCCTCTTTTGACATGGCGGCCAGATTCCATCCTATGACTTGCACGTGGTCTGCCTCCTCCTGATTGTCGACATTAAGATCCCACTCGATCATCTCGTGGTCGCAGTGTGTAGTGTGGGTCCCATCGAGTATGGTCCATCGCGTGATCAGCGGAGTGGCCAGGGTCCGGTCTATGGTCGGTTCGTCTTCTTCGCCGTTCCTCGCCCAGTGGTGAGTGGGCCGGTCGTCACTTCCAATTCTCTTGCCCGTACTCGTTTATAATCTCCTCCCAAAAAGTCGCATCACGTTGCTCCCTGCATCTCAGGTCCCACCTTCGCCTGTGTGCATTCATGTCGCCCGCGATTATTGTGCCACCTCCCTGTGGGATGGCTCTGTGCCAGTTCAACTTCCTCGCCCATCTCTGTCCAGTCTGTATGTCTCTTTGATCGGAAACATTGATAATCCTCGTGATTTTTTCTCCTCTTCTTTTGATTTCCGTCACCATGACATCGTCGTTCGCACTCCTGCTTAGGTCTGTCAGTTGGTCAGTTGTAAAGCCACTTCCCATGCGCACCGCCATCCAAACTCTCCTTTCTTTTCTAATTTCATACGCCGGGTGACTGATTCCGATTCTCCCTTTTTCCCCCTGCGGCTCCTGGAAAAGTAGTAAATCTGCTTTTCGATCCACTCCCGTCTGCACTGCTGCGATGGTGCACGTGTAAGACCTGGCGCAATCATGTTGGATTGCTCCAATTATTGGACGCGGCGGCTCCCATTTTGATCTGTGCAGTGGTCTTACTCATGGTCACGTATTTCTCCACCTCCGTCCCCTCCATCTCCATCTCCCTGGTATCGTCTGCCTCGTCGTCGGCCATCGGCTCCCCATCTCCGTTTCTTGTATCCCCAGCCTGCGTGGTGCCGAGCGCGACTCTGTTGGCCCCCGTTACTTCCCTCGTCTCTCGTCCATTCAGTTCCACTCTCCTGCTCTGTCGCGCCATTGTGATGGCCTCGATTTTCTTCGCACACTTGCCGCTGAATGCAATATGATTCCCCTTGCAGTTCGGGCGTCTTTCTTGCCTGTGGCTGCATACTGCCCCTTGTTTCAATGCAGACCCGACCACATTGCACCTGTGCTCGCTCGATCGGTGTGGTCCGGTGCAGTACCCGCACTTCGGTTGATGTTGGCTGCACCTGCTCTCGATGTGGGCCCATCCACAGCAGAGCTTGCACAGGCTGTCGTGGCCCGCATTCGTGTACGGTTCGACTTTGTATCGTCCTCCTCCATCAATTACACCTTTGTTCACGAATCTCTGTGCCACCTTCTTCCCCCTCAAAATGAAGACCACCGATGATGCCTTGAGTTCTCCTCACTGCGATCTCTCCCTGATGATTCGGGGGTTCGATAGCCATCTTACTTGAGCAGGAATTGCCACTGCCTCGTTCTCTGCCTGAATCTCGTCCCTCATTTTTTGTAGTCCTTTGGTTCCCTTGCCCATGTATCTCACTGGCGGGAAGGTGTGGATTTTCAGTCTTTCCCAAGATTCGTTTCCTTCCACGTCAATGATCCACTTGTACACTGATCTGGCTGCGTTCATAATGATATCTCGGTACGGGAGAGCTATCTCTGGAGTTGCATTTTCGTGCGTGATTGCGGTTATTGTGCCCTTCGCGTTGCTTCTCGCATTCATGATCCGGACATGTGCTGGGGCCTGCTGCTGGAACACTGCTCTGTTGACTGCTGATGCGATTTCCTCATCCATCTTGATCGGTAGGGGGATGCTTTTGTCCTGCCTCAAAATCAGCCATCTATCTGCCATACTCGAGCTGGAAGTCGGAGCCGGGCCCGGGAGCGGTACACTCTCGCCTCTCTGTAAAATCAGGAGTCTCTCTGCCGTCCTTGCCCCGCCTGGGCCTATGGGTGCCCTCTGACTCTGGGTTCGGGGTGGGACTGTCTCCCACTGTCTCGCAGGTGTGGGTGCTGGCTTTGGCTTGGGTGCTTGCTGCAATGTCGGCTGCAATTTGAGCGGCAGTCCGGGCCTCCGTTGCTGCTGCAGCAGTTGGTGCTTCCCTGGTCCTTCTGCCTGCGTGGTATCTGCATGTTGTGAGGCCTCTAGCCCCCCGCCATCCATCCCCGCAGTCTTGTCTCTTTCTTTCTCACTCGTTTCCTGGCCTGGTGCTACTCCCTTCATGACTTTCGCGATCATATTTGTGATGCCCGCCCCCCACGTCTGGTCGTCCTCGTGGCGGGCATACCACTTTTTCTCTCTCTCTTGCATCCACCTCCTCATTCCTGACCACTGTGCCTCTTCGTGGGCTGCCCGCGCTTGCACCAGGTTTCTTAGGTGTCCAACAGTTCTGTGCAGCTGCGTTAGCTCCTGTGCCTGCTGTCGCATTTTTCTCTGCATGCGGCTCCTCCAGTTGCTAGCGGCCAAGGCAGTCGCCAGGGCCTCGCTTCTACTTCTTCGCTTTCCGTTCTCGTTTGTCTCCATCGGCTCGAATATGGTTGCGCCCGTGGCGGTGGGTGTCGCCACTGTCGTCATCTCCATCGCCACGTCCATAGGGGCATCGCTCCTGATCTCTCCCATTTCTCCCGTGTCCAGGTCTCTCCTCTCGCTCACTCTGGCTTCGCTCATTGTTTCTGTGAGGCAAGCCTCTATTCTAGGGTAGTCCTCGTCGTCGGTTGCTCGTTTGTCGATGCATCGGGTCAGTCGTGTTTTTCCCAACACTTCACATGAAAACCACTCAATTGCGTTGATCCTTATGCGCGCCCTCCTCCTGAGGTCTCGCCGGTGCTGGAACGCTCGCTCTGGGGCCGATTTAACGTCCGGAATCGATTGCCGCCGTCTATTTCTTAATTGCTATTGTTGTTGTCAACTTATCGCGCCGGTTCTGTTTCGCCAACACTTTTGTTGCGTTAAGATGTGATGACCCCATTAGTTTCGTTAGACGCTGGGCTTGCAGCTTTGATTTCAGTTCTGAATGTCTTAGCGAAATCAATGGGCTTTGGCTATGGCTATTATCACTGAGGGCACGCTTGAGAGCCTGCTTGAGAGCTACGCATCTGCAAAAGTGGAGTTTTGCATGGGAAGCTTTAGGCCGATGGAAAACTCTGAGTTTTTGGAAGCTTTGGCCAATGAATGTTGTGAGTCTGTGGGTGTTTTGACATTGACGTTCACGTAGCCAATAAACTTGTCTAAGTACTTCTGGTGCCATCACCATCACCATCACCATCATCGCCATCACCATCTCCATCATCACCATCACCATCACCATCATCACCATCACCATCATCACCATCACCATCTCCATCATCACCATCACCATCACCATCACCATCTCCATCATCACCATCACCATCAAAATCACAATCGCCATCATCACCGTCATCCCTGGACCAAAAGCGCATATATTGTTGAGATCAATCGAGTACGAATAGAGATATTGAATTGACTATCGTACAAAAGTGATTGTCTAAAGAGCAAAGAGAGAGAAAGGCAGGCAACTATATATGGGAAAGGAGAGAGCATACTCGGCGAAGCTGAGTATCACATCCGGAGACCACTGCCAGGCATCACTGCCGGGGCTAGCCCTACTCCCCAGCATGGGGGCTGGTGACGGCACATGGGGGCCGCAAGCCACCGGCCTCATGCCCGCAGCCTTAGGCCAAACGCCACAAAAGCCACCTGGCCAAATCCCGTGCCAACACTCCCCCTTTGGCCCAAGGCGTTCCAACCAAAGTGAACAAACCAATTAGAAAGGGCAGGAGAGAAGAGAAAACAAACGAAGGCCCTGAAATCCTCCAAGTCCCAAATAACCTGTTGACAAAAGAGAAAGAAAGATAGGGAAAGACCTGAACCCTAACAAAGAAACACTCCCCCGAGACCAAATCCAAACCCAACGCAAACATACAAATCCAACAAAGTCCTGCCCAAATTCCATACACAAAACACATCCTTCACAATCTCTCTAAGTCAAAATTCATGCAAACATCCTAAAGGTCATCAATCGCTGTCGTCATCTAAGTTGCAGGGTCAAAGGTACGTAATGTACGGCGCACAATAGAGCTTCCTATCCTTGCCACGAGGAGTCCAGACTTCGGGGATGAATGGCCAAAACTGCCACCGCCGGTCTCTTGGGGTCCACTGTCCCGAATCGCATAACTGTGTGTCGGCCGACATCGCCCAAGTATCCGCGGTCCATAACCCGCTCCTTGAAGATAGTTTGAACAGCACACTGTATTTCCAAAAGATGTTGATATAAGGAGTAGTCGAAGGGAAGAGAGGTAGTCGACACGAATGAGTAGTTGACACACAGATGGTAGATGGTGGAGTAGGTGTAGTGTTAGCAACGGGTCCGGGTAACCCGCCAGCGGTCCGGGTTTGGACCGGATAAACGGTTCGGTTCGGTTCCAGAACCGTCCAAAAATCCGACCCGCAGCGTCTTGGCGGGCCAAACCCAGACCCATACCTGTCAACCCGCGGGTTCTCCCGGGTTTGGCTAGACCTGTCGGTTCCAATCTCCGGTTCTGTGTTTCGGGTTTTTCTATTTATGGTCACATTTAGATACCCTACTGTTAATCGCAAAATATTAACTTTGCACACTGTCAGTTTTTTCAGATGAATCGGCCGCCTTTATAATTGAAAACAAGAGATACACGCTCCGTACCCCATTCGGAAAATGAGCGTCAACGGAGCGTCAACAATTTTTAGTCTTGTAAGTCAGGTAATTGAAAAGTGACTTGTCCT
>Ga0307512_10001254_pt1 | contig 36571 bp, 37 predicted proteins | sample 14_EM_MG_FD_200267 | JGI IMG/M metagenome (GOLD analysis project Ga0307512, IMG submission 200267) | Populus trichocarpa ectomycorrhiza microbial communities from riparian zone in the Pacific Northwest, United States - 14_EM | ecosystem: Host-associated > Plants > Roots > Unclassified | place... | reverse complement strand
AAAGGGCAGTCATGGCGTGAAGTCTAATGAGACAGTCACGATCATGAACCTTAGGGCTTCCTGCAACACTCCCCCCTCTTGCTACACTCCGTGAAGCAAGAACTAACTAAACAAATGCGAGTACCAAGCATGATTGAAGATTGAAACATCCATATAAACAAATGATGGCAAGCGTACGTGCGCTGCAAGTGATTCTCATAGTAGCCTCCTTAAGAACCCTGCTCGTGAGAAGTGACTGTGTGAGCAGGGAAAAGAGTACCACCGTAGCCTGTGGATGGCCATCCGTAAACAAACAAGTGCATCAAACAATCTTAAAAGCAATATTCCATTGAGTTCCACCTCGTTCTCGTATCTGTGTTACCACAGTCCCATTCCCTTCGTGAATTTCGTGTGCTTCTCTTTGGTTTGTGGCTTCGTGAGAATATCGGCCAAATTGTAGTTCGTGTGTACATAGGAGTAGTCTACGATTTTGCGAGCATGGAGATCTCGACTATTATGGTAGCACACATCGATGTGCTTCGTTCTGGCCTTGATCACTCCGGTTGTGATATGTGTGAGGGCACCCTGATTGTCACAGTAGATCGGTAGCGGAGATGATGGCGGTGATGCTTGAGAGCCGTGGATATCTCTCTCAATGATTCCACCAGTCCGGACGGACCCGGTCTGGGGTAGGGCTCAGTACGGTCCGGTCCAACCGTTAGGTCGGACTGGACGGGCTTGGTCTGGACCAGTCCGCACACGCTTGCAATTTCGACATTGTTTCTTAGTCAAGTACCACTGAAAACATGACTCATCCTGACATTTATCACCGCACACCTCTGGATACCCACTCTGGGTGAAATTATGACAGTTCTGTCTGTATATTTGGTGCCATCGAGATATATTTCCCCCATTAGAAGACCAATACAGTGAAAAAATACCCTAAACCTGGACACTGTGCTGGACTGGTCCAAATCAGTCCAGGCCAGTTCAGTCCAGGTCCAGAAAAACTGGGGATTGGTCCGATCCCGGTCCAAATATTACTCGGACTGGATTGGACTGGACTTGGACGGACCCGGTCCGGACTGGTTCAATGCTGGACTGGTGGAATCATTGATCTCTCTTTAACTGTAGCAGCCATCTCGCTTCTCGGGAGGCTTCGGAGCAGGCGATGTATTCGGCTTCGAGTGTTGATAGGGCGATGAGGTCTTGCTTCCGTGACTGCCATGATATGGCGCCACCATCGTGGCACGTAAGAAAGACGTGTCCACCTTGGGACTTGCGGTCGGTGCTGTCGCTGGCGCAATCAGAGTCCGTAAATCCGACGACGCCGTAGTTGCCATTGCCGTTGAAGTGCAGTCGAAAGTCTGCTGTGGCTTTGAGATACTGGAGCACTCTCTTTGCTGCGGTCATATGGCTGGTGAATGGACGAGAATTGTATCGGCAGAGAGCAGCAACTGCAGAGGATATATCTGGCCGCGTTGCAAGTGCTGCGTACATCAACGATCTGACGATCGCTTGATAGTGCTTGACACTCTCCTTGTCGAGTTGCTTCTCCCCCCGATCGTCGGCTAAGTCGAGTTTCACATTGGGGTCCATGGGTGTTGCCACTGCATGAGCATCTTGCATGTGGAATCGCTTGAGAATCGTGGTGATGTAGGCCTTCTGGCCAAGACTGATGCCAGTGCCGTTTTCATCGTGGTGGATCTCGATGCCCAGGAATTGCCGTGCTGGACCGAGGTTCGTGATCTTGTACTTCTCCGAAAGCTTCGCCTTGACCTCGATCACTGCTTTGGTGGCAGACTCCGTTCGTGCATACATCTTGGAGATGTCATCGACCTACAGAAGGATGAGAATGCCATCGCTGCGGATATAGAGGGTAGGATCGGCTTGTGACTGTGTGAACCCGAGGAAGAGGAGGAAGGTGTTGATATCGTTGTGCCAGAGCCGCGGTGCTTGCTTGAGACCGTAGAGAGCTTTTCTCAGTCTCACAATGATTGGCGGAGCGTGTGCGTACGTGCGCGTGTCTTCGTTGCCTTCTGGACAGCCTTCGGGGAGCACCACATAGATATCAACGTCATCGACATCAAGGTTGAGAAACGCGGTGACTACGTCCAAGTGATCGATGTTCCATCCACATCTCCCGACCAGAGAGATGAGATATCGAAAGGTAGTTAGCTTTCCAACAGGAGCGTATGTCTCACCGAAATCAGTCTGCTCATAGCCTTTGATAACTAGGTGTGCCTTGTACCGTGTAGATCCATCGGGGTTTCTCTTAGTCTTGAAGACCCATCTGGAGCCAACCGGCTTCACAAGCAATTGCTTGGCTTCTTTGGAGTTGACTGTGGTGAAGGTGTTGTTCAAGAGGATGGAAGCACTCTCTTCATCAATGGCTCGCTTCCAGTGATCTCTAAGTGGTCCTGCCATAGCTTCGGCATATGTCGATGGGTCCCCATTGATAGTGGTTGATGCCAATGCTGATGCCATCAATGCTTCCGCGGAGGCCTTAGCTTGACTTCTTGTGACACGACGTGTGGTCGATGGTGGTGGCCCAGTTGACTTTTTGGTCATGGCCGCGGCTTTCCTGCGGGCAGTGTGATTTTCGCGGCGGAGACGTCCGCTGTGCTCAATATGTCGTCTCGACACCGGTGGCTCACGCGTGCTATGACCACGACGGTGTGCGAGAAAGATTGTATCCCCCTCGTCAGGAGGATATGATCTCGAAGCTGTACGTGCAGGGAGACTTCGACGAGTATGGTCATCGGGCACATGGCAATGCACATCTGTGACATCATCAGTGTGGCCGTGATCACCACCGCTGTGGCCTTTACCCGTTCCACTGATATCCTTGGGACGGCCATCGAGAAGTCCATCTCCAGTATGCAGTTCCTCAATGTATTCTGCATTTTCTGGCAGTCCAAAAATATCAATTCCGTCTGTGGTGCTTGAAACGTATGCATTCCGCTCTTCATCAAAGATGACTTCCGACTGTGCTCGAACCACTTGAAAGTTTGGGTCCCAAATCCTCCATAATGTCGTTGAATCGTGGGTGTAGCCTACCATCATGCAGGGCTTTGATCGAGGACCGAATTTACTTCGGCGCTGGGCTTCAGGGATGAGCTTGCTCACATAGCAGCTGAATCGTCGCAGGTGGTGAGTAGGAGCCTTGTATGATATCTTGTTGCCAGCGGGCTTGCCAAAGGCATGGAGCATCTCGTATGGAGTTTCGTATGGTGCTTTGTAGTCATCTCGGTCATCTCGTTTCGTCAGGCCTTCGTTCGGAGATCGCTGATGGAGGTAGACCGCAGTGTTGATGGCTTCTCCCCAAAACTGGATGGGTGCCTGAGAGTCTATCCTCATAGCCCGTGCCTTCTCAGTGATCGTCCAGATCATCCTCTCCGCAACGCCGTTCTCATGGTGAGAGTATGGAGGGCAGGGTTCGTATGTTGTACCACTGGCAGCGAGCACTGAGCGGAAGGTCTTGTTATCGTACTCTCCTCGGCCATTATCGCATCGGAATCGTTTGATATGATCGCCCAAAGTAGTGACTCGGGCCTGGAAGGCCTTGCTGGCGGTGGTGCAAGTTTCCGACTTCTTATCTGGGAGGATCCATACGAATGTGAAGCGGGTATAGTCGTCAACGAATAGTATGAAATGGTTGTTGCCGCCGAAGGTGGGAGTAGAGAATGGACCGCATACATCTCAGTGTACCAGCTCAAAGGGCTTCGATGTGTGCTTGACCTTGACTCGAATCAACTTTTGCTTGTGCTTGGCTTGGATGCACATGGTGCACATCGAATCATCGTTCGTATATTCGGGGATGAGAGATCGCATGGAGGTTGGGTGCATGTGAGCCAAGCGCCGATGCCATAGTCTTGACTGTGAGATGGTGGGAGTCTTTCGAGTGGACTTTGACATCGTGGCGGTGATTGGTGGGCTTCTGGAGGTAGTTGTAGGTCCAGTCGGAGATGAGGTGGCAGGTGTGCTTGGAGTTGGGTTCGGACGTGCGGACGGAGGTGTGGTCGGAGATAGACCGGTGAGTGTGCTTCGTGTTCTTTTCCTCCGAGTGGACTTGGAGATTGTAGGTGCGGCGAGTGTGCTCGAGGATTGACTCGGAAGTGTGCTTGAATCTTTGATCGGAGGTGTGCTTGGATCTGTGATCGGAGGTGTGCTTGGAAGTGCATCCAAGGTTGATGTTGTATGTGCGCTTGCAGTGGGAGATATGAAGTAGAGGTCATTGACACGATGACCGATGATTGTAATCAGTGATTGTGGCGATGATATGGAGCATTTGCCGCCGCCAAACATGGCTGTAGATCCGGCGGAGTCCAGTTGATTGACGGAGAGGAGTGAAAGACGGAATGTAGGTGTGTAAAGAGCATCGATCTCATAGCCCTGAGTAGCGTCAACAAGTCCATGATGAGTTACACTTACCGTGTTATCATCGCCAAGTTCAATGAGCATAGGTCGGCGTAGTTTCTTCAATGACTTGAACAAGCTGCGATTGCTGCACATATGGTGAGAGGCCCCGCAATCAATGACCCAAGTTGTATGGGTGGAGGAGGCGGTGAGAGCATGACCGGATAGTCAGAGGAGATCTCGATCTTCAGCGGTGGCGATTGAAGCTGTGCCTTTGCGAACTCTGTTTGGGTTTCCTTCGCTCGTTTGTGGTGAATACAATCGGGTCTGATATGGCCTGGGATCCCGCAATGGTAGCACGCTTTCTGGTCACTTCCTCCAGCATTATCTCCTCCAGAGCTGTCATTTCCACCGGAATTGCCGTTTCCGCCAGAGTTGCCATTTACGCCAGAATTGCCATGTCTGCCAGGATTGCCGTTTCCGCTCTAAGCGCGTTTCCGCTTGCCGCATGCTTCGGCGGTGTGTTTGTCCATCTTGCAGTAGGTCCATCGGTACATCTTTAGTCGTCCAAATCTACCACTTCCGCCACGCCCACGCCCACGCCCACGACCATGAATACCTCCGCGTTGAGAGTCAAGGGCGGCACCAGCCGAGGCGTCCGCGATTTCGGTCACGAAGGCCACCTTCTCTTCGTCCAATCGACTGGCATCCATGATGTGTTGTGAGGTGGGAGGCGGGGCTTGTCGTTCGAAGATGTTGATCGTTGTGGCAAATTCCTTTGGTATGTGTGTAAAGAGATGAGTGACAAAGCTGTCTTCAGAGATCTCTTCGGCAGAGCCGCTCAACTGATTGCAGTAGTCGATTAGGTGAGTGAAGTAGGTAGTCATCTTCTTGTCTTTTGCTGGGTGGCAGGCAGGGAATTTGCGTAGGATCTGCGTTCGACCGAGTTTGGAGAGCGTGTTATTGACTCGATCGTGGAGGATATCCCACATCTCTGCAGGATCGATGGTGTGTTTGATATGTGGGAGGATCTGGTCGGAGCATCCCATATAGATGATGGATTGGGCGTTGTTTCGTTGTTTTCGCCAGCTTCGTAGTTCGGTACGGCCCTCGCGGGAATTGCCGTCTGGCTCAGGCTCTTCTCTAGTCATGATCTCGTAAGCGTCTGTTCCCATGATTACTCGCCGCACTTTCTCTTTCCACATTGGGTAGTTGTTTTCGGTCAACTTAGGGATGTTGTCGTAAGCGTTCTTGAAAGTTTCGGTAGTCATTGCGCGGGAGGGTGCAGATTTTGAGGCTTCGAAGGTCTTGTAGCAGGACGGAGTTTTCGGGGGTCTTGGTGTGAGTGGGAGGACGGAGGTTTCAGGGGTCTTGGTGAGAGCGGGAGGATGGAGGTTTCGGGGGTCTTGGTGGGAGTGGGAGGACGGAGGTTTCGGGGGTCTTGGTGAGGGTGGGAGGACTGTGCATTCGAGGTTTTCGGAGGTCTTTGGTGATCGACGAGGTTTTTGGAAGGTTGTGGAATGGAGAGAAAGATGGAAAAAAAAATAGCTGATTTTAGTCAGTAGCGACCGCCGGGCTCATAACCTGTTGAAGCGAATGTGTGAGTTGGGTGTAGGTACAAGAGAGACGGACAAAGGTGCGTCTTATATATGATGAGCATGAGGGCGAGCATCGTGCGAAGTCTAAAAGGGCAGTCATGGCGTGAAGTCTAATGAGACAGTCACGATCATGAACCTTAGGGCTTCCTGCAACAAATGGCATTGTTCCTAAGTGGCCCGGCCGCCACAATTTTTAGCGGCCTGCAGCTCAGCAGGCCCGGCCGCAAAATCTGAGGCCTGCTTTGGCGCAGGCCAGGCCAGTCCTCCATTCGAAAAGCTTAAGTTACACGGCTAAAAGCCTGGCGGCCGGCCGCGATTTTGGAGGCATGCATTGGCGGCGGCTAGGCCTGGCTTCATGGAGGTCGGCTAGGCCTGGTCGCGTAGGAACACTGGCGAATGGGAGCAACGACCGGGTTGAGGAGGTCAATCGCACAGGATGCAGGATAACGAGAAGATAGGGCCTCTGTGGAGTGGACGTAAGGTGCACTTTTGGTTGGGTTAAGCTTTGCATCCAATTGTAGTCGATTACACTGCCGATTGGCAGGGCTCACACCTGGGCCAGTAGCCCTGGACGCCAGGCAGCAACGATTCACAGCGAGGCTCGCAAGCCCGTGCGAAGGCTCCAAACTAAACGCAGTGCACGACCACCCTACATCTGGCGCACCGATATGCAGAGTTATCCCAAAGGAGCACGAGCGAGGCCAGGAAGCAGAGTCCATGCACTGGCGTAACCCTGACGAAGAGCCGGCTGTCAAGACTGTCATACTGAGCGAGGACACAGCGGCTAAGAGAGAGGCGATCCGCTGGGCGAGAGAAAGAGAGGCCAAGGTAGGTGCAGGGGTCTGGATGTGGTGGACAGATGGATCGCGGTCCGACGACGGCAGACAAGGAGCCGCCGCAGTGTGCAAGCACGGAGACCGCAGGAAAGCCATCCGCAGCCACCTGGGCACCGGACGACTGGAGGTCTATGATGCAGAGCTGTGGGCAAGCGGACTCGCACTCCGGGAATCAGTGAGGACGAGGGACACACTGCAGACACACGGAGTGACGAATGTACCCGTCTTCAGCGACTCGCAAGCGGCCATTCGACGAACGGAGCACCTGGAACCGGGGCCAGGGCAGCCTCCAGCCAGGAGGATTAACCGCAGCGCGAGAACTCTCCGCGACGCCGGTACTGAAACCGAGATCCGCTGGGTCCCGGGACACACGGGCATCCCCGGAAATGAGGAAGCAGACCGCCAAGCGAATCTAGCGCGAGAGGGCCGCCAGACAGGCACAGTGAGAGAACGAGTGTACACCTCGGCGCGGAACAGGACCAGACGAATCTCAGAAGCAAAGACGGCGGCGAAGGCTGAGTGGGAGGCCGACAAATGCAGCAAACATCATGGCTACAGGCTGAAAGGCAAAGCTGGGAGCAAGAGACCCATCCCAATGAATAGCGTGAAGCCTCTGGCTGCCTGATTCTACCGACTGAAGTCCGGACACGCGCCAGTGGGCATGTACCTAAAACGGTTTGGACATCGAGACGATGACAAATGCTGGAGGTGAGGCGGCAGCTGCAGGACACCCTAGACGCGGGAACATCTCTTCCGCCACTGCAGCCGATGGAAAGACCAACAGGAGACGCTCTGGAAAGAGGTGGGAAAAGCGACAGGATGGAGAGCGGGCAGATGCCGATACGTGAAACTCTCTGAGCTGCTCTCCATAGAGAAATGCGACCAAGTGGTGATGGACTTCCTGGTGGCCACTGATGTTGGGAAATTCCTGCCCAAAACGGGCGGAGGAGCAAGAGCCGGCGGGCAACGGGTGGAGGAGTAAGGGCCGGCGGGCTCTCCTTGATTTCATCCCTTTGTTGTTGTTGTTTATTCATACTGTATTTACTCTAGCTAGAGTATGACAGGCCCTTATCCCCCCCCGCCTCCGGGCAAGCCGGTTAGATGGCGGAGCTCCCTCCTGCTACCCTGCGTCCCGATTTCATCCCTTTTCCTTTGTATTATATATCTACCACTTTTGGATGCTTTCTTTCTTTCTTTCTTTTGTCAGAAGGGGACGACGGGTAGTAGGAGTGGAGCTCCGCCATCTAGCCGGCCAGCCCGGAGGCGGAGGGGACTAAGGGGCTGTCATACTCCAAGTAGAGTGAATACAGTATGATTAAAACAAACAAAAAACACTGCCGATTGGCCCGATTAGAAAGTGACGCTTTGGTTGATACATGGCTGTGCATGATGCAACTCCTGCAACTCGCTGCAGGCGTTATCAGTTAGAGTAAGTTTGTAATAAAACTTCACACCACTTCGTTGCAGTAGCCCTTCAAATCCTTTGTGCAGCCTGCAAGGCATTCCATATCATATGCTATGCGAAGTGCAAAGTAACTTTTTGGTTTAGCCCCCTCTTGAACAATTAAACCAAGTGATCATATTTGGTTGGTTGATCACTGCAGATTATTGCTGACGGTCGAAAAACGCTAATATTAATGTGTGCACAAATCACCCTCAGCTAAGGTCTTCAAATTTATTGTTGCTGTCCGAACCATTCTTGCGCCTGAACCTTTCCTAAACACCTGCACCCTTTCTGAACTCTTGAATACTCGAACGATTCCTGAAATCCCGAACGCCTGAAAATCGATTAACGGAACCAACATTACACTTTGGCGTTCTTCGCATCAACTTATGGGGGCACAACCTACAGTAATCCTAATACCGCCGCGAAAACCTCCGACCCTGATTCAGATCTACACGCCCTTCCAATGTCCGAGCCTAAACCCAAGTGCTTTCGAATAGCGAATGTGCCATCCACCTGGCGAGAAGATGGCCTACTCCAAGCTCTTCAAAAGATCGATCACTCGCTCGGACGGCAAGGTGCACATAAATATCAATTATCACTGTATCCAGCATGCTACGGCCTCACTCAGACTGCACTTCTCAATTTGTGCCCCTCTACCGAATATTTCCAGCAGCTCAATGCGAATGACTTCAACTATGTGCGGACCCCAGATGGGGTAGATCTTGTAATCGACAGCCATTTCTACGACCTGACTCCCTTGAACTCATCTGGCGATGAAGCAGTTGCAGAGTAAGTTTTTCATTGATTTGCGTTGCCTAGCTCATGCTAACGTAAGGGTAATTCGCAGCGTTGTTGCAGTTACTGGACTTGCAGGCCATGCGTTTGGATGCTGGAGAAGCCGTGACACTTACAAAATGTGGCTCAAAGATTTTCTACCGGCAGATGTCAATAATGTTAGGATAATGACCTATGGCTACGACAGCAGCCTGATTAGGGGCACCAAGAGTGGCACAAGACTAATCGACCACAGGAGGAACTTCATCCAGCAGCTAGAAAATTCTAGAAGCAAGGCCAAGGTATATCGGTGTTGGGTGGGGTTTACGCTACTGCTGACCATCTTCCGTTCATCAGAATCGGCCCATCATATTCCTGGGGCACAGTTTGGGAGGCATCCTGATATTTCAAGTAAGCATTTGCTCACTATAAAGGTTGATTTTCGGCTCATTGACACGGCTATGAGTCGTAGACATTGGTTGAGTCGCACCGGAATCCTCATCACAAGTCCATTCTTGATTCAACATCCGGGATCTTCTTTTTTGGAACCCCACACCATGGTCTTCAGACTGACGACTTAGAAGAGATGGTGAACGTCGACTGAGGTGGGCAAAGAAGTAACTTGATAGTGCAGCTGAAAGAGGGTTCCGAATTCCTGGAGAACCAAAAGGAGGAACTTATACCATATGGAAAGAGTCTAAGCGAAGAGTGGTCAGCTTTTATGAGACAGTAAACACTCCGTCAGTCTGCAAGGTGAATAACTCTTGTACTCTCTGTTTAACTGGAAATATTACTTACTTACTGCAGTCGGAATCGGGCAAATTAGTAAGAGGTGGTGCTGAGGTTCGGATGGTCTCGAGATCTTCGGCTCAGTTATGGCTGCCTTCCGAACACCGTCTCCCAGCAAACAGGAACCATACGGATATTGTGAAATTTGCCTCCCCAGTGGATGGGATGTATCAGACTGTGGTCAAATATATGACGGAATTTATTGGTATGTGGAGAATTCGCTCTAGTGGTAGGTTGAATGAATATCAAACGCTAATATTTTTCAAGCCCAGCATTCTGTGCTGGAACGTCTCTTGTCTGCGATCAATCATATTAATCCGAAAGATTTCTTGAACCTTCTATATGTAGTTAATCAAGCGAAATATGAGTCTACAATCCCGCCTTTGGACTGCAACGAACCGAAGTTTTATTGGATCTTTAGAAACTCTGACTATATCCAATGGAAATCTGGCGGGGCTTCAGTGCTATACTTGTCAGGGCCGACCAAATACAACATCGAACAAGTCTCATCAAACATCGTGCGCGTCGAAATGGACACAACTTCAGTATCGCAGCATTCGGTGCTATTCTTTTTCTGCTGAACTGTAGTTGGGATGGGTTCAAGTGCCACCACATTCATTTACACAATCCTTCAGCAATTTACACGCTTTCTGTCACCGGACAAGCGGAGGGCAGTCCATATTGCTTTCCTCCTGACCCTCTTAGACAGGGTATACCTCCGGGACTCATCTCGCTTTAATGCGGAAGACTCTTTGCGTACGTCACTACAGAAGCTTCTTACCGTATACAACAGCGAGCTTTGGGATGCTCTTAAGGCAGCTTTAGACTCTGAACCAGGGCGAAAGCTTTCGGTCATAATTGACGGAATAGACCTGCTGGCGGAACAGGAACCTGAATTCGTTAAAGGACTTCGTGCATTTGTTGAATATTTGCTTAAGAGACGTTTCAAGTCGAAGGCCTTACTTACATGTCGATCGCATACTGATGTGAAAGAGGTATTTGATGGGTTGCTGTGTATCGAATACGATAAGGAAAGACAAGGTTCTGCAACTGATGGTTTCTTAAATTTAACATGGGTAAAGTTGCTAACCAATGTAGAATGTCTAAACACACTTCGGTTTGACAATACACGCTATGACAAGATTTCGGAAGAGCATTATGGATCGTTGCAGTGGCTTTGGACACATAACAAATATGAGGCGTGGTCATCAACAGATACCTCTGATGTTCTACTTATTGAAGGAAAGCCGGGCAGCGGGAAAAGAACTCTTACCAAATACTTTAAACGTAACCTGGTAAAGCGGAAACAGCGTGTGGGAGAATCTGTGGTAGCCAGTTTTTTCTATAGCTATAGGGAAGAGGAACTACAAACGGATCATTCAAATATGTTGCGGTCGATTCTCTATGATGTCTTAATGCAAAACGAGACATTTTTCTTACACTTTCAACCTTATTACCGGGAAAGGTTACAATCTGGCACTCCCTTTCGATGGCCTTACGATACTCTAAAGAAGATTCTACTGTCTTTCCGAAACCATCCAGCAGAAGCACGACTCTGCTTCATCATTGATGCTATGGACGAGTCAGATGACACAGATAGACGTAATACACTTCAGTTGTTACGTCAACTCTGCTCCAACAATACGTCTTGCAAAGTAAAGGTTTTTCTTGCAAGCCGTCCTATTGCTGGGCTGAAACACTGTGTACCAGGAGCACGAGTTATTAAGATGCAGGAGGAGAATGAGCAGGACATTTTGAAGTTTATAGGATCCTTCTTGGGTCCAGAACTCGAGCTTCCCTCTGAGGTCCTTTCCCTGGCCACAAATTACATTGTTACACATGCGCAAGGAGTGTTCATATAGGTATATCTTGTTAAAGAGGAACTACTCAAATATGCCGATCGCGGCTGCAGTCAGGAGGATATATTTGAATTGTTGAAAAGTCTCCCAACAGAACTTGAGGGGCTTTACAAACGAATACTCCATGAATTGGAATTTTTCTGGACCTGGACTGAACTGGCCTGGACTAAGTCGACAACAACGATAGCAATTGAAAAACGGACGGCAGCAATCGATTCTAGACGTCGAATTGACCCCGGAGCGAGCTTCCCCCCACCGGCGAAACCGCAGGAGGAGGGCACGCAAGAGAATCCGCGCAGTTGAGCGGATTAACCCGAAGTCTTGGCAAAAAAACACGACTGACCCGACACGCCGATGCATCGACAAACGAGCAAGCGACAATGAGGACTACCCCGGAGGAGGTGTGCCGCACAGAAGCGATGACTGAAGTCAGAGAGAGCGAGAGGAGCGGCCTGGACACGGAAGAAGCGGCGGACGGGAGGAGTGACGCGCCTATGGATCTGGCGATCGAGATGGCGACGGAAGTGACATCCATCGCCACAGAGACTGCGGGTGCAATCCTATCTGAGCAGATGGAGAGAAACGGCAACAGAAAATGGAGAAGGAAGAGCGATGCCCCGGTGGCCCCAAGCGACTGGAGGAGCCGCATGGAGAGGACGATACGACAGCAAGCACAGGACGCAATGCAGCTGCACCGAACCGTTGGACGCCTAGCAAACCTGTTGGAAGCCTGGGCAGCCCGCGAAGAGGCACAGTGGCTAGGAATGATGACGTGGATGCAATCGGAGAGAGAGCAGAAATGGGACGCCCGCCATGAGGATGAAAAGCTGTGGGGGGTAGGCATCACGAACATGATCGCAAAGGTCATGAAAGGAGTAGCACCAGGCCAGGAAGTGAGAGAGAAAGACACAGAAATGACTGCAAGGATGGACGGTGGGGGCCTAGAGGCCTCGCAACATGCAGATACGACGCAAGAAGAGCGACCAGAGCAGCGCCAACAGCCGCAGCAGCAACCACAGCCCAAACTGCAGCTCAAACTGCAGCCTAAACCGCAGCCCGCACTCAAACCAAAGTCAGCACCGAAAGCTGCCACAAGGTGGGAAACCGTCCCACCTCGAGCCCAGAGGCAGATCGCGGGCACCGCCCAGACATCCGGCTCGAGTATGGCAGATAGAAGGCCGGTCTCGAGAAGGGACGAATGCATCCCCCGACCCAATGAGATGGATGAGGAGATTTCCTCGGCAGTCAACAGACCACTGTTCCAGCAGCAGGCCGCTGCACATTTTCGGATTATGAACGCAAGAAGGAATGCCAGGGGCACAATAACCGCAATCCCTCACCAAAACGCAACAGCAGAGATGGCTATCTTGTACCGAGATATCAGTATCAAGGCAGACAGGTCAGTCGATAAAGGAATCATCGATGTGGAGGGAAACGAGTCGTGGGAGAGACTGAAAATCCATACCGACCAGCAAGTGAGGTACATGTGCAAGGGCACCGAAGGACTACAGAAGATGAGGGAGGAGACCCGCGCAGAAAACGAAGGAGTGACGATCCCTGCTGAAGTGAGATGGCTATTGAACCCCCTCACCATCAAAGAGAGGGAGGAAAGATGAGATATTAAAGTATCATCTGTGGTCTTCATGGTGAAGGGGAAGAAGGTGGCACAGGGACTAGTGAGTAAAGGAGTGACTGCTCCGGGAGTACGGTACAAGGTCGAACCGTAAACAAATGCAGGACCCGACACCCTGTGCGAGCTTTGCTGTGGGTGGGGCCACATTGAAAGCAAGTGCAACCACCAACCGAAGTGAAGCTACTGCGCCGGACATCACCGATTAGATGAGCAGAGGTGGAACCTAGTCAGCTGCGGGTCGAAGCAAGGAGCATCCTGCAGCCACATGCGAGAAAGATGGCCAAATTGCAAGGGAAATTGCATCGCATTCAGTGGACTTTGCGCGAAGAAATCCGAGGCCTTCGGAATGGCGCGACACAGCAGGAGAATGCAACTGAAAGAATGAAAGATGGGGGGAGGAACCAGGGCTAACACCACAGCACTATGCATCAGGCAGGCGGGGGATACAAGAAATGAGGCTGAGGAGCAGATGGCCGACAGGGAGGCAGACATCGTTGGGGAAAAGGCTGTGGCGGAGGAGGAGAGAGACGTGACCAATACTGAGACCATTGGAGAAACCGAAATGGGAGCCGCCGCGACCAATGATTAGAGCAATTCAGCACAACTGCGCCAGGTCGTACGAGTGGACAATAGCGGCGCTGGAGGTGGGGGTGGAACGAAGAGGGGACGTAGTGTGCTTGCAAGAGCCACCAAGTGAGAGACAAGGATTCGAAATTAGGCACACAGCATACGGAATGAGAAAAAGGAAAAGAGTTTGGATGGCAGTGCGCAAGGGAACGGGCTTTGCAGTGGACGAACGACTGGATCTGAGTGAGGGTGACAATGACGATGTTATTGTCACTGGTGTTCGAAGAAGAGGAGAGAAGGTCCCAATAATTGTCAATATCCACGATCAAAAAGACACACAGTCAAGAGAGAGACCAGCCCGGAAACTAAGATGGCAGCGAATTATTCGGCAAGGCTGCACCATGCTCGCTGGAAGCTTCAATGGCCACAGTACACTATGGGATCCAAGGTGCACCAAGCCACGCGATGACATCTTCTGGAAGGATATCATAGACGAGAACGGACTGGAAATCGGAAATGACGACCGGGCCACTCACTACTGGACAAGAGGAGACTTCGAAGGTGAATCGGTTATTGTCTTAACCTTGGCGAATCGACCAATCGAAAAATGGACCATACCATCCGAGAACCATGCCACTGGTTCCAACCACTAGGTCATAAAATGGGAAGTGGACGTAGGTACGCAAGAGGAAGCAGACCACGAGCGGGTGGTAGGGTGGAATCTGCTGGTAATGATGGAGGAGGTTCAGGAGGCAGCCAAGAAGCTACGCATGGAGTTAGCGACGGGAAGAGCACACCTGGACGCTGTGTGCACGCAGGACGAAGTTGAGCAGGAGGCCACATGGTGTCAGGAAACACTACGCAAGGTTCTGGATGTCACAGCAAAGAAAATCAGGATCTGCGCAAAGTCGAAGAGGTGGTAGAACGGGGACATCGAGGCAATAAGGAAGACACTCAGGCAAGAAAAGAGAAGACGTGGACGACACTCGGAGGGAGCGGCCCAAGCGGAAGCAGTGCTGCTGCGATTAATTCGGAAATCCACAAGCCGAATGTGGAGTGACTACTTGCAGAACCTTCGAGGAGCTAAGGTGTGGAGAGCCGGAAAATATGTTGACCCTCAGGCGGGTCCAACGGTGGAAGCCCTAACGGACAGAGAGGGAAAGCAAGTGAACAATGCCATACAAAAGGAGGAGATGCCGAGGCTGGAGTCCGTCCCTCTGAATGATGACGACGAGTACTAGGAGTTACCACAGGCCGGCAGTACGCACACGAAAGTTATGGAAAAAGCAGTCGAGCGGGCCCTATACTCCCAATCAGTTCAGAAGGCACCTGGCCCGGACCAACTGTCCTTTGGAGCCGTTCGCCTGCTCTGGAAACGGGATGGAGAGAGGATGGTAAATCGGGCAAAAGCGACAATCTGCCCAGGACGGCATCCAGCAGTCTGGAAGCAAGCTAGTGGAGTTGTGATTCGTCAACCCAGCAAGGACGATTATACGAAGCTAAAAGCGTACCGGACAATTTCACTACTCAGTTGCATGGGAAAGGTCATCGGGAAGGTAGTTGCGGAACTGCTTTCAGAAGAGGCCGAACGTAGGGGACTACTGAGCGATGGACAGTTCGGCAACAGAAAGGGGCGGTCTGCCATTAACACAGCAGCCATCATGGTCGACAGAGTGCATGCAGCATGGATGGACGGCAACATAACTGGTGTGCTTCTAATGGATATCAAGGCAGCGTTCCCAAGCGTTGCAAAAGGAAGGCTGGTCAACGGAATGAAGGCCAAGCATATAGATGGAGACATCATTCGATGGACGGAAAGTTTCCTCTCCAAAAGGACGGTAGAAATGATCATAGAGGGCAATGCCATGACGAGACCCCCAGTCAAAGCAGGGGTCCAGCAGGGCTCACCTCTATCACCGATGCTCTTTGCAATATATTACTCAAGACTGATTAAGTGGGTCGAGGAGTACGTGTAGTGTAAGCAACGGTTGCGGACCGTGACTTCGGGTCCGGGTCCAGGTCCAAACCGAACCGTTACCAAATTGGCAGTCTGGGTCGTCAATAAAGCTGAACTGCCCACTCGGGTACGGTTCCATGGTAAACTCCCCACCTGTCTGAATTGGGCGGGTTGTCAGCGGGTCGCCCAGCGGGTCCATCTATAGATTCTTATAAGACTGTTGTATTTGCATTGTGTTAATAGTATCTTATCAAAATCGCGTGTTGAGCAACCAAAAATGTGCTTTTGCGTGTTGAGGGGTGTGTAATATCGATTAATTTGGGATCTGTGTTTCACCTTCGATATATGCTATTTTTCCCTAGCAAGGCGGTCAATAAGACAGTTACGCACGCAAAGATCCGCGCGATGCCTTGATCACGAAATATGCACGTCCTGAAACTGTTGATGCTCGGATGATGCTCATTTTCAGGATGCCGCAGCGAGCATCTCGCTGTTGTTTTTGCCTCTAAAGGCTGCCAATATCCCATAAATGGAAGTCTACAACTAATCCGAACATAACTTACCAAAGATGCAAAGCTAAAAATCGTTGACGCTCTGTTGACGATCATTTTTAGGACATAGTAGCGATGTCGTCGCTACTGTTCTTGCCTAGAAAGGCAGCCGATAATCTGATTATGGCCTATTGTCACCGCACAACACTATGATTATCCCTGATACAAGGCCTAAAGTCGTGGACGCTCCGTGGACGCTCATTTTTAGGACAAAGTAGCCATGTTGTTGCAAGAGGTTTTGCCTAGAAAGGCGGCCGATAGCACGATTATGGCGTAACGTTGCCGCACAGCCCATGCAATTTCCAAGATGCAAGGCCAAAAGTCGTCGACGCTCTGTTGACGCTAATTTTAATGTATTGTTCATTCAACATCTGCTGCTGTCGACAATTGATTTCATCCTGATTTGACTTGATCGGCTGTTATTCTTCCTGATTAAGACTCAGCCCTGTGGCAAAGCCGAGCGGCGTAATGATCTTGCACTGTTCACTCTCACACGACTAACAATGATGTATCATGCCAAAAGATTCATTGCGCCTGCCATACATCTATTTATGAACGGATATTCACGATCTACTTATCCCCATTCGCCCATACTATATCTCTAACTGAAACTCTCGGTCAAACTACATAAAGCTGGTGAACCATTGACGCATTCTGTCCTACATTTTCTTCCCTCCTTTGTTTCTCCGCGTTTCAACTGCATTCACCGTCACCAACACCATTTCAGCCTGTCTCTTTGACTTCCGTGTCGGCCGAACCAATCTGGGCACATTTGGTGCGGCGCTCACATCCTGCTGCTCTGGGCATTCCTGATCCTCAATGCCATTGTTGGGGCCTATATTGGGTTCATCGTCTGCTGCGCAATCATCTTCGCTGCCATTTGGATTATCCAAGTCGCCATTCCAGTTCAGCCAATCATTGGTGTCCGAAATGCTTTCAGGTGCGGTATCGTCATCGCTGTCGAATGGATCACGGTTGATTCTCCGGATTCGGTGGACATTTAAGATCTGAGTTCGTCCTCCAGGGAGGTCCTTTGCAGACAAAGCTGGTGGCAAAGGTGATCTTTCTGACAATTTAAATGCAGCCGCACCATCATGTTGAAAGAGAGACCAGGATGCTTTAACGCTCTCTTCAGTGTCCCAAATGTATCCTACGGCGGTCATCTGCTTGTTTTGAGCGCGAGATTTTTTATGGGTAGTAGGAAGGTTTTGGCTGCTCTGCCACATCTCGAAAAAGTCATGAACCTTGGCCAATCTATGCTATTTTCTTTCCTCCGCATCTATCTTCATTTCAGAGTGGTTTCCTGTGAGTGGGGTATCCAATTCTCGGTCAGTGCCTGCCAAAATCCAGTTATTGGCTCGTGCAAACTGCCTGACAACGACTGTTTCGCGAAGGGTCTCGCCTGTGGTTTTTGACTGACTCCACCCAATAACATCTCGGCCAAGGGAAAAACTGGCCTCCACTGCGACACGATGTGGTATGATAGAGAATATGACGCGAGACACATTGGAGAGATCGGCGTACTTTGAGTGCGTTTCCTCATGTTGGCGCCACCACTCAGTTATGTCCGGTATCTAAAATGTACTGCAAATTTCCATTGGGTCGGAGTGATAATCATTGAGATTTGGATTAATTTGTCACCAGTTCTTGGTGCTTCAGGCGGCGAATTCAAATAGAGTCTGGCGGCGGTCAATAAGCGGGCTGCACGATCGCTTCGTCCGGGTGTCATCTCAGGCACATTGTTAGGCGTTAAGTATTCCTCATCATCGCTAGACAAGTCATATGGGTCAAAGGATGATTGATGGGACCCTGATGCCATTGCGGAGGGGACGAGATTGCTGCTAGGTACTGTTTTGTGTTTATTGACTGCGGCACGTCGATGTTTAACGCAGTCTTCATTTTCCACATACTTTAGAATGGCCTCTTGGTATTGTGTAGTGTACAATGTCTCGTCCTCAGGATTGATATCCATTGCCGTGTCCCACTTTCTTAACGATCGCAACTTCCGGAACGGATCAAGGATTTGTGTGTAAATCAGGAGCATGCCCGTCTTTGGTGTCTCTTTAGCATAGTATTTGGAAAGCTTCTGCCGAGCTAACTTCACAGAGAAGAACAAGTCTTCCTTCCATTGAGTCTTCTTCTGGGCGAAAGCCCGCATCACGCCATCCATGTGATCGAACATGTCGTTGTACACTGTGATAACGTCATGCAATGTGACTGTATGCCTCTTTGACATCCAAAGGGTCCAATATCAAAATGGCCTCAACACTTCCATGACATACTTGACAATTGTCCATTCATCCTGAGTGGTGAATAATAGCCGATATTGAGCGTATCATGGGTTTTGAAGCCACTCACCGGTGAATTCCCGTAAGCGGTAGGCGCGCTCGAGCAACTCCAGTGTAGAGTTCCAACGTGTCTTCACATCCATAATAGGAAGTACCGCAATGCGGACTGTGGCTTTTTGACAGTCAATGAACTCGTTTCGGCGACCAGGTGTCAGTGTAATCAATACAGCAAGCATTCTCTGCTATATGAAGGTCAGCATCAGGACTTTCAAAATATCATGAAATACGTACTTTCTCAATTATCTTTGCTAAATCTGGTTTCATGGCCGACTCCTTGTTGATTCTAGCATTGCCCTCTTTTCGAAGTCTTTGACTCTTCCCAATGTCTATGCTGTCATTCTCTCCAAATTGCTGATCCCACTCATGGGCTTCCCGAGACTTGGTGCAGCCTTTGACACCGAGACTGCTCATGAATGCACCGAAAGCCAGCTGTATGACGTGCGCCATGCATGGTATGTGGTTACTCAATGCCGGCCACTCGATTCCAGAGGCCTCAAGTGTTGATTGCAGCTTGCGTGTCATCGAGTAGTTTGACGAAGCATTATCAGTTGTAATACCAAGCAAGCGGCCGTCGGTAAGCTCAAAATGATCAAGCACGTCCTTCAAATGTATGGCTAGCCTTGCTCCAGTATGTTGGCCCTTGACATATCATCAGTAATTAGTTTTCGAAACGGGAACCGAACAGGCGATCAACCTCATCGAAAGTGAGTTGAACTTCACGCAATGCCCAATTTCGATCGATGGGGTAGGCGATGACCGACGTTATAGCTAGTTTGTTCGTCGATGTCCATCCGTCCAAAGCCAAACTAACTTCATTTCTTATCGGCCATTGCTTCTCAATTGCATCCACAGTCGGTGCATATTCCCTCAGGCAAATGTTACTAAGGGTCGTAGCAGACGGTTGGACTAGGTCATCGCGTAATGACTTATATGACCGTTGTAGCTCTAGATTTGATATCGTGTTCCATGGAATATGTGCCGAAACAAATCCTAACATGAGGTAGCGATTCCACGTGTCTTGGTGAAATTCGGAAGTTTGAAAGTCCTTATCTGCCAGTTTGGAACGTTTCATCTGTCATTTCGGTCAGTATGGATTCAATTGGATATCAAATATCATTGTCCTCGGGACACTTAGTATTGTGATTCCGCGACTTCCTTGTCTCTTCAGGATGGCCAAAGCTGTTTCATCCACCGTCGAACTGGTCAATTCAGTGACCTCTGACTCTGTTAATTCGTTCCACTTTGCGATGTGAGCTTTTGCCAGCAAGTGTTTCCCCATTGAGCTGGTCCCATGTTCTGATGGATGGCGAAGAACTTGATGACACACGATACATATGATGCCAGGGCTGCCAGTCTCCTCAATTCCGCAGTGCAAATAGAATCGCCATGATGGCGCATGTCTAGAATTCTTCCATGCAATAGGCAGCTTCGACCCTACATTCATTGGAGCCCACCAAGCATCGAAGATGATTTGCAATGTACGGTCGCTCAAATCACGAATAACGACACGTTCATTGTTGGAATGGATCATAACCTCGAGCAATGAGGTGTTCAAAGATTGTGTATCCGACATGGCGGTAGAAATTGGAAAGCTAGGTATTCCGACTCGCGAGACTGCCGAAAATAACCATACAGTTACGCAGAATGCTGGTTCTTAACTATTGACTCTACTGCTACAAGGAAAATAATCCGATCAGTAAGACAGTGCATGCATAATTATGAAGTTGAATACAAGGACAGATTGCAACGACTGACCGCGTAGAACTCCATTTAGGAACAGCATAATGCAGTATATTGCTGTGTAGCATTCGGAGCCTTGACACACTGTGGGTGCTCAATTGTAGGTGGCACACTCGATATCGTCAGTAGCATTTTTGCCCACAAAGGCTGCCGATAGGTTCATTGTGGTTCATCTCCGCTCCATTCCGGTCAGATTATCCAAGATGCCAGCGCACAAATCATTGACGCTCCGTTGACGCTCATTATGTGACATGGTTACGAAGTTGTTGTTAGCATCTTTGCCAAGAAAGGCGGCCGATAGTACGATTGTAGATCATCCTGGTCACATGGCCCATACATTTTCCAGGATAGAAGGCCTCAGATCGTTGACACTCAGTTGACACTCATTTTCATGGCATAGTAACGATGTCGTGAAAAGCATTTTTGCCTAGAAAGACGGCCGATACTACGATTATGTGTTAATGTCGCCGCACTGCAACCCGATTTTCCAAGATGCATGGCGAACAGTCATTGACGCTCCGTTGACGCTCTTTTTCAGGGCATAGTAACGATGTAGTAAAAAGCATTTTTGCCTAGAAAGACAACCGATAGTACGATTATGTATTAATGTCGCCGCACTGCCACCGGATTTTCCAAGATGCATGCTAAAAAGTTGTTGAAGCTCCGTTGACGCTCATTTCTAGTACATAGTAGCGATGTCATCGCAACCGGTTTTGCCTTGAAAGACAGCCGATAATCTGATTATGACATAATGTCGCTGCACAGCCCTCAGATTATCCGTGATACAAGGCCCAAAGTTGTTGACGCTCCGTTGACGCTCATTTTTAGGACATAGTGGCGATATAGTCGCAACAGTTTTTGCGCAGAAAGGTGGCCGATAATCTGATTATAGCTTAATGTCGCCGCACAGCCCTACGATTTTCGAAGGTACAAGGCCCAAAGTTGTTGACGCTCCATTGACGTTCATTTTTAGGACATAGTAGCGATGTCGTCGCTACTGTTTAACCCTAGAAAGGCAGCCGATAATCTGAATATGGCCTAATGTCGCCGCACAACACTAGAATTTTCATGATACAAGGCCCAAAGTCGTTGACACTCCGTTGACGCTCATTTTTAGGACATAGTAGCGATGTTGTTGCAACAGGTTTTGTCTAGAAAGGCGGCCGATAGCACGATTATGGCGTAACGTCGCCGCACAGTCCATGCAATTTCCAAGATGCAAGGCCAAAAATCGTTGTCTCTCTGTTAACGCTCATTTTTAGGACATAGTAGAAATGTTGCGACCACCATTGTTCAATAGAAAGGCGGCCAATAGTCTGATTATGACGTACTGTAACCGCACAGCCTACTGGTAATTTCATGATGCAATGCCAAATCTTGTTGACGCTCCGTTGATGCTCATTTCTAGGATATGGCAACGACTGAGTCATTTGCTTTTTTCGCAATAACGCCGACCTATACATTTACTTTGGAAGGATGGGATAATGCAGCCCATTGATTGCTGAATGTGTAAGATTTAAAATTGTTGACACTCTGTTGATGCACACATTAATCACATCGAAAGAGCCTTTGTACACTCAATAATTGTATGCAATGAATCATATAAACGTTTTTAATATCCAGTATTGCATTTGTATGTATTATCATTTGCATCCAGGAGTTTTGTTACCTCTCACTGTCTGATCAACTGCTATGGACGCTATCTGAGTGTGAAATGAGGTGGCACTATCACATTCCCGCTCTTTCGGCTGGCAATTCACGGCATGGAGATCATTTCACTAGTTTGGGGTCAATATAGGTCGAGTTCCTCACGATTCCTTATCCAGCTCCTTCTCCTCGGTTTCCATGACGTACAACAAGCAATTTCACATAATCCAATCATGTGCACCTGGTCTGTGCGGAGAGTTATACAGTTGAAAACATGGATGAATGCAGCATGACGGTTGTCATTCAGATCGATTCGTCAGACGCACTAACCGCTCTTTCCATGACACTTATGACATCACTCACAAAAATTTTGTTAGCTCATTTCGTCACCAATATTGCTTTACTTTGTCACTAAGCAGTCACTTGCAGAATGAAACCGAACGTTTTGGCCGTCTTACAGCGCGATTCAGGTTGTAGAACGTTCACATGGGGCGTTCGACCCTTGCACATACACAGACAAATTATCAAGTCTCACAATTTGGTCATTGAAATCAAGAAAAAGCTGACACGTAGCAAAATTGGTAAACAACTTGCTTTTCCCCGCGATCAGACGTCAAAATTACAGTTTGTATACATATTTTTCCGCAGACACTGAAGCCGTCACCATCACTTCGTCGGAATCTGATATCCATATGGTAATTAGCTGGAGGCCATATGCAGGGGTAAAAGCTTACTGGTTCAACTGGCTTCCCTTTCAGCAACGGTGACGAATCAGGCTCCGCAGCTGGCTCACCACTAGGTATGCTCGATTTTGACTGCGGCTTCACCGAACCTGGCCTGATATGACTACTTCCTGGTCGAGAAGTCCCTTCCGATATTCCTGGGACAATGTTAGGACTCTCGATACGCTCTGCAAATGTTGTCGGTGGATGCGGCGGAGAGTCATCATTCGTTCGCTTCTGAACGACTGCCAGAACCCTCAATTCGGATGTGCCGTACTTGTCATCTCGTTCACAGTACTAGTCGGCTGCATCCTCCCATCCCTGTTGAGTCAATTCGTCGAACTTCATCTGCTTCTGCCGAAACGTCTCCATCCGCTGCTGTACTGTTTCGGTGATTGTGCCCGTCACCCAGCTGGGTTTGTCATCATCGCTCATCTTGCCCTGCTCAGTCTCTTCATCATCCTCAGCTTCCCCATCTTGCCCATCGTCGGAACTTCCAAGATAACTCTGACTATCTCCGATAGCAACCAGCGTCTTCTCAAACGTCTTTCCGGGCTTTCGGGATGTCAATCCCGCGAGTTCAGCGTGCGTCATATCGTTCTGCTCTTGTTGAACCGCTGCCTCTGCGTCTTCAACTCGCTGTCTTGCCCCAGAGGTCTCTCTTTCAACAAAATCCTCCATCCATTTCTCTTTCTCTTCATTGCTTAAGAAGTGCGTTTCTCGTCGTTTCTCCGCCGCAAGCCTCTTTTTGGATATCAAGCTGCGCACTGCCCCAAGGGCTCCGACTCTCTCAGCCTCGAAGCCGCTCTCGCCTTCGTTCGCTTGATGACGTCGTTGGGTTCAACGCTTTGTTGATTTCCCTTTTCTGCCAGCCGGAAGTGGTGAAAAGTTCTTGTTCGGAGCATTGACCATTGTAGTTTGCGTGGACTGTGTTGTTAGGCGAGATGTTGAATGTTGCAAGGTATGGACAATATGGAGGCAAGCTGCGTCTTTTATTTCAAAGTTGTTACGTTTACGCATCTTGAACAAAGCAAAATCTTCCTCCTGACTGTCACAAAATCAGGAATAGTGACGCTAACCGTACAACATAACCTGATTGTTAGCGTCATTTCCACGTAATATCCCGGGGATTATTTGAGACAAACATCAGCAGACGTTCTTTCCTTCGATCTACATCCTTTTTATGTCACGCGATTAGGCGATTCCAGCGGTCGTACACCGCAGTATATCCTTGTTACCAAACAAACAACATCAGACCCACTTATTGCTAATTACGGGGCGGTGGGAAACGCCTGCAAGTTGCAGCCATACCCACCAGGATTCATCGTGAGCATAACAGTCATGTTAGCCGCTACTTATTTCATTCTGACAAGATGCTAGCTGTATAGTCCTCACGGCTTCCCACTTCCTCTCGTTATCATCTTCCTCTCATATTCCACACCAGCACATCATGGATACACAACCACCCCCACCAGTTGACAGCGGATCGAATACAGGCCGATTGGCGGGCACTACATCCAATACGGAAATTCTCGGCAAACAACACGAGCGCAGACACAAGATAGTTTACCGCAACGCTGCTGATGCAGCCACCAAACATATGACCCTGGATGCAAATTTAAAAATCGTCCGCGAGACCGGCAGCAGGAGAAATAAGAAGCAGCAGGCGGTAGGATATGAGTATATCCATACCGACGCATTCGGCAGGCAATTAACCGTATATCGTACAGCAGGTGTGCGTAGAGTGCTACGTAACTAATTCATCGCTGCCCGTAACGGGAAACCTCCATGGTCCACAAAGGCACTTGTCCGCACAGTGCGCGAAATCGAACATCATGATGTTGTGAGCTGTGGGACTTGCGCAGATGAATTCCCTGATAAGCGTCCACGTGAGTGGACGAAACAGGCTTTATTCACCTTAGAGGAGGCAACAGAAGCGTATATGGTAGAGGTAACAGCCGAATTTCATTGTTAGAAGCATCAACAAATGTCTTGTAGGTTTTCAACATGTCTGCAACTATGGCAAGGCAAGGAGGTCGGATACAGCTGGAACAGTCCGACATGCGCCAGGCGTTGAATATGGCCAAAATGGCCAAAGAACGCTTTTCGCGCTCTGGGATTGAGGAAACAAAATGTCTCATGAAGAAACCTGGCGCCAAGGTCCGAGAAGAAAAGAAGCGGGGTGTTGAGTTTGCTGGGCACAAAGAGGTGAAGGCTGCGATACAAAGACACCCGGCAATGCTTCGTCAAAACCAAACGTCAGGCTGCCTTCCTTGCCAAAATGGCACTACAAAGAATCCGCAGACATGCTGGACACGCAAAGGAACAGTTGCACATCCACCCGCCCGACGCAGAGAGCGGATTCCAGAGCCGACTCCACCTCGACCAGGCACGCCACCCGCCCCAACCGGTAACACTTCCGGAGCTCAACTAGCTGAAATCATCAATTTGTCGGCCTGATATACGTATTCGCATACAGCTCTTCCCTGTGCGGAATATTTCCAAGATGATGAGGATACCGAGCTCGATCCCGATTTTGATCCAGATATGCTGACTGATAAAGGTTAGTACACTCTCTGTGGTGTGGTACTGCAGCTAACATTCATTTTGAAGACAAGAGCAGCGGATTGAGCGATCCCGCAACTGATGATGAGCATTGACTGAAAGACGGGATTTTGAAAATTATTATTATATATATCTATGTATTATTAAAGAACAACGTAGTTGTCAAGAAGAATGTAAATGAAAACGCAAGAAAGGCAGCCAAAACAACGTGAATGATATACTGTGCCAAATTCAATGATTGCATATTGTGGATAGAGCCATGATAAAATGAGTGTCAACGAAGCGTCAACGACTTTTGGTCATGCGTCCTGGCATATCACACCTCAGATTAGTCATCATTACTCATAAAGGTATTTTTGGCTGCCTTTATAGGCAAAACAGATTGCAATAACCTCCCTGCCCCATCATGAAAATGAGCGTCAACGGAGCGTCAACGATTCGTGGTCATGCGTCCTGGGAAATCACACCTCCGATAGGTGGTAGTCTGTCATGAAGGTATTTTTCGCGGCCGTTATGGGCAAAACAGATGGCAATACCATTCCTTCCCCATCATGAAAATGAGCGTCAATGGAGCGTCAACGATTTTCGGTCATGAGTCCTGGGAAATCACACCTCCGATAGTCTGCAGTTAGTCATAAAGGAATTTTTCGCTGCCTTTATTGGCAAAACAGATTGCAATACCCTCCCTGCCCCATCATGAAAATGAGTGTCAACGGAGTGTCAATGATTTTTGGTCATGAGTCCTGGGAAATCACACCTCCGCTAGGCTGCAGTCAGTCATAAAAGAATGTTTGGCTGCCTTTATAGGCAAAACGGATTGCAATACCCTCCATGCCCCATCATGAAAATGAGCGTCAACAGAGCGTCAACGATTGTTGGTCATGTATCACGGGTAATCTGGGGGGCGACAGGTTGCACATTGCCATAAACTGATTATTGGCTGCCTTTATAGGCAAAAGTGAAAGTGAAACGCTTCCAGCCCGATCTTCAAAATGAGCGTCAACAGAGTGTCAACAATTGTTGGCCTTCCATCATGGTTAATCACAGCACGATGTGGCGGTTATTGTCTATATACATCGTTCTGACTGTCATCATATGCTAAAAGGCTCAAGAATACTTAGTGGTAGCTCGGTAAATGAAATAAGTTGTTATTGTCCTGGAGGATGTGGCTGGAATATCCCGTACATATCTGCCTATAAAGGCTGCCATATCCTTCTTTATGGATGCTGTTGATCAAGCACCACTCATATTACCGAAGATGCAAGACCAAATATCGTTGAAGCTCTGTTGACGCTCTGTTGACACTCTGTTGACGCTCATTTTCAGGATGTGGTTGGGCGCATGAGTATTCGTGTTTTGCACATCAAGGCTGCAAATACGCCGAAAATGAACTGTGACATACCAATGTCAATACTTTACGATTAGCAGTAGCATATCTGAATGCGACCATAAATGTGAAACCTCAAATGCAGAACCGGAGATTGGGCCCGCCGGGTCTTGCCAAACTCGGCGAAACCTGCCGGTTGACGGGTACGGGTCCGGGTTTGGCCCACCAAGAGTCAGCGGGTCGGGATTTTGGCCGGTTCGGGAACCGAACCGACAAGTTTTTGCGGTCCAAACCCGGACCGCTGGCGGGTTACCCGGACCCGTTGCTAACACTCAGTACGTCTCAGCCTCAAGACTCTCGTTCATGGATGACCTCGCCTGGGTAGCGACTGGAAGCAGCTTTAATCAGGTCGTCACGAAACTTGAAGAGTGCGCTGCAAAATGCATTGAATGGGCGAGCCAGAGGGGGCTGCAGTTGAATACAGCAAGAACGGAGGCGGCACTGTTCACACGTAGACAAGGCCACAAGAAGCGTGTAAGGATGCATACGCTAGCATCCGGCGGTATATGGATATGGTCGCAAACGTGGACTGGAGTGACTATATGTAGACGTGGTGATGTCAAGGTAAGATTATCACTAGAGATCTAAGGTACGTTGCGAGCCGACTATATATGCCCGTTACCAGGCCCTGCACACGTCACGTGCAGACGTGCCGTTACTTCATCCCTCTCTTTAGGCGCAGACCTCATGGGCTGCCAAAGCCAGTATAAGAGAAAAGCAGGAAAGGGAAACAAAGAATGGAACAATCATCCTGCGTACGCAATCGTACAAACCTATAAGTCCCACAACCGATCAGTACAGCTCAATGGCGACCATTCAGCGGATCCGGCGCACGGGGAAAATCAACCTCCACTTGACTGATGCCGAAGGTGGGAAAAACCCGCGCCGCCGCGATTTGTACCGGGCCAAGATCCAAAGAAGTGAAGAAGAGAGGAGAGAAACCAGAAAACATCCAAATGTGATTCCATCTCCATATCTCCACTTCCTAACCAATGCTCCAACGACCATCACTCCCGTAGCTCACATCTCGGCATAGGTCATCGTCGGTATTCGTACCATCGATGTGATCTTCTACTGCCGCATCACTCGTAGCCGTCAATCGTAAGCGTCAATTGCGTCTTATTCGTCGATATCTATCATGTAAGCTTCTCTGAAATGGTTATACTTACCAAGTTACAGCGCGCTAACGCTGTCTGAGCTTTGTGCAGTGATTCCGCATGCTCTGTGGAATATAACTTGGAGCTGGTGGTCATCGGTAAGTGGCATTGACTCGTGGGTTCATCATGATACGGTAATCCTAGTCCGCTTCGTTGAACATCTGATCGAGTTCATGGTTTCGCTCTCAACAAGCGGCTGCAGTAGCATCTTTGGCGACTTGGTAAACTTGCTGGTAAACTTCTCGGTCAACTCTGGGTGCGTGACTCAGTAGACTACCTGCTGGTGGGCTTTCGACTTGTCAGTAGGACTTGACTGATCTGACACGGCTATCTCCCTCGTTTTGAAAGTTCATTGCTCCGTCGACGACTTCATCATATCAATTCTCGTTTGGCATCGTGGCTCGGTAGCAGTGTAACCTGGATCTCCGGATAGATATTGGGATTCATCGGTGATTCCGGATTATAATCGAAATCTGTGATTCGACATGTAATTTGGTGCAGCTTTCGCTTCATTCGCAGACTATCTTCCTTTCGGCTTTGGTGGATTGTTAGTTGACTTCTCGGTGGCCATCTCGGTTGGCAGCTTCGGTAGAATATCCGTTGGCTTCTCGGTAGTCATTCGGCAGGCCTCCGGTAGGGTTGTTCGGCATTCCATTCGGAATGCTGTTCGGTAATCATCTCAATCAGTGGCTTTGTCCGGTAGGCCTCCTTGTCATTCTCTCGTTCGACCTCCATGTGGAGTCCTTCGACAGTGATATCCGTCGCAGTGAGGTCTCGGTGTTCATCTTTTGGTAGTTATCTTGGCTGTCTCTCGTGATGGCATCGGTAGACTATTCGGTATGCTCCGTTGTTGTTTTCCGTCACATTCAGGACCAATTCGGTAGCCATATTTACACCAGTTCGGTATGTCATTTGGAACTGCTTCGGTAGCCATATTGCAGTCATTCGGTATCTCGTCTGGAACTGCTTCCACTCGCTACTGATCATCACTAACACCATCGCCATCGCCCTCGGCCATTGCATCGGTAAATCTAACGTGTAAGCATTCCGGTAACCGGTCATCCTCACCATACTTTCAAGTGCGGTAGCACTCGAGCTCTCCCAATTCCTCTTGAAAAACTCCGCAGGCCCAGCCCATCAGTGATCATTGTTGCAGCTTTAGAAGCTGCTTCGGTATTCATATTCGTACTTCTTGTATTTTCTCCCTTCGTAGATCAAGGCCCCTGAGACGACTTTCCAATTCTTATGTCAGTCCGTTGCGCCCTCCGCTCTACTGTTCTCTGTCAGGTCAGGGTTACTGACCTTTGGGATATCGACGATTTTCTTCTTCAAGTCGGTAGCGAGTGTGTCGGTAGCCTGGGGTGTCATGAATGCCGGTAGTAATCGTAAGGTTTAATGGCTGCTAAAGTTGCTAAATGTAATCCAGTAGGTCTCTCATATCCGATCTCGCAATCAGGTGCATTTGCCACTGCTAGCCTTCCCAATTGATGAATGTATCTCATGGTGCATCATTCCTACACTGCCGGTACAGTAATTGTTTGCGGTACGGGTTGCCATTCCGGTACGCTCATCCGCTCTTTCAAAAGTCGTAGCTCCGCCGATAAGTTGTATATCTGCATTCGGTTACAATTATCATAGCACAAAGGTAGGCTCGGGAAGTGGTAGGAATCGACGTAACCTTTGTATAACCATATAGGACTCATATGGCTCCCATTCGGCTGCGTTCATTGTAGATCTTGGTAGCTTGGTTGATTGTAGCCGGCTTCCGCTCAACCTCAGTAATATATCATTGTATGATTATAGTCGCTTCCAGGCCAATATCCGTTGATGTGTGTGCCACTCGATCACTCAGGCCCGTCTGCAAGTCCTGATATCTCCCAAATACAGATCGCACATATTCGTACGACTGCTTCTGCCCTATCATCTGCACTAGCTAATCAATCGACAGAAGATGGAGGCGATGAAGGGAAAATTCCAGGAGACCTTGTCATTAGTGGTTGGCCCACAATTGGACCAAGCCCCGCCGTCCAGTCACTCCCTTTGTGCCTCGGCGAGCCAGTAGCAGTCATCCAAGGATCCCATGTGGACGCTCTTCTGCCGCAACTACTGCCGCTGCTCCTTGCTCACTCATCCAGCCTACAAGGGTTACCACTTCTGAGGTATAGTCTCCATGGTACCACTCTACGGCAGCTCTAGCACTCCTAATTGCAAGCTCCACACGTTATGGCTAATGCCCGCTCCAGGACGATGCCAGTAGGTGGACGACTGGACAATCGTGAGTCTAGTCCTCGCAGGGTCTAGAGGATCACAAATCAATTGCCGTCCAACCGCGGCGGTTTATTATCAAATAGTTCCGAGCTTGAACACTAAGAGCACAAAATTTTGATTGCATGCATCTACCTCACCAGTGCACAGGTGGTCTATAAACATTGCCTCACCCCATAGTAGGTGGTATAAATAGTAGCCTCGAGATCAAGAAGTCTTGGTATTTGTGGGTCCCCAGGTCAAGTCTTTGGGACACCCGGTCGCCATCTCGAGAGAGAAAAGCTGGCGATCGATGTAGCACCCGAGGGTCAATTGGGAATTCGCTCGTTACCTGGTCGCTTAATAGTTGTTCACGACTGGTAGTAATTCCGAATCGCCGCTAGGTGCCAGGTGCAGCATCCGCAGTGGTTCCGACAGTCATCCAGTTCGACGTAGTTGTTTCTTTTGCAGGTGGATGGTATTCCCTCGACTGGAATCGCGCGGTCATTGCAGTGGGTATCAGCCAAAATTGTAGATGGACATCAAGTATCCGATCACAAGATCTTCATTCTCATCGTAAGTGAGGTTCGCCGGATGGCATCTCCTCCAGGTGTGCTTTCATTGTGTAGTTGATCTCTGTAGCCGGATTTCATTCGCAGAAAGCCTCTCCTCCCGAGGCGCACGTTGACCGTGAGAGGTAGACTCCGGGAAATGGGAATGCAAGTGCACATGATTGTGCAATGTAACCATGTTGACTCAAATATAGTCGACTGCTGACTTGACTTTGGGTTCTCGTCAGTCGTACGTGTTCAGGTGTAAGGACGCATACGCCAGAGTCCGGCTGCATAGGGATATGGTTGCAAACATGGACTCGAGTGACTATATATGTAGACGTGTAGATGTATAGGTAAGATTATCGCTAGAGATCTAAGGCTCGTGGCGAGCCGACTATATGGAATGGGGGTTACCTGGCCCTGGACACGTCACGTGCGACTGTGCCGTTACATTATCCCTCTCTTTAGGCGCAGACCTCCTGGGCTGCCAAAGCCAGTATAAGAGAACAGAAGGAAAGGGAAACAAGAATGAAACAATCATCCTATGTACGCCATCGTACGAACTCACAAGTCCCACAACCGATCGGTACAGCTCAATGGAGACCTTTCGGTGGATCCGGCGCACGGGGAAAATCCACCTCATCTTGATTAACTCCGAAGGTGGTAAAAACCCATCCCAACGCGATTTGTACTGGGCCGAGATCCAAAGAAGAGAACAAGAGAAGAGAGAAACAAGAAAACATCCAAAAGTGATCCTGTCCTCCATAGCTCCACTTCCGAACCCATACTCCTCCGACCATCCATTCCCGCAGCCAGTATATCTCGGCGTAGGTCATTGTCGGAATCATCAGGGTGGCTTCCGCTGATGACTTGGCATCGATGAGAGCTTCCACTGCCGCATCGGTCGTAGCCGTCAATCGTACGCGTCAATCGCGTCTTATCCGTCGATATCTAACATCTAAGCTTCTCTAAAATGGTTATACTTAACAAGTGCAAGCGCGTTAGCGCCGTCTTACTCTGTGCAGTGCTTCCACATGCTCTATAGAGTATATCTTGCAGTCAGTAGTCATTGTTACTCGGCATTGACTCGTAGGAGCATCATGAGTCAGTAATCATCTTTCGAAGTCCGCTTCGGTGACCGTCCGGTCGACTTCATAGGTGCGCACTCCATATGTGGCTTCAGTAGAATCTTGGTCGACTTGGTACACTTGCCGGTTGACTTCTCGGTAGACTCCCTGTGCGTGTCTCAGTAGACTGCCTCCTTGTGGGCTTTTGACTTGTCGGTAGGGCTTGACTGGTCTGACGCTATCTCCCCCTTTTTCAAGTTCGTTGTTCCACCGACGACTTAAATATATATCGATTGTTGATTGCCATCGTAGCTCGGTAGCAGTGTAATCGTGAGGGTGAGAAGATATGATACTACCCGGCCTTGTGGATCCACGCAATTGGGTGGGTACATGACTGGATTAGGGTTATCTCGGCTCAATCGTCATCTCATCTCTATCTTTTGAAAATTCGTTGCTCCGTCGACGACTTCATCATATCGATTGTCGATTGCCATCGTGGCTCGGTAGTAGTGTAATTGTGATTCATGATCGTCATCGTAATCTCTCTGGGATTCGACACGTAATTCGGTTGGGCTTTCGCTTCGCCTGCAGACTATGTTTCTTCGGCTTTGGTGCGTTCTTGGTCGACATCTCTGTCGCCATCTCGGTAGGCAGCTTCGGTAGAATATCCGTCGCTGTGAGATCTCGGTGATCATCTCTTGGTAGTTATCTCGACTGTCTCTTGTGATGCCATTCTGTAGACTATTCGCTACGCTCGGTGGTCATTTTCCATCTCCTTCAGGACCAATTTGGTAGCCATATCGCAGTCGTTCGGTATCTCGTTCGGAACTGCTTCGGTAGCCATATTTGCAGTATATCGGTATCTCGTTTTGAACCGCTTCCGCTTGCTGCTCATCATCACCATTGCCGTCGCCATCGGCCATTGCATCGGTATATCTAACTTGTAAGCATCCCGGTATCCGGTCATACTCACCATACTTTCCACTGCGCTAGCACTCGTGCTCTCCCAATTCCTCGTGAAACACTCCACAGGCTCAACCCATCAGTGATCATTATTGCAACTTTGGAAGCTGCTTCGGTAGTCATATTCGTACTCGTTATATATCCTCCTCTCGGAGATCAGGGCTCCTGAGACAACTTTCCAATTCTTATGCAAGTCCATTGCACCCTCCGCTCTACCATTCTCTGTCAGGTCAGGGTAACCGACCATTGGGATATTCACGATTTTCTCGTTCATGTCGGTAGCCAGTGTGTCGGTAGCCTGGCCTGTCTTGATAGCCGGTAGGAGGTTGCAAGGTTCAAAGGCTGCTAAGTTGCTAAAAGTCGTGCAGCAGGTCTCTCATAGCTTGGTTGATTGAGGCCGGCTTCCGCTCAACTGCAGCAATATATGATTATATGAGAATACTCAGGCCCGTCTGTGAATCGTGAGATCTCTCAATTACAGATCGTACGAATTCGTACGACTGCTTCTGCTCCATCCTCTGCATCAGCTGAAGAATCAACAAAAGATGGAGGCGATGAAGGGTAAAATCCAGGAGACCTTGTCATTAGCGGTTCGCCCACAAATGGACCAAGCCCCACCGTCCAGTCACTCCCTTCGTGTCTCGGCGAGCCAGTAGCAGTCATTCAAGGATCCCATGTGGACGCTCTTCTGCCGCAACCACTGCCGCTGCTCCATGCTAGCTCATCCAGCCTACGAAGGTTACCACTTCTGAGGTGTAGCCTCTTTGGTTCCACTCTACCGCAGCTCTAGCAATTCTAATATCAGTTGGCTTCAGAAACGAAGGCCATCGCAAGCTCCGCACATTGTGGCTAATGCCCGCTCCAGGACGATGCAACTCGGTTGACGACTGGACACTCGTGAGTTAACACCTCGCAGGGTCTAGAGGATCAGCAGTCAATTGCCGTCCAACCGCTGCGGATTATTATCAACAACTAGTTCCGAGCTGGAACCGTAAAAGCTCAAAGTTTAGATAGCATGCATCTTCCTCACCCGTGCACAGGTGGTTTATAAACATTGCCTCACCCCATAGTAGGTGGTATAAATAGCCTCGAGATGAAGAAGTCTCGGTATTTGTGGGCCCCCAGTGCTAGTCATTGGGACACCCGGTTGTCATCTCGAGAGAGAACAGCTGGCGGTCCACGTAGTACCGCAGAATGAATTGGGAATTCGCTCGTTGCCTGGTTGCTTGTTAGTGGTTCATGACTGGTAGATGTTCCGAATCGCTGTTAGGTGTCGGGTGCAGGGCATCCGATTTTGTAGCATCGTAGGTATTGGTGATTGAATTCGCAGCAATGATATTCGCTCGACCAGAATCGACTTCGGTGGAGTCAATTTGAAGGAAAGAATCTTGCTCTATGTAGCATACGCAGTCATTGCGGTAGGTATTCGCCGAAATCGTAGGCGGACATCGAGTATCCGATCACAATATCTTCATTCTCATCATAAGTGAAGTTCGCCGTCGGATAGCTTCTCCACCGTAAGTGGACTTTCATCGTGTAGTTGCCTCTGTAGGCGGAATTGGTTCACAGAAAGCCTCTCCTCCGTAGGCGCACCTTGACCGTGAGAGGTAGACTCCGGGAGAAGGGAATGCAAGTGCACAGGATCGTGCAATGAAACCGTGTGGACTGAAATATTGTCGACTGGTGACTTCTCGTTGGGTTCTCGTCAGTTGTACGCGTTCAGGGGTACTATTGTCGTTCTCATTAATCGCGCTCTCTGCATCGCTTGTTGCAGCTCAATTGACTGTAGTCGATTGCCATTGTGCTCTTTGCGATAGATCGCATGCGATTTCCTCTTGTTGGACGTGTGTAGGAGTTGTCTTTCAACTTGCAGCAATTGCCAACATTGTTGGCTTCTAACGCATCTCACTGCCGAGTGCATCTCCGAAATCGTCTCTGCTCTTGACAATTCACCTGGGTAAAGGCTGAAATTCATAAGGCTCATCGCTAGTATAATCGGTAGGTCTCCGAGTCGTCGCATTCAGGATTAGTCGATTGTTGAATTGTAGTTGATGCGTCGGAATAGGTGTAAACTCGCAAATCCCGTGAGCGAAACACATCTGTTCACTGAACAAGCGATAATAGTGTACGGACCCATACGCCAATGTCCGGCTGCATGGGGATATGGTTGCAAACGTGGACTCCAGTGACTATATATCTAGACGTGTAGATGTATAGGGAAGGTAATCGCTAGAGATCTAAGGCTCGTGGCGAGCCAACTATATGGCATGGGGGTTACCCGGCCCTCGACACGTTATGTGCGACCGTGCAGTTACATCAGGGGTAATATAGTTATTCTCATCAATCACGATCTCTGGATCGCTTGGTGCCACTCTATTGACTGCAGTTGATCGTCATTGTGTTTGTAGCAATAGGAGGTATGCGATTTCTATGTGTTGGATGTATGTAGGAGTTTTCTCTCGACTTGTCGCAATTGTCGACATTGTTCGCCTGTAACGTAATGCGCTGCCGAGTGCATCTCCGAAATCGTCTGTGCTCTTGACACTTGACCAGATTAAAAGATGAATGTCCTAAGACTGGTCGCAGGTATAATCGGTAGGTATCTGGACTCGTGTCGCAGCTCATTTTCGCATTGTGGACTTCGCATTCTTATTTGTTGAAATAGGGGTATACTCGCAAATCCCGTGCGCGAAACATATCCATTGACTGAAAAAGCGATCATAGTGTAAGGACGCATACGCCATCGTCCAGCGGTGTATGGATATGGTTGCAAAAGTGGACTCGAGTGACTATATATCTAGACGTGTTGATGTCATGGTAAGGTTATCGCTTGAGATCCAAGGCTCGTGGCGTGCCTACTATATATGGCCGTTACCTGGCCCTCGACACGTCACGTTCAGCCGTGCCGTTACAAAGCACCTCCAGCCCAAACTGACAGCAATGATAAGAGTCTGAGATGGCTTTATATGATTCAACAAAGAAGCAACATGCTGGCTGGGCGTCTGGATGGACGCGCACCTGACGTTCAAGGAGCAACACAACCGATGCACAAAGAAAGCCAGCGCAGCCGAAGCCAGACTCAGAACCCTTACAAAGACAAACAGGGTCGTCCTTGGCAGCGTGAGAGCCGTCCAAATAGCCTGCGTCCAAACGGTCGCACTATATGGGAGCGAACTCTGGTGGGATACCAAAGAAGTAGGCAGGCAAGATGATCTCCAACTCCTTCTGAATCAACAAGCCAGATCCATTCTGGGCGCGCTGCCCATGAAACCACGGGGGGCGCTGATGGGAGAGGCAGGGCTTACACCCGCGCCTGTGATCTTGTACTCCACACAAGCAAGATCAACAGCTAGACTAGCAAACGCATGAAGTAACGGCGGGTCCCCGTAGTGCAGTGGTTAACGTGCTGATGATTGTATATGAAGCTATGCCACTACGCTACTATGTTACGGGTTCGAATCCCGGCACTTGCCCCACAACCACACAACCTCAACGCGCCTTCTGCCCTTTCGATTGAACATTCTATTCAGTCAGCCACAACTTATTACGAAGGGTGGGACGGAACAGACAGTGATTGGCCGGTTGTGTCACGGCGTAGATAGGTACGGCGATACCTGGGAATAATAGAAGGAAGATACGGGCGGTGCGGAAGGAATTGTGTTATGGAAAGGCGGAGACTTTGGAAGACGTGGAGGAAGTGGCGAGATGGTGGCGGTATAATTTAGTAAGATAAAGAAGTGGTCAGAGGTGTTGCGACGTCGGATGATATGGCGTGGTTGTTATGATAAGGAATAACGGAGTGGTGTGTAAGATCATGGGATAAGATTC